>Ga0179593_1297909_pt1 | contig 11560 bp, 9 predicted proteins | sample CZODoug2_1_08_16_FD_185931 | JGI IMG/M metagenome (GOLD analysis project Ga0179593, IMG submission 185931) | Vadose zone soil fungal communities from Angelo Coast Range Reserve, California, USA - CZODoug2_1_08_16fungal (PacBio error correction) | ecosystem: Environmental > Terrestrial > Soil >...
CTGCGGATGGCTAGGGGGGTAACGTGCCAGCCTGCTCAGGAGAAAGAAAAAGTTCAAATGGCTAGAGGGTCAAGAATCTAGTCCAGTTGGGAGGACAGAAAAAAGGACCAAGGCCACAAGCGAAGATCCCTGACAAGACAAGCCCGCTTGTCACCATCAAAACGGGTAATAATGCAAGGTCCTGTGACGGCAGGTGCCTCGCATGGAACCATGGGAAAGGGGCGCTAGGGAGAAGCGTCTCGAGAGAGCGCACATGCGACCGGCCGGAAACACCGGCGCGTTGCCCGATACGTAGGGAGGGAAAAAGACCTAATCAGCAATATTCCATTTCTGGATCAGGAGAACAGAAAAAAAGGCAGCGCTATCGGAGCGTCGGGTCGTCAGCATAAATCGAACCCAGCCTCTGAACGGACGACTCTCCTCACTAGACATAAGGAGGACTAAGAGAGGTGACGCGGCAGTCTTGGGTGTTCAACCCGAACCGGAGTGGGGGGTATGCCGTAAACAAAGGAAAGCTGCTGCGAGCTCAAAACCCGTGGGCGTGGGAAGAAAAAGAAGGGAAAGAGAAAGAAGTTTCTAAAAAGTTGACTGCAGGTTAAACCGATCCCGGGCCGGAACTGTGTTCCCAGGTATCGTGTTGAAGAAAAACTCTCGTCTGGGCGTGTGAACAACTCTTGACTCGCGAAACCTCCAAGTAACGGCCGGTCATCGAGATACGCGGCGCCTAACCGTTGGCGCTTGGTACTGAGGGTACAACTCACACGCCGACCTGCTTGAGGGGGGTCAGAGCCTGAAGCACCTATGGTGTGGCCAAGAGAGAGCGACAGCTCGGGTCCCACCGGCATCACCATGCACAGAACTCAACCTTAACGGAACTTCTGGGGGAAGAGGCTCGCGCGGTTCAACAATGGCCTTTTTTCGCGAAGGAGAAAGTAACCAATCTAAAATTAGCGCCGGTCAACAAAAAGAAAGAAAGGAAGTAGTCAAACTCAAGATGCTAGCGTCGGCGAATCCCGAAAGAAGGGATAGCAATAATCAGGAAAGCATCCGCGTCGCGAAACGTCTTAGTCCGCCACTTCCGCAAAAACGATCTAAACACGCCGCATGTCAGCGTGCTGGTCCGGCTACAAACACCACTGCGCCGATCTGGAGAACAGGGGAATTCGAAGCTCGAACCAGCAGGTGCGCGATGGGGAGACACAAGGTAGTGAAGGACTTCTCCCAAGCGGCCCAGCGTCAGAAGCAGTTTAACAAAGATCAAGGATGGGTGTGCTCGTGCTTCTCCGGCAGACCTTTACTACTCCCTCAGAACGGAAGAGCCTCTCGCAAGGACCGGCCGCAGTGGTGCACCGGCACCGGGTGGCTCACAGCAGTCCGCGCCGCTGACCAGTGAGAAAACAACCAAAGGAGGGGGAGTAAAGAGAATCAAAAAAAGGACATCGGCAGAGGAGAAAAAAGGTTTTTGCTCCACACGGCAGCATGGAAGGCACGAACGCGTAGCGCGCGAAGCGGTCCTGGCGAGCTCTAAAAAATCTGATTTCGCGCACTAGCACCCAAACCCCAGAATTGCTAGAGGGAAAAGTACCCCTGAGAGATAATCTTGTGTCCCGCCCTGGAGAGAAGGGGGATCTCCATCTTTTGTTCTACAAAAACGCACAGCCGGGTCAGTGCTGACTTAACCTGGCTCAAAAGAGAAGCAACTCAAACTTTGTAAATGTGCAAAAAAAGCTATCCCTGACGCGTTAAGCGGGAAACAGATGTCCAAAACACACTGAAGGACTCGCTGCTCTCGCGCGGTCATGAGCTGCGCACCAGCATGATGCGGGGGATCGCAAAGAAAACATCCCCGACGACAGACTACAGAAAAGAAGGTAACTGGGGACTGAACTGCCGCAGTGCCTGGACCGCATGGAAAAGAATCTCAGTTACGTTCCTGCACCCGCCAGGGTGAACAACCGCGGCATAGATGTCAAATCTATTGAGTCTCATGAAACCTGGCCTTTTGTGAGAGAGAGGGTCGTAATGGTCCAAGAGCGGCCTCTCATGGCATGATCTTCCTCGAGAAGGTTTGTGGTAGAACGCCACCGGACCGTGAGTCGAAACGTGTCATGAGACTCTACGGGGGCGGCCGGTATCAAGAGGTCGAAAGAGCAAAAATGTCGCTCTGGGAGAAGATAACCGATTGTGGGTCGCTGCAAAAGCGAAGGGTTTCAATCCCTTGCATTGTGACCTGCACGGACACTGCGAAAGCCCATACTGAGACCAATCGATTTCGCGAGCCCAGAAAAGGAGTCATTACCCACACCCAACCAAAATTTGTAGCCATCCGACAAAAACTTCTTGCGACCAGCGCTTCGGAAAGCCAAAAAGGGAATTCCTTAAAAGCAGGCGCGGTCTGCAAAAAGTGCGGGTTTGCCGCTCAGTCCTGGCCAGCTTTCGCCATCAAACCGCTCTAGCGAAAGTGACTCGTATCGACATTTGCCATCAGTGAGTCACGAGAGGATTGGAATGAACCGACACTGGGTGCCCTGACGTGTTATGGTGCGGCCGGTGTTGGGAAAAGGCGTCGAGGATCCCAGAGGACATCGGAAACGTACCGTCAGGTTGGGGATGAAGTAGTCCTGGGACTCATCACCGGCCCGAACAGACAGGATAGTGTCCAAAAGAGGGGTTCTTTGAAAAACCTCTGAGTCGGGGTGGAGAGGGGGTACAAGCAGAAAAAGTCCTCATGGGGGGCAGACCGGGCACCATAAGGAGGAGTCAGCGGGAGCGAATTTAAACGGTAAGGGGGGAAAGAAAAAATATGCATCATCATAGAAACAACACATGAGTTGTAAGGAGAGATGCCTCGCTGGCCTTACCGTAAACAAAAACGCGAATGAATCAGACGTCCAAGGGCAGGTATCAGGGGGAAGAAATGAGTTCTTCTCAAAGTTACCCATCGAAAAAATCGTAACGGAAGCAATCCCAGTGAACCGACAAAACCATGAGAACATCCTGGGGGGGGGGGGGGGGGGGGGTGGGGGGGGGGGGGGGGGGGGGGGGGGGGGGGGGGGGGGGGGGGGGGGGGGGGGGGGGGGGGGGGGGGGGGGGGGGGGGGGGGTGGGGGGGGGGGGGGGGGGGGGGGGGGGGGTGGGGGGGGGTTGGGGGGGGGGGGGGGGGGGGGGGGGGGTGGGGGGGTCCACGGTGAACAGTCCTGCTGTCATTCAACATGAAATTCCTAAGTTCGCTGCGGAGACTCTCTCTCGACATCTGCACCCCGCAACTAGAAGCCGCGAAGTTATGCGTCGTCGAAAAAGCCTAAGAACTCCTTCATCTCGGCGCATCCTGCTCAACCCTCGCCCAGTCTAAGGCGGTTTAGGGAGAACCATCCTTTGTTAATTTTTTTACAACCGTTTCCCATGGGGGTAGCCCCTTGTTTGGGGGCATCACGTTTGCACCGACCCATCCCCCGGTTTTGGTTAGCACTACAGCGGACGACACCACCCCAATTTCCATTTTTTTGTTGTCTGTCTTTGGGTGCCCCCCTTCCCTTTCAGGGGGGGGAAGGGTTTGACTCACGGGGGGGTCCTCTCTGGTCGAATCCGCCTCCTCAGCTCCCCGTCGCCTGGCAATCCCTGGGCGGCCGTACTCGGATGTCGCAGACACGTCAAAAAGGAGACGTCATACCACGGGGGGAGAATCAATTCCGGGGGAAAGGCCCGCTCTCACCACACGTGGATTCTCCTGTAAAACCCTCAATAGCGGTCCCGCAGTTTACGCGTCACCATACACGGTAAGTACCAGAAGACGCAGGTCAATCGTAACCCAAAGGAGGGGAAACTCTCACTGGGCATTTACCCAGGCTAACCGGGGCTTGGAAAAGAAAGCCCTCATTGAATCGGCAGGAAAGAGGATACTAGGGAAAAAAAGATCCGTCCGTGCTAAAACCGGATCCAATCACCCTTTAACGACCTAAAGATCATGGAGCGCCCCTGGCAGAAGCTCGAGGGGTCAAGAGCACGCGCACTCCGCGGGCACCTTTGCCAGTCCATGCTTCGCTCGTCCATGCAAGCGATGACAGCTCGACTCTGAGGGCACCTGTCCTTTTTTAATTAGCTACTGCGCAGGTCACAGCTCACCTGGCGCGGTTAGAACCCAGAAAAGTGAGGAGAGTATGCGACAAAATCAGTAAAAGAGACCTGCTTTCAGAGCCTTCATCGAAACAAATCCGAAAAAGTCGCGCTAGAGTCAACATGTTAAGGCCAATTCGCATCCAATTCTCCACGCCGGCCGGATCAGCGTGCTTTCCAGTGAAAAAAAAAAAAAAAGCCGATCTGACATTGAATGACTACCGAGGAAACTTCTTTGCGGCTAATTTCCGCACCACGAGGGATCACCGTCATCCACGGCCCACTTCTTCAGGTTAAAACAAGGTCGAGAAGGGAAGTGGGTGATCATGCGCGAATCTCCCGCGTGGAAAACTCAGGCCCGGACCGCTCGAGATCACGTGACGCGGGAAGATAAGTCGCACGGCCACAGTCGCGAAGGGCCCCCCCACAACTAAACCCCCCAAAGCCCTCCGGTATACTCGATAACCACAGCGAGGGAAAGAGAGAGATCAAAATGGAAGGCCACGAGCGGGAATCGGACCAAGAGCTGCCGTGCACCAGCGCGCGGTAGCGCGCGCTGGAGAGCGTCTGTCGAAGAAAAACGAGCAAAAAAAAAAAAAGTTAATCTATGCCTTGGAAAGCCTCGAGAATCTGGAACAAGAATTGAGGTCTCGGGGCGACTCGAGCACAGCACGGGAGAAGCGGCGGTAAGAGAGAATGTCTCTCCAGCTAGACTCTAGAAAAGGTGTATGGTGAGAAGTGGCAGAAAGATCGCGCGCTGATCGCGGAGAGGGAGGATGAGAGGAAAAGCCCCGAAAATCGATGCGCGACGCGGGGCAATTAAGATGCCTTCTCCATAAGCGCATTGGAAATATCGCACCGAGAGAACATCGCGGTACCGACTCCACTCTGGGTGTTTCCTTAACCGAGCACCGTTGGAGCTGCGCCAGCAAAAAGGGAAAATGTATCGCTGAAAGCATTAACCGGGGGCTTCGGGCTTCTTTCAAGCTCATTATGACTTACGAGGCATAAGTTATGTACCGGTGACACGGGAGAAAAAGTGTGGAGCGGCACCCTATCGCTCGCTGGTGCGTTCATGGAAGCTTCCTCGAGAGCAGGGTGTGGAAAAAGGACCACCGCACGGGAAGCGTCGAAAAGACTCGCGGCGGCCTATCAGGGTTGCGAGCCCGCGGTCGCAATTTAGAGCTATCTTCAGAACTGAGTGGTCTAAATCCTAAAAGGCCCGTTCTGAACCTAAAGAAAAAACGTGGTTGACAAATTGAAAATTTTCGGGAGCCGCAAAAGGGGTCATATAAAAGATGCACGGGGTTCGAAATACCGCCGCCTGGCCGTATTCATACGCACCGGTTTGGGTGATCCAGTGCAGCGGCCCACTAAGGTCTTCTCCGGCGAGGCGGTGAAACCTGGCTAAAACTTGGCACGGGCTCTCGATGGCAGGGTGCTCGATCTTCCCCGCGGCTGCAGTACCCGCGGCTAGAGCTGGTCAGGAGAGTGCAACGGTGGGAAGATTCCTGCGTAAATAATACTATTCCTTTGGGTGCGAAGGGGGGTGGATTGCACGGCGCTCGATCTACGCCAGCGACTCGCAGTCAAAAGAAATGTGAATGCCGAGGACTGCGAGAGATGCCAGGGAGAACGAGTGAATCTTTGGCCAGCGGCTTTAAAAAAAAATTGCCCTGAGGCAAAGGTAGTCCGGTGGGGAAAATGTCCAGACTACAATGGAAAAACTCAAACTTGCCGAAAGTGAGGACAGTTGCACAGTCGCACCGCGCGGCGTGCACGTAAAAAATCCACAAAAAAAAAAATCTATCCTAAGAAACACAACAAAGATAAGAGAGAATATGACATCGGAAGGGCCTCTACGGCCCGGCCTGACGTAGAACGTGAAATGAAGCCGGTAATCTCGTAATTAGGAGGGCGAAACTGGACATCGCAAGACCATCGGCGGGGGGGGGGGGGGGGGGGGGGGGGGGGGGGGGGGGGGGGGGGGGGGGGGGGGGGGGGGGGGGGGGGGGGGGGGGGGTGGGGGGGGGGGGGGGGGGGGGGGGGGGGGGGGGGGGGGGGGGGGGGGGGGGGGGGGGGGGGGGGGGGGGGGGGGGGGGGGGGGGGGGGGGGGGGTGGGGGGGGGGGGGGGGGGGGGGGGGGGGGGGGGGGGGGGGGGGGGGGGGAGGGGGGGGGGGGGGGGGGGGGGGGGGGGAGGTGGCGGGGGGGGGGGGGGGGGGGGGGGGGGAGGGGGAGGGCGAGCTGGGTAAAGCCAAGGGAAACACTCCGACTTTCCAAACCCGTAGCGCTCTGTTCACATAAGAGGAAAGAGGTATATTCAGGTATAGGAATCACCAATGCTGGAGGAAATGCGCTGCTACTGGTATTCGCGTCACGAACCTAACAAACCTACAGGTCAACGTCGAGGGAGATAGTCTACTGTCTGCCACGCATCCCGAAACTTAAGTATGTCCAGCGCGAAAACAGCAAGGAGCCATCTAAGCCAGCGTTGAGGGCCGCCCACTCTTCTGACAAAAAAAGCGACTAAAACCACATCGGACGCCACGGCCTTCAACTAACCAGGGCGAACCTCAACGATGTCGCAACCACTTGGGTGTTATCATTGGGACAAGGTTTTCCGGGACAGGAGAAGCTGGCAGGGGCCGCTCTCACACGTGGTCGATGGTCGCACTGACCCCATACTCCTAACTTGCAGTCAAATTTTGTGATGTCCAAAACCACACCAGAGCCAGAAGCGGGCCATTCCGGAGAACCATCGTGCGTCAACCCTCGCTCGACAAGGCGACCGAGTCTCAACGCTAAAAAACGATACGTGCCTCCTTACTTAAAAAAAAGAACTCCGTCCGGGGCCGTGGTGCCGGAGTAAAAAGAAAGGTCCGAAGAGCGATGATAGTCAAAGGAAAAGCATTCAAATCGAGATTTGAAGGCACTGGCGACACCTCTGTACACGACGTCAAACCAGTCTGGCGCTAGCCGTCAGGAAAACGCGGAAAATCGACGCCGCGGGGGGAGAAAAAAGTTTTTTCAGTAACCTCTCACTCTTGCATGGGATCCAAAGTGCGCGGTTCATGGCCCCACAGGCCGGGCGTAGTCGCACGTCCATGGAGGGACAAGAGGGAGCTCCGATCCCGCTCCTCTGGGAAAGAAAAACCAAGGCAGCATTCAATTACCTCATCCGGCTCGCGCAAAATCAGCGTCCGGCCGTGTCCAAGTGCCACTTCACACAAAAAGCCTCCACGCCGGACCGGGGGCAGAGGTGGAAACCCTTCGACCCTGCCAAAAAAGGCCCTCCATTGGAATAAATTTGGAAGGAGACAAAGGGGACGAAAAGGCTGCGATGGTCGCCAAGGGGATCACCTGATCTCAAAACACAGCTTCTCGCGCAGGTAAAAGCTAGCAAGAAGGGGGGAAAAAATTTCTTCGCCTGTCTCCCTCTTTCTACGCTCGCCATACCCAAAAAGGCGAAGAACCTGTGTCAAACGGCAGCCGGGTGGAAAACCACCAGCATGTCCTCGCTGAAAAAGGTTGATTCGGATCAAAAACACCACGGAGTATTATTAAGAGAAGATAAAAACCTGGAGAAAATCTGGACCGCAGGGGGGACGCAACACTCCAGAGGCCGGTGCACGCAGCGTCTCGAGCGCGGTCCTCGAGACGGGCTTCAAAACCACTGGAGACTGCGCGAAGAGCACCCCACCACCTTCCGGGCAAAAAGGAAAAGGACTTTGTAGCCATTCCGAGATAAGCAAGGCTGAGATACTACTCGTGGGCTAAGTCGCGCACACGCAGGGTCGTCGAAACTAACGTAACTGGAGGAGAGAAAAGGCTCACGGGGAGGGGGGGGGGGGATCGGGACCATGCACTCTTAGCCCAGACGTCGTTGAGAAGATTTTGAGCGAAGTGGCCCGGACCATGCGAAAGTAAAAATGCTCAAAGGATTCGTCAATTGATGGGGCGCTCCGTCAGTAGCTTAGGCGCCAGAAAAATGGGACGCGCTCTCACACCTAAGCGAACTAAGCAGGCTCTTCCTGAAACGCGCAAAAGTTTGACGTGCTGACCTCGAGGAACCTCGGGTATTCACATGCCCGTGACCGCGGTATAAAGCTTTTCCATGAGAGAATGTATGGAGGGGCAGCGCCTCCGGGGGAGGGTAAAACTCGTTATTCGCCGGTGAAATCATGCCACCAAGAAGCTCTCCTGGGGGATTACTTCAAAAACTTCCTAGTCTCAGGGTGGGGGGGAGGAAAGGAACTAGCACTGTACTTCCTTGAGAACAGTTCATCCCTACCGTCGGCCGTACAAGGGTGCGCGCCCGCGGGTCGCAAAATGAGAAGGGGAGAGAGTTGGTCACTGCGAGGCACTGAAGAAAAGAACCCGGTATTTGACCTTCACAACAATTCTAGCATCAGGAGGGGGTGAACCAATCGCCACGTAAGGAGAAAAAACGCGAAGTCCGGAGAATTAAAAAAACGTTTCACCATGCCTACCAAGCACGGTTTCACAGTTGTCCGCGACCGGTAGGACTCGGGATGGACAAAGTAGCGGGTGGTATGTCTCGTAGCTAAAACCGCGGGCGGCCTATAACCAATCTGGCTCTTTGAGAATGTCTTCGCAGTGGGCCATCTTAGGATTCCTTATGCTTGACAGTACGACGGGAGGCACGGATGTCGGCCGGTATGAAAAATGTGAGGAGGCAGAGTGCGCAAAGCAAATAGGAGGCCCGGTCATGGTGCATTCAAACATAGGACCTGAAGAGAACCATTCCCGGATGCAGAATCAGGTGGCCACGCGGTCGGCTTGGCCGAGGCAATAACCGAGCCCTATGTTTATACGAGGACATAAAAAAAAGAGCCCTAGATGACCTTCTCAGTGAAACGCGACACGTCAGCGAGGCGAAAGCACGGTCGGGCAAAATCAGCGAGCATAAAGGCTAAAAAAAGAACAACGGAGGGAAAAAGAGAATGCATCGAGAAAGACCGTGAAAAAAAAAGAGGAGTCGTCTACTTCAAAGGGGAGAAGGTTCTCGCAGAGGGTCGCTGGTGAGCCATCGCCACCTCGCATGACGACCGGAATGCCGTGCAACCAGAAACCGAAGATCCCTGGATTCATCCCGAAAAGGGAGAAACTTGCCGAGGGCTACTTTGTTGACGTGGATGGATTACTAGGCAGGAGAATCATCAACCGAAAAGCCAGAAATCCGTCCTGTACCTGTTCGGTCAACTCATGGAAGGGGGGCAATTCCGTCATCCATGGAGAAAGAGAGAAGAGAAAACTCTGTTTATGGAAAATCTTCAAACCTCTCGAACCGTCCTCGAGGCCCGGTCCTGCAACGAAAGGTCGACCTACTCGGAAAGTGTCCACAGAGACTGATTGGTTTATCAGGGGCTGACACTTTGGTAGTCATCCGGCAAGGGCGCATCTCTGACCCTTGGCTAAAGTTCGCCTTCCCCTCCTCGTCCCGGGAGGAGAGGTACTTTTCCACATCCAAGGCAGGAGAAAAAAAAACGTTGCAGCGACAGAGGAGAAATGTCACTCTAGCTCATGCACAAAGCGACCAGAGACTAGCGAAACTCCTGATACCGCATCTAAACTGCTCAAGAAAAGTAATGCAGAGTGTCCTATCCGCAAATGCCGCCCCGAGGAAGAAAAACATGCCGCAAAAAATGAAGGAGAGGGGTTTGAAAAATGAGAAACGGTCTAAGTCCTCTGTCACACCTGGTACATCAACATGCTGCGACGCCGTCCATCACTTAAGGAATCGACGAGCGTTCACCGGCCGGGGGGGTTTCATGGGGGGAAAAAAAAAAAAAAAAAAACAAAAAAAAAAACAAAGCAGAAAAAAAAAAAAAACCCCCCCTTTTCCTTTCACCCCCCCACCCCCCCCCCCCCCCCCCCCCCCTTGTTTTTTTTGGCCACCCCCCGCACCGTTAATTTCAACTGGGTCCCCCCAACCCCCCCCCGCCGTCGGAAGCACCTTTTACCGGCCAACCCCCCCCCCCCCCAACCCAACAAACAACAAGGAATCTTCTGCCGCGGAATCCACCTCTCAGGTACATGCCACATAGCCTGGGCGTATTCGCGGGAACTTGTTTCTCGCGAAGGAACCTCTAAGAAAAGGGGGATTCGCCATGGGACCATCCGGCTTCGCGAACAGCGCGTCGGTCATTGTCCAGAAAAATGAAAACAGCCTGGGAAAAGGAGGACCCGTAATCCCTGTGCGGGGAAAGAGAACACTCAACCCGTGCGCCCGAATTGAACATGACGTTCGACCTCGAGAAGAGCGGCTGTCGCGATGGACCCCGCTCACCTGAGTCCTGACCAAACAAAAAGCGTCTCGCGTCAGTTCAAAAGGAAGAGAAGCATGCTGGGGGGACTGCTCGAAGGAGCAGAACTTGGCGACGCTCGACCGACCCGCCAGGGAGCGCGCGTTAGCAACCGGGTGTCGCACCAAAAAAAAAAAAAAGAAGAAATTATTCTATGAAGACCACGAGAAGTATAAAAGTAGAAAAAATCAAGGAGGAAAAATACGGCGCGGACCTTGCGCAAGGAAACGGATGCCGGTGAAGGACCGAAAGCGGGTCGCGCGCTAGTAAAAAACAAAAAAAAAAAAAAAAAACAAACGGCCGCACCGAGGGAACAAAAAAAGACTCAGTCCTGGAAAGAAAGTCATTTTACGGCTGTATTATAATTAAAAGTCGTCGTGGCGACATCGAGTCACAGCCGGGTCGCCTCGAACGTCCACTGTCTCTCAACAAGAAAAAAGGTGCGGGAGCCAGCACGATCAAGGCCGGGGTTTAATCCACTGGGAATGAAAAGATTGCCAGAACCCTTCATACAGTGCGCAAGTCTGCATGATGAAGGTCAAAATCAAGAGAGTAGAAAAAATCGCGTCATAAACGGACGCGCGTACGAAAGCAAAAGAGGGGAACTTAACGCGCGCAACGGCAAAAGAGCGAGCTTCGTCCTTCAAACAGGCAAAAAGCTGTCAGGTCTAGATGGAAGGTAATGAACGCGAGAAACCTGGTATTTACCAGGGTGGTACAGCGCGGTGAGCAAGTCCGCCTCGTGGACAAAGGAACGAAGATAAGAAATTGAGGGAGGGCTTTGGTTATCCCACTCATCCTGAAGTCTGCGCACGGCTAGAGAGGACGCGGCGACGTATCAAGGGGTCTCTAAGAAACCTCGGGGTAGAGGAGAGGGGGATTTCTGAGCAGGGAAGAAGGGTTTTCTACTGAACGATACTTCTGGTCCTTCAAGCAGTACTGTTTTAGTCGGCGTAACACCTTCGGGGAGATGCGTATACGAGCTCCACAGAAAACAAGACACTCTGAAGATCATGAGACGGTGGGTACAGAAGAAATAACACTCCGGGATGACGACAGCTCGGGTAGCCCCTTTTCGTAAATAATTCGCGGTGTCTCGAAAGGGATGGGGGGCAGGCGAGA
>Ga0179593_1672571_pt1 | contig 11560 bp, 15 predicted proteins | sample CZODoug2_1_08_16_FD_185931 | JGI IMG/M metagenome (GOLD analysis project Ga0179593, IMG submission 185931) | Vadose zone soil fungal communities from Angelo Coast Range Reserve, California, USA - CZODoug2_1_08_16fungal (PacBio error correction) | ecosystem: Environmental > Terrestrial > Soil >...
AACATCAATCATTAAGAACGCCTTCAGTCAAAGGAAGAGGAGGGAAAAGGGCCGTCTTCTCCCATACGTAGAAGGTCCGTCGGGGAGGGGGGAAGGGGAAAGAAAGGAGACCTCCTACCGAGATCAGGAAGAGGAGTCTTTCTCTTTATCCCCTCACGATGAACATCTCAGCGTCCGGGGGAAAAAAAAGGAAAAGGCGGGAAAACTCTCTCTCTCTCTATCTGGGCCAGAAGCACTAGAGAGCGCCGCCGCCGCTTTTTTCGCTATCTCGGATGCTCCTTGCTACAAGCAAGAAAGAAGAAGAAAAGAGGCGCCGTTTACACTTCTCGGATCCAGAGGGGGTGAGGCCCTCCTTTACGAAGGAAGTTCGGAAAGGAAAGGAATGTTTAATCCTCGATCTCCCCGAAGAAGCCGGTCGTGTCCTTTCAGGTGCGGCCACGCATGGAGAATGCATCGGTTTTACAAACGAGCAGGGAATCAAACCACTTCTGATGGTAGAGGCGCAGGAAGAGGAAAGAAAAATCTCCTTCTCTGCTGGCAGGCTTCCGAGGGAAATTCGTGAGGGTCTGTGCTCCTTCTTACAGGCCGAAGAAAGGGGGTTGCCGAAGAAAAAAAAAAGAGAAAAAAGTTTCGTCATAGCTCTCTGATTTCGTTTTCGGTAGAGTTTGGAAGGAGGGGCCCCTTCGCATATATACCAAGGAAATCGGCTGGCCTATCAGACAAGGGGGGAAAAAAAAGAGAGGTCTGCATTAAGAAACGAGCGCGTCCTCTTCCTGAAAAAAAGAAACAAGTTGTCTCTTGTTAGATTGAGGGAATCCTGCGCTGGAAAAGAAAGTAAAACCGGATCCTGGGGCTGTCATCTCTTCATCACATCTCTCTGTAAAAAAACTAACTATCTGCGTCAAGGAGGGGAGAGAAATGCACTAAGTCTTTAGTTGTGCCGCCTTGTCCACGGGGAAAAAAAAAGGAAAAGTAGAGCATGGTTTTCCTTCTCCATTTTAGTCCAGAGGATCCACGTCGGAGGGTGGGGAAAGAAGAACACCCCCATCTACGAATTAACGATTCCCGGCGGATGGGGGGGAAACAAAAGTCTTTCCTATCTTCGCCAATTGGAATCGGGTTGGGGGGGGGGGGAAGAATTTCTGGCGAGATAGGTGAATCTTGGTTCCGAGGGCCCTCTTCACTGTGACAATGGCCAGCGCAGTGACTCTTATCTCATCGTAAAGGCCTCCTGCGGAGGGGAAAAAAGACGAAACAAATCATCCGCGTCGAATGGAAAAATAGGAATGAGGCCTCAATATCCTCCGATGACTTTGCCGATCTGAAAGGGGAGGGGGGAAGGGAAAGATTGAACCGTGCAACTCTCGCCGCCTCGGTGGCAAAGAAAAGAAAAACGGAAGGCAAAATGCGATCGCTAAGGATTCAAACCCCCCATAAAGAGAGAAAAAAAAGGAAAAGGGGAGGCGAGGCGCTATTAAACCGCGCAGGCGAAAGAAAGGAAAAAGGGTTGGTCTGCGTACCTTTCGAATATCTCGGCCGGGAGGAAGGGGGAGAAAAATCTCACCTCATGTTCCAGCAGAAAGGGGAAAAATGGAGAGGGATTGTAATGCATCACGTTCGATATCGCTCGTTGGAGACTTGTGGAGGAGGAGAGAGCGTGCGCACCGTACCCTTTTAAACTCCCGTGTCGGTTCAACTCCGACAAAGGGAAGGGGGGGGGGTTTTTGTTTTTTGAAGATCCTCAAGCAAGGAAAAGGGAAGAAGAAAGAAAAGAAGGAGTCCCCCGCACTCAATGCTTTTTTTTCGCAAAGGTTTAAGGAGGGAGGGATGAGGCCTTAAAATCGCTGGAACGGGAAAGACATGACCCGGGGAAAAAAAAGAAAGGAAATGTTCTCGTTCTTTATTCACCGCTTGTTGATCGCGGGGGGGGAGGAGTCGCGCCTTCTCTGGTTCATCTCTGCTCACGCCGCTCCTCGAGGGGGGGGGGGGAATCCTTGGTCTTTCGATCTTGTGCAACGGCTGTACTCAAGAAGGGAAGAGAATGGGAGATCTCCTTTGTCGTCTGAGGGTGCATCGGACGGACGGAGGTAGTGATGAGAAGAAATAGGATTAAGGGAGAACTGTGATTGTTGTTGGTGACATCTCTCTTCAAGGCTTAAGCCTGAGCGGAAAAAAGGGGGGGAGAAGGTGCAGAAATCTTCCGTTATCCCTGTTCCGGTCGCTGTGGATCGGGGAAGGAGTGAAAAATATTACTCGTCTTCATTCTTGCCTTCACGAATCGACGCCTACACTTGAGAGAGAGGGAAGGGGAAAAGGTCGTCTGTGTCTTCAAATGGGCGCCCGCGGGATGGAGAGGGACGTTTTTTGCCGAGCAGAAGGATACAACTGCGTTCTCCCTGGATGGGCGCTCTAGTTGAAGTTCCGAGCTTATCTTTGCACGCAGGGGCTAGTGGGAAGAGAGCGGCCAAAATGTTCTCCAACTGAAGGGGCGAGGGAGGGAAGGGGGGGACAGTCCATCGGCTTTCTTGCTTCCCGGTTTACCAGGCAAAAGAGGAGGGGAGCCGAATGAAATACTCCTGCTCCTTGACTTAAGGGTGCGGGCTCGCATAGGAGAAAAAAAAAGGGACCGTTTTTATATGATTTGCCGCCAGCGAAGAAAGATGAAGGACCTTATTTCCTTTTTCTCTCGGAGACAAGGGGGGAGCCGCTTGGCGGCGAACTGGGAAAGAACGCTACGCTCTCCTCTCATTTTTTGCCAAAAAAGGAGGAGGATTGTTCTCTTCTCCTCCAGAAGCACAGGTCTGGTGCGAGGGGGAAGGAGAGGGGGAGGGGGGTCGGCTTCCCGGATTCCTGAAGATCGCGTTGAGGAGAATATAACGATGTCTCTAATATCACCATGTGGTGAAGAATGCCCACTGAAATGGGGGAAGGCAGAGCGTAGAGAATTAACGTTGGTTTTGGAAAAAAGAAGAGAGAGCTTTTTTGCATAGAAAGAAAGGATGCCGCAAATTCTCACCTTCCTGCATGTCGCCATGCCGATAGAAGAGAAAGATGGGACGGCTACTTCCTCTTCTTCTCCACTATGCTACCAAGTTTTGCAAACTCACGAGGAAGGGGGAGAAAAGTCATCTGATACCCCTTTGGCCGTCCATGGCAGGGCTGCGGAAAAAAGAAAGGACGAAGGGGGCCTACATGCTTTTAAATCTGAACGCGAATATGGCATTATTGTAAAAGAAGGAAGGGAGGGAAAAGAAAATTCTTATTCCGGCGCAGGAAGCACTCGGGAAAGGACGAAGAGGGGAGGGAGACGACGCGAGGAATCGAGATCTGTTTTTTTTTTTTTTTTTTGTTGAGGAGCTAGATTACGGCCTGGCGGAAGGCCAGGAACGCCCTCTACGACATTCCGAGTCAATATGGTGTGAGTCCGGAAAGGGGCGGTAGGGCTCAAGAGGAACCACTAATATCTTGTCATACATCGCGCGCGAGTCGAAAGCAAAGGCGTCTACGTCATGGAGAAGAGGGAGAAAAAAAATGCAGCACGGCCCTGCTCGGCGAGTTCTTTTCGACGATGAGATGGAAGCTTTCGAAAAAAAACGAAAAAGAAGGGAGAAGGTCGGATTTTCCTCCTATCTCAACAACTCAGAGAGGGCGCTATCAATGTTTGGGCGGCAGGGAGAAAAAGTCATCCTCGCAGCTACCTAAAGCGTCGGAGAGGGGGAAAGAAAATGTGCGGGTGAAGTTGGTTTCGGCTTTCCCGAGACAAAGGGGAGACATGCAGGAAGAAGGAAAAGAGAAGGAGAAATCCGACGCCCCTGTAACGTGATTTGCGATAGGTGGTCGTGGGAAAGAAAGGGAAAGAAGAAGAATAGGGCTTTCCACAACCCTCTTTCTCGGGACAAATGGAGCCCGTTTCGCAAGAAGGAGAAAAAAAAAAAAAAGAACCCGGTCCGCCTCATTGGCTTATTCTATTTATCGAGCACTGCTCGGAAAAGGGGGAGAAGAAGGGAAGAAGGGGGGACGCTCTCAAATTGTGCCTCCATGCTGTGTCGAGAAAGGAAGAGCCAGGAACTCGTCAAAGGCTACAGAAGATAGGAAAAACAAAAAGGGGGGGAAGGAGATTCCTGCGAGATCCTTCTTCCGACCAGCATGGAGGCCAAAGTGTGGGGAGGGGAAAGGGGGGGGAAGAGGAGGGAGTGGTGGCGCCCCCGTGCCTGCAGTGCTCCGCTCATAGAGGGAAAGCCGGTCCTTTCGAGACGCATGATCTCCTCCCGAATGCGAATTATGGTGTCGAAAAGGAGGAGAAAAGGGGGGGAGGGCAAGAAGGGCGGATGCTTGTCAATCGTCGCCAAGTGGACGGTGAGAAGCGCACACAGACAAAGAGGAAGAAAGGAAGGGGATGAAGGATTCGACGTTCACTCCCGGTATGCTGTAGAAAGAAGAAAAAAACCGTCAAAAAGAAACATTTGGATCGTTCGTCTGGTTCGCGACTCAGAAAAAGGGGGGCGCTGCGCGATGAAGAGAGAAGAAGGGAAAAAAAGTGATAGCGCCACTCTGACTCTCTTTTGTTGAGATATGCGTAAATCAGAGACGGGAAAAAAAAAAGAGAAAAGAAGGGGGGGAAGAAAAAGGAAAGATAATCGTCGGACACGAAACTCTGCCGCTCCTGTCCAGCTGCAGAAACACCGCCCGCCCGACATACGCGGAGAAAGAAAGGTAAAAGAAGGGGAAGGGGGAGACAACTCTTCTTGGTCCTCTTGAGTCCCAGGACGCACTGAAAGAAAAAGAAAAAAAGGGAAGGAGGAAGGAGCTAATCCACACCATATTGAACTCGGGCAATGAAGGGCGTCTGGATTAGGCTCGAGGAAAAGAAAGGGAAAAAGAGAAAAAAAGAGACGATTTGTCAGCGCTTATCTCCGCAAGCTCGTATCGCTGCAAGTCCTGAAAAAGAGAAGAAGGCCGAAAGGCTCGCGGCCTTTGTCTGGGAGGACGAATCTTTTACCAGAAGGCAAAGAGGATCGCGTTCATATTTAAAAGAAAGGAAACCCAGAAACCTCCTCCTCAGCCCTGCCATCGCCACAGGGAGTATCCGATGACGGCGGCTCGAAGAAGACGAAAAGAGAAAAAAAAACGCGATGCCCTTCATCATTGCGCCAGAAGGGAGGAGAGATCTCGGTCCACCACCACAACGATCATTACGATAGGCGACCTGCAGGCCGTGAGAAGGGGGGGGAGGAGATCTGCAAACAGCTCGCGATTCTCTTCGGAGGGAGGGAGGTAAAAACAGTTTCTCTTCTCGAAGCTGGGGACCGCAACGGTGGCGGGAAAAAGAGAACAAAGGGTTCTCTTCGAGACATCTTAGAGGTACCTATCCCATATTATCAACGGCATATGAAAAGCAAGGTAGGAGGAAGAAAGGAGGTCGAAGAACCATCTCAAAGAGGAGAAGGAGAAACAAACTCCTGAAAGAGAAGAGGGGACCTGCTATCTCTCTTTATATCTTCAAGGAGAGAAAGGTTCTCCCTCCCATCCCTAGGTATATCTCTATCAAGAAAGAAAGGGGAGGAGACCTCTTTGCTTTCAAATATCTCCCCTCTTCCAAGACAGCACGAAAAAAAATGAAAGAAAAGTTCTCCTCTTCTTCTAATTCGACATCGAAAGAAAGAGAGAAGGGGAAAGGTACGCCATAAACCTATTAATTCCACGCTGTCATCACAAAAAAAAAACCCCGCGACCTCGACGACGTAGGAGAAGGGAGAAGAAGGGACCGATCCCCTTCCTTTCCACGATTCATCTCTTGAACTCAAAAAGGGAAAAAAGAAGTGAGAATTTTCCTTCATCGTCGCTAGCAAAACCAAAAGGGAAAACCTCGTGCTCCCATAAAAGGAAAGGGAGAGGAATGCTCTCTCAAATTGAAGACGGATCGTGACCGGTTCAAAGGAAAAGAAGGGAGAAGCGAACCTAGCCACCGACATCTCCGTTAACAGGGAGGAAAATCTTATATAACATCTAGCCAATACACCAGCATGTGCGTTCGTGTGCCTCGAGAATTGCCATGAAGATGCAAAAAAGGAAGAGGAAGGAGAGATAGAGCAGGACATCCCGTTTCTTACAATCTCTCCGAAAAGAGTTCACCCATGTCCAGAAAAAAAGAAGCAGCTCCATCTATTGACACCATATTCCGGCGCGAATAGAAGAAGAGAGAAAAGAGGTTCATACCGCACTAGAACATTCGGAGCAGGCTTGGGAGAAGGAACGGGAAAAAAGCGCTGTTAACGGCCTCATCCTAACCAGGTTTCCAGACCTCGTCAACAGGGAAGAAAGGAGAAAGAAGGGAGGAAACCGTTTTCTACTATTGTCTTGATGCAACATTCGGCTTGCGCCTTAGAAAAAGCAAAAAAAGAAAAAAAACGGGCGTTTACCCTTGTCGTTTTTCGCACGAAAAAGGGACACGCGGAAGAGCCCTCTCTCAGTGCATGCAGGTTAAAAAATGAAAGAAAAAGTCGTCGGCGGCAATTCTTTGACAAGAAGGAGCGTCAAATCCTTCCCGCGAGCAGGACGCAAGTTAAGAAAGGGAAAGGGGGATGCCCGTATCTCCTCTCTTTTTACTCGCCTTACGAAGGTTAGGAGGGGAACAGTTCTAGATTAGAATTTGGGGGCCGCATTCCTTCAGAGGTAGGCGGGAAGATGCAACCTGCCCTTCCACCGATCAAAGGTTAATATGGGACCCTTTTTTATCTCCCGACCTCCTAATCAATGGCACAGGCAGAGAGGAACGGAAGGGGAAGTCGTTCACCGCGAAGCGCGGTGCGAGAAAATAAAAAGGGAGAAGGGGAAAGGCCCCAGGGCTACTATTGTTCCGCGGCAAGGCGAGATGCAAGAGGGGGGGAGGGAAAGAGGTTCACCCTATTTCACCGGCCAGAAAGCAATATCCTGCACTCGGAAAAAAAGAAAAGAGGAAAAAAAGAAGAGTTGGGGTAGTCGCCACTCCTCGGGATCGTCATTCGTCGTGGGGGGGGAAGGGGAGAGACAAAAACTCCTCTTTTCACAGCTCTGGTCAAAAGAGCCGGACAACAGTCGAGAATTCTGGTAGAAGAAAAAGAAAAAAAAGTTTAACAATCGGCCCACTCCCTTTCGTTAAGGGAAGGGAAACCATCCTGCATAGGGGACATTCTACACAAAGACGAGAGGTGCTAAAAAAAGCCCCGTATCCTTTTAATTTACTCACCCCTTCCTTGGCCCAGCCGCCGGAGTCGAAAAAAGAGAAGAAGAAGTTGGTCTTTTGTGTCTTCGAGAGAAGGACGCGCTCGGGGAGAGAAAAATTATATGCACTAAATCGGGGGTCTTGGAGGGAAGGGGAATGGTTTCTCCTGTTAGGGGACACTTACTTGAGAGGGAGAAGAGAGACGCGCAGCCACACTCTAACCGAACGAATCAGCTCGAGGTGGGATATTTTCAAAGAAAAGTCTGCCCTTCAGCCTGGACAAGCAGAACAAAGAAAAAAAGAAGGCAAAGACGGAGCCCAGACTTCCTGCAAGCCGCGAATGAGAGCCAGGGAGAAAGCTTCCATCTCGGGTTTAGCCGTGGACGGATTGGGGGGAGGGGGGAAGCAAAGCAATCTTTTACCTCGGGAAAGAGAGTCTTCCTTCACAATGGAATGCTGAGAGAAAGGGGGAAGAAAAAAAGATTCGTCCACTTCCGTCATCCTAGTCCATGCGCGGCGAAAAGAGGGGAAGAAGAAGGAGGAGGGGCATTATTTGTTTCCGTCAGGAAAAAAGGAGACCGACGAAGGAACAAACACCCTCTTCGGCGGCGCTGAGCCCCCAAAAAGGGAGGGGCCCAATTCGATCTCTCTGCAACAAAGCAAAAAAAAAAAAGAAAGAGCGTATCTGGTCACCGACGCTGGAGGAGAAAAAGGGGACTCGCTCCTCCCTCCCTAGGGTGTGGATCGATCTCGGCGTACTGGGAGAATGGAAGGATGCACCTACTCTTCTCCGTTGTACCCGTATCGAGGAAAGGACTATTAATTCGCCGTTGACGAAGGCAGTTATCCTCTATCTCCGCCGTCGAAAAAAAGAAGGGGGAAGGGTGTGCAGTAGAGACTTTCTATTTCCAGTGCTTTGCGGAAAAGGGAAAGAAGGTCCGCCGTCGTTATCAACCAACGAATGGGAGGGAGAAAGTCCTCCTGCTTCTCGCTCGCCTTAGCGGAGGAGACCGTCTTGATCAGAGAGGGAAATGGGACTTGTCCCGTCTTACAGTAAGAACGTTGCCACATCCCAAAACGAGTAAAAGGGGGAGGAGAAAGTGAAAAGGGGAGAGTTTTTCTCTCTAGAATAGCCTTAGAGGGGGAAGAGAGAAAACACTTCAACAGCTGTCCTTCAGGAAAAGATTAGGGCAGGAAAAGGGCTGCATTAATAGAACTACCTCTTCCTCTTCTGCGGAAGAAAAAAGGTGATAGTTTTCATATTTGGTTCAGTCCCGGCGAGGAAAGAGGAGGAAACGAGTGCATAGCGGCAGCACATCGCTCTTTTGTAGAAATGCACGATTCTCTTCAGGAGGAAGAGGAAGAAGGAGGGAAGTGGGTTCCGTCTTGTCCACGTCTCGGACGGCACCTAATTCTCGACGGGGGGGAAGGAGGAAAAAAAGGAGGTTGTGCTGAGCAGACTTCCCCTGGCTTGAGAAAAGTGCCCAAAAAAAGGGATTGGCGAAATACCCCAACTCGTCGTGCCGATCTTCGACAGATGAAGCCTCGGGTTGGCACGGGGGAAGAAGAGGGAGGGGGCTCGCCAGGCCCGCCGTCACTGTGACATTCATTGCAGGGAAAAAAAGAGGAAAACCTGCTTCTCCTGCTGCTGACCTAGCTCAGGGGGGGAGAAGGGGGGGAATCTACGTCACCGAGAAAGGAAGCAGATAGACTGGGCCATCTTAGAAGTGTTGCGGAAAGGAGGAACTTCCCAAGTTATCCGGCACGGCGAAGAGGGGCCTTTCCGGTTGCAGGGGAAACCTCCATCGCCATGCGGCGGCCATGCGAAGAAGGAGAAAAATAGATATAGGACCAGTTCTCATATTCCTTGCTATGCCGAAAGAGAAAAGGGGGACAAAGGCCCATTTCCACCGTGTTTGTCGGCGAAGGGAAAGGTGGGAAGGAGACTTCTTCCCCTGAGCACGCATGTCCCAGAAATTGAAGAGAATAAAGGGGGAAGAAGCACTGTCTATATCTTCTCGTAAGCGTGCGAATGTCTCGGTGCTCACCGTGGAATAACGCCCGTGGTCCGGTAAGAAGAAAAAAAGGGGGAGAAAAGGCGCAAGCGCAAGGCCCTTGCGCATCAAGACCAGAGACTGTTCTACAGTCCGATCCGGATGTAACCAAAAAAAGCGTTTGTCCGACAAGGGTGACGAGGGGGGGGAAAACAGGGGGGGAAGGAGCTTGAGAAACTGCCGCCATGCCCGTGGAAGGGGATAGGTGAGGGAGGAACCGCTTTTTATCCTTGCTCTGACTGGGAGGCGTCGCGACCTGATCTGGGGGGGAAAGCAGATCACCGTAAAGGGGGGGGGTAGAAAAAAGAAGAGGTCGGTCTATCTTGTTCATCAACTGCTGTCCATATTCGCGCAGGAGCACGGAAGGAGAGAAAGGAGGAGAGATGGCATCTTCATTTGCCCTCTCGCGGCCGTTAAAGCAAGAAGGGAAAAGGGAGAGAAGAGGCCGTAAATCTTCCAAAAGACCGGTCACGGCGTCTGGGAGAGGAAAAAAGGAAAAGAAGGACTGATTCTTCTCTTCTTCATGCTGCCCGGTCACGATCGCGGGAATAGAGAAAGATAAGGGTCGGCTCTCATCATTTTCCCCTCTTCTGCTCAAGGGGGGACGTGGTTGTGCCGAAGAGAGGATGGAAGGAAGACCTCTCGTTCATTCTGCTTTTTATTTCCGATCTGATCGTGCACGGCAGGGGGGGGGGGGGGGGGGGGTGTTGTTTTGGGGGGTTTGGGGGGGGGGGGGGGGGTTTGGGTGGGCTGGTGGGGGGGGGGAGAGGAAGAGGATCTTCTACCTCTGCCTCCAATTTCTCCTACGAGCGAGGAAGGTGGGAGGAAAGGGGGGGGGGGGTTTACATTCCGGTCTTCTATCGCGTGCTGCGATGGAGAAAGGGGAGAAGGATTGACTTTGGTTCTTCTCTCCTCGGCCTAGCGTGCTGCTTGTCAGGCCGTGGTGAGATATTGTGAAAAGAAGTTCATTCCTTCCCGCCTGAGTGCCGTGGTAGAGCGGGGAAGAAAAAAGGGGGGGAATAAAAAGATCAGCGTGACCTCTAACAGAGCTCGCATGGTTTGAAAAAGAGAAGGCGTCTTTGTGGAAAAAAGAAAAGGGAGGTCGCTTTTTTCTTCGATCCTGTGAGGTCGGAAATCGGAGTCACAGTGATAGGGATATGATGTGGCTCTGACTCTACGATGTACGCGAAGATCCCATGGGGGAAAAGGGGTGGAAAGAAACCTTATCGTGCATAGAGTCGAAGAAGGAACTTGTTTGGGAAACGAAAGAAGGGTGTGGCAGATAAAGAGAGGAAGAAATTCTCACCTTCCTTCAGTCAGGAAGGCCGATCGCAACTGAATAGTTGGGGGGAAGGAAAAATGGGCGTCTACTTCCCTCGGCTGCGCAAAAGGAAGGGGAAAAAAAGAAAAGGAGTTTCTCCTTCATCTTCTATATCGCAGTCATAAGGGATACGCCCTGTGGAGGAACAAGGAGGGGGGAGGGCGTGTCACCACTTATGCGCAGGGCGAAAGGAGAGAAGGGGAGAAGGATGCTAATTAGCATATCAAGATGAAGCGTAGCCTTTCGGATGGGAGGAGAAAGGAAAGGATTGAGCGCATTTACTAGCTTGTCTGAGCTACGCAGCTGAAATCGGGAAGGGGGGAAATTTTGTAATTGAAAAAAGCGGCCGAAGACAGAAAGGGGTGTGATATGCTATGACTCCTTAACCTATTTACGCAGTATTAGAGAACGGGAAAAGAGAGGGAAAAAGAGAGGAGAGAAGCGAAGCGTCGCACTCACAAGGCGTCAAGGTCTGGCGAAGGAAGCGGTCGCGGTGCGAGGGGGAAGGAAGAGGAAAAGAAAGGCTGAAAAAAAATCGGCTTCCCTTATAGGTTCGTACCCCCGCAAGCAACGAAAGAGAGAAAAAAGAGAAGAGTGGCGCATCAATTTTTGTGGGCGCATTTAGCAGAAGTAGAGGAAGAAGAAGGAGCGAACCTACTATCCAATGTTGTCGGGGGAGGAGGAAAAGAAAAAAGAGTAGACATCATTACCGAGGATCGCCGGGAGAAAAGCCCTTCCAGTCCGGCAACAGACGACGAAATAGGGGCGAGGCATCACCTGCCACTGGCGACTATTGCACGCATCCGCATCGGAGGAGGGGGGGAGAAGAAAGTGAGGGCACATAATTCTCATTCGGAGGTCCATAAGAATGACGTCGGACTGACCGCAGAGGGAGTAAAGGAAAAAAAAAAAAAGAAGGCCGTGAATCCTCCTTTCCTACGGTGTCCGATCGCAAAATGAGGATAGGAAAGGATCTCGGGGCAA
>Ga0179593_1681414_pt1 | contig 11560 bp, 11 predicted proteins | sample CZODoug2_1_08_16_FD_185931 | JGI IMG/M metagenome (GOLD analysis project Ga0179593, IMG submission 185931) | Vadose zone soil fungal communities from Angelo Coast Range Reserve, California, USA - CZODoug2_1_08_16fungal (PacBio error correction) | ecosystem: Environmental > Terrestrial > Soil >...
CTGCGGGGGCAAGCACGTCTTGTCCAAAATCCGTTGTGTAAACCAACAAAACTGGCCCCTTCGGGGGGAAATGCGGGGTTTTGGGTGCGGAGGCCGTCAACGGAAAAAGGAAGAGGGGGAGCTGGATTCTCGGGGGGAAAACAATTTACTTTTGAGGTCCGCCGCCGGAACCTTCCCCCAAGGGGGAGATGGCTCCCCCCCGAGGGGGACGATTCATCTTTCCGTGGAGTGTTGCACCGATGTTTTGTAATCTGCTGGAGGCGTCCCCACAGCCCCCAGGATATCCGGGAAAGGGGGCTGTTGGAATTTTAAGCCATAACAGAGTTCTACTAACTAAAAACAAATCGAAGCCCCCCCCCCCTGTAAAAAGAAAAAAAAAGAGGAAGGCGCCTCCTTGAAAAAAGGGGGGAACAAGAAGGCCCCGTCCCCGGGCAAAAAGAAACGAGGGGAGGGCATTCTTAAAGGGGGGGTCGGCACGAACCTGGCAAAACCGATGGGGAGGGGAAAAAAAGGAAGCCGCCCTTCCTATGGGCCCAAGTCCTGAGGTTGTTTTTTTGAAAAAAGAAAGTTTTTGAAGGGGGTTCTCGTAAAATACGAAGGGGGGGGGGAGAGTACCAACCCTGAGAAGTTTAGAGTTGGGACCGGGAGGGGATTGGCAACCTAAAAAACGTTGGATGTCCTCCCTGGGGGGAGAGAAAAAAATAACTCTCCTCCTAGGGGCTTTCCAGGCTTCACTCTAAAAAAAAAAAGACTTAAATTACAAAAAGAAAAGAAAAAAACCCGCTCATAAGGGGCAGCTTTCCCAGCCCCTAGAGGGAAAGTCCCCCAAGTCTCCCTAGAAAGATTTTTTTTCACCGAATGACGAAAAAAAAGGTTCTTCCCTCCGGAAAACGAAATTCTTCTGTTGGGAAAGCTGTTTTTTTGGAAAGAGAGCTTTCCACCGGGACTTCCCCACCTTTGTCTTTCGCCGGAAAGGTTGAAAGGAAAAAAGGCGAACAATCTTGGGAAAGGTAGAGAAAAAAAATTTTCTCCCCAAGGAAGGGTTTCGTTTTTAGGAGGGCCCTCGGGGTTTCTTGCAAGCGTGGAGGGGAATAAAAAAAAACCCTTTCCCTTAGAAGGGAGGGGGGGGAAAAAAGCCAACCCTGCAGGAAACAAGGCGGTTTTCTGGAGAAAAAATGCTGTAAGAAAAGGTGGGGCTTGCGGACAGGCCTAAAAAAAAAAAAAGGGACCTTCTGAAAAGAGAGGCCCTCGATTGAAGACACCGCACCGGGGCAAAAAAAGGGAAAAGAAGTCAACTTTGTTTAAAAAAAGGAAAGTTGCTCGTCCAGTTGGGTTTTGAACGGACCCAAACAATTTTTTTTCAGGAAGAGGGAAGACTCTTTCACCCCAAAGGGGAGGGGGGGGGAGGGGGCCAGGGGTAACCCGTTTTTTCCAAAAGTTGAACTTCCCCGTGGGACCAAACGGGAGGGGGAGCCCTGGGGAAATGGAAACGCCCCCCCTCTTTTAAAAAAAACGCAAGCCCCTTGAGAAAGGGGATACCGGGTAAAGAGGGAAAAGGCAAATACCCCGGGGGGGGGGGATCACCAATACGCGGTGCGGCGGGGAAAAGAACTTCCCAAAGCACAAGAAATTCCCAACCCGACCCAACCTTTGAAAGGAAGGGGGGGGGGCTTTTCCTAAAGACCGGGGAAACAAAAAAACCGTTTCTTTTCCCTTCTGAGGGGAAAATAGGTGGGTTTTGTTCCCGCAGAAGGGGGGACCGGCCCCAAAAAAAGGGAGGGGGTTTTTAAAAAAGAAAAAGGGGGAAGCAAATCCCCCTAAGGTGGAGGCGACTTTGAAAAGGGGGGAAAAGTGTACCTCTCGGGGGGGGGGTCCCCTCAATGAAAGACCCATTGAGAAGGGAAAGACCTTTTGGGGTTTGGGAAGGATCAAAACAGTCTTGGGGGGGGAGAAAACTCTTTTTCTGTCCAAAAAAGAAAAAGCAGCCCCTTGCCGGTGAAAAGGGGGGGAGGGGAAAAAACCCTTCTACCTACTGATGGAAAAAAAAAGAAGAACCATCGGAAACAAACGAAGCAGGAGAGAAAGTGGTGTTTCCCAGCCCCAAAAAGACTACGGAAAGCCTGGTCTTTAAAAAAGGGGGGAATGTCCCCCCCTGCTTCAGGGGGGAAAAACCTTCCAACAGTGGGGTTCCCCGCCAAAGAAAGATTAAACTAAGGACTTCTTGTTTTTTTGGAAGATGAAAAAACCGTCCCTTACGGGAAAGGGGGAAAGGGATTGAACGCCGGTTTGGAGGGGAAAGTTGCGCGTCTTTTTTTTGGGGGGGAAAAAAAGGAGACCTCCCCCCAATTAAAAGAAAAGAGGGAGGAAAGGTGCCACCTGTCCCCGTAAGGGGCAAAAACTGCCAGGAAAGGGGGGGGGGAAAGCGTAATACCCTCCCTCCCTAAAGAAAAATGGGACAGGAAAATGTTATTAAAAATAAGAAAACCCCCCCAAATCGCTGCAAAAGAAAAAGGAGGAAAGAGTTCTTGCCCAAAAAAAAAAAAAAAAGAAAAAAAAGCGCCCCCGTTTCACCGGGGATTGGCTTCGGGGAAAAAGGGGGGGGGAAAAAAGGGGGGAAATCTCTTCCCCCAGCCACGGAAAAAAGGGAGTTGAAGAGTCTCCGGGTGGGCCGGTGTCGAGGAAAGGAAAAGGAAGGGGCACCCCCTTCCGTGATACCCTGGAGGAGAAAAGAGGCCCCCCCCCGTTGAACCCGAAACAAGGTTTTGGGGGAAAGGAAAAAAAAAGGCCTTACATCCGGGGTCCGAAATTTCCCGTTAATATTCAGACTTTTGGGGGGCAAGGAAAAAAAGAATTCAGAGGAAAGGGAGTGGGAAAGGAAAAATCTTTTTGGGAAAAGAAAGGCCCCGCCCGAAGTCCCCGACAGAAGGGGCAAAAAAAAATCCGGGACAAAAAACGGGAAAAAAACCGGCTTCTTTTTGTGTGTTTTAAAAAAAAAAAAAGACCTCGGGGAAGTCGTTTGTTGCAGAAAGGGGATGCGAATAAAGGAAGAAAAAGAAAATTTTTTTTTGAAAAAAAAAAAGGGGGAGGGACCAACGTTGGAAAAAAACTTAAAAAGGCCGGCCCAGAAGGAAAAAAAAGAGAAGGGGGGGGGCCCTTTTTCGGTCCCTTTGGCCGTTCGTAGTAAAAGGAAAAGGCCCCAGGAAGGAAAAAAGAACATCATCCTGAAAGGAATAATATCTGAGAAAGGCGGAAACCCAAAAAAAAAAGTTGTTTCTTGACCCCTTCCGCACAAAACTGGGGGGTTCCAAAAAAAAAGAAAAAATGAAGCTTTTACCCCTACCCATGGAGAAGGTGGGATCGAACCCGCGGGTGTTGGGGGTTGAAAAAAGGAAAGGGGGGGAGCCAATTTCCCAGAGGAAAAAAAAGATTCTAGCCCATTCCAATAATGTCGGCAGGGCAGAAAGGGGCAGAACCTATCAAAAAAGGGAATGGGAGAAAAAGAAAAAAAAGGGGGAAGGAAGGGTGTCTTCCAAATGCAGTAGAGACTTCCCCCCAGGGGAGTCAGGGGGGGGAAGAAGGGTTTTGGCCCCGAAAGAAAAAAAAAACCGCACGCTAGGCCGCACGTGCGCCCCGAAAGTAAAATTGCCTAAAAAAAAAGGGGGGAAGAAGGCCTTCCCCCAAAAAAAAAAAACAGTCCATTCCGCACGCAAAAAACCTGGAAACAAGAAGGGGGGCCCCTGGTTCATCCGGTGAAGGAAAGACCACGAGCCGCGACCCCTGGGCCCGAAAACTGGGGAACGAGGGGGGGGAAGAAAAAGGGGACACGGCCCCCTGAAAAAAAGAGTACTTCGTACGGCCCGGGGCACCAGGGGATCCTTCGGAAGGAGAAAAAAAAGGGAAAGGCACACAAGCCCTCTCCCACCGGAAAAGAGGTCCCGGGCCCACCTGCGCTGCAGCCCAAAAAAGAGCGTGGGACCAAGAAGAAGAGGGGGACATCACCCCCCCCTACTAAAATACGTGAAGTACGCCCCCAACCAAAGGGCCGCCAAAGAAAAGGGCACAGCCCCTTTACGTCCCCCAAGAAGAACGGTGCGGCACCCCATCCCGCATCAAGAAAAGGCGGTGGAGAGGACCCCTGGGCCGCGAAAAAAAAAGAGAAACGTGTGCCGGGCCCAAGGGGGGCCCCACGGGGGGAACGAGTTGTGGCCGAAGAGAAACGGTCCGAAATCCTTCCAAAAAAGTATCAACCCAGGGGGAAAAAAAGCGGGGGGCAGGTTGTTCCCCAGAGAGGGGGGGGTTCCCGTGGGTCTGGGGGAAGCCGGAGGAAGGTTTTTGCAAGGAAAAAGCTGTGCCCCTCGGTCTTGGAAGAGATAAAGGGGGGGCCCCCCGGCAGAAGAGAAAGAAAAAGGGGGACGGCGCCCCTCCTTTCCCTAAAAGGAAAAGTGGCTCCCCTTCCTTCCCCCCCCCGTGGGAGACAACCCAGAAAAAAAGAAAAAAGGAAGTGGTTTTCCACGGGAAGGAGGAAACCCGTGGGTTTTTGCCGAGACAAAGAAAGGTAGGGGGAGAGGAAAAGGGGACACCTTTATCCCGTTGGATCACCACCCAGTTTCCCCCCAAAAAAATTTTTGAAACAAAACAGGCCCAGAAGGCATAGAAAACCACGCCTTGTCTCCCCCTTCTGGAGCCAAAAAAGAAAAGGAAAAACTCCGCTTCGCCCCAAATTGACCCGAAAAGGGTCCAGGACCAGAATCCTTCGCCCGGAAAACAGACAAAACCCGCCGCAAAAGAAAAAGGGAACGGGGGGGGAATCCTTGTCAGGCCGGGTCGTCCACCCGCCAGCCGAAAAGGCACAAAAACCGCAGAAAAAAAGGGTGGGAAGGAGATTGGGGCCCCCAGCCCCTTCGACACCGCCCCAACGTCACGGCAAAAACCCTGCCTGGGGGGGGGCATGCTTTCTAGCCCAAAGAAGGGATCGGCCCAAACCCAGGAGGATCCAAAAAAAAAAAAAAAGAGCCCCCTGCTGGAAAGGAAAAAAGGACCCTCTTTGGGTTTGTTGGGGGGTGAAGGGGTTAAACCATCTCCCAACTGAAAACACAAATGGTCCCCCGAAAGTGTCAAGTACCCCTCCCAAGCAAAAAAAAGGCCAGGTCCCCGCGCTGAGAATTCTCTTGTTAAAAAACCTGGAAGATAAAAGGAGGAGGAAAGGCCCTCCCCGGGGGCAAAAGAAGAGAGGGGGTGGCTCCGACCTTGCCCCTGCCAATCATCGCCTAAAAAAAACTCAGAAAGCACCTGGTCGTTGGGAAAAAGAGAAGGTTCCCCTGTTCAACCCGAAAAAAAGAGGAAAGGTTTTTTCTATCAATTACGAAGATGGGAAAGAAAATGCTGAAGGAGATTGGGGAAAGAAGAGAAAGAAGGGAAGGCCACCTTCCCGCCGAAAAACCCCCCCCTCTCAAAACCTTCGAAAGACTTTCCCCCCCCCCCCCCCGAGAAAAAATCCCCGCTGTTAATCTGAAGCCATACTCACCAAAAAAAAAAAGAGAGGAAGGTTGTTGCCCCCATCCAAATGGGTGCAAGGAAGAAAAAAAGCACGTGTTCCAAAAGAAGAAGCTTGAAAGCCCCCGGGAAAAAGAAAGAAAAAAGCCCCCTGATTTCCTTGAAGGAGGTCCGATGTGGGGGGAAATGGAATCAAAGAAGGCGTCAAAAAAGGAAGAAGGGGAGCATCTCCCACCCACCGTCATCGACAGAAAAAAGGGGAGATCTGCGCTGCTCGATCCGATCTGAGAAGATGGGGTCTGGGGGAGCTGCCACCAGGAAAGGGAAGGAAGGAGGAAAAACGTCCTTTCGCTACTTGGTGGGGGAAATGGAGTTGGTTTTTCGCGACGGGGGTGGCCAAAAAAGAAAAGAAAAGTCGCCGAAGGGGGAGAAAAGAAAGGAGCAACATCTTTCGCGTGTTGAAAAAGAAAAAAGGGCGAGCTCGGCACAAGGTCGGATGCGCTAGGGGAGAAAGGGTGGGAAAAAAAAAAAAGGAGCAGGAGGCGGTGTCTCGCTCGTTCCCATCGAAAAAGGAGGAGGCGACTGCTGGCTTCGGCTTCGTCGAGAACAAAGAAAAAAACAACTGGCGGACGTCGTCGCCCTGAAGAAGGAAAAAAAGAAGAGAGAAGGCAGGAGACACTCTAAAAGGGAGAAAGGGGAAGATCAGAACGCCACTTTCACGCGCGGCCGCCTGGTCTGGCTAGAGGCCGGAGGCCACACGACTGGAAAAGATGAGGGGCGGCGCAGCTCACCTGTTACTAACTGGGGAAAAAAAAAGAGGAAAATAGCAAGATTAATTCTAACAGATGAGCGCGAATCCCACCGAGAGGTGAAAAAAGAGAAAGGGAAAAAAAGCCAACTTCCATGATCTGCAAAGAAGGGAGCCAGACCAGCCGGCGCGCGTGAAAGTGTCAGTGAAGTTAGCACGGAAGTGTCGCAAAGAAAGGAGCGCGCTTGTCGAGCGAGAAAGGAGGAGAAAAACATGTTGTTGGTCATCGGGCGTCAAAAAAAGGAAAAAAATCCAAATCCGCCAGCAGTCTACAAGAGGAAAAAGGGCCGAATGGTTCACTATCAGCTCCAAAAGACTGCCATCCGCCATAGAACTAATCGGCGAGAAAAGTCAAAAACCAGCTTCTGAAGAAAAAAGAAAAGAGCGCATCACTACCTTGATGGGAGAAAAGGGTAACACGCGCAATATCGTGGCGAAGGCAAGATGAGAAACGGGAAGGAGAAAGTGGAGAAAAAAAAAGGATGGCAAACAGTCTCTCCATAAAAAAAAAGAGACCTCCTCCTTGCCAAAAAAGTATGGAGAAAGTGTTCAAGAAATGAACACAGATCGAAAAGAAGAAGAAGAACGCCACCCCATACTAATTCCATTCACCGCAAGAGAAGCATGATCTATGCATCTCCATAATAGAAAAGGGTATAGGGAAGTGGGTGGGGGGGAGTCCCTTCCGAAGAACCTTCGAAAAAACCCTAGCCGCCTACCAAAAAGAGAAGGAAAGGAACGCACGGAAGAAAATCGATTCTCTCCATGAACACAAAAGACGTGAAGTATCCTTGCATTGCAAAAAAAAAAAACAAAGTTTTTGGGGAAAAGTAAAACAATGCGCTCTAATTCTCTTGCCGAGGTAAAAAAAAAGGAGTCTACGGGGTCAGTAGAGGGAAGGAAGGAGCGGATTTGGTCTCCCATATATAATGATAGAACGAGATTGAAATCTCCTAGTTTCCACCACCAGCGTCGAAAACGGGGGAGAAAAAAGAGAGGAGCAACCGCGCTTGTTCACTCCCTGTTCTCGCGTACCCACGAGATCAACGAAAAAAAGGGGACGAGGACATAGTGACCTCTACCATGCGCGTGTCCGTTTAGCGGGACCCACACACCCACAAAAAGAAAAGTAAAAAAAGATTCTCTCTATCATCGGGGGAGAAGAGTGGCGCCTATTGTGTGCTTCCAAGAAGGAAAGAACAGTGAAAAACAGGACGTTTTGGCGACGAAGTCATCCTGTTTCACGCGGTAGACCAGGGGAAGAGAAAGGGGAGCGCGCTGTGCGGTGCCGAATCAGAGTCGCGGGCGGAAAAAAAAAAAAAGGAACAGAAGGCGAGGGAGGGAAAAAAGCGAATTCTCCGGGCATGAGCTCTTTCAGGTGAAGATGGGAAGGAAAGTTGGCGGAGGGACCGGAGAAAATGGTGGTGAAACGTCTCCGGCTGGGCTCGAGAAGAAAAACAAGCCGAAAACCCACGCACTCTCCCTTCTCGGGAAGAGCTCCACTACTATATCAATTTGATCTGAGAGCTGGCGAGCGCGTCGGCGGGCGGGGAAAAAAAAACGAGCAGCTCCTTGCTATGAGAGATCTTCCACAGCACGACAAGGAAAAAGGAAAAAGAAGTTAAGCAGAAAAAAAAAAAAGGTCAAGAAGAAGGAAAAACCGCCGTCGTCTCGCGGCAAAAAAATAAGAGCAAGCGTCTCTACACGCGGTCGGATGAAAAAAGGGAAGATCGGCTCACTTCGAAAAGCGGCTGTCTTTCTCTCGCGGTGAGGAAAGGTCGGGGGAAAAGGGTCCGAAAAAGGGACCTACGGGCTATGTTTGCGTCGCGGAGAGGATCTCTATCTTCACGCACGCCAGAAAGGGAAACTCCTGGAAGAGAAGAGCAGAAGAGAGCGCCCCATTCCCGCGGAGAAGATTACTTGCGAATCCGGCGAGAAGACGTTAAGAAAAAGAGCCCTTTTTTCATCCTCCTTTCAGCTCGAACAGAGGGGGGGGCAAAAAAAAAATCGGCGGGGGTCAAAAAATCCGTTGGCGAATCGGGGAAGAGACTGCTTCATCATGCCCAAAGGAAAACTGACAGGAGATAGAAGAAAAAGAGGGGAAGCACGCTTCTGAATCTCTCTTTGCCCGCACGAAAAGGGACCCACTCGCTTGCCTCGCGTTCGAGAAACGGAGTAGGGAAGAGAAAGGGAAAGTGGTACCACATCGCTGCCTGGCTGAATGGGACGTGCCTCCGCATCCTATCGTACGTATCGGAAAAATCGTTTGAACTTGGCCTAAGAAGAAAAATACACCTGTCCCCCTTCCTGCCCGCTGAAAAAGCTTTTCTCCACCGTTTTCTCCGGCGTGGCAAAAAAGGAAGGGAAGTAAAGAAAGGAAACGACTTCGATTATGCGCTGAAGAGGAAGGAAGAAAAAAAATAGGAAGGAGGAAAGGGTGCTGAGCGCCTTCGCCGATGCAGAAGCGCAAGCTCTACTCATCGCATGGAGGAGAAGGGGTGCGGTGAACGGAAAAAAGAAAGCTGGTCGTTAACGGCGAGCTGCCAACGGGGAGAAAGAAAGGCGGCGAAAAAAAAAGAGAGATCGAGGAACACCTCTACTATCACACACTGCACGCGTGCTGGAAAAGAGAGGACCAGCCCTACTCCATCCTGCGGCGAAAAAGAAAGAGAGAAAGTAAAGGAGCAAAAGAAAAAAAAAGAGAGAAACTCTCCTCACCCACAAACAAACAGAGGGACTGGTCTCTCTCACTCCGTGCCGGGGGAAGGATCCAAAAGACTAGCCGGGAAAAAGGAGAGGCCGGTCACTCTCTTCAGCTCGGCATCCACAGGGTAGAGGTGCGTTAACACTCTAGATGAAGTAGGGGGAGCACGCGGAAAGCGGGGAGAAAGACCCAGCTGTCGATGGTCATTTTTGCCTGGCAAAAGATCTCCTCTAGTCGATGGAATAGGAGGGGGTGGCATGGCGAATTCTCGCAAATCCCGCTGAAGGGTCTATCACCTACTAGAAATCGGACAATTGCAAAAAAGAGGGGAGAAAAGCAAGAATCGAAGGGAGCAACGGAGAAGATAGCTGAACGAGGCGTTTTTGCACGCCGAAAGGCGCCCTCGCCTTCTCAGGGCAGCACATAGGGGGAAGAGGGAGACTAGATAAAGGACGAAAAAAAAAAACGGAAAAGTATGCGCTTCACTAGTTGCTTCACCGTCAGCAAGGCCGAAAAGGAAAAACTACACTGAAAAGGAAGAAGAAAAAAGGAAGTGGCACGTGTCGTGCTCAATGCCCGTCGGTGGAAAAAAAATCAGAATCGTCTGCCTGCGCAAATTCGGGACATAGAAGGACGGAAGAAGAGAAGGGGAGGCAGGAGGGAAGCCGACGCCCGAAGAGTTATGTTTTCCGACCCCGCAAAAGAAAGCTGGGGAGGCGCAAAAAAAAGGAGAAAAGGGCCTCCGCGTAAATGCACCATTCCCTCGCCGCAAAAAAAATCAATACAATGGGAAACACATCTCTCGAAAGGGGGCTCTCTCTCTGAAACAAGGGGCCGGAAAAGAGGTCGTTGCGCTGTGCTCGCGAAAAAAGAGGGAGGATCGCGATCGCCAGCGAACCAAAAAAAAGGAGGACACGCGATAAGGAGAGAGCGGTGCACGCTCAGGCTTCTACGAGTAGAAAACAAAAAACGCCAGCTCCTCTATTTCGCCAGGAAGAGGGGCTCACCCACTCCCAAAGGGATAACGCAAAGCGTAAAGAATCGCGCCGCCGGCGGTGGAGACTTCGTCTAAATCTTCCTCTTGCGCAAAAGTAAACAGGGGAAGAGCATGGGAGAAGAGAACATGGGCATCTCAAGGATCTGCTCGGGAAAACGACCTCCTTACGCCAAGGAAGAAAGACTAAGCTCAAGATATAAAAAGTAGACGATCCTGTCGCGTGTGGGGTCCTGGCCGCCGTGGGACGGAGAGCGAGTCCCGCCGTAAAAAGCGATCCCACCAGGAGGAAAATAGAACGGCAGAGAGGCCAAAAAAAAAAGCGAGCCCATCTCCACCTGCCACGCGCGAGGAGAGAAGAAAATCGCGCTCTCGATCTCGCCGAAAAGAGAAAGCAATTAAAAAAAGGAGATGAAAAAAAAACGCAGCGGCACCGTCATCTCTCCCGCGTGAAAAGAGGAAAAGCTTCGTCGCCAACGCACGGCGGAAAGGAAAAAAGCATTGAGGGAGGATAAAGCAAAAAAAAGGATGCGTTCCTGCACCAGAAGAAGAGGAGACATCTCGCTTGTTGTGGGAAGGGGGTAAAAGAAAAAAGAAACAGGAAGGAAAGAGCCAATCGTGTTCTTTTCCGGGGGGAGAAAAGTGGTACTTTCTCGCAGAAAGGGAAAACAAAGCAGGAGAGGGGAGGATCAATAGCATTCGCCTCTCCTGCTCGAAAAACTCTGGCTCTTGAAAGTAAAAAAAGGGGGCTATAAAAGAGGGGCGCAAGAGATACACCCGCAATCTACTAATGAACCGCGCCGAAGCACCTCTTCACGGACAGAAGCCAAGATCTGACCCACCAACATCCTCACAAAGGGACCATCCTATCCCTTCAGGAGAAACTGGGAGAAGAGTGAGAGAAAGAAGGAAAAAGAAGGGGGGGACTGCTGTCGTCGGCGCTCAAGGGGAAACCTGTGTTGCGCCTCGCGGAAGGGGGGGGGGAAAAAAAGCCAAGGAAAAGACGGGTCTGGCGCGGCTCAAAGGCTGCTTGGTGCCTGGCCGGCGGCTTGAGGGGGAGCTGGAAGGAGAGGCGAAGAAGATCCCGGCGCTACTGGGACCCTTGCTGCTCGTTCGTGCGCATGGAGGGAGCCATCATCTGTCTCATGACGAGCCGCGGCCGAAAAGCTCCAGGGGCAAGAAAAAAGATCTTGCGCTTTTCCCAACCCAAGATCGTCATCAAGGAGGAAAAAAAAAGGGGCGAAAAGAAAAGGCCTCCTCAGCGCCGGGAAAAAGGCCTTTCTGCGGTGGCGAGGAAGAAAAAGAATGGGAAGGGAGGCGGGAAAATGAGTCAGAACAGTCCCTAAAGCCCGTCTCCTCCTCCGCTACCACAACGGAAGGGAAAAACTATCTAAGCGAAAAAAAAATCGCAGCCGCAAAAGAGGGCCTCAGTGGAAGTCTCTAGTAAAGAAACGAAAGAAAGAAACCCTTGGGGGAGAAGGAGAAGGAAAAAAGGGCGTTTGGCTGTTTCCTGCTCCACGACGACTGGTGGCGAGATCTTATTTTCGCGCAGCGAAGAAAA
>Ga0179593_1699569_pt1 | contig 11560 bp, 10 predicted proteins | sample CZODoug2_1_08_16_FD_185931 | JGI IMG/M metagenome (GOLD analysis project Ga0179593, IMG submission 185931) | Vadose zone soil fungal communities from Angelo Coast Range Reserve, California, USA - CZODoug2_1_08_16fungal (PacBio error correction) | ecosystem: Environmental > Terrestrial > Soil >...
TGATGCTATCTAACGCGCCACGCGCAATCATCAAAAATTGCCTAGGGCGAAAAGAGCCAAACGAAGATTCCGAAAAGTTGCCGCGTATGGAGAAACATCCGGCATCATCTCAAGCGAGGATGCAATTGGAGGAGTTTCGCGCATCCTGCTAAAGAAAGGTTGCGGGGATAATGGCTGGGTGGTACATCGTCGATAGGAGGAGTAGAAAGTCGTTCTCGTCAGGGATGGATCAACGGACTTCAGCAGTTTCGAGAGATTCATCACTGGGAGACAATATCCGATCTGCAGTTGGGGTGAGGTTTACAAATAAGGAGATGGAGGGCGCAACGAAGAGGAAGCGCATAAAGGAAGAGAGGGGCGTGAAGTAAGTGGTAGCAGGGCGCAGCATAGCTGCACGGAGGCCGGTGAACGCTGGGGAAGACCGAAGGGATTTCCGCTGCAAAAAAAAAAGGTTAGTTAACGAAATGCCTGGCAAGCGGGGGAAGCGCCTGCGGGTGATCAACTACGACGCTCAAAAAAAGGGACAGAGCACGGCAATAAAGGGTAAAGGCGCGACGAGCTTCCCGGTCGCGGTGGAAGGAGACGGGCGTTCGTGACGTTTGCGGGAGAGGAAAAGCCGTCGCCGGAAAAACACTGCGTGCAGGAAGGGAGAAGACCTGCTTCTGACTAGAACGAGGGGAGGAAATCATACGTCCGGACAGAATTAGGATTCAAAAAAGACGATCGCTACTCGGAGAACGTAGAAAACAAAAATGATTTTAAAGGGAGGGGGCTCGAGAGGGGTGAGAACGTGCAGGGTAAAAGTCTTCGAACGGTGCGCCCGGAGGAGCGCAGAGCGCGTGCAGACTAAGGACGGAACTGCTTCGTGACTCGTGAACCGCAAGACTCGTTGGCGCAAATCTGGAGAGAGCAGGGAGGAGAGGTGCGGGGCAAGCATGGAGAAAAAGCCCAGATTTGCGCGGCGCGAACGCACACCGGTGCCTCTACCGGGTTAAGTCAGGGGGGGGTCTGAATCGGGATGGTCTAAAAAGACGGACGAAGGAGACGGTGTTGGGGTTCGAAAGAAATCGAAAAAGCGGAGTCTGCCGGCGGTCCCCCGCAAGCGCCTATCGAAACCGGGAGATGGATAAAAAGCGGCGCGGTAACGGACGGCGAAATTAAAAAGAAACTTGCTCTGTCTGAACTGGAAAGGCCGAAGAAATTAGGGTGGAGGGCAACTTAGGCGTACAGGGGGGCGATCGACGCTTTCCGTGACTTGCTACGACTCACGCGAGAAGATTATCGAGGAAAAGGAAATTCTGAATACGATTCCGATTGATCCGAATCCGCGGACTCGAAGTATATAATGTGAAGAGGAAGGAATCTCTACGAAAAAAACAACTAAGCACTGTGGAAAAAAAGCGCTTCTGGGGTTGGGCTCAGTGAGGCCGACACTAGCAGGGGTCAGTGCCCTCGATCATCACAGGGGCGAAAAGGAAAATATCTCTATACCCGGGGGTTATCGCATGGAGCGGAGAGAACGCGGTGAACAACAAAGCTTCGGAATTGAGAAGCCCGAAGTAGCCACTAGAAAAGAGGTCTCTGCGGAGGCTTTGAAAGAGAAAGGTGAGGAGGACATAGCCTAAGATGATGACAGCGCGAGCTCGCTAGTATGCTTACTACAGCCCGTTCTAGAGTGGCATCAGATCCGATGACTGTACTCGGCTTTTTCCATCCAGAAAAGAGCGATAACGAATTAGACTCAAATCACGGAAAAAAAAAGAGAAAGAAGGCGGGAAATAAGTTAAAGAAGAACGAACGTTAAGCTTGGATCAAGCGGGAATTTAGCAAGCAGAGAATGGGTGAAGAAATCTATATCGAACCGGTCGTCCGGAAGGCAAGCTGTCGATTTGAAAAAACCGCGAACGGCGAACAAGTTGCGGGCGTGGGAATGGTAAACGCAGGAATTGCCAACTATTTGGCGGCTAGGAATGCTTCAGGGGTACAGACTCCGGAGGCGATGAGAGGTCGCAGCGATGAAGTACTGCAATAAAGGAGTTTCCTACGACAATAGGGCAAGTCGTTGGCGATATGGAAACGCGGCGATGCCTCGCTGGTGTTGACAGGTGAGGGGGGAAGAGTCTTACCCGAGCAGGAATGGCGCGGAAGGGGTGGGGACACGAGGGACAAATAAACCTCGACCATCACTAAGAGAAAGAGTGATGAAGGCCCATCAAAGGACTTGAAGCGGCAAAATCCTCCGGGTGGAAGTTTGGACTGCAAACTCGAACCTTCAATCACGATCAACTAACCACGGGAGAGGAGGTGAAAAAGAAAGGTAAAAGGAATTAGTAATTGTCAGCGTTCAAAAATGCCCCAGTGCCCAGCCACCTAGTTCAAGAAACCTACGTCCGACGGGCTGACCGACAGAAGATTTCTTACAGGAACATTAGGAGGAGGGTAGAGGGTCCTAAATCGTGGAGGTCTCCGACCTTGAAGAAGGAAATTACTTCGCCTCGATAAGGAACCAGCCCACGGGGATCGCCTACAGCGGTCCGTCGCCACTACTGGGAACCAGGAAACACAGTGCGAAACGGCGCGAAAAACAGGCGCTCAGAGGAGAGGACTTGAGACAGGGGAGAGTCTTTTTTGAAAAAATAAAAAGAAGCGGAGACTCAAAAATCGGCGCCTCGGCGTTTGGTCGACCACAAATCAAGACAAGAGAGGGGTCCACAAGTCTTCAGCGGGCAAGAGACGGGTGGGATTCCGAAAGAGGATAGATGATAATGATTTCTCAACTTCTCACACCAGTATAACCGCGGGGCTCCCGAAACCGGGTCAAAGCTATAAAGAACGAGAATGACTGGCGGAGGCTAGCTCGGCAAACATCGTAGCTTGCGGCGTCATGGACATCGGAATAGAGCGAGGTGGAGATTCGGACGGGCACTCGAGCTCGACTCGCGTTGGTCAAAAGACGAGTGGCTCAGCTGAAGATGCCTCAAGGAGAGAATTCGGCAAGATTCAATTTCCGCAAAAAAGAGCTTTTACGTGTGAAGCTTCGGAGTTCAAAAGAGACAGGAAAGGTGGGACACAAACAGGGGCGCGCCAGGACGCCACTGGTATCGCTAACGGACGAAACGCGGGGTTCTCAGCGAAGATGCGCCGAAGGAACTAAAAGCTGAAATCCTCACAAGAGGCCCACCGAAGCGGCAATAAAAAACGCCGTTGCCGCCTTCACTTTCCGAAGGAGCGGGAAAAGATAACATGAGCACAGCGCGGACAGGAGTCCAATCTGAAAATTCTTCCAAGCACAACTACCTGATGCAATCCTGTGAGGCCAGGGCCGTCGAAAAGCCTGCGGGAGGAGGAACCGAAAAAAGGCGCACCGGCCGGAAGCCAGCTCGTCCGACTTACCCGACCGGGTTCAAGGGCGCGCAGGCGGTCTGAGGCCGTAATTCGTCATCTCCGCTCGGACACTACCGTTGCGGGTGCCCCCGAGAGAGGAGGGGGGACTGGGGGGGGGAATGGAGAAACCTCCGCTATCGAAATGGAACACACAAAAGTCGGCCGCTTTTCGAACCCGCAAAGACCCCATCCGGGGGACTAATCGGCTCGCGCAAAACGGGCGGGGGAAGACGACTCTCTGAAAAAAGGTCCTCCGAGCAAAACGACGAAGGGTGCCATCGACCACGACATGCCCCGGAAGCAAGAGGAGAACGATTCGGACTACTAGAGAGAGTGGGAGTTTTGATTGTAGTGAGATAGCGCATGAGGATACCCCGGGGCGCAGAAGAAACATCATGAAAGTCATCACAAAAAAAACGTACTACAACCCTCTGTGAGAAAGAAAAAAATCAGATAGGAAGGGAGCCCGTAGGAGTTTGGGAGAAAAGAAGCTGAAACGGCTTAGTAAATTAAAAAAGTCAATCATGCGCAAGCATTGATCCACAGTACTCAAGCCCTGCACCTTGATACCCCCGGGGCATCGAGAAATACACGTAGGAAAGCAACCCACGCATCTTGTCCGATGGAAAAAAAAAAAAAGACGCAGCGCTTGAACACGGAATATATCGGACGCGTCGTCGGGAGTCACCCCGCAGAGCCTCACGGAAAATAACGGGGATAAACTTTTACAGCCGAGATCGAGAGCAGCAACGCGCTGCATCCCAATTCGAGGAGATGCGAACTCTCCCTCGAAGAGCGGTCGCTGAAGGCGCGTTGAACGATGGAAATAGAAATAAAATAGTCGCGGAACTATATTGTCCGGCGAGAATAGAAGGCGATCCAGGATAAAAATTCAATGAAGACCCGCATCTGATGTACACGAATACTTGCTTCGTGAGACGATGCAAAAAATGAAGAGCAGACTTCGCCAGAGTACAACAAGAACAAACCACGTCGGTCCTCTCAAGACGACAACCAGGCCGCGCGCATCTTCAGCAAATCAGGACCGCCATTCAACAATTTTGGACTATGCATGCGCGATGCGGCGATCGGGCACGCTGAAAGAAAAAAACAAGACAACAAAAGTGGGATGGAGGGAAGAGAATCGGGTTAGGAGCGGAGCCGATCTGCCAGCCATAAGCAGAGATCGATCCAATCGAAAGGAAACACAACGCCCCCCAGAAGCTTCAGAAAAATCGGGAGAGGGGGAGGAATCTGCCTGGTCCACATCATCATACTTTGCACGCGGCGCTCTGCAACGAGCTTGGATCGGGGAGCGCAGGCGCACGAAGCATTTTAAACCAGGGGTAGGTTGGTACATAAAATCTCGAAGGGAAGGGAGTGTAAGCGTGTCGAGGGCAGTTGGGGGATCACCGTACTTCAAGGGATTTATTCTCGACCATAGACTTATCGATGAAAGGGGATTTTGTCACCTAAGACAGACGGGGCAGCCGATCAGCGGTAAAGAGTCATGGCTAAAACGAATTTCGACCGGATGAGGAGTTCGCAGGGAATTAGAAAAAACTGGAGTGCAGCGCAGGTTGAAACAAGCGTCTACCGTAGATATAAGGGAGGATAAAAATTTTAAGTGGGTAGAAATAAACGAGGAAGAGGCGCGCCCTGCGGGTGAGATGCCCGACGAACGCAAAGAGAGAAAGAGCACGATTTAAGCGCGAAGGGAGGACCGGCAGGTACCTGAAGGGAAAACGATGCGGAGAGTTTGTGGAAGGAGAGGGCCTCTACGCCACCGAATCGGGATCTCGGCAAGGAAAATATAGTCGGATGCCTGATCTGAAGATTTTGAAATTTACATTCCGTCCGTACAGAAGGAGGAGTCTCCGTCGGCTAAACTAGCGCAAAAAGAGACACAAATTGTTCACCGGGCGTGCTCGGTCGAAGTCCGGGAATTCAAGCTATCTTCAGACGCTGAGTCTGCGCCCGCCTGGATGGCTAGCTCTTCAGGGGAAAAGATGACAGAACGGAGAATGCGCTAGCAGCGTCCGACTGACGAATTGGCAGGGGGAGCGTCGGCTATCGTGTCTAGGCAAAGGTGCAGGAAGGGCTCGAGCGGCAACAAGAGCGGCGGTAACTGAAAAATCTCGAGATTGCGGTTTCCGGTATGGGGCCGAATCAAAAGAAGGGGGGGGGTAACCGGCGCTGTAGGAAAGCTGAGTGGAAAATGGGTGTTGTGACAATCAGCTGTGCGTTCTCCGGAGACTAATACCTTCGCCCAGACTCGACAGGACAACAAGGGACCTCTGCGTGAATGGACAATACTGGAAAAATTCTTTAGTAGACGAAACGCCGCTCTCAGAGGAACGGCTGTAATAAGGGGGTACATGATGGACACGTATCTAAGGAAAGAGAACTTCGAGGCGGTCCACAGGAAAACGATTGCCATCATTATAGAGAAAGGTGCTTGGAGAATAAAAATTGAACACGACTCTCCGTTACGAATGATCGTCGAGTCAAGAGAAGAACGACAACGAAAGACGTGGAAACTTCGCACTTCCCGCTCGACTGGGAAAAACACTAAATCGTTGGGCGACCATCGCGCATCGACTAAAAAACGAGAGAGTCCGCGAATAAAAACCGGGAGGGGGGGGAAATGCGAACCAGAACGACCTGTGAAAAGCCGAGCGGGGGTACGGACGTAATGCCGAACGTAAAAGAGACGAGAGGAGAGAAGTAAAGACGCTCGTCGCTGCATCGCAGTATGATTGACCGCACGAGGAAACGTGCTCGGGGCTACTATGTCAGGGGGGGCAGACGTAGAAAATCTAAACGTTGCCGAGTACAGTCCGCGGGTGCAAGAAACTTATCAGATCGGAAGGAGGAAGATGGAGAGAAGACAAAAGTCAGCGTGCCTAGGTATTGGATAGAAGGGGTAACGGTTTTCTGGGCAAGATAATAATTGGATCAAGCCGGCGTAACTAGATCTCAATATCAGATATCAGAAAAAAGAGGTACAAGGAAATTTTCACAAGCGAAGGGAACGCCCAGAGCGGCGTGGACATCGTATTAACGTCGAAAATGTGGGGGGACCCCATAATGGAGGAGACGGGGGAAGGTCAAAAAGTTTTGGGGGGTAACGACTCCCGATAAAATAAAGTAGAGCGCCGAAGCAATGCGGGCCATTAGCTCGCCTTCCTTCGCCGCGGAATTAAAGGGAGGGGAAGAAGAGGGTGGACCTCTTCGTGGGCGCCGCGGGGTTAAATTTTAATCGAAGGCTCTATCAAGATCGTGGTCCTCGACGCGCAGGGCCTACGATTCGAGCCCACTAGAAACTCTGAACAGGACCCTAGGCTTAAGGGAAAGGGCATTCCTTTACTGGGGGGAAGAAAAAGTTCCTTCATTCCACCCTAATCGGGAGTGATGAATACAGAATCCTCGTGCGCAGCACGGACGTTACGCCATAGAATCACTGGGCCTTCAAAGAGGCTAACTCAAAAACGAAGAAGTGACAGAAGTCTGGACCTTGAGAAGGGCATTGAAGAACACCACCCACGTGCAAAAAAACGTGCGGAGCTATCCTCACCCTCAGAGAAAGTCTGAACTGCGGAAGGCAGGTGCCAAGAAAGTAAAGGTCGAGTCGAAAAAAAGTGAAATGCTCTGGGCGAACTTCGAGGTACCACGACCTGGCGTCAGAAAAAGACTGGAAATGGAAACCAAAGGAGAGGCCCACGCCACCACTCCGTCGCCACGACCTTTGCCCCCGCAGACTCGGCGGAAGGAAAGCTGCGCGCGAGAGACAGCGCGACTGCGACTCTATCGTTCTCGAAGGTTAAGTGTGACCCATACAACAAGGGAAGGGCCAAAAAAAGAGGGGGAGACAGCTTCATTACGTACTACAAGTGCCCAAAAAGAGTTGAGAAACAGTACTGCGTGTGGTACTTCCAGTCAACCGATAAGTCAGGATGAGGTAGTAGAGCTGAGGAAACAAGGTAGAGCCGCTTGAATCCTGAACGAACGAATAACTTCTTCACTCCGGCGAGGGGCGATGGAAGAGTTCAGAATACGCCTTGAAGGAGTTACCCGCGGTGTCTTGAGACTGTCTCGCGGAAGGGTCTCGGCGAAGGAAACTAAACAGAGCGAGACGACGCTTTGTCGGTGAGAGAAAAAGCAAAGTAAATAGAGAAACGATGGAAGGAGAGATAAGGCGGGATAGAGGGGAGATAGAATTGATGCGCATTACACCGCGACACGCGCGGTGTCAAATATTCGCCGCAGACTCTTTTAGACGCTAAGAAAAGGTCAAAAACTAAATCCTGGGGCAAGGGGTTAACGAGCAAAGACGCGGGGGTACGCAAAACCATACCGGGGAGAACGCGCATCGGACTCACCGCGGTTTAAAAAAAAAAGATGCGAGGCTCCTACACGAGGTAGTTATGCCTCTTCAAAAAGACACCAAAAAGAAAAAGAAGAACCCAAAGGACCCGTTACCGCCGGCGGGGTATCGGATGTAGAAAAGAAATCGAGGGAGGAAATCGTCGCTCCAGAATCGGAGTCCAATCGAGTCTTAACCCACGCCACTTCCGTAGGAGTACCATTGCAAGAGTCTTCGTTACGGGAGGACGTCGGGACAATCCTGACAGAAGGGTAGTCTCGACCTTCGGGACAGGACCTGATCCCGATTCGCCTTCCGACGTAAGATGGATTCTAGTGGGATTGTTTTGGTTTTGTTTAAAAAAACCATCGCAGTCCCTGAGTCCATCCCTCCAGAGGAAAGGGGACGGAAGGTGAAAAAAAAAGCGGAGAAGGGGGCGGGGGCGGACGGTCTTATCCGCCCAATAAAGCGAAGATGTCGAACAACACCGATCCATTGATATGACCACGCCGGAAAAAAAGCACTTTCAGCTCAAGCAAAAAGAAAGGGACTAGAGGGGCACGCGGCGAAGCGCATGTGTTAGCTCGGGAAACGCCTAGTGCCAACCCGACCAAATCCAAGCCCGCCAATCGAAGGACCATCGCGGGGCGAGAAAAAAAAAATTTTGGGGTCTGTTTTCATAGACTGGCAAACAGTCGAAAAAAGGACGCATCATCAGCGTAAAAGATTGGTACCCACACGAATACCAGGCCTCGTGTGATTACCGAAAAAAATAAGCGGCGTGAGGTTCTAAACGGAGAAATCATGGGAGCCCCTAGGACGGCATGAAAAGTGTGAAGAAAACCCTACTATTCCGGCAGAACATAGGGTATCATGACCTTCACCTGGAAAGACAGCGTGTTTTCCGGGCGGGGAGAAGTCAAACGAAAAAAAAAAGAGCAGGTCAATTGTCCAGGGCCCCGCTAGGGGGACTCAAACTGCGTGATAAGGACATGAAAAGCTCGTCGGGCGGAGTCACTCAAAACACGCGGCGAACACACACTTAGTAATAACGGGTGAGGGATAGGAGACCCGGATCAGGCCTCGCTTGCAAAAAAAACAGCTGGCGGAATTCGCTGCGATGATAATTGAAGGAAGAACTCATCTCTTCGATAAAAAAAAAAAAGATGCAAATCATGAGAAGGCGGAGGGGGGAGCTCCCCTGCTGAAACGGAGTAAGACCGCACATCAACATCAGACAGCGGGGTGTAAGCACATTGAATATCGAGAGTACGGATATGTTTAAAGGGGAGAAGAATTCAGACTCGCAATTAGAGCAAAAGTACCAAGCAAGGCCGGGGAGAGTTCTCAGATGCGCTAAACAAAAGAATCAAGACAGCGAGACGGCGAAATTGAGGGGACCAACGGAGATACGAATAAAGAAAAGAGGCCGTCTAAATCGTGTGAAAAAGGACCAAACAATCGGGAAAGGGGAAACGATTCTCTTCTGCAACGAGGACTGCACGCTCGGGCATCATCAAAAGCAGGAGAAGAAAACACAAGGAGGAAAAGAGAGAGGATCGCGTTCTGGTGACGAGCCGCGCCTATAGGAGGCAAGGTCAAGAGAGGCTTTCGAAAACTCAAAAAAAAGGGGGATATGCCTTCAGGCAGCGGCGTAGGAGAAAAAAGTTGTACGAATACTGCTTGCTCCGTCGCGAGTCAAGGTCGTTTTAGGCGATCCAAGCTAAGTTGGGACAAAGAGGCTTGGGGGAAATATGTACCGGGGAGGATTGAGATTACGGCGCCATGGAGTTGAGAGATAACACGGGGAGGTAACAGTTTCTCGAGGAGTACTGTGCATAGATCATCAGAGGGGGGATTTGAGGGTTCACCGACTTCTGTCGTGCGAGGAGAAAGCTGATCGAAAGCATGGGCATCGCTAAAAAAACGAAGTATATTAGGGAAGGTGGAAAAAAGAAAAAACGGGCAGCGCGGGAAGCGGAGAAGAGACAGCGAGAAAGGTGGCAAAATTGGGAGGAAAGTACTCAAAGTGAATCGATTGAAGGCTCCCGAGAGAAGAAGACGATCATGGAACAATCACAGACGACTGGTAAAAGCTAAAAATCCAGAAAAGTGAATATTCTTTGGTAGGGACTTGGAACGTGAATTGCATCTCGAAGAAAAGGAAAACGGGCGCGGTTTTCAGTGCAGGAGACCAGGATGCCTGGCCATGACGTTTGCGGATGAACGAATGGTCACAGAAGATTTACCTAACTCGATCGAAATCGACCGACTGATGGTTTGAGGAAAGGCGGTGCTCGGCGATGTGCTGGAAGGAAAGCGAGGGCTTGATTCTGCAGAAAGGAAGGCGCTAACCGATGCCTGCAAAGAACTGCAAAGATATCCGCGGAGAGCAGAATATGGCGCTCAGAAATGGGCGGAATGCTGGATCGGCAGTGGTCTAGGCACGGCCTTGAGTCGATGATCGCACGTAGTTGCAAAGAGAGAAAAAGGGGCGGGATGCTAACGCGAGTCGATGGTCAAGATGGTATTCCGAGCGCTGCTGGGCAGACGATTCCGACGTTGTGAATTTACAAAGGACAACTGCGTAATCACGAGACTCGGACTAAGACCAAGCGCGACGTCGCGCAAATAAGCAATGACCGAGGGAGGTGGACTAGCGGCGGGACGAAGAAGGCGGAGAAATAGAAAACCTCCTTCCGGACTGTAAGGTCGGGGGGAAAAAGGAAACGTCAGGATTGGTGGGCACTAAGGGCGCCTGAAACTCCTGTCAGACACTTTGACGGAAAAAGACGAGGAAATTCAAAAAAGATTAGACAGGCGGAATCGTGAAGAATGATGCCGATTGACACCAGCGGCATCACGGATGGAATACGTGCAGAAGATCACGCGATGCCGGGGCGGCAACGTCAATGCGGCACTTCGGGGGTGTCTGTTAACCCCGTGGGACGAGATAACGGAAACTTCAGCAAACATAAGCCTCACTGGCAGAGAAACCTGCGGTGAGTCACGATAAGTATGGGGAAAGGGGAAAAACCATAGAGTCTGGATAACACGTGGGCCTAGCAAGAATAAAAGAAAAGCCGCAAGTAAGTTAAATACCGCATCGACGGGGAACTCGACATCGTCATGACCAGAGGTTCCGCCCATGAACGATGCCGAACGAGAAAAGAGCCGCTTAGAGTCGCGCGGAGAGGAAATCGTCCCGCACAGCGGTAAAAAAGCGGCTACGATGAACTGAGCAGGCTCCTGAAAGCAGAGGAGAGGTTCGCGACGGGTTGTTCTAGGATCAAAGGTAATTGGAGAAGGGCTATAATTGGGAAAAATTCAATATCATGATACCGTAAAGACAAAATGGACGACTCTTTGAACAAGCCAAAGGGGTCGACACATAAGGGGACTGGGCAGAAAGGAAGAACGTAAAAGTAAATTAGAGGCCGCCCGATTTTTCGTGAGAGCCGCTTCAAGTGTGTGAATGTTCAAAAGAAATAAGTACCGTAGGAACGGATCCGCTCGTCAGGGGGAGTAGGATGCCATGAGCAAAGTCGAGGCCTTCGCCGCGGCTCGCGAAAGCTAACTAAACGGGCTACTTTGACGATGAGCGGTTGACATAAAGAGGGAAACAGAGAGCAGGTCGAGGTGACGCGCGTCTTCCTAAAGAGCCGCGCCGACTAACAGACACTAATGTCAAAGGGAGGGATCTGTAGCCCGGAACCCCGACTTATAGGGCGGGGCCATAGAACGACGGGAAGGGGGGGGGGGGTGGCAATTTTTTCCGGTGAGGAGCCGAGAATCACTGAACTCAATCGC
>Ga0179593_1275112_pt1 | contig 11559 bp, 9 predicted proteins | sample CZODoug2_1_08_16_FD_185931 | JGI IMG/M metagenome (GOLD analysis project Ga0179593, IMG submission 185931) | Vadose zone soil fungal communities from Angelo Coast Range Reserve, California, USA - CZODoug2_1_08_16fungal (PacBio error correction) | ecosystem: Environmental > Terrestrial > Soil >...
AAAGGAAAGGGTTCAGTACGGACTTTAAAAGACGAACAGAACACAAGGGAGCTTGACATGGGAGGAGGCGCAAAAGCCGGCAGGGGGGCGACGAAACCGTAAATATCAGGAAGGAAAAGGTATGACCGTTACACGATTACCCTGAGGGGGACGCAGGGGGGGGGGTTTACAAAAAAACGGGTCGAAAAACAACGAGGGGGGAAAAGGCACTTTAATAAAGGGGGGGGGGCAGCAAACGGGCAAGAAAAACGCAGGCGCGACCCAACATGACTGAGAAAAAAAAAAGCAGAAAGCACCACCATGCTAACAAATCAAATAGGCACACCACAAGCGGAAAAAGCGCCCAAGGCCCGTCGTGGAAAAAAAAAAGGCATAAAAAAGATTATGGAGAAGGGAAAAGGAAGTGTGAAGGGACAGCCAAGAACGCAAGGAGGGGAACCTGACGTGCAAAAAAGAAATGGTCACTAACCTAAATCGGACAATAACGTTGACCAGGGAAGAAGAAGGCTGGGGGGAATATGCCCCAAGCGATAGAAAGGGGGTTTTTGGAATGGAACGCCACGATGGGAACCAGGCGACTGGGACGAGGAAAAAAGCCCATGGCCACGGGCAGCAAAAAGTGTCCGGGGCATTCAAAAAATTAATATAAACAAAAGGGGGGTTGGGGGGTAATGTGAGGGGGGGGCGGAGCACCCGTCAGATTTTGTGGGCAGATAAACCCACGGTGATCGGAAGTGCCAAGGGGGGAGGGTCCACCGGGACGTTTTAATGTAAAGGGTTGAAGTTCCTAAAGAGGCAAATCAAAAAGGTCAAAAAATGGTGGGAAAAAAAAGGAAAAAGGAAACCAGAGGGGGAAGAAAAACCAAGGCGCTGGTCGGAGGAACGGCGGGGAAACGGCTTCGAAGGGTTTGACAAGGGAAGGATAGTTTGTCGACGCGTGAAGGGGCCGGTGGTTGGGGGGCGCCGCACCCTGGGATACAAATGAATGAAAAGTCCTGATCAAGGGGAATAATGAAAAAAAAAAGGGCACGCAAAACACCGCGCACAGGGAAAAAAAAGGAAAAGGGACAGAACCTCCCCCCTAGGGGGGAAACGAGTTGCTAAACGGGGGGACTGGGCCCAGATTGGAGGTGAGGGGAGAGTGTGGGGACGGGCCAAAAAGTTTTTTTGGTCCATCCAACTTCACTGATTAAAAGAAAAGCGCAAGGAAAAAGGGAAACCGGTGGCAAACTGACAATGTTGGGCGGTGCAACCAAAGTTCCAGAAGAAAATGAATGTGCAAGATATGAAAAAATAGTACGAACTCGACGGCCCATTAACCAACAAAAAGAAATAACCCCGCAAAAAGAACGCATACTTAGTAAGAATTTTAGAAAGTAAATAAACTGAATAAGCCGAGGAACCGCAACCAAGGATCGTCAAGGTAGCAACAGGGGCCAAACAATACCGCCGAGCAGTGGGTGGGTTGAAAGCGAAGGTGGACAGAGATACGAAAGGGAGGTGATAGATCACGGCGAAGTTAAAAGTGGGAAGGGCAAAACAAAATGAAAAAACAACATTTGTGGGGTTCCGGACGATGTGAAAAGGAGTTTCAATAAGGTCAGGCCAGAACGGGGGTATAATTACGGACCGGGCACCCGCCGAGATTTCGTCTCACGGGGGGTGAAAAGGTTGCGAGGGATGAGCCAACAAAAGATTCCAGAGAGGACCTAGAGCACAGAGGCCCGGGGACTCCTTTCACCAGGCCACCAAAACCGTTTCTGGTGAAAAAAGAGCAAAAGCGGGGAAAGAATCGTCGGATCAAAGCCCAAGGCGGTGATGTCCGAACAAAGAAGAGAAACTCACGCCATGGTCAGCGGCGAATAAGTTGGGACTTCGGGACAGGGGGAACAACGTGAACGGAGTTAAAAAAAGGAATGGAAGGGGCTTGCGTGAGGCGGCCGGGAAAAGTATGAGAAACGGGGGGAATCCAAAAACGGCCATCGGCAGTGGGGCCCCTCGAACACGAGGGGAAGGAGAGCCCCAGGTGGGGAGGGGGGTGTACTTACTGTGAATGGCATTCAAGGAGGGGATTGGATGTGCGTAATGAAAGGGTGTTCTATGTAATGGTGGTTTGTGTTTGGTTAAAGGGGGTTTTATGTGCGTCTTCCTGCGCTAAACACGGACCAAGCCTCCGAAAGATGGGGCGCACGAAAAAAAAGTGTGTCCTGAGTTGGGACTGACAGGGAACTGGTGTTTACGGCTTTCATGCGGTAAGCCTCCGCTCTCTCAAAAACACTTTTGCCCAGAAACGCGGGGGGAGGGAACGTCAGGTCAGGTCAGGGGACTGGGAGGTAGGAGGTCTTCGGAAAAGGATCGGGCAAAAAAAGCCCGGACCGAAAAAAAGGAGGAGAAGGGGGTGCCGGTCCGGCTCGCCTCAAAGCCCAGGTTGAAGCTTGGGGCAAGTAACATCGGCCGAAGGGGGCGATCACGGCTTGCTCATGGGACGCCCTAACTGCAGGCCGTGGGCCGGGGAAAACCCCTCGATCTAAAAAAATGCAATGGTGACCCAAAAAAGGACCACAAGGTGGGAAGAAAGTCACCAAGTGAAGAAAAGAAAAAAGGGAAAAAGGGCTAGGTCCAAAGTCTCGGCTGGTGAAAATCTCCCCTTTTGGATTTAACTGGTAGTGCTCTGGGGGTTATGCGCGAAATGTCAGTTTTGGGGACCCAGTATGGAAAGAAAGGTAAAACATGAAAGATAGGGGGGGGGAAAATCTACAAAAAACCCCCAACCTGGGAACCCTTAAAGTGAGTCCGAACAACGGCCGCAATCGGGAAGATCCCTCGGAGGGGGGGGGAGGAAGAGTGGAAAGGACATTGGGTAAATGCGTGGAAACTTGTGAAAGGGACCCAGTAAGGGGGGGCGAATGGGTAGGTAAAGGACGGACAGGACTGCACCCGAATATTTCGGTCGGTATTTTCCGGAATGGACAAAGCATACCAGAGGTCAAAAAGCCGTTACATGGGAGAAAAAAAGTCCACCTGGATACTGGCGATCAACAACAGAGGATATGAATTGGGGGCGAAAAAAATAACATTGAGAATTGCCGCCAAGGAAAAGAAATCTAGACTAATCTAAAACAACTAAAATAGTCGATAATCCAATTGCAAGGGGGTGTTGCTAAAGAAGGGGGGAACTACATGGAGGGTATCCAAAACGATCATGCGGAAAGACCCACTACAAACACGGCAAATGCAAGGGGTACTTGACGGCCATAAAGACAGTGAAAACAAGATTTAAGACAGAAAAGGTGGACATGTAATCTAAACTTTCCAAAGAAAAGCATAAGCAAGACTCGAACAACGGGACGCGAACGGGTCGAGGGGGAGCTCCTGAAAAAAGAAACGGGTTAATTGGAAGGCTCACATTAGCAAGGAATGACGGGGGGCCGCAGTTGGAAAAGCAGGGGTGAGAAAGGTTCCAAAGGAACGGGAACAGGATCTTGGATGGTGGGGTGGCGGCGGAAAGGCGTAGAAAAGGAGGGCAAAAGGCCAACGGGGGTGGAGGGGGGGGGGGGGGGAAGGGGTGAGGTGCGGGGGGGTTGTCAAGGGGCCCACGAAAGGGAAGGCAGTATTCTGGTGGTGAAGTGGGGGTGGGAGGCTGGGTACAAAAAAAGGGGCGGAAAACCAAAATGGTGGGGGGGCGTGGCGTGGGAAAAGAATACAAAAGTAAAGGGGTGAGTCTTGGGGAGGCGGGGGGTTTGTCAAAAAATGGGGGGCAAAAAAGGCGATCTCACGAGGGAAAAAAAAAAACAACAACGTGGGGGAGGTGGAAAAGAACTGAGGAAAGTAAGCCCGCCAATAAAAAACCAAAATCCAAAAATCCCGAACAAAGTAAGTCCTCCCAAGGAAGGGAAAAGACCAGAAACCAAAGTTCCCACTCACACACAAAATGACCATCCTCAAAAACTACTCCCTTCATAATCAAGTGGGGTAAAAAAAAAACGGAAACAAATTCGCACCTCCCAAACGACTCTTACAGAAGGAAAAAGGACTCCTGACCCGAAAAACCTCGGGGTTCGTTGGGAAAGGATGCTTTCCCTCACAATTCCGGTCCCTCCCAAACGGGGGAAGGGATGGGGACGAAGTGGGTAAGTTGAGGGTATTTTAGAGGTAGGGGGGGTGGATGGACCTTGTGAGGGGGCCATGTGGTAGAGGGAGGAGGGCGCGGGGGGCAACATACTAAAAAAGGCACAGGCCCCTTCAAGAGAAAACAATTCCCTACCCTGGACCACACAGGGGATAAGTGGGAGTTATAAGTGGTCCAAAATTGTGACTAATAACTTAAAAAAAGTCAAGGAAAGGGGTCCACAGGCTACCGGGGAAATGAAGTCCTGGAGGATAGCTGTAAAAAAAGGGCGGAAAGTGACCCAAAAAAAAAGAAAGCAAAGCTTTTAAATGGACATTGTGGGGGGGGGAAGGTCCGGCAACAGGGGCTGAAGAACATACATGTTGGGCACAGGGGATCCGAGGTTGAAAATGGGGGGGAAAGAGCTTAGGACCGGGGGACGAAAAAATAATAGCGGGCCGAAAAGGGAACGAGGACTCCGGTTGGGGGCCTTCCAGGGGGGGCAAGGGGACAAATGAGAACAAGCGAAATGGTCAATAAAGGATAGGGGCATGGATCAAATGTTGAGAGGTCCAAAAACATTTTGACGGTTAGCAAAAAACGCCGCAAGAAGGCGGAAAAAGGAGATTCGGAGGCACCTGAAACGACTGAAGAGCAAGGACGGGGCCATCACAACAAAAGACCAATGAACACGTTCCCAAAGAAAAAAAAAACAGCGCGAAAAGTCCCGAGGGGAGGCAAAACGAATGCGAAAGGGCTGAGAAGGTTATACGATACCCGGCCCGTAATTGCCAGAATCAAGCAGTTGCGGGCAGGTGGAGGGAAATGTGCGGGATAGAAGCACAGGTGGGTGTAATGTGGAAAAAAAAAACGCAAACAAAGTAACATCCACGGCACCTAATCCGGAAACTGGGAGCGAAAAAAAAAAAGGTGGTCCCCGGGGGGGGGATTGGGAACAACTCTAAACCGAGAAATCCAGTGAAAAAAGATCCTTCTTTTGAGGCCCAACGGGGGGGGTGCAGGAAGCCAAAGGTAATGGGGACCATGGAAATGGCACCAAAGTGGGGAGTGGGCAAAGGTCAAAAAAGGGACACCGGAAGCGGAAGTAGAGGGCCCGGTCCATTCAGAAGCTGATCGCCAGGTTAGACGAGTAAAAGAAAAGGACTACATGGAGCAGCGTCTAACCTACCGGTGGGCAAAAAAAACTTCAGGAATTGGGAGGGGGAAAAAGAGCATGGTTCAACTAAAAGGAGACTGAGAAAAAAATGGCTTCCGGTCCGCCAGGGAGGACGGCCAACCAAAACTGCGAAGAGAAGCAAAAAAACCCAGACAACGAAAATACGCCCAGCCCAAAAAACAAGCCCAAAGGAATCGAGCCCACGAGGTAAGCAAATGAGGAAAGGCCCCGTACTTCGAGAAGGCGGGGAAACCAAGCGACACCAGCACCACACAAACAAGAACCTTAAGACACGAAGCAAAAAGGGAAAAAAAGGCCGGGGGAACGGTACCGAAAAACAAAAGGAGGGGCAAACCGGAAAAAAACGAAAAGGGGGGAAAGCAGGGGGCCCATCCCTAGGGAGGGGAAGATGTAAAAGCAGGGCGGGCAGACCGAAAAGGGGGAAAGCGATTCTTCGGCAAGAAGGGGGGGTAAGAATGTCGTGCCATTGGGGCCGGGGAACAGAAAAATTCGGCAGTCAAGGGGAAACAATCAGGAAGGCGAAACCTGCAGCGGGGGAAAACGAAAGCGAACCAAGGATTCAAAAGCGCCAACGGCGTGGGGCCGAGAAGGAAGTGGGCAAAATATGGGAAAAATGGGGGGTGGGACCCATCGGTGAGGAAAGGCAAACAAGCGTCCAACCATGACGGGGGGAACCGGCCGATAAACCTGTGCAAGTGGTCAAGGGAAAACGAGGGACCAAGCCAAAAAATCCGGGAGAAGCCTCGGGGTTAAACAGGAAGGGGCAAGGGGGACGGGGGGTGGAAAAAAAAAAAAAACGACAGTGTACAGGATTGTCCCCAAACGGGAGAGTCTCGGGATAACAAAGTCAGGGGGGTGGAATAGGAAAGGTGGTGGCAAAAAAGGAAAAGGTGTATTTTGACGCCGAATCGCGAGAACACTCATGGTCGCAGAACGAAAAACACGAACGAAACAAAAGGAGGGATTGGTTGGGAAACAGGGAAAAGCACGTGCGGGGAAAAGTGTCGTCGAGGGGGGAGGATGAGTAGTTGAAATGGAAAGCGGGGAGTCAGGGGCGAAAAAGGGGACGTAAGTTTTGGAAAGTGGAAAAATCGCCAGAAAAAAAGCTTGCAACAAGGCGCAGGTGGGGGAAACGCGGGGGAAAGAAATTGGAAAAAGAAAGAGGGAACAGAAAAAAAAAAAAGTGAAGAGCCGCGAACGGGTTAAATCAGGGAAAAACGGCACAAGACATAAAAAATGGACCTTCCAAAAAGAAACCCAAAGCCAATCACGGTTCGCCAATCAAAAAAACGGGAAGACGAGGAGGCATTCCGGAGCGTTGCGCAAAAAAGACAAGAGGTGGGCGAATGAGGGATAGGGGGGCCTGAAACAAACAGGAACAAGAAAGGCAATAGGCAACGCCCCACTTTCAAAGAAGCAAGTCACGGAAAACCACAACAGACGGGGCGAAAACGAAAACACAATCCGCCTGTGAGCCAAGAACTGGTCAGGGGGGGAGGCCCTAACCAGAAGAAGCCTAGGGGGACATAAGGGGGGAAAAGTCTGTCAAATTCCTGACAATCAAGGGACTTCCAGCAACAGCGGGGGACGAAATGTGCAAGGTTACGGCAGGGGCAAGGCAGGGCACCTACCAAAATCACGAAAGAAGGTTGAAAGTCAGGGGAGGAAAGGTATAAAACGCTGCAATGCAGAGGACGAGAAAATTGCAAAAAAACGAAGATTTCAGGTAAAAAACCTATATCGCTGGGGGGCAAGAGTCACAAATGATTGAGGCCTCCCGGTTGGGCATCGTCCAAGACTTTGTGAACTTGAAAAACCAGAAAAGCCAAGTTAAGAGGGAAAAAAAAACAAAAGTTAACAACACAGAAAAAGAAGAAAAAAACTCCCCCGTCCTGCTAGGGGGCGGCACGATACGGCCAGGGGGGGTTGTCGACGAGAAAGGGGGGGGGTGGAAAGGTTGGAAAGCTGGGTGTACCGACACTGGTTACGGAGGGGACGCGCGCCGAAACGCGGCAGAAACCCCCCCGTCAAGTAAAGGAGGGGGAAAAAAAAGCCTGCAAAGTGGGACGGCCCTAGGCGACACAGGGGGCAGATACAGAAACAGCGTCACTTCCAAACCACCAAAAAAAAAAACCCGCAGGCAAAAAATCTATCAACAGGTGTCAATTAGGGAAACCCTAAAATGAAAAGATCCTCCGGTGACGCCGAAGGCGGGGAGCGTCGATCTGGTCCGAGGGGGGAAATACAGCACGAGAAAAAAAATTCGTTGCAACTCTCAAAAACAAGGGAAGGAAAATAGAGAAAGGGTCATCGGCTGGACCGCTTCCTCCCGTCGGCAAAAGAGGCTCGACATGCCTTAAAAAACGGAAAAAAAAAATCGGGGAAAAGTGCAGAAAAATCGGGGGGGATAGCTGAAAGGGGGGGAAAAAGGAGGATCGTTATTAAGGAGGGGGGGACCCAAAAGTGGTACGCCTTGGGGGATTTGGGAAACCGGAGTCGCAAGGGAAAGACTTTTGAGAAAATTGGAGGGGCAAATTGGGTCAGACCCGATACTGAAAAAGAAAAACGAAAAAAAAAAAAAAAGCGAGCGGAAAAAGAAGAGATCGCCCAGGGAGTCCCACAGCAAATATGTCCACAAAACCGCGAAACCTAAAAATTCTCTAACCACGGCGAAATCGTGGGACGCCCGGAGAAAAAACATGAAAACCCAAAATTATTTGCCGGGGGTTTGTTTTTTTGGGAAAAAAACGTCAAAGCGCCAAGAACACCTGCAGGGGGGGCAGTGTGCAAAGAAACGTGAGGCAAAGGGGTAAAAAAAAAAAGGGAGGGAACTAATCAAGGGGGAGAGGGAACCACGTAATGGTGGTAAACAACGGGTCAAATAGAAAAGTTGTAAAATGCACGAGCCATGCCCGGGGGAAGAGGTGCGGGCTAGCAACATAAAACGTGGGGGGGGTAAATGATGTGGGGCGCAAAAAAGGCCAATTGTTGAGAAAAGCAAAAAAAAGTACCCGGGGGAAAGGAGGTCTCAAAGTGATGTCCGCACGGATCCCAAGGGGGGGAGGGGAAAAAGTGTTTCTAAAAAATGCAATTCGGCTTTCTAACGGGGGGGACGGCCCCTGACCAGGACGGGAGAACCAAAATCCACTGGTAAAAAAAGGAAAACGAAAGGGAACCGGTGTGGAGAAAACCGGCCGAGGATATTGGGGCGAAGGAAGAAGTTTCGGCACGCGGGGGGCATGCAAGGGTGTTGCGACAAAAAAAGGGCAAAAATAAGAATGGGCTCAACCATTCTCCTAAGTCAAAGAAGAAATATATCAAAGCCGAAAACAACTACGGGGGGGGGGGTTGTGATGGGGAGGAGGCGCACCGTGTGCTGGCTGGGGGGTTTGGATGACAGGATGTCCGGCAAAGTGGGTTGTACCCGGGAGGAAAAACAATGGAGCCTAACAGCCTACTTCTGGGGAAAAGGAAAAAAAGTTTTTGAAGGTGGGAAGGAACAGGAAGGAAAAATTGGAAGATATGGGCTATAGACGAAAAAAGAAAACTTCCATGAGAGACACGAGCTAAAGCTACCCGCCCGGCCACTACTGTTACAATATCCCGAGGAAACCCGACCGTTACGTGGCGCCGTGAAATCGTCCGCAAGAATGTGTTTGAGGCAGGCGGGCTAAAAAACCAATGACAAGTGAAAATTTAAGTCGTTCGTGAAAAATTCCAAAACAAGTCATGACAATCTACCTCCCACCAAAGGGGGGCGGGCAGAAGAAGTGAGCCTGACCTTGTGCAAGGACCTCTGGACCGATCGTGAAATGAATTGCCTTGTCGGCCCATAACCGTCATGCTGCACGGCAAAAAAAACCCCGCCACACGGAATGGCGCCAACTGGGTCGTGGTGGGCAACATAGGGGACGTCAGGAAAAGGGCAGGCCCAAAAGGGAAAGAGCCCCGGGAAGAGGAAAAGGACGGCGCGGGGCCCGAGGTACAGAACAACCAGAGGGAAATTTGAGAGCACTTCCGTGAATCGATCAATAAGGAGGGCCCCCTCGAGGTAATACCCAGAAGATATAGACTAAGAGGGGGCAGTGGTTGGGCGATCTAGGGAAGTGAGGCGAAAGTTTGGAAATTGGGGGGGGAGCAAAAGGGACCGAGGAAAAGTTGAAAAAGCCCCCCAACGAAAACAACGGTCTTGAAAGCGCTCGGCTTGGAAGGCGGCCGTGACAGCCAGCCCCTAATATATGCGGGACCACGGCACTCCTGCCCCGGGCCCCCGCGAACGCAAGTGAGGGCCGTCCCAAATAGGGGAGGGGGTGGAGTGTAAAATAAAAAAAAAAGAAAACACCCCCTGTATTGAAATTGGGGGGGCTTCTGGCCGGAAGGGGGGGAGTTGGGGGGGGAGGCAGAGGCGCGACAGCCAACCCCTTGCGACGAACTGCTCATTTGGATCGCCGCATAGAAAAGTGACTGTTCCTGGGTCGGGGTTCGAAAAAGAACCAAATTTGGGTGTTTGGAGGCGTCATTACGGGAGAGACAGAGCGCGGGTGTTGAGGGGGTGCCCATTTACTTTGTTAAAATAGGGGCCCGATGTTGGGGCTTTTTCCTTGGCGCTTTGGGGCAAGCGCAATACTTTCTTGCCTGTCCTTTTTGCAGATGGGAGACCCATAATACTAAAGGTGGTGGTGTCTTCTTAAAACAAGGTGCAGGAACTCGGGAGACCCACCACGCCTTTTCGGACTCCAAGTACTGAAGTTGAACACCAGGCTTACCACAGGTAAGGGAAACGCATCCGTTCACATTGAATGTGAAGGGCAGAAAGGGAAAGAGAAAGAGTAGCATGGGGAAAAGAACTCCTTCCGAGTGACGAAACCACTCCCAATCCTTGAATGCCAAAAATTTTGGAAAAAAAAATTAAATCGGGGGGATGCCCGAAAAAAATTCCAACCCGAAAAAAAAAAAAGACGGGAATCGCCCGTACAAACTCTCATCCCGCTTCGGCCCCTGGGGGAAAAGACACCAGGTTCTGTAACCTTTCCATGACGGCCTGTGGCCCGGGGTGCCCCCGACCGGCGTGTATGTACCCCCATGGGGTTTTGGGCAACGTTTTTGCACTGACACCCAGAGGTCAACTCTCCCCTGAACAGTCAATAACCCGCCCGATGATCGAAAAAAGTCCCTCGCAAAGAATTCCTGGTCCCGAAAATTATCACATCATCCCCTTCGTCTACTACGCTACCAGCAATCGTTCTTCAATAAGGTCTAAGTCCAGGCTTACTAACGCATCTGCGGAAAAAGAGTTGTCCTGCCATTTGGGGGTGTGTGCCAAGTCAGGGTGATGGCGTGGGGTGAAAAATGCCACTCACTGACTTATATTGGGGGGGGGTCCGTTCATTCGGGGGACCAGGATGCACAATTGAAGTTAATCCCGGCGCAATAATTTTTGTTCACCCCGGCCTTCATATCTCATCTTGAACACACCGTGTGCACACATTGTTGGGAAAGGAAATCAAACTGGTGCCTGATCTTATTGCGATCAAACCTGGATGGACCAACAACGCAAAAAAGGTTCATCCAATTGCATTTGCCCCCTTAACGACCCTGCTACGAACACGACCGCAAGATCCACTATAGCCAGATGGTCATTAGGGGGCCACAAAGTGCGACGCATTCCAGGAATAACCCATCACCCCTCGCAGATCCACCGAAAAAAGCATCAGACGGGTTACGAACCGCCCCGATTTAAAATAAATTTGGGGGTAAAATGAAGTAAAATTTTTTGCTGTTCTCTACACTTTTCCTTCCAAGAACCCACCTGGGAAGCCTTTTTCCCCTTCCTCACCTCCCGTCGCATACGGCCTGGGCTCAAAAAACAGGGGACGGAAATTAATCGCTTTGAGCCGCGAACACCTAAGCAAACGAGTGGAAGTTTGTTTGCGCAAGAATTAAAGAATCTGAAACCTGAAATTAGTGGCCGGGGGGGGGAGGGCCAGGGGGGTGGAAAATGCCGGTCAGACCATGGACCTTCCTGTGTGGATTCAGAGGAGGAGTTCGAGAAACACGCGTGGGTGAGGCTTCGGGGGGGGGGGGACACGTGGAGGGGCTGTGTGGAAACGGGACGGGACGGATGCTTTCGGGGGGAGTCTGCTTTCTTGGAAGGACCATGTGGGACGGCTGGGGAAACGTTTTGGGCGTTTTAGCATGGTTTCGTCTTTGTGTGAGGCATGTTGTTTCCCTTTGCGGAAGTTCTACGGTCGTG
>Ga0179593_1325922_pt1 | contig 11559 bp, 12 predicted proteins | sample CZODoug2_1_08_16_FD_185931 | JGI IMG/M metagenome (GOLD analysis project Ga0179593, IMG submission 185931) | Vadose zone soil fungal communities from Angelo Coast Range Reserve, California, USA - CZODoug2_1_08_16fungal (PacBio error correction) | ecosystem: Environmental > Terrestrial > Soil >...
GAAGGCAACTACAAAGAAAAAAAAAAAAACAGAATACGCGTGACCATCTGAACTAGAGGAGGGACCTTGAGGGAGCGGCCCATCCCGTGTGTGCGGCGCAAGTGGAAGAATAATTCAAAACAGCCATTAACCACACGGAACGCCTAAATCGAAGCACATAGACGCCCGCGAAAACTGGACGCCCGCGAAAGGGGGTTATGGGGTAAGGGGAGGATGGGGCAGCCTACAAGATGGGAGAAGTTGTCCCGAAGGGATTTAAATTGAATACACAACGACGCCCAAAGAGAGAAGGGGGGTATTAGCAGTTATCTGGGACAAAACAGAAAACAACCGTTTACACTGAATCTTTAACAAAATTGCAGTTCTAAGGAACCTGCCAGAGGCGGGATGGGGAGAGCCAAAGGGAGGAGATTGGCAAATAGGCAGGGGGACATGGGGGGGAAAATGAAAAGACGGAAAATTCTCAGGCAGGGAAGGCGAACCTTAGGATCTTCGCCGGAAGAAAGTAAATATCAGGAGAGCCGGAGAAAAATCTTCACGAAATTACCTGTCTGAGAAAAAAATTAAGACATGAGAATAGAGAAAGTGTAAAATCATCTTCAAGTAGCAAAAAAACGCTGAGGGTGGGGAAGAAAGGCTCAGGGGAGACAGAAAGTGGGGTGGGAGAGGGGGGAAATTCGCCGCGCACAACCCAATGCCCCACTAGTAGTCACAGGAAGCGGCGAAACCAGCTGCCAAAAGAATGAGGGGGAGAACGGAGAGACTATTAGAAAGTAATTGGATTAAAAAGGGTCATAAGATCGCGGAGAGGGGGAAGGAGCAAAAGGCGTTGGGCGGGGGAAAATGGCATAAAAGAAAAGATCTGATAAATTAGATCACGAGGGGGCTGCGAAAGCGCAAAGCAAATAGAGGGCGGAAAAAAAAAAAACCATCGCAGCATTAGAGCGCAAGGAGGGGCAGCAAAAGGGGGCCTGAGCATCCCGGAAGAGACGAGGACGGCGTCAAACACAAATGATTGTTGGGCCAATAACATTTCCGACCGCGACCAATCGGCTAAAAACAAGAGGGATGAGGGAAGACCGAGAGGTTGGAACTCGGGGAAAAAGGCTTTGATACGGAATGAAACTTTTCGAGCACCCTGTTACTGTTTACGGAGGAGGGGGGCGGGAAGTGGGAGATTGACACACGATCGGCCGGGACGAGAAAGGGGGGGGAGGAGAAGGCGTTCCGGGACAGGTTGAAAGAACTGAAATACAAGGGAAGAAAATCTGGTAAAGCACCCAGAAGGGGATGGGAGTTGAAGGTCCAGATGGGGAAATCACGTCTCAAGAAAAAAAAAGAGAGGAATTGATCTAAGGATTCTAGCCGGTTAAAAAAAGAGGAAGCGAGAATGGTGGGAAACGAAAGAGAGTCACAGATGAACACGACCCAAAATCGCCTCCCCGACGACAAAAAAACCAAATGAACGTGAAACGGTTACCGAGCGTAATTGAAGTTTCATGAAGGAGGTTACGGTAAGAAACGGTCGGAAAGAATAGCCAATTCTGACAGAAAAGGTGAGAGCTGAGCGAGGAGAACAAACGAGCAAAGAATCAGGGAAAGACCAAGGGTCATGGCAAGAAAGGACAAAAGCGTGAAGGGAAAGGAAAGATGATCGGTAGGAATGTCGAAGATAAAGCCTTCTTTCGAAGAAAGGACGGCAAGACCAAGGGGGAAAGAGAACTTCGCCTTGAAATGGCGAGAAGGATTGGGGCCGAGAGGAGGGGGGCAAAGTACGCAGAAAAATGCGGTAAGAGAAGAGAGAAAGCTGACGATCAAACAAAAAAAAAAAAGATGAAAAAGAGAAGCGCTTTATCAGCAAAAAAAAAGCGGGGATTTCACGCCAGAGGCAAAAACGAGGTATCGCCAGGCTCAATATAGCCCAGTTGCGGTGAGGCCAGGGAAAGGAAAAGGACGAAGAGGCGCAGTAACTGCGGGGGGCACAGTAAAGAGAAACCTGGAAACGACATAAAAGGTGGCGCTTTACTCTGTGCATGACGTGGTTTCTTGATCGCTGATGGTGACGTAGAACGAGGGAAAAAGAAAAAGCGAAGGGATGTCAGGAATTGACGATAAAGTCAGAACCGAGGAAGAAGGGGAAAAGAAGGTGAGAACATAGTGAAAGAAAAGCGGAGGAAAAGTTCACGAGAGAAAGGCGTACGTGGATGTGCGGAAAAGCAGAGTGGGTCGTGGAACGCAGAAAAGGAAGTCAAATCGACGCTGCTGGAAAGGACAAGAAACGCTCGCTAACGCTAATTGGGAGGGGGAGAATTAAATGGTACAATGCCAAAAAAAAAGAAATAGGTGCCGTAACCGGAAGAGTCAGGGGTATTTCAGAGATGAAACAGGGTGGAACGGGAAATAACGGAGAAAGAAAAAATTGCCGGAAGATCAAGAAAAGTCAGGCAAGCGCAGAACCCTGAAAATAAACCTTGACAGGGGAAACGAAAATTAAGGAAGGGAGACCCCAGGGGACTATCCGCGAAAAATAGGGGGCGACCAGCAATGGAGGAGGAGAAGGGCAAGGAGATGAACCAGAATAAGGAGGTGGGGGACGAGACGAGGAGGCTCGAGACAGAGAGGACCAGGAATTGAGGACAATGCGTGGACGTAAAACGAAATGGAACGAAAGGGGAAGGGGGAAACACTAGATGGGCTTTGCCGGTGACAGATCCGCCTCAAAACCTGCTTTCTCGTCCCTTTCTCAGGGGCGAAGGACGGTGGAGTCAGACCCACCCCACTCACGGTTCCTAACAAATCAAAACCTTCAGGCGAGCGTATTAAAAGTTTCCCCCGATGATTAAGGAGGCACACTTTCGCACGAATTCTTTGCAATACCTGTGCGCCCGGATCACTTTTCACGCAGTTTAGACCAAGGGCATTTGCTCGGAAAACAAAAGAAAAAGGTGGAGGAACGTGAGGAGGAAAAACTAAATTTGGAAGACTGTGAAATGGGACGCTGCTTTGGCAAAATAAAACGGAAAAGGAAATTTCTGGGAAAGGGGGGAAACCCGGGGGTAAAGCGCGAAGTTTAGGGGAGTGTCAGAATCCGCTGATGGATCTTCCTGTGGAGCGAATCCGGACACAAGGCTCGACTGGGGAAACTTCTAATAGAAAGTCAAAAAATTGCTCGAGTTCAAATAAGGTGCAACAAGCAGCTCACTGGGGGATTCCAGACGCGCCCGAGCAGGGGGACAAGTCTAGAAATTGTGTCCAAGGGACGAGGGGAAAAAAGGGGGGGGTACGGAGGAGGACTCGCAGTAACCGGCTCAGAAAATTAAAAAAAATCTGTGTGCAAATGAGATGGACGATATTAACCATCCCACTCTGGTAGGGACGAAAAATTTAGAAAGAGAAGTGGACACAGAAAAAGAAGCGCGGAGTGGGTCAGGGGACTAGGGAGGTGGCGCTGAGGCTGCGGGGAGGGTTTTTAATGGGGGAGTTACGCTCGTCGGCAACTGAGGCCTCAAGAGGAAATCGAGGGAACGCGCCTCCCTTCATAAGAATCAACGTTCAGAAATCAGGGAAAAATTAGAGTAGGAGATGGGGTCCGTGATGGTATGGCGCCGGAAGAGGAGGAGCACAAACAAAAAAGGAAGGAAAGGAAGGAAAAACTAGAGATGAAAAAATACTTCACTACCTAAAATCTAAATCAGCTTACATATAGGAAACATTAATACCGGGCGGCTCGCCAAAGACGTGAAAGGCAGAGTGGACGAGGAAAGAAGCGAAAAAAGGAACACAAAAAACGGAAAGAGGAAAAAGCTCGGAAAAAGGAAAGTCACAGAACGAAAACAAGCCAAATTCAAGGGGGGAAGGAGGAGGAAAGCGACATCGTGTATTAACAATCAGTTGAAAAAGGAAAAGGATAGACCATCACTCCTAAAAAGAGTCTATTGGTGTAGGAGCAGGTCATGAGTGGGGATGAGCAGAGAAACCACCCCGTGGCCCAGGAAGGGAAACAATGGGGGGCGGCACTTGAACCTGAACGCATGGGTGTATCACGTGTTAGCGTTTCTAAGAGGGCGGGGGGAAAAATCGACCATCAGGTACTACGGACCAAAGATTCGAGAAGTGCCGTCTGAGAATGGTCCGGGAAAAAGAAAAGGAAGATAAGGGGGCGGGAGAAAAAATGTAGACCTCTAAAAGGGGGCGGGGAAAAACGCGGGCGATACCTTGAGAAAAAAAATCAGAGGCGAAGGGGGCAAAGATCAGTCGTGAAAGACGGGGGATCAAACGCTGTATTTTTGTGCCAGGAAGGCAATGAAGAAGGCGGGAAGCAAAAAAAAGTTGGGGTAACGGGAGGCGCCGCACCTGCACATGGTCGCACCCACGAGGGATGCACAATGCGCGACATCTGGGAACTTCTGGAAGACGTAGGACGAAGGAAGAAGATTGAGGGGGAGACCTGTGGGAAAAAAACTCTGAGACCTTCGGATGAGAGAACAGTTAGGGGGGGAGGGGGGGCGGGATCCCACTATCTCGCAGATCCAGAACACGGTGGAGCGGACAAAAAAAAAAAAAACAAACGGGGCTGACACAAGTCGTGCCGTCGCGAGGAAAAGTCAAGCAGAAGTCCACACTTCCTTGAGAAACTAACGGTGAAAAAGGACGACGGTCGGGAGAGGAAAAGCATGAGCTTGGGGTTTTCGAGGAAAAAGGGACAGAAAAAATCGAGACCATCTGCGGGCCGGTAAAACGCAAAGGCCTCCTCTTGCTAAAACGAATAAAAGACTTTTACGTAACCCTGCAAAGGGGGAAAAAACGGCGTAAGGGCGGCCTGAGAGTCGAAAAGGAGAGGACCGGGAAACGGAGGGGAAAAAGGGGGGTGGGTAGGGACGCCGTGCGGCCAGGACAGGGGGAAAGCTCTGAAAATACCATGACGTCTCTGGAACACGATGTGGGGGAGGGGCTGGGATTGGTGCGAATGAAGGGAAACTAACAATCGAAGGTAGATAGGCTTCGGAAAGGAGGACAGCGAAAAGAGTCGATTTGCCCTACAACTCAGAGTCAAAAAGATGAAACCTAAAAGAAGGAGACGTCAGAAAAATCAAACAGAAGGACGCCTGGAGAAAAAAAGTTCAAACGGCGTATTGAGGAAGTAACGTCAGGGAAAAAAGCGGATCGGGGAAGGGAACTCATCGTCTTCCTGACATTACAGGAGAAGCGGTGCTGTCGGCCGGTCGACAAAAAACGACAACAGCAAGCGAAAGACAAGTCAGAAAATTACACACGCCAAAGAAAGGGAAATGGACGGGGGAAAAAAAAGGCTGGGGGAGAGGGAATGAAAGGGACGAAGGACTGCATCCATTCAAAAGGTAAAAGCAGCCAAAGCAACGAAGCGAAGGGGGGAACTTTTATCATGGGCGAAGAAAGAGGGGGAAGAGACAGGCGCCAAATGAAGACGACGCGGCGGGAAGAATAAAAAGAAAGAAGCAAAAAAAAGAGGAAGAAAGAAGAGATATTTTCAGGGATAAAGAAACAGCAACTTTACCGCGGGTTTGGGGCCGCCGGAGCGGAAGCTTTAGCGAAGGGATCAAAGGATAGGAGGAGATGGGCGGGGGGAGGGCAGTCAACCGATTGACCGCAGGGGCCAGGCGCGTACTTCGAACCCAGTAATACCTATCAGCCGGGGGTTAAACGGAACATCACATTATCTGTACCTGTAATGGAACCTGGGGAGGATCGCTGAGGGAATTTGGAGAAAGAAGGCGAGCTAGAAAAAGCTAGAGGGAAAAAGGTCAGAAGGAAATGAGGTCAGAACAGGGAGGAGACGGGCAAAACGAAAGGTTCATAATGAATGGAAGTACTCGCGCGGAAAACGGGTCAGCGAAGAAGTAGGAATGCTGCATGTCTAAGGGGAGGTAATAAAAGCCGAGCGGTGCAAAGAAAAAGCTACAATTTAGGAGAGGGCCGGAAAACAGGCTCGAAGCAAGGGGAAGACCCAGGCTCGGTGAAGTGGACCGGGGGCGTAAGCTGAAAAGACAAACAAGATCGGGTGTCCACGAGAAAAGAGGCATTTTATTGCGCTTACAACCTGCCCCGGTACCGGAAAGCGACGACAAAAACATGTTACCTCTCGAAAAAGTCGGGCGCAGCGCGAAGGAAAGGAAGGGGGAAAATGAACAGGGATGGGGCACTAAAGGAATTAAGTAAAAAACTACCGGGAACAGAGGGCGGTGAATCAGAGATGTAGTTGGGGAGAGGTGAAAATGTGCGGAAAAACCAGGAAAAATCATGCTTTTTACGATTCCAGGCTGCTAGAAAAAAGATGTCAAAGGGAGGGACGTAGGCTGGGGGAACTTGCGCTCTAAGACTTAACGAGTGCAGTGGGGGTCAGCCAAGAAATGAAGGGCGAGGGACATCCGCCAACCGCTGGATCTTCAAAAAAGGGGGAGCGTTACGAGAATCAGGGTGGAAAAGAAAAAAGGGAGGGCGCATCGCATACATCCACCAACCCCCCCCAAAAAAAAGGGGAAACGGTCTATCAAGATCGGAAGAGTCAACTCTAAGTTAGACCAAGTCATTTGGCAAGCGGGGTGTCGGTACGCTCATTTAATCAGCTGTGGAACTCCATGGTTGGCATTCGCGGCGACAAAGGTAAGATACACAACGGGGCTGATAACAGGGGGTGGGGGACGTGACGGTAAAACTAAGAGTGTTTCCAAGAGTGAAGACTGGGGTGCGGCGCGCTGCTCGTTTAAGTCTTCATGGTGATACTACAGTTCAGCGCCGCTTGCGGGGAGTGCCAGGATCAAGGGAGGGACTAGTAGGGTCGCGAATCAGACCAGGTCAGGCAGGGAAGGGAAATCTGACCTTAGGGGAAGGCCGAATGGAGAAAGGTCAAAGCCGTGAGGAAACCAAAAGGAGCACTCAAGGTTGGCTGGAAAGACGCGGCACGAGGCAGGGGGGGTCAGGGAGACGTCAAAGTGTGTCAAGCTGGGCTCGGTAAAACACGTTTTTGGGTTGTCGTCATAAAAGGATCAAGAATGAAGAGAAATACAAAAGGAGCCGTCGTGGTGCGGAGTGCTGGTCGTATCATGTAATCCAGCGGGGCCTTCCGTAAAAGATTGTAGAATAAGCGGGAAGGGCAAAAGAACACGAAGACGGCGGCAGGGTTCCAGCTTAACCTGAAAGGAGTTGCGCGAAGGGAGGAGGGGTAACTTGGTGGGGGGTGGGGCAGTTGTCGAAGGGATCTGGTCAACTAAAAAACCTGAGAAAGAAGGAAGGCCGCGACGAACTGCAATAAATACTCGGTGACAGACGGGTCAGCAGGAGCGGGAGGGAAGGGAATGGGGTCGTGATAGTCCCTGACTCTCGCGCAAAACAAAATGATGATGGAAAGAGAAAGGGCCGGAGAACTAAAACTCACACTAAGAGCGCCCGATCAGCGGGAAATCTACTGGAAAAGAATTATTATGGGGCAGTTCGGGAGCTCCAAACAGCGGGGAAGAATGAGAGCGCAGACCGCTAGAGCGAAAACCCCCACACACCGACATGACCAAAAACGGAAAAGAATAAATCGACGCAAAATCAAAAGACGCACCGAACAATGACGAAAGCGGGCGGGGGGTTTTCAAGGAGGCCGGAAACTACCGCGTGGTCTGGGGGACGCCGCGGGATTTACTGATGACCATAATCAAGCCAAAGAGGGAAGGGTGTAGGAAAGTCCATGCTTGATCAGCAGACCCAACAACCCCCGGAAGAAGCGACTCTGGACAAAATTCACGGGAAAAAAAAATCCAGAACGGAGCGCTTGGAAGCCAACGGGAGGGAATTGGGCGAATAGGAGGGGGGGACAGAGGAGCAATTCGGCGGGAAAGACGGGGTTCAGAGTAGAAAAAAGGGCCTTCTAGACCTGGAGATCGCGCAAAGGATAGGAAGCGAGGGAGGAAAGGTCCCTTGAAATCAAAGTCGGAAGATGGGGGGAAAACCCCGGGAGGATCAAACGTGAGCAAGGAAGAAAATGAAAAGGGGGCAAGCAGCGGATTAAAGCGTGACAACAGCTTAGGGGTTGACACGATGCAATCGTCTGAATCAGCAGGGGGAGAGAGGGGTGATTAGACACAGACCTGCCCACAGGGGGGGAGGAAAACGAGTGGGAACACAAAGTTATCCGGGGGGAGAAACCGATGGACAAAGAAAGTCGTGCGATATAAAGAAGAGGAAAAGAAATCTGGGCGGAGAACGGGTGTGAAAATCTAGAGGAGTCAGTAAGAGCAGAACGGATTGTGGTGTGGCTTCTCCACTAGACCGGCCATTAAAGAATTAAGATCACACAGGGGGGGGCGGCGCAGAGAAACCATCGAGGGGGGGGGCTTGACCACAGAGACCAAGGCATTCCGTCTATGGCAAAAAGGGGTCCAAGAATCCAGTCCAAAGGAATGGGGACAACTGAGAGCGCCGAGTAGGACGTCAACGAATCAAAGGAAGATTGGGTTTTTAATCGAACTTGCCCACGCGAGGCTAAAAAGCTGCGGGACAGGGTACTGAAAGAGAGTTTTTGGGAAAGGAGAAGAAAGGGGCGTTTCACGACCGGAATTAAGACTTTGGTCGAGCAATAACCTGGAAATGTGTTACGAGACCGGGCTAGTCAGTGGCAAAAAGATCTGAGGAGGGGAGGGAAATGTGGTAAGCACGCCGTGCAGTAAAAGGAACAGGTGGGAAGCTCGAAAATACAATGGCCGATCTCGGGTACTCACAGGTGGTCATTTGCATGTGTACGCTGGGAAGACGTCCACGAAAAATCGAGACTGGGAGAGGAAGTTAGGGAGGAAGGGGCAAGGCGGCAGAACGGGTCCTAGTTTCCCTGACCACGCGGAAAACTAACCAATTCGCCCGCATCACAGAAAAAAAAACTACTCCAGGGAAGCAGAGGGAACGGTGCCAAAAGAGGGGGGTTGAAAATATTGATGAAAACGTAGGGACCTGGAGAGCAGGGGGGGTTAGTGAGGAAAAAAAATAGGTCATTCAATGAAATTAATTCTAGTTGAGAGAGTGAAATCTTGAAGGCAACAGAGCACCAGGAGATAAGAAACAGGCATTCAACAGGTACAAAAAAAGCAAGAGTGGGGTACGTTGGAAACGGCTGAAGAAGGTAGGAAAGGGGGAGAGGAACGAGGCCTGCGCAGGAAAAATAAAAATACGTCCACCCCTGAAAGAGCTAGGTAGAAGGTGAAGAACATAGATAGGAGGTGAAGAGCGGGCAGGGGGCAAATTACGCTGAAAGCTGGAGGTAGGAAAGATAAAGGGACGCCTCTAAAACAACCCGGGAGGGGAGGGGGAAGAGAGTGGTTAAAACTTTCTCATCAAGAACGCAAGCGGAAGGCGGAATTTGAAGCCGAGCGGGGCACAGGACTTTAGAGTCCAGGGCAGCAAATACTTCTCTCAAAACGTAAAAAAAATGGGGTGGACAGTCCAGCAGGAAGTGAGCAAAATGAGCTTATCTTCACCACGCAGGAGAACTAAGAGCCGTTGAACCAAACGGAAGACAACGAGTGGCGTGCTGTACAGTGAAGAAAGTTCTGGATCAGCAGGATGGTGCGCGTTGGCCGAAAGAAAAATCAGATCAAAAAAAAATGTAAGGGTCAAATAAAGAGATGAGTTCCAAACCGGAGAAAGGTCCACTACGGGAAGAAGATTGTTCAAAGAACCGCGAGGAACCGGGGTGCACGATCAAAGGCTAAGCACGTGTAGGTACGGCATTGTAGACGTGGTCTGGGGGGATAGGAAGGGGCTTTGCAAAGGTCCAAATAGAAGGGCTGCGCTACCAGAAAATCTCAAGAATGACGTAAAGGATCGATTGTGGGACGGGTGAAGCTGGGGGACCAATGAACAAGAAAATCAATCGGGTGCGGAAGGGGAAAAGAGAAAGGGTTGGTTATAAAAAAGAGGCCAATTCAAAAAGCAAACGGAGCTAGTCCAACAGTGGTTAAGAGAGCAACAGAGAGGGAGGAAACGCAGCAAGGCAAGGAAGCGGAAAAAAGTGGGACAAAAGGGATTGAGTCTAAAAATGACGGGCGGGGAATAAAAGCAAATCTATAAAGTGCACCTATCTGCAACACATCCTCGCAGGGTAGCGATTGGGAGCGGGAATGAGTGAAAACCAAGAATAGGAGGGGGGGGGACAGGCCGACATCGGGAAGAGACATTATATTAGCCAGGGGCTGGGAAGGGAAAAAAGAGGGAACGTTCACGAAGAAAGGCATGACGGAAGGGGGAGGGGGGGGTCAGCCAGAGATGGCTGTGGAGGAGGCAGCCGACACGCTTTAGCTTCAAAAAGGTATCAGGGAGAGTGAAAAAAAACTCCAAAGAAAATGTTCAGCATCCCAGAGACGAGAGGAGGGAAATGTCATCAAAGATTCTGAAGTAGTAAGGGATAATGAAAAAACTACGTCTTGTGGGCAAGCTGGGGGGTCTCCCGCTAAGTTGAATCATCTGGGGGAGACAGGGATTAGTCTTGAAAAACAGCTCCAAAAGGGGGGATACCGCAGGGGCATTTCGGCAAAAACTAAGAGGTGGCCACAGCGGTCATTGGGGGGCAAGCAGGCTGTGGGAACGTAATGGAGAAAAAACCAAATAAAAGGAAAGGGTACAGCCCGTTCAGTCGAACGCGTCACGCGTCCTTCATTTCGCCGCGATTGTAGGCAAGGGGGCAGAAGCCAGCCGGATCGACGCACAGAGGCCCGAATCTTTAAAAAGGATCCCGCCGAAGATCAGTAAGGGGACCAGAATTGCTCAGAAAAGAAAACGTGGCTTCAAATCCGCGCAAGGGCAGGGTCAAGTGCGAAGGAAATTGGGGGGAAAACACGGGCAAGGGGAAAACGGGTTTTTCGTTTCGGCTCAAAGCAATGACCGGGATAATACAAAAAGTCGCTCGGGGCGGAAAGACATACAGCCCGGCGGGGCGGAAAAACAACTTCGCAATAAGGAATGGGCACAAGACACCAGACGGCGGCAGGGAGAAGGAGGGGGGGATGGCGGGGCGGCGGAGGGGGAGGGGAGGGGGGGGGGGGGGGGGGGGGGGGGGTGGGGTGGGGCGGGCGGCCACGAAGAACAACTGCGCGCAATCAAGCTGAGTGCCGCGCACGCCCAAAGTCATCAATCGTACAGATCGAGGGCAGCTGATGGAGGGAGGAGGGCGGTGCGGGGAAGTAGGGAGAAGAAGCGCGCACTCACAAAAAAAAGTGAAAAAGAAGTACGCGAACTAATAAGAACAAAAAAAGTGATCCCAAGTGAAAAGATGAATTAGGATCCGGGGCGGCCGCAGGGACCAGCAGCAGTTGAAGAGGCGGCGAAAAAAGTTGCCGGGGAGGGAGAAGGCGAACAAAAAAAGTAACCAAACAACGACCGCACGCATCGCGCAAGACAATCATCGCCGCGAACAATGGAAAGCGGCGTTGGGCAAGGAGAAAAAAAGGGAAAAAAAAATACAGCTATGAAAAAGAAAAGAAGGCCCCGCCGGTATGTCAGGAAAAAAGAGGGGGGAACAAGCCGCCCACGCGAGGAAATTTTGGGGGG
>Ga0179593_1374127_pt1 | contig 11559 bp, 9 predicted proteins | sample CZODoug2_1_08_16_FD_185931 | JGI IMG/M metagenome (GOLD analysis project Ga0179593, IMG submission 185931) | Vadose zone soil fungal communities from Angelo Coast Range Reserve, California, USA - CZODoug2_1_08_16fungal (PacBio error correction) | ecosystem: Environmental > Terrestrial > Soil >...
ATATTAGTGGGCTTCGTAAATCGGCGCTGTACGTTCGGACAGGAGGGAGTTCGGTCTAAGTCTGGGTAGGGTCGGATAACAAATCATACAAATTTGGGAAAACGTAACGCGCCAGACCGGACGTATAGAAAGAGCGTAACAAAAACAAGAGAACTAGGAAAAGAAAGTCCTCCATTCATCCAACGGTGTTTGAGATTCTCTCCCGATCGGCAGAGTACAAGGCATCTAAAAGACGCCTCGCGCAACGCCGCGAAAGGGGAAAAAGAGGTCGAACATCCGGATCAGGGACGAGAGAAGGGGAATTTGAGAAGAAAGGTGGAGCGCAAGGGGAAACCACTGTCGAAGAGGACTTAGCAGCAAGAGATACTCTTGATGGAGAGGGACAAAGGAGCATGGATTTCTCTAAAAAGTGAAATGCGATAGATCGATGGAAGAAAAAAGAAAACCATTGTCAAAGAGGAAAACGAAAGCGCGTGTAACTGGGAAAAAGAGAGAGGAGAAGACCCACAAGCAGGGGTGGAGGGGCTATTGTACTACAAGGGTAGAGGGCCTGAGGAAAGTCACCGAGAAAAAAGTTCGGAGAGCCGCGGATCAAATTTACATCGGAGACTCAGAACGAGGAGGGCGGAAAATTCCCGAGACAGAGGAAAAATCGGCGAGTAAAAGGGGGGAGGAAAATGAGAATCCCTTCGACTTAGAAAAGCTGTGGAGAACAACGCACGAAGCCGCGTAATGACCATCTAGGGGAGAGAGCAGAAAATTGGGCTGCAGAAGGTAGGTTCAAAGTGTCGCCTCTAAATAATTGTACTGCCAAGTAGAGGAGAAGAGCGGAAAGATAAGAAGTCGTCGCGGACGGGAGATCCGTCAGAACGACACAGCCAGAGCCAGTTCGCGGATTGGTCAGGCCTGTCTGTTTACCATTGAGAATAGGGAAGACGCGAGTCCGGGGCTGCAGGTGGAGTAGGCATGGCCCTGACTTCATTATAGGGGATGCGGTCATGTAATCATAGCCTAACTCCGTGTCCAGCGAAAAGAAGGGAGGGAGGACGAGGTAAGACAATCCATCACCGGATGGATGGGAAAAATTTACTGCGGGCGCCTAAGAGGCCAGGTCGCTGAAGTTGGGGCGAGCCGGAATAATCCTGAAATCGAGCGAGGAGGGCGCCATTGTCGCTAAAGAGATATGACGAGGCAAAAAGATGCTATCGGTAGGCGATGGAGGGTGATCGTCTTGATTGTAGAAAGAGGAAGCAACTTCCCATCAGGAGGGGGCCAAACGCCTTCCCATGGGGAGGAGTCGGAAAAAAAGGGGGGTAAGGATCTCGATGATGTGGGTTCATGGAAATGAGCTCCTGCTAAGGTGAGCCCACAGGGGGAAACGATAGAGAAAAATGCAGAAGCCGCAGAGAGATGCCGGTCTTGGAGTCATAGAGGCAGGGACGAGATCCAAGGAAAACCATTGTTCACATACAATAAAGCGAGAGGGAGAAGAACGGCTCATAGAGACTAAAACCGATGAACCGGGGGTTTAAGCGTCCGACCGGGGATGCGGATAAGAAAGCAGGGCTTTGAAATTAAGCATCGTGGGGATTAGGTAAAAATCGAGAAGAAACGGGGGAATAGGAAGATCGGCCTGAAAAAAGGAAGAGAGCTCGCGCGCCGACGAAACCGATGGGGCGAAAGAAAAAGCCAGGGTCTGCAGAGAAGACCAAGTGAGGGGTAAAGGGAACTCAGGTTAGAAAGGTAGGTCGGACGGAGAGAGACAGAAAGAGAGAGATGGAGCACCGAGGCAAATCCTGAATATTGAGAAGCGAACGGTCGGAGGCGAATTCACAACCAAAGGATGGGGAGAACACTTTATCTACAATATTCAGAAGGCCTGGTGGGACAGTGGTGGACAAAGGATAAGTGGGTAAAAGAGGGTCTAGTAAGGATGCAGAGAAGGCGTTAGGAGGGCGGGAGAAGGAAGAGGAATAATGTTAGAAATCCAGTGGTGAAAGTGAAACTGGGATTCGAAAAGAAGAGGGAGGGAACTTTGGGGGGGGAAAAAATTGGCGGCGACTACGTATCTCAGACCTTGGCAAAAAGCTACCTGCTGACAGGGGGCGACGGAAGAGAGAAGCCAAGGCGCGACGATCAGCGAGCGGCTTTGTTGAAAGGAAAAGGCAACAGAAACAAACCGGGTTCACCAACTCAACCTGCGCGCAAAAGTAACAAAAAAGGCGATTGGGGATCAAAAGAAAAAGTCAGGAAGGAGGACGGAGCAATGAAAGGTGAGAGAAGAGACAAACACAAAAAAGGTAGGAGGGAAAGGAGAGGCTTCGGGGGGGAAAAAGGGTAGATCTAAACGGCCTCCCCTTACCTTTAAAAAGTGAAAGAAAGGGGGTCCTTGGGCCAGGCGGAGAAGGAGACGGTGGGAGTGTGCTAATGAACAAAGAAGTAGGGAAGACCGAGTCGATCCGACTCGGCGGAGCGAGAGTAACGCGGAGGGATCAGCCATAAGCGCGGGAGAAAATGTTCAGTCTGAAGGGGGAGATGACGAATGGGGAGGGGGCCGCATTGTTCCCACGAGACGAGGAAGGAAAACCATGCAAATCAGGAAAAGGAAGTCTAAAATCTCAATATGCGATGAGAAGGGAAACGAAGAAGAACGAGGCTCTAAGCTGTAATTTCCCGTATCACGACGCTTTCCAAGGTCACGCCGGTGCAAAAGACAAAACCACGGAAGGAGAGAAGGAAAGGGGCTTGGAAGACCTATGGCCAAAACCATCAGCCTGGTGACGACTAAGAAGCCGCAGTTGGACGGATGTCAATCAAGAGGGAAAGGAGTTGGGGCGATTTCGCGATGGGGCTCTGAAATCGATAAATGGGGAGTCGCGAAAAAAATTCCCGAAATCCGAGAGTCCACATAAAACAAGAACGGAAAAAAATGTAAGTTCAATTTCCGGGGGTCACTGAAACTAGAAACCAGCGTCGGACAGGGATGTCAGAGGGAGGAAAGTCGGCGATCGGGGAAGAGGGGGATGACAGTTAGATCCGAGGGAGTCAGGCAAGAGCGGAGCATATGAGAAAGGGAAAAGGGAGGGGCAGACTTTAGCACGCTCAGGCGCTAAAAAGCCAGAAAGGGGCCACGCCTTTTAGAGATCGTGCGAGGTGATAGAATAAGCCTTTATGTATGGGAATAACAAAGACTACAACAGGCGCGATGGCGAAGTCTCAAACGAGGAATAGAACGGTTCGGTGTCTTTGGTTCAGTAGGTCGAGAAGCAGCAAGGATGGGAAGAAAAATCATCCTCTTTGAAGGGGGATAAAAATCCGGGCTCGGGGACATTTCTAAAGTAGTAAAGGGGGAGTGGGGACGCCCTGATGGGAAAGGGGGGGGAGACCGGATTTCAAAAAACTCATAATTCGGAAATAAAACCGACACAGTGACGATAGCTGCGAATAGAGGTCTTAAACGCATCGGAAGCCTAAAAATAGATTAAGGAGGAGAACAGAGCGCACAACACCAATAAAACATGGAAGTAGTGACGGGGGGGATCATGGCAGCGGTGTAAAATGGTGGTTGCCCAACGGGACTCCCGAGAATAAGTTCGACTAAAAAGGAGAAATTGATGATTAAATAACGCCCAGCGAAGGCAAAACCTGAACGGAGCTCTGTCAGAGCGAGCCAAAAAGATGAGAGATCGAGTGATGGAAAGGGAGCAAGGAAAGAGACCAGACGACACAACGAGCGCGAGCTTTAGAATGTCTGTTGTGGTGCGGCGGTCGAAGGAATAGAAGTAAAGACGATGAAAAGGGAATTGATCTAGCTCGCCGAGACCGAAAGTTACAATCAAAAAAAACGGGACGAAACTGAAATCCAAAAAGAGAAGAAAATTCGGAAATATAAGGAGGTCAGGGACGAGAGGAGCGTTTGAGACGAAAGCAGTAAAAGGAAGGCACGATGATTCGAGCCGAAACTGCGCGCGCGAATGGTTTTATCAGAATATTTACGTAACAACAACGGGGGGCAGGAGGGATGGATGAAAGGATCCCGGCCTCAAGAAAAGCGGGTGTCTCTGTCGACCGTAAGACAGGCAACGAACATCTTGTCCAAGGGCAGATAGAAAAAAAGCGATAACAAGCGCTAGGAAAAGGTCAATCCACGGAAAAGGCGATGTCGATTACTCCTCCTGTGAAGCAGGGCTTCGCTCAGGGCTGCTGCACTTGAGACACTCTCAATTGTGCCTCAGGTCGGTGTGGGGAAAAATAGTGAACTCAGAAGAGATTGGTACGGGGCGCGCAGTCGAAAGAATAAGTAGGACTTCACGAAACTTGGCGCCAAGTAATCATTTGACAATTGAAAATCATGAAAGAGAGCTCCTAAAAAAGAGTGGCGGCATGAAATCTACTTTTACGCGGATGGGCGAGAGGGCGTCGGGAGAAGGAGCGATTTCCTATTATTACAAAAGGGTCTGTCGAAACGAGAGCAAAAAAAATGGGAGCCGGGTGGAGGAAAAGGAGTGATCCGAGCTTGGCAGGGGACGCGACTGGACGAGGAACCAGAGGCGGCGATGACTTCCAGTTAAAAAGAACAGCAATTTATTTTGTAAGGTAAAAAAGACCGCGGACGCCGAGATAGCGCCAGAAAAGACGGAAGAAGGGTAAACATACGGGGGGGGATTGGTACTAGGGAGCGCAGAAGAGGAAAGTACTCAAACAACAACAAAGAAGAGATATCGGTGCGTAATATGAGAGATCGGCGCTGAAGAGGAAGGAGGGTTTAGAGGAAAGGGAAAGGGGCGCGCGCTACGGACACGAATGGAGCGTATTTTGAAACTGAGCCGCAGGACAGATGTCTGGAAAAGGAGAAAGACGAGGACCACAGCGCAGGTCAAGAAAGACCCTTCTACCACTTTTTTCAGGGGGGGGAAGTCGGGCAAAAACGAGGGATAGTACAATTGCGTCGCTCCGACGAGATAGCGGAAAAAAGAACACACCCATGATGGGGAAATGACCGAAGCAGGGAGAGAAGGGGATGTTCGAAAAGAAAGAGCAAGGTAGGGTGACCTGAAAAGAAAGTACTAGGTTGTGGTGGGGGAGAAGAGAGAAGCAAGAGAACCTCTGACTGCAGGATTAGTCAATGAAGACTACAGGTCGGCAAGAAAAATGCGCTAATGGGGGGCGATAGGAGGGATCCGGAGGGGGTATCTGGGGGCAAAGAACAGATCCACAGGAGAGGAAAAAGAAATGTCTCTTGCGGCGAGAGAACATCCTTTTGTCGAGCGGAAAGTTTCTGGGGGGGGGGGGGGGGGGGGGGGGGGGGGGGGGGGGAGGGGGGCTTTCCTTATCTAGAAGTACGACAACTGGAAATCATTTAAGACCAGGATCAGTTAATACGGCCGGAAAGAAAGATCTGATCAATTCCCGCTACTAGGAAACATTTAAGATAGGGAAGGGAAAATCTTAACTTATATAAACTTTTCGAACAAGCGACGCCCGTATAGCTAAGATTGAAGGAAAGGGGAGCATCAGGGGTGCGTTCCGTTTCCACAAGAAAGATGAATTGTAAATCCGTATAGGAATGAGATGACGCCCATCTGGGAAAAAAAAGAAAAAAAAGACAGGACTTAACGCGATCCGTCTGTCTAGGAAAAGAAAAGGAGCGCCGAGAAGGTGAGCGAGTTGGTAATAGCTTTCAGTGTGAGTCTCTAATGCGAGAGATGCCTGATAGGAGGACGGAAAGAAGGTAAGGGAGGAGAGGGGCAGGGGGATTCATCTACATGCAGGAGGGGAAAGAAACCGAGGGGCTTCATGGCGAGGAAACCTCCCCCAGACCAAGGACAACAAAGGGGTGGGGGATTCATTATGGAGGGAAACGACATAAAGAAGGAGAAATGGGAGAGTGTCTTTTGGCGATGGAAGAAAAGTTCCAGTACCTGAGAGAGATGCAGCATGGGAACTCAAAACGAAAATAGCGCAATGGCTCTCTGCCGGAGGGGTGATGGCGAAATTAAGTCAGGGATTTCGCAACGGAGGAAAGGCAAAAAGGCCCATCCAGACGGGGTAGCCAGCGGACTACAAAGGGGGAGATCTAAAGGGGTTAAAAACGGAGTTGGGTAGTCCCGCCTTAGAAGGCCCATATGTCGAGCGAGACCGAGGAACGAGAGGAGGCAAAGACGGAGTCTTGCCGTGTGGAGAAAAACGTAGACGCGATAGAGAGAATTGAACAGGGCGTAACATAACAGACCGCGCGAGATAAGACAGAAGAAAAGAATAAGATAAGCACAAGCGTTCTCCTTCTTGGTCTGGCTCCGAGATCAAGGGGCATAGATGAAGTGTGCATGCGAACCGAGGGTATACGTTGATCTGATTAGAGCTCCCTCGGAAATATGGAAGGAGAAAGGTCGAAAGTCGAGGGAAGAAAGGAACGAGGGAGAAGATGAAAAGAGGTAAAGGAGCAGTGTCTAAGATACCCTTTAGAAACGACCGAGATTGATGCTATTTGCGTACAGGGATCGAGACGAAACCGGGAAGGCGAGCGCGGGGAGAGACGGGAACAAAAATCAGGAACAGCTTGATGCCTCTAACTTTCGGCACGAAGTAAAACACAATTATGGTGGTGAAAGATAGGGATGTACAACAGTTTTCAGTGGAAGGGGTGGGGGAGGGCACGAGGGTACTCGGTGATGGTAATAGGAAAAGAAGGGAGGAAGAGTTGAAGGATTCTCATCTATAGCGAATTTGAGGAAATACCAGCGGTGCCGAATGGACTGTTCTTCCGCTTCATGGGCATGGGCGACTGGCAGAGAGATGGGGGAATGACCGTTGTCAAGCGCATAGATCTTACAGAGAGAAGTACGAAACGAACTTCTTCGGAGATGAAAGGAGGGTGTCGATCACGCAGGTGTGAAAGAGAAGCAACAAAGTGTCTTACAACGAAAATGCCCCGGCGTATTGGAGAAAAAGAGCGGGGAAGTCGCGGGCTGCAAAGGGGTTTCAAAAAAAAAGAGATAGACTAAAAAAAACTTCGTATAAGGAAAAGAAGAGAGAGAGCCGGTTGAACAGAGCAAAAGCAACAGGACGGCCTCAAATTACTTTTTGTGTTGGACTTTTGACGCAAATCGCCAGGGCAGTGTGCCGTCCGCGAAGAAAAAGTGTTTGGCTGGTGAAGCAGACAAAACCCGATAACCTAGAAACAAGAGTCAATGTCGTTAGAAAAAGAGGCTCAAGGCCTTCAGCAGGAGGGAGAAGAAATGGCAAGGGCTAGCATATTCCCGAAGTGAACGGAAGAAAATTGCCACTGACTGGGTTTAGGCCATAAAGAAAACATAGTGCTTGCTCACATGACCGCTTATTCTACGCGACTAAAAAAAAAGATGGCTCGGATACTTAAATATTACCGTACAGCGCAGCCAGGGGCAAGCCAAGAAAATGGATTGGACAGAAAGAGCCAAGATTCCTGCGAAACCATACGTGTTATTAGGAGACTGCCCAATGTGAAACTGAAGTCATAGAAACCAATTTTTTCGAGTTTGAGAGGGCATAAGAAGCGATAAATGGAGAAGGACGAATTCCGTAACTGCAGGAGCCTTCAACCAAGAAAAGGAGTGTGCGGGTGGAGAGACGGTGGATTCTCGCGAAAAAACAGGAGGATTGACGGTAGACGCTAGACTGAGTCGGGAGAGGAGGGCAGCCTACCGCTTGGAAGGCGGATCGTGGTCGGCGAAGGGGAAAAGAATCGAAGAAAGGAGTCCCTCCAGGGATCGGGGGACGAAGGGGGAACTTGAAAGCCGGGGGTCTTCGCCTAACCAAACCTTCGAAAAGGGGGGGGTACGGGAAGCTTGACAGAGGTAGGAAGACGTTTGGGTGTGGAAGCAAAAGGATTATCACAGGGCAGACCCAAGACGCGACGAGACGATGCGGTTGCGCGGACGGGGGGGCAAGTCGGTGGCGCGAGAGAATATTTTCCGTAACGCGCGCTCAAGTGACAGTAACCAATAATGAGATCGGAAAAAAGGGAGATGAGCAAAGGGATCGCGGCCACCGGAATGGGAAGGGTGGGCGTCCGAGAAGAAACGTTTTCCATAAACGACTCTTATCAGAGGAAAGGAAGAGTCTTGGAGGGAAAGGGCCGAGGAGAGAACTATCTCTCGGGTAAGTAAAGGATTCGAAAAAACAGAAGAGAAAATCTAAAAAGGGAAGTCATAGGGAGGGTCAAGCAACATGGCCCTCGGTGAGGGTGTTGAGCGGCCGGCGCTATCGGAGGAGAAGGACGAGGGAGGGGGAGGCGGAACCATCTAATCGACATTAAAACAGTACCTATCTGCCGACGAAGCCACGGAGCGAAGTAGATCAGAGGAGAATAAAATCAGCAAGGAGACAAAAAAAAATTGGTGCAGGACGCTTGCTGGGCGAAGACCGGATCAAGGTGATAAAAAAGGAGATGAAAAGGGCGTAGGCATATATTACCGGTACGTACAGAATGAATACTTCCGGGAAAACAAAAAGGAACGCCACAACTCGGCAGCCCGGCTTCGAAAGAGATCTCGATGGTCAAAGAAGCGGACGGCGGAGGTGGTAGCACAGTAATCTGGATAAGAATTCTACGATCTTACCAGACGCCGTCGAGGGGCGCGACGTAATGGGGGAGACTAGGTGGGAATTGTACTGGGCCGCTGGCGGAGAGGCGAGGAAAAAAATGATAAGGCTCGAAGACTCTTCTGGGGAAAGCGGGTAGACCTTCTCAGTCGGCACGCGAACTAGGTTAGCATATCAAAAAATTCGTGGGTCTCCTCGACGAGACCATTTCGCCAAGGCTCATGAAAGGGGTAGGGTTGTAAACACAGGAGTCTACTAATCGGTCGCAATTCGAGCAACAAACGGCATTTCCTACCTTGGAAGGCTTGTAGCGCCAGCACGAGAGGATTTATGAGAGCTAGTAAAGAGAAAGGTAGGAAGAAGGAAGTCCCTAATCAGTGAACATTCCAGGGGGGACCGCGATCATTAGGTTCAAGAAGTATAAGAGGCTGGTCGAGGACTGCAGGTGGAGAAGGCGAACTTGGCAGATCGAATTGTGAACTCGAGGGAGAGCATGGAATAATGTCCAACGAAAAGGAACACAGGGTGGAAGAAGGGGAGAATCCACAGTTGGTAGGTTACAGGCTGAATTGAGAAAAATAACGAGGAAAGATTGCCTTTAAAAAAATACTCTCCATTAAAAAAGAGAGAAGACAGAACGAGAGGAAGGGCTAGATCGAAATGCAAATCCTGAAGCCTCCGAGACAGGGTAGCGAGAAGAAAATCTCCAAAGATATAATAATTCAAACAAGAAACACAGGGAAGAAGAGACATCTTTTCGATCTATGGAAGAATCTGCAGATAAGGCGGCGGAGTGGACTTCTATCGCGAATTACGGAGGAGTAGCGGTCTGACACTCTCATCAGTGGAGACGTATGTTTACACGGAGCAAAGAGAATTCCTCGCGGCGTGCGTACCAAAAACACAGGGCAAAGTCACCCTGAGACACGTTTTCAAGTTGAAAAAAGGGGTCGGCGCCACATCCAGACAATGCGAGCGCTCAGAAGACCTCGCGGCCACAGACGCCCCCATTCTATGTCGTGACAAACATAAGATCGCCGACGGACCCTGAAGGAAAAGGTGATCATCTAAAAGGTCGGGGAGGGCCGACGTCGAGTTGAGAGAGCTCCTACACAGAGCAGAGGCGGGCAGGTAAACAAAGTCGAGAACACGAAAAGGTGAACTAGGGTAGCGCATCCTGGAGGGCGGGAAGCTGGTCAAAGAACCGAGAGAAGGCGCGGGGGGCGACTATGGTGCGCGAGAAGGCGAAAGAAGCATCCTTTGGTAAAGAAGATAAAAACCGACTTAAGGGGAGGGAAAACTCTACAAAAGCCTGTCCGAGGAACGCCGATCAGTGGAAGAGAGGAGACGAAAGATCGGGAAAGCGCTTAAAACTTCCTTCTGGGGGCGGAGGAAAGGCTGGAGATAGTACCTTAGGACGGAGAGAATTAACGACGGACCCCGCGTCCTGACCATCGAAAGAAAGATTGAAAATTGGGGAGGAGAAGTGTGGAGTTAAGTGTAGAGGAAAGGAGGGTACCGGTGAAAAAGGGAATAATTCTCAGCCAATCATCTGCAACAGCGGTCTTCATTCGGATCACGGAAACAGGCAAAAGAAAGAAAGAGCAGAAGGTCTCTCTGGGGGGGGCTTCCGCGGGATTGACTTGGGCAAAAATAAGATGCAAGAAGCAAAGAGAGCGGAAGACTGGCGTACGGCAGGCCGAGATCAAAGGTAAGGTTCGATGGTCCTGGGAATCATAGCAGCAGAGAGAGCGAATAGGAGGGCATTCATCGAGCCAAGGAAGGGGGAGCACACACATCAAAAGATCTTCAAGGGTCTTAGGAAAGAATAAGACGGCCAGGCCTGGAGCAGGGTGCCGAAGGGAAAATCCTGAACCTGGGGGAAGAGAGAAGCAAGGCAGAAAAACTACAGAGAGATGAAATAGCGGACTATCTGAAGGGATTTGCGAAAAAAGGCGTAGGAATTTAGGCAACTATCAGAAACAGACGGAGGTAGGAAAAGGAAAAAACAAAGGCAGAATAGAAATTGGGGTCAGATCGCAGTATTTGTAGGGACATGGAGCGATGTCGGGAGGTTCCCTAAAGGGGAACTCGAGTAACGAATTCAAAACTTCAGCGAAAAAGAAGAGGCGAGTGCCTTTATGATATTCAGGCCAATCGAAATAGAGAGAATGCAAATGGTGTCCACAAAAAACGCTCGGATATACGGAAACAGCGAAGTGCTCAAAAGAAGGCGAACGAAAAGGGTCTAGAGAGGAAGCGGAGGGATATAATGCATTCAAAGGAGGGGAAGGGACATCTTGAAATTCTGGGATGCCCAATTTAGTCGAAAGACGTAATATACGGGACGCGTCCTCGGAGAGCCTCTCAGAAGGAGGCCGAGGGAACGGCGGAAAAGAAATGGTCTGACGACAAGAAGGGAAAAGACCCTAGGGTGACGCGGAAAGGTCGAGATCTCGGACTAGAAGAGGTGGAGGCACAGATTCGATCCTCGGGGGAAAAGAATAACAAAATAAGGAGAGTTAGGGAAGCCGCGAAGGTTGAGGAAGAAGGAAGCCAGAGTGCACTGTCGTGAGAGAACAACCAGGAGTGTCGAAGGCCGGGTTGGGGAAGGGTCACCCTGGGAGACTTGGGGAAAAAGAGAGGGAGAGGGTATTTAACCGACTCTCATTGTTAACGGAGTTCGCATCGTCACGGAGATGTGAGCATCACATGGGGGTCCTCTGAAGTCGAACGACCGACCAAAAAAGGAAAACCGAGGGTCATTTGCGGAAATTAATTCAAGGAGGATAGGGAAGACAAGGCAAGAAACCTTCTCAAACGAAGATCGCACCTGTCTAGTCCTCGTTAATCGTCTTTGGGGGAGGCATAAAACCAAAGCAAAAAAGTTCCGGAGCGAGGAAAAGGCCAAGGATTTCTTCAAATCACTTTAAAAAAGGGCCCCAGGAGTCGCTTCTGCGCAAGTTGAAAGGGAAG
>Ga0179593_1394715_pt1 | contig 11559 bp, 7 predicted proteins | sample CZODoug2_1_08_16_FD_185931 | JGI IMG/M metagenome (GOLD analysis project Ga0179593, IMG submission 185931) | Vadose zone soil fungal communities from Angelo Coast Range Reserve, California, USA - CZODoug2_1_08_16fungal (PacBio error correction) | ecosystem: Environmental > Terrestrial > Soil >...
CACTTATCGAATCTCTCCGAGTAAAAAAAATATTAGGGTTTCAGTTCCTAAAAGGTAAAAACCCGTGAGAAAAAACGGACACGTCACGTCAGATCTTTCTTCCCAATCAGAAAAGAAGATGACGTAGGGGGAGCATTTCAGCGGCTAGAAGCACGGCCTTAATCAAAAACTGCAAAGGGGGATGTGGACGGTACAGACTGTGGTAAGAAAGAGAGACGAAGGTAATATGGAATGGCAAATCTAGCTCTTCTAAAAGGAGAAGAACGCACCCGCTTTCCCCGGACCCAGGAAATCCAGGAACCTCCTTAAAAAAATGCAGTCGCGAGGGGAAGAAGAAGGGCTACACTTAAAAAATCGAAGAACCGACACCTCTACCAAACATCTCACGAGATGGGGGTTGAATGCGTAACAAGCACAACAAGAAAATCCGACAGTGGGGGAATGAGGAGAGGTACTAGAAGGAAAGTCAAGTAAAAATGCCAAATGAAACCAGTGCGGTCTTAACCTGCGCGTTTGGAGAAAAAGTGAGTAAAAACGTGCCAAGGGTGAACGGTAGTACTCAGGGGATACCCAATTCATCGGCGTGCTGATAAAAATCTCAAGCAAAAATCCGCACCTCGGAAATGGGGCCTGAATGGAGGCTGGGAGAACCCCCATAGCTATTCAAAAAACAAGGAAGGCGAAGTTAAAACGCGAGAAAAAAGAGAAGTCTTCGGGAGCGGATAAGAGCCGACACCGCCTAACGCCTTGGGGGCTACTTAGACGACGTATATCGTGAAAGCACCAGTAATAATTCTCTTAATCAACTATTCTCTATGACGCACGCCGAGCCGGAAAAAAAAGAGCGATAAAAAAAAAAAGAAAGGGAAACGACGGCAGAGACCACAAAACCCGAAAAAGGGAGACCGCGCAGGTCATCCTAGACAGAAAAAAAAAAACCCGTTTAGAGTATGGGTCTCTTCCTAAGGTATTCTGGATACGGCCTGTGGCTAAAGATAAAGAGAGAGAAGAAACTCCTTCTAGAAAAGCCAAGCATCGCCCTGTCGAGATAAGGGGGGGGAAAATATAAGAAAAAAAAGAGACGACCGGAGGAAGAAGAAAACCGAAGCAAAGAAAGCCACGCGCTCTAGAGAATCTCTTGAGGAGATCCGAGAAAACTTGAGCAGAAATACACCAAAAGGAGAGAGAGGGAATTGACGCGCAACGCCGACATCCCAAAGGTGTATAGAACAAAACAGCTTTCGTCAGTCTTTGACGAAATAACGGAAGGAAACGCGCCTCTCTTATGAGAGTCTACTCCTCCTTTCAACGTACCACCTTATCGGGACGTTTTCTACGACGACGAAAAACAAAGAGGGGAGAAAATCGGGGCAATTCAGAAGGAAGGGAAAAAAGGTCTGCAAATGCTGTTTGATGCTGCCGAAGGAAACGCAGACCCCCGAAAAAAGCTAGAGATAAAAAAAAAATGAATATATAAAAAAAAGACCGGCGCGGGGGCAACTCTCTTTCTATCAGAGAAAACAGCAGCCAGACGAAAAAAAAAGTAATGACCTAATGAGAGTAAAGGGCCGCGTAGTCGTATACCAACTCGCGACCGGTGTAGATGACAGGAAGTAGGAGAGCTCGTCATCATCTATGAGTGAGGGAAACCGGATGCGCAACCGGACATGACTCCGGGTTTAACAAATCCACATCATTGTGATGCTCGGGTAAAGCGGAAGAGAACTAAACAGGAATAAAAGTGTCGTAGAGGCGAAGTGTTCTAAAGGATCGAACCAGAGCCGCTCAGGATAGGAATAGCGCCCTACTAGGACGCTTTCGTCCAAGTTCAGTACGTACAGAAAAACGGAAAGGAGTCACTATCAAGGAAGGAACTTCGACCGTGATCTCGACCGGGGCAATGTGAAGCAAACAAATAACGGGGGGGGAGTGGGTCACTGACTATCCGCATCGACACAGGTCAAGTAGCCCTCAGAGGAAGTGTTCTAATCTTCCCTCCGAGAAAAAGAGGGGGAGCCTAAGAACACGGCTCCCCCTCGGTGAGAGTTGTTCTTTTCATTCATCGACAGCTGGAAATCTGTCCGCGTCGAGAACGGGAGTCGAACTAAAAAAAAAGACGCTTCGGACGGACAGAGAAACGAGGATGAAATAGAGAATCGTCGAGCGCGAACTTATTCATAGGACGGGGAGAAGTCGAAAAAGAAGCTTAAGAGTCACAAAGACAGTCGGAGCCGTACCCTCATAAAAGGAGAGCTGGGAGAAGCTCTTGCTGCTCGAGAAAAAGGACTTTGAAGGAGACTTTTGTGAGAAAACATCGGGTCCTGCACTGTCAAACCGGGCGGATCTGGGGAAAGAAAATGTGAAGCATCGAAAACCCGGCGGGAGCACTACAGAACCCCGGGGAAAAGGAAGGGTTCTAGAAATGTTTCCGAACCGCGCAGGAAGACTTAAAGGAAGGGGGTAATGGTGAAGAAAGTGGTTGAATAAAAATCAGAAGTCCATAAAAAAAGAGGGGGGTGGTCCTTGTTGTATGTCCAAAAAGAAAAAAAAAAACCCACTAGAGGAAGGGGAGGCGGGGGGCGATCATGGGAATCAGAGGAAGGACCCGGCGAGAGTTTAATGAGGGCTAAATGGAGCGAAAGAAGAGACGGGCGGGAAGAGGGGGGTTCAGCCGGCGTTCGAGACCAGGGCGCGGGAAAGCAAAAAAATAGGAATGTGCAGGATGTACACCCATCACGTATACAGCTGATCTGAACATCAAGGGTGAAAGAGTAACTGGAAAGACGATGGCACAGCACAGCCGAAAGAGCGAAAAAGAGTGCCTGGACTTGTGGGAAAGCCAAGATAAAATTGTCCGCATAAATCCTTCAAAGATTGTCAGATTCTGACAGAGGGAGACCACAGAAGAGAAAGAATAGAGATCACGTGAGGGAGACGGTCAAATTCGAAGGGCGACGGTAAAAGGAAAGGGTCAACACCATACAAGAAAAGAAAAAAGGCGTCGTGTCCTCGCGAATGAGCCAAAAGCGGAGAGGCGGCAAAGAGTGAAGGGCAAACTGGGCGATCGTCAGCGAACTAGTATCAAAAACAAAAAAAGGAGGAGGAGAGATATAGCTGCCTCTTAAGGATCGACCCGGGGGGGGAAAAACGACGCTGGAAAGAAGCTATACAGAGACGCGGACAGCGCACGAAAGGGGAGGACCTTGAAGGGAGTTTCTGAACGGGATATAAAAAAACGCATTCAAGTCCTCATGGTTGTGGGTTTGGGGGGGGGGGGGTGTTAAAGACAGGGAGAACGCGAGACTTCGAAGGAGTTATATTTCTTCAAAAATCAAAAAAGTTCTCAAGAGGGAAGGCTCACAGTAAAAAATCAGATCCTTCGTTTCAAATCACTTCACTAGGCAAGGACTGATCTTTCTCGTGCCGGAAAATCGAAATTCATGAGAGTACTGAGAATGTGTTCGAGAACTCTTAACTACGTTTGGTGGGAAAATAAAAAATAGAGGTTGACTGTCAGGAGCGATAGATAGGAAGGAAGGAACACTGCCTTGCTAACAAGTGGAATATTTCACCTGCCCCCGCTCCCCGGGAAAAAAAGTACATGAGGAAAAAAAAGAAGAAAGAGGGGCGGAGATCCAAGGGAAATTGAAAGGAAATAGAAAGGCAACGGTACACCTCAGCGTAAATAGACAGGATGAGTCTCTGGTGAATGAAGTTTCATTACCACCCCAAAAAAAACTCCGGAGAGGAGTGGACTGAGAAAAGGAAAAGGATGAGTAAAATTCAAAAAAAAAAGTGCTGTTCATCCCTGCGCTGGGCCTGAAACATGAGAGGAAAAAAGATTCACTTGAAAAAAGGGGTGCGGTAGCTACGACGCCCAATGGCTTATATGAAAGGACGAGAGGGAAATCTCGAGCCCAACGGGGGCCCCAAAACCAGGAGGGTAAGTCACACAGCTGAGTCACACGTAAAAAAGATAGGGGAAGTCGTTCAAGAGCGAGAACGATATAGGAGGGTAGCGGGGGTCCGGCTACGACGGCGAAAAAAACGCGGCAAGGCGGGTGTCTGACCTTAAAAAAGAGGGTCTCCCTTCGCGGGGGGGATGACGAGTGAGGGAAGAAGAAGTAAGAGAGGCCACGTCCGAGGGGGCGCCGCCTATTAAGGACGCGAATGGCACGGGAAGAGAAGGAACGAAAAGCCCCAATCGCTCCAGGTGACTAACTCAGTCTTTAGAACGCCGACAAAAGAAGGTAGGCTACAAAAAAGGAGGTGAGAAAACTTCGTACCACTGCACTATGGACTGAAAAATGTTTTCGAGCCCTCGAGATGAGGAAAAACCCTACCCTCTTAAGACAGCTCAATTAGGAGAAAGTCAGGATGGTCAGTGATCCGCGCTCCTTTTCGAAAAAACGAGAAAAAAAATTTTACGCAGAAAGACTAAGTTCGATCAAAGAATAGAGGGCTGTGATGATGGAGGACGTCGATAAAAGGAGCCTCACTACCACTCGCTTATCAAGGGAGAGTTTCTTGACGCGACAACGCCGACGAAGAATGGGTATAAACAAAGATGCATTTCTGACGTGGAAGCACCACGCCGCGCTGATGCCGAGCTCGCAAGGTCCTGGGTCGAGCAGAGTGGTGAGACGAAAGAACTGCCCAATTGAAAGGCTCTCCTACTTCCTTAGAAAGCTTTCTCTTCTTTCAAAAGGCGTTAGTCTTCTCTACCGTGTCGCGGATGGAGAAAGAAGTGAATCATAGCTCCAAAACAAAAAAGAAGTTATAGCTGAACCGCAAACGTTTAAAAAACGGGGATCAGAAAAGGAAAAGAAGGTGAAATAAGCGAAAAAAATTCGGTCCGGATGTCGCCTGCGAGACCCGCCCCTTGTCTGAGGCTGATACAAACCCAAACTCGGAGAGGTTCAGAGGGGAAAGGACAGCCGGCGTCTAGCTCGGCCATCAACCGAATGCCGGAAAAAATACTTGTTAGGAAAAGGACACAGGGAGGGTGCATCCACATCTGGTATAACGCGTTTTGTGCGGGCTAAAAAAAATCAACCCTAGAAGGATGGATCCTGTGGGAGTTGTGAAAAAGAGGAGAGAAAGAAGCGCCCACGCTCGACGAGCGCGTCGCGGAGGCAGCATAATAGGAGTTAAAGGGATGAGTCAAGGAAAGGCTAGGGGAGGAGAACGGGGTTCTTCGACCTGATCTCGACCGGGGGAAATGGCCTCCAAAGTGCTAAAAGAGTAGAAGGAGTTGGAGTCTAGAGATCGAGCACGGAAGTAGTCCCCTCTCAGGCGTGGGAGAGAAAACCGGGGTATCCTGTCCCTACTTCTACACGAACAAAGCCGCGGTCCGCTTCGTCGGGGGGGGAAGTTGTTTAAAGGTGGGTAAAGACAAAGGCTGAGGAAGACAAAAGTCGTATACTTCCTAGCACTAGACGCATAGATCGACGTGGAGCTGGAAATCGAGACCGCGAAGCAGGCTAGATCCGTCTCTGAAGAAAACGAAAAGGGAGGATCTTAGGGGAAGTAAAAAAGCCGACCTCGAAAATCGTTCTCGCTCTGAAAACTTCAGAGGGCTGCTTGACGGTTGACCTATATCTTTTTTTCAAGAAAAAAAATCTTCCTGCACTTGGGAAGACAAGGTGGGACTGGAAGAGGAAAGTGGGGACGCAGCGAACGACAAATGAGTTAAGAAAATAAAAAAAATTTTCAACTAATAAGTGTCTATACTTGAACGCTGATCCAATCTCAGAGGTAACTCACTGGTAATTCAAGAAGTGGGATACCTAAATTCAACGAAGAGACAGGAAAAAGCGTCAGGCATGGAGTCCTGTGGGTTGACTGGTAAACGATAAAAAAGAGGCATCATGAGAGTGAGATGAGCGAAGTGTTCGTATTTCTGAAAGGTGTGAGAGTTCAGACGCTCCTCCCCTACGACGGGACTTGACGTTGTTCAGCAAGAAGTTCTAAAGGGAGAGAAAGGGAAGCGGAGTGACAGGGGGGCGGAGAGGACGGTGCCGAGGAAGAGGAGACAGATCAAAAGGGGGGGGGAAAAAGTCCCAAGAATTCGAGGTCTGAAAAAAATCAAGTCTGGAGAAACTAACTCGTCAAAGGGGACGAAGAAGGGGAAAGCCGAATGCACAAAAAGGACACTACAAAGTCAGATCATTGCCGTACTTGGCACTCGAAGAGGGACGCGAACGTTTCCGCAATTAACGTGGAAGGTGGACAAGCGAAGGGAGGACCTGCTCGAACCCACCTCCTAGGGGATAAGTACTCTCGGAGTAGTGAGATAGGTAGAATGACAAGGGAAAAGAGAGAGTCCGTCAAAAAGAAAAAACAAAGAAAACAGAGGAACCGAAGAAAAAAATCCGCGTCTATTTCTCGCTAGCATCGGAGGAAAAGAATTGCGGGAGATAAAAAGACTATCTCATCTAAAAACCAATGAGATGATAGGCTGGAGACTTACTGAATATCCCGAACAAAAAAAAAAAAGTTGCGCCGAGATCAGAAAATAGCGTGGCTTAACCTCGAAAAGAAACGGGGAAGGAGGGATAAAGGTAAAAGAAAAAGACGTCAGCCATGCGCATGCGACAGAGAAACGGAAGATAGCGCTTAGTCAGATGAGGGAAGGTCAATAAGGGAGCGAATGAACCGTTCGGAAAGGGGACGAGAACTGAAAGTCAGATCGATGCGGCCAAAAATAAATTCAAATGGTCTTGGAGAGTGACAGGGCGAGAGGAAACGGAAGGAGAACCGGGGGTTTTCGAGACTCGGTAAGACTTTATTGGTGTAAGCACTCGGAGGTTGCCGATGGAGAGAAAAAAAGGAGAAACTGCCGGCGCGGAAAAAGCGGCGGACCAGCCCTAGGGAGCTAAAGGGTGACCTCATGGCAGAAAGGCACGTCGAACAAAGTCGGGGAGAAGAAAAGAGGAGCCTGATCACCTATCTAAAACACCGCTACTGATCAGAAGAAAAAGATGCTCTGTGGACGGGGGATGGCATACCCACAAAAAAAAAACCCTGAAGGAAGGGGATGCTGATTCCGGGACTTGTCTGGATGCAAGGGAAACAGCCAAATGAAAACCATGGCGGTCGAGAGAAAAAAAGTTCGGGAAAAAACAGTTGAGAGAAAAAAATAGTTCTGGACGGAGGTATTAGGAAAGCTGACGCATGTCGCTGGCTTAACGTACAGAGAAAAAAAGCAGATAAGAACTGTTGGCAAAAAGAAGGCCGACCGATGCTTGGATCAGAACCACCAGCAGGAGGTCACCAGGCAAGAATAGCACACATGGGCACATCGCGAAGAACGATCTCAGGCGGGTCACAGTAGAAGAAACTTGCGAAAACGCGTTACGAGGAGGGGGTTGAATACATGATCCTACGAAGAGGACCGGAAAAGGAAGATGTCTCTTAAAGAAGTGCTCGAAGGAAGAAGAAAAATGCAAACGAAATGCTCCGGAGAACACAAACGGACTTCTCTCAAGTAGAGAGATACAAAGGCCCAAAGAACCAGCTGACGAGGCTGTCTCCTTATCAAGGGAAAAGATCAAAAAACTCTTTTAGAGGGGATCTTCTAACCGACGGGCTCAGGCCTGTTGCTCTATCCCTAAGGAGAACTACACTCAGGATAAGAAGAAGAACTGCCGCCATACGGTACGAAGATCAACTGGAGAGGGTCTGTGATCCGCCGCGCCGGTCAGGAAGGAAGAAACCTTGACGAAAGAAAGAGGGACAGAGATGAGAGAGTCAATATCAAAAGGGAGCATCGGCGCGAGTACCATCTCGGAACTACGAACACCCCAGGAGCTCGACGCGCACGGGAAGTCTCAAGAAGGGAAAAAAAAGGGGATCTCAACCAGCTCATGTCGTCGTTCAGCAGTCACTAATAAAGACAGGGACGAAGATCCGCCGGACGGGGGCAAAAAGTGCTCAACCGCGCGATGTCTACGGAAAAGACACAAACGTGGCTGGCTCTCAGAATGCGACTTCCGGGAAGGACTAAGACTGGAAATGCTTTGGAAGAGAAAGAAAAAACCAAGCCACCGTGTCCATCTCTCTCAACAAGTGGGAAAAGATAGAGAGGACACCGGCGAGGGGGGAAGGCTATCGAGGTCGAAAGAAACATCACCACACAAATAAAAAGAGAAAGAAGGAACTATTCCTCTAGGAAAGAAACTTGGATTCGTCGTAACCAGAGCCGAACGGGGCGGAAAGAAGAAAAGTCGATCTCGGCCATAAGCGTCGGCGGGAGGACATGAAAATGAACGCACGAACAAGAGGTTGAGAATAAAAAAAAGTGATTGCTCAGTGGTTCTCGTAACCCTTACATGACTAATGGGGTAAAGAGGAGAAGTTTTCTAAAAAAAAACCAGCGCCCGCTCTAACGATCAAAAGAGCAGCGGATAAAAAGCTCGTCGAGGAAAAGTTGGGAGGTCAGGCACCAAGAAAAATGAAAAGGGCGGATCACGATCCTTGACCTAGCTACTTTATACTCTACCGGCGGAGGAAGAAACATTCCAGCAGAAGGGGAGGCGATCGCGGGATCGATCCAAAGGACGTATCCAAGGGGGAGAAGGGCCCTCTAGCACAACTAAGTGGGAGCAGGGACCGTCTTCGAAAAAACTAAAACCGAGGATCCTGAGGCACGGACGGGGTGGCGAAAGGAAAATCAGCCGTCGATTCCACAGACAAGTCCTGAAACTGCTGAGGAGATGAGTAAAGGAAAAAAAAAAAAGAGCTCGCGGATTAGGATCTTCAAAACTCTCAATTTCAGAGTGGAAGGTCTATGAGAAAAAAAAAAGAAGGCACGCTTCTGACGAAAGGTAGTACCAAAATAATCGAAGGATCGTTCTCGCAGTCAGGGAAGGGATCGCTGCTGAATTAATATATCTTGTGGCGAAAGAATATGTACCTGAGGAAAAACAGGGGCGGATCGGATTGAGAATGTGAAAAGAAAGACTAACGAGAAATTCGAGAAAGTGATCCTAAAACACCCAGTGGGAACGAAGGGAAGAAAGGGGGGTTAAAAAAAAAGCACAGGGAAAACCCACGGTTTGGACCTTGATTGGAATGAAAAAAAGCAGTCGCCTAATTCAGTCCAAGAAATAGTCATTTACCTTGGGGGGGCTGGTAAAAAAGCCTTACACGCAAGTGCAAACAAGATATTATATTGAAGTAAGGTGATGCTTTAAGACCATTGTTAGAAAGGGTGAACAAAACATGGATAGGACGCCCAAAATCCAAGGGGGTGAAAATTCTAACGATGACAGGAAGAATTTTGTTACAGGGTACAGCCGGGGGCGGTGGTCAGTCGTTCTAGTCGCGTCTCTAAATAGGGAACAGACCCTCGAGCATCCTCTGCAAGCCTTGAAACACCCAAGTACTACACGCTCTCGTCAAATCGCCACGTTTCCGAGGACAAAGTCCTATGAGCACTACACATGCGACGATAGTGACAGAGGCGGTGTGTTTACTACAATAGCAGGTCCTCAGAAACGGACTCCCGGGTTAAAAGACTGGACCAAGATAGAATTACAAATCAGAGAAGCGGCGCTAGGGAGGATGGACCGTGAAGGAGGCTCCCTGGCTCTGGAATCGGAGTTTATATGCGGGGGAGAGAAGGAGGAAGGTGACGCGTCAAGCAAGAAAGAGCCGATGCAGCAATCCAGAGGAGACAACGCGGCATAAAAGTTCCGGAGCGATTCGCTATTCGAAAAATCGGGTCTTGCGACAAAGAAGGAATCATTCGTGTCGTCGATACGTCCGATCCTGAAAAAAACAAAATGGGAATAGGAGATAATCTCCTCTGAAGAGCGGACAACCTACTACAGCTTTGCCGAGCGTCTGGAGGAGAAAAAATCTGCGTACAGCGCACGACGCAGGACAGGCCCAGAACTGGCGATTACAGGTAAATATCAAGACGCCGCATGCTCACTACTATCAAGCAGGAAATATACGGCGAGGAGAAGATTCCAGGTCAACTCAGTCCTTCAGGGAAATACAGAAAAGGAGTGCCGGAAGGAAGTCAGCGTCATCGAGCGTGAAAAGAAGGGACCTAGGCAAAAAAATTCTCGTAGGCTCGTGCTCAGACGTCCAAAGTCCGTACCGTCACCTTTCGAGGGGAAGAAGTTATGGTTTGGAAGACCTAGGGATACCGTACTAGGAGAGAAATATGTGAACGACCCTGCCTCTCAACATGAGGGCAATTGACACAAGATCAGAAAGGGATAATCAGGAACCTCCTGCGTTAACATGGAAAATTCGGGTCGGGGAAATCAAAGAGTCGGAACATGAACCAATGATCTCAAGCACGAAAACGACGTCACGCCGTATGGCTTCTTAAGAGTTTGGTAATGGCGGGCAGAAATACAAAAAAAAAAAGGGGGGGGGTCCCTGCCTTCCGTAGGGGGACGAATGATGTCTGGACGGCTATTAATTCCCCGCAGGAAGACACCATGGGCTTTCAAGAAAGAATTTGGAGGGCCCAATGAGACTAGCCAAAATAGGAAGAAAAAGTGTAGGTACGTCAACGGGATCGTCTGGTAAGAAAAAAAGGATGATAATATCACCGGTGGTCCGGATAAGCATTTACCGAAGGGAGTGGGAATCCCCCCCCCGACAACAAGAATGTAAGACAAGTCCAGCAATCGGACAGGCAAGCATCGAGGAGAGTGTCTGATGGAAAACGTCCGCACGATGCGCCTAGACAGAAGGACAGTCATTAAAAAAGGCAGGGTGCTGTGCGTGACTGAATCGCGTAAGCGACGGAGTCTACACTGACGGCTCTTAATTTTTAGTGAATCTGGGAGTCGACCAGAAGAAGATCGATGGGAAGCCACCTGCGTCTGATAGGCATAAGAGAAAAAAAGGGAACTACCGAGGCGACCGTGACGGACGGTGAGGAGGACGCCACTGGAAAAAAGACGCCGCGTACGCCTAGCGAGTGTATCGACGCGGCCTCCCTTGGTCAGGTGAGGAAAATCAACTCTGCCTCAGAATCTGAGGGGGGACAACGAGCTTATGACGGAGAGGGCTATGTCTAAAGCCGCTATCAGGAAAAAAGTAAGTATCTCCTGAGCAACTAGGTTCCGCCATAGTCAACGGTATAGATATGCGTTCTGAGAACGGCATATGAAAGAAGACCCGGGAAACTGGGCAATGGGAAAAGAACAAATACCAGACTACGCTTAGATCGCTCGCTGCGATCGTCGGAGGGTAAAATTAGGGAGTTCTATCCGGACGAGTAAAAACGGAGAAAGATAAAAATGAATACCCAACCCAGTATGCAGCGGAAGCTTTCTCGGCAAAAAAGATCAGACAGATGGGATTAGAAAGATAAAAAAACGTAGGGGCGCATAATCCTGCCTGGAAGCATGCTCGGGTAATTGCCTATCTCGAGCCTGTCCAGACAAACGGCTATGTCGGGGGCGATAGGGGATGATGGGAACGGGCGCTCTTCTGCCGGCGACTTCCGACCGGGAGCCAAAAGACCTCTGGGACATAGGCGCTTATGTGTGGTCGCTAGAAAGCTACAAGAAGAATCAAGAGCCAGGA
>Ga0179593_1629072_pt1 | contig 11559 bp, 16 predicted proteins | sample CZODoug2_1_08_16_FD_185931 | JGI IMG/M metagenome (GOLD analysis project Ga0179593, IMG submission 185931) | Vadose zone soil fungal communities from Angelo Coast Range Reserve, California, USA - CZODoug2_1_08_16fungal (PacBio error correction) | ecosystem: Environmental > Terrestrial > Soil >...
GATCCCGACCTACCGCTCCCGGAATTTACCGCCCTGCTATCAGACGACAAGAGATACCCTCCCTTTCCGTCCGTTCCATCCGCCTTCGCACGGATCCCTTCGGCCCGTTTGACTTGACCCTCAGCTGCACCAACTGCGTTAGCCCTGCCTCCTCCAGCTTCTCCTGAATCAACTTTCCCCTGCCCTCGCTTACACTGATTTGCGAGGGACTTTGGTCTGTGGTGGGCCGCGTCGAACGGGGTCGTGGTTTTTGGCTGCGCCCAGCCGCCGTGTAACGTGATGACGAGGAAAGAGGGCGACCCGTGCAGTCCTCGACCCCGCCAACATCATGATGCGGTTCTCCTTTAGTATGCCAATTAGTATGCCAAGTGGCGCCGCCCCCGCGAGACGTTCGCACAGTCCTTTCACACGCCCCGGCTTTGCCGGTTAGCTGTAAGACCCATAAACCCTACCGTCCGGCCGCGACCGCCCCCGTTTTTACCAGCGGGATTTTGCCGGGAGCTTTCCGGAACTTTTTGGCCGCTGCTCGTTCCCAGTATCGGTACCCGTCGTAAGAGGCGGGCTTTTGTTTCTGGTTGCGCCGCACCCTTCACCATCTCGCGATTTCTCCTGAGCGTCCCTGGGTCCCACCTGCTCGTACCCGTCGTTCAGGTTGCTTTTCGTATCCGGTTGAACCGGGAGAATGGGAGGGGGAAGAAAACCGCTTTTTCCTTCCTTGTTTGCTCACATATCCGGACTCTCCTGAGTTGCGGGTCTTGACGCGCCTTTATCCCGCATCCCCTGTTTGGCTAGGTCCGGTCTGCCTGCTGAGCAGATCTGGGCACGACCATCTCGTGGTCACAAAAAAGGAAGACAAGTTAAGGGGGCGAGAATTGAAGGTCCGCATGATTGATCCCTCCTGTTGTTTCCCTTGTTTTCCCCCCTCCGCCAACAACACCCGCACGAAAAAAAATAATCAGGGGGAAGGGTGGGAAAACAAGCGTTTCCGTTTTGTTCTATGTCGCGCAACTTTTCTATTGCCTATTTATCGCACCCGGGCTGCTTAACGTAACGGTAGCGTACCGTTTTTGTCGTGGAGCACCGGCGGGGAGAAAGGGAGTGCGGGGTGGTAGCCCGCCCGTTTTGAGCCAGCCACAAGTCGACGTTTGTTTTTATCCCAAAAACCGTTTATCCAAACCCCGGCAGGCCCGATCCTTGCAAACTATCACGAAACGGCTGCCTCGCACAATATGGTTCAGTTCGTTCGGCTTCAATTCGGCAAAGGCGCCGGAGGGGAAAAAAGAGGGGGGGGATAGTTTCTCCGGGGGGGGAGGTGCGTAATGGTCCTTTGCTCCGTTTTAATTGGTCGTCGAACGGTGACTGGTCACTTGGTCGCCTGCACGCAGAGCATTGAACGACAAAGCCGGCGGGGGAAAAGTGGAAAAAGACGGAAACGCCGCGCCAGTGTTCGTACCGACTTGTGCCCGTCCTGGGGCGGTCTGTTGAATGGTTATGGTCCCCATTTCGGCTCATCGATCTTGCGAAAAAGAAGAAGGGGGTAAGTGAAATTGTTGAGCGGAGGCGGTCGAAAGGACAAGCGTGGCCTGTGGGCGGCGGATGCTAAGGCCTATGGAGAAGCGGTCTTTCATTACTTGCTCCTTATGGTTTTTTGAAAAAGGGGGGGGGGAAAAAGGAGAAGAAAAGCCGGGCTTTCTCCCTTCATTGGTTTTTTTCACCTCAGTCCTTGGGTTCCAACTCAGCCCCTTGATGTACAGTGCCGCCCAGCTTTGACAGCGTTCCGTCGTTGCCCCAAAGTGTGATGAAGACATACCGGTTGTTCGGAAGGAAAGGGGAAGGGGGGGAAAAAAAGGGGGGAATTCGCCGGGTAACCAACCCTCGATTATCGCCCGGCCAACGCAGTCGCGCGTGATGGAGAGGGGGGGGGACAGAGGCTGCCCGTTTACCCAGGAAAAGTCCTCCGAAAAAAAAAAGAGAAACGTGATCGCGGCTTAGCCCGTTGCCGGTCGCTGAAAGCCGAATGGCGTTTAAGCTGCCCGCCAAGAGAGGAGGGGAAAAAAAATGAAAGCCCAAAAGGTTCAGCAGGCCCGGGGTTCCAACGGGGCGTCGGCACTCGCACCTTTTTACCACGCCGCCATTTGCCCGGGGAAAGGGAAACAACAATGATCTAGGTTCCACTTTGCGGTGTCGAGATCTACGTTTCCCATTTTCATTTCTTCCCGTTTAGGGAGGAGGGGGGGAAAAGGGTGGTAGTGAGTAGATGAGGCCGGGGAAGCGCCTAGCGAATCGCAGGGTGGTTTGCCATTTTCCTCCTGTGATCACCGTTCCCGTCCCCGACCAGGGGGATGCATTGTAGAACGTCGCAGGTTTACGCAAAGGAAGAAAAAGGGGGGGGGGGGGGAAGGGAAGGGAGAGCGAAGGCCACCCCCCTCCCGATCCACCTTTGGTCATCCCCAAAAAAAAAGGGGGGGGAGGTTCAGTTTTTTTTCCAATAATACTGATCACCCATGACCATGGCCTCGCCGTGCATGGGGAGCGAAAGAGAAAAAGAAAGAAAAAAAAAGAAAAAAGGGAAGAGGGGATGAATGGTCACGCCTGTCACAATTTGACGTGAAGATCTTACGCGTTATTCCCAGGAAAAGGGGGGGGGGGGGGGGGGGGGAAGAAAAAAAAAAGGAAAAAACCGCGGCCCTTGGTGAGTTAAACCTCATCGACTCTTTTCCCAATCGATTGAGGGGGGGAGAAAAAAGGGGGGTGAAGAAAGGGTGGAAGCGCCCGAGAGAGCAGCTGATCAATAGAATTGCGATCCTGTCCCTTCATCACACGGGGGAACAAAGCCCGCCCAGTTTTTGTGCGTTACCTCTGGTGAAAGTTCTCGTTGAAATCGGCAGTTGACCGACATCCCCACGACGTAAAAAAGGATGAACAAGAAAAAAAAAAGAAAATGGGGGGGAAGGAGGTCAGGAGGGGGCGAGGGGGGGGCTTATGGAATGGACTGCGGACATTACAAATCGCCTCTCCCAAATGTGCTAAACTCGTCTACTTTTTGGAAAGGAGAAAAGAGGGGGGGAAAAAGGGAGAGAGGGGAAAAAAGGGGCCGACCTAATCTTGCGACGGACAAAAGTATTTCCGATGTGCCGCTTCTGCAGCCTCCTTCGATAGGGGAAGGAAAAGAGGAGGGGAGGGAAAGGAGAAACACCTCATGGGGGCTAATCCATCTCTCTCAACAAACACAAACGGTCAGGAGTCCTTCAAATCTCTATCATGATTAGCCCCAAGGAAAAAGGGGAGAGAAAGAAGAGAAGAAGGGGGAAAGGAAAGAGAGGGGGGAAAAGATGACTGCGAAGGCGGCAATCCGGAACTTTTTGTGCCGTCTTTCCAGATTATGTCTACCATGGGGAAAAAAAGAGAAAAAGGAGAAAAACTAGGCGACAGCCCCCCCCCAACCGTCCCCAACCGCCCTTCTAAACTGCCGCAACAAAAGCAAGTTAAGCTCCGTTTCGCACTTTGCGAAGAAAAGGGGGGGGGAAAAGGTGTCCCGCTTTTTTACCCATTCCATAAAGATTGAAAGGAAAAGAAAAAGAATTGTTGTGGGGGGGTTGGTGTGGGTCTTGGCCCTTTTCTCAGGGGAAGAGGGGGGGACGTGTCCATGTTCACTTCCTCTATGGAAAAGAAAGGAAAAAAGGGAAAAACCGACGCCAAACTGGGGAGGATGTGATGAAGGACGGTTTTCGCACTTCTAATTGACTCTCTGCGAGAGAGGGGAGAGGGAAAAAGGGAGGAAAAGAAGGGAAAAGGAAAGAGGAGGGGGGAAAAGAGTCCGAGTGAGGCTAAACAGGCCCCGCAGGGTGTCTCGGGAGACTCCACCCGTTACGGACTACCGCGCTTCCGATCTTCCCGGTCAACCCTTGACTTCTTGAAAAAGAAAAAAAGAAGGAGGGAGGGGGGGGGGGGGGGGGGGAAGGGGGGAGAGACAAGTAGGCCTCCCATGCCACGGCGAGGCCCATGTTCATGGTTTATCCCTATTATTATTGGAAACTGAAATCACCCGGTTAATTTACCATTTTGCTCTAGGGGGGGGGGGAAGAAACGAAAAAAGGAAAAAGGAAAAAAGAGAGAGGGGGAGGGGAAAAAAGGGAGGAAGTGGAGAAATGCCATGGTGGCGGGCACGGTGATCCTGATAAAATGGCACCCTGATTTCGCTCGGCGCTTTTCTTCATCCTATCAATCCACCCTTTGGGAAGAAAAAAAGGAGAGGAAAAGGGAAGAGGGAAGAGAGGGGGAAAACGCCAAGGGTGGGCCGAGATCATGGGGGTAAAGGGCAACGGCCATGGCGCGTAGTTACCATTTCGGAGTGCCTCCTTCCCCTTGACCCGAAGAAAAGGAGGGGGAAAAGAAGAAGAGAGGTGGGGGGGGGGAGGGGGGGGGATAAAACGCCAATCGGATTTTCAGCCCGGACCGGCACGGCAAGGCCCGCGATCACTGGATACTTTTTCTTTTAACTGCGAGGGGGGGGGGGGGGAAAAGGGGGAAAAAAAGAAGGAAAGGAAGGGAGGGGAAGGGAGGGAGAGGAGGTTAAAGGCAGATTCACAGTCACATGCCTTCTACGAACACCCGCGTATGTTCTTCCATCCCACTTTTTTGTCCAACGAAGAAGGAAAAGGGAAGGGGGGAAAGGAGAAAGGGCTGCGTTTGGGGGGAACAAGACTCGGTGAAAAACCAATGAAGGAGAACGCTGGATCGCCGTTCGCTGCAAACCATATTAATCAATTAATGAAGAACAGAAAAAAAAAAAAAAAGAAAAGAAGGGAAGGAAGAGGAAGGGAAAGAAAGGAACAAGCCTTGTCATGTGACGACAGCCTCCTCCCCCCTAGACACCCCTGCCTCACGAAAAAAAAGGAAAAAGAGGGGAAAAGAGAGGAAAAGGGAAGAAAAAGAGGGGGGAAAAGAAAAACAGGAAAACAGACGCAGACGGCACAGTCGGTACGAACAATTTGGCGCGAGTTTCCGATTTCACAGGTTGCATACTTCCTTTTCCGGGAAGGGAAAAAAAAGAAAAAAGGGGGAAAAAGGAAAAGGGAGAAGAAAAAGTAAAAAGGAGCAAGGACATTACGAAACTCCAACAGAATAGAACCCGATTTCGGCGCTCTTTTGCCGAATGAAGCCGACTTACATATGCGAAGCAGCAAGGAGGGGGGAAGAGAAAGAAGGGGTGGGAGGGGGGGGGGAAAGAAAGGGAGAAAGGGGGGGGGCAAAAGGGAGAAAACAGGGAGGATACCCCGCCAAGCCCTTTCCGGGCACGCCGGTGCCCCGACCAACTTTAACGCTCCCTTCTTTAATCATCCCTGTTTCGATACAAGGGGAAGAGAAAAAAAAAAGGAAAGGGAGGGGGAGGGAGGGGGGGAGGGGGAGGGGGAAAAAACGGAGAATAAATCATGAGAAACCTCAATTCTCGCCCGTAAATTTGTCCCGCCTTTGAACCACTATGTTCCGTGCCATCTCTTTCCTCAGCAGAAAAAAAGAAAAAAAAGGGGGGGGGGGGAAAAAAAAAGAAAGAGGAAGAGGGGAGCGAACCAAGAAAAGCCCGGGTCTTCCCAGCTGCCTCCCGGTCAACCCGGATACGAATCAACCTGACAAACGGAAGGAGAAAAAAAAAAATGCCGGAAATCGCCGGAGATGTGGAGGTGGCGCCTAACAGACAAAAGCCCGCCTCTACTACCTTGTACTATCACTTGTAAGAGAAAAAAAAAAAAAAAAAAAAAAAGAAAAAAAAAGAAAGAAGGAAAGGAGAGCAGGGAAGGACCGGGTAATGGGTTCTTACAGCTAACCGCAAGCCGTTGCCTTTAAAGTCCCTTTTCTAAGGAGAAAAAAAAAAAAAAAAAAGGGGAAAAGAGAAAGGAAGAGGGAGAAAAAGAAAGAGGGAGGGGGTACCGCGCTGCACGGTCCGCCTCTTTTCCTCTTCATCACGTTACCTTTCCGCAGGGGGGGAAAAAAAAAAAAAAGGAAGGAAAAAAAGAAAAAAAGAGAAGAGAAAAAGAAGGGAGACGAGCATGAGTTGATCAGGAAGCTGGAGAGGCAGGCCCTACCGCAGGTGCGCGCAAGGTCAGTCAACGGCCGAATTGAATCTTTCTCCTACGGCGAGGGGGGGGGGGGGGGGAAGGAAAAAGAAAGGGAAAAAAGGAAGGGGAAGGGGGGGGTCGGGAATCGCGTCGGACGTTTTATCCCCTATTTCCGCGGTCCCAAGGGGGGGAAAACAAGAAAAAAAGAAAAGGGAAGGAAAAAAAAAAAGTCCCCGAGAAGTCACCAGACGAACGTCCCCGGGTTTTTATCTCTCTCACAACAACAAAAAAAAGGGGGGAAGGGGGGAAGGGGAGGGGGGGGGAAAGGGAGGAAAAAAAGGGGAAGGGGGGGGGGGAAGAGAATGTCGGCCCATCAAGTAAGCGGACCTCGGGATCCACTTCCGACACGATCCCGCCCTACCGCCAAAAAAAAAGGAAAAAAAGAAAAAAGAGGGAAAAAAAAAAGGGGAAAAAAAAGGAAAAAGAATCTTTTTCCGTCTTCAAATCGCCTTCCGCGAACGATTCCCTTCTTCGTTGACTTGAAAAAGAAAGAGAAAAAGGAGGGGGGAAAGAGAATAAGAAAGGAGGGAGAAAAAAGTGACCTGCTCGGCTACACTTAGTGCGAGGAGCCCTTTTGGTCTGTGGGTGTTCGCTTCGACCGGAAAAGGGGGAAAAAAAAAAAAATAGGAAGGACAGGGAGGGAGGGAGGGGGAAAAAAGGAAGAAAAGGGGAAGGGGGGAAAAATGGGAAGACCCCCCGCCAACTCAATGAATGCGTTTTCTCCTTCTAATGCCAATGAGAGAAAAAAAAAAAAAAAAAAAAAAGGAGGGAAAAGGGACGGTTCACGGCCCCCGGCCCTGTTTTGGCGGTTTAGCATGTAAGACCCTACCGTTCCTGCCAGGGAGGGAAACAAAGGGAAAAAGAAAAAGAGGAGGGGAAAAAAGGGGAAGAGGACAGCGCAAAGGGAGAGGGACCCGGCGTAGAGCGGGCTTTTTTGTTCTTGTTCGCGCCCCTTCACCTCGAAAAGAAAAAAAAAGTCCTGTGTCCCCAAACAAAGAAAAAAGGGAGAGGGGATAAAGACCGTTGGACCGGGGAGCATGGGCTGAAGCACCCTGTCTTTTTCCTTGTTCGCTCACATATCCTTACCACTCTTCTGAAGGGGAAAGGAGGGGAAAAAAAAGAAGGAAAGGGGGGGGAAGAGGGAAGGGGCGGGACTGGTCGAGGCCCCGAGCTTGGGCATACCCGACCATCTTTTTTTCCCACCTTCCTACAAAAAAGAGGGGGAGGAGGGAAAAAGGGGGGGAGGAAAAAGGAAAGAGAAGAAGAATGTTGGTGCCCACGCCGCACAACGCAACGAAAAACAATCGAAGGGTTTTCCCCCGAAGGGGAAAGGAGAAAAGAAAAGAGAGGGGGGGGGAAAGGGGAATAGAACCGGGCTGCTTACCGCGTAACGTGAGCGTACCGTTTGGTTCTTGGGAAAAAGGGGGAGAAAAAAAATAGGGGGAGGGGGGGGAGGACGGCACAAACGGGGGGAAGAACATGGCCACAGTTCCGAAACGTTGTATTCCAAAACCGTTATCCAACCGCTAGGAAAGGAAAGAGAAAAAAAAAGGAAGAGAAAGGGGGGAGACAAAAAACCCCCCCCCAGTTCTGTCTTCAATTCTGCAAAGCTCGAAAAGGGGGGGAAGGGGGGGGGAAAAAAAGGGAAGGGGAGAAGGGGAGGGGAGGAGAACGGTGAAATTGTACACCTTCCACCGGGGAAAAGGAAGAGTGGAAAAAAAAGGAGGGGGGGAAAAAGGGAAAAAAAATAGGGAAGCCCCGGCGCCAAATTGTCCGTACCGACCTGTTCCTTCTTTCTTCCTTTTTAATGGTGTAAGAAGGGGAGAAAAAAAAAGGAGGAGAAAAAAAAAGAAAGAGGGAGAAAAGGGGGGGAAGGAGAAGGGTAGAAAGGACAGCGTGGCCTGTTGGCTGCCGAATGCTCATGTCTATTATCATTGTCGGGAGGAAAAGGGAAAAAGGGAAGGGAGGGGAAAGAGGGAAGAACACGTACAAATTGGGGTTTTCTTTCACTCACCGCATCTTTTGTGTTCCAACTAAAAAAGAGGGTCCCGTGCGCCCTCTGGGGGGAAAAGGGAGGGGGGGGGGGGGGAGGGGGGGACCAAAAGGGGATGAAGAACATACGCGGTTTTTTCTTCTAGCAATGGGGAGGGGGGGAAGCCGTTAACCCCCCCAAGAAAGAAAAGAGCCCATCGCCGGCACGGCCATGCTCTCTTATGAGAGGGAAAGAAAAAAAAGAATGAAGGGAAAAAAGAAAGTCTCAGTCCCTCCCGTGATCGCGGCCTTGCCGTTTGGGAAGGGAAAAAGGGAAAAAAAAAAAAAAAAGGGGGGAAAAGGGAAAAGAAAACCGGGCAGCAAGGGGGCGGGTCCACGGCGCGGGCAACTCCGAACTGGTACACGCCCCAAAGGGGGGGGACGGGGGCAAACTTGACCTCAAGAAGAAAAGGTGAGGGGGGGAGGGAAAAATGAGAGCGGCGGTGCATGTCCTTCCTTCGTCTCGTTGAATTCACCCTTATGGGGATAAAGGGGAAGGGAGAAGAAAAAAGGAGGGGAAAGAAAAGAAGAAGGGTTGCCATTTTCTCCTTATCACCGTTCCCCTCCTACAGAGGGACGGGGAGAAAGAAAAGGAAAGAGTGACGGGGGGGAAAAAGGACGGTGATAATCGAGGCACCCTCCGAAAGCAACTTTGGTCCGCCCCTTTTTTATTTGGGAAAGGGAGAAAAAAGGGGGGGAAAAAGAAGACGCCGTTGCATGGGAGCGAATGCGATCCCATCCCACCCAAATCAATCTCTTGGGAGAAAAAAAAAAAAGGGAAAAGAGGAAGGAAGGAAGAGAAACGAGGTAGTCCGTTAAACGGTGGACGTCTCCTCCCTATAACACCAAAGGGGGAGAAAGAAGAAGAGGTTAAATAGAATTTTTCGGCAGAGTTTTTCTGACATTTTTCTCCTCAAAGAAAAGGAAAACGGAAAGGGGGAAGGAGAAAATCCTCCCGTCGGGGGGGGGGGGGGGGGGGAAGAGGAAAGAGGGGGGGGGGTGAAAAAAACTCTTCGCTTCACATACAGCCAAAGAAAAAAAAAGAGAAAAGGGGGGCAACCAAGAACCAGGGGTCGGATCGCCGGGCAATCTTTTTTTTATGGAAATGTCCGCGGCCCTTCCCAGGAAAAAAACGGAAGAAAAAAAAGGAAAAGAGGGGGGGGGGGGAGAAGAGGAGGGGGTACCCAAATGGTCCGACCTAATCTTTGCAGAAAGAAAAAAAAAAAGAAAAGGGGAAAAAGGGGGGAAGGGGAAGGGGGGGGAAGAAAGAGAAGAAAAGGGGAGGGACCGCGCACCTCCACTTTTTCCTCAATCCCAGAAGGAAAAAAAAGGAGGAGGAAGAAAAAGGAAGAGAGATGGATAGCCCCCATGAGGGCCGCGGCCCGCCTCTAGTCGTTGGAAAAAGAGAAAAAAAAAAAAAAAAAAAGGGAGGGGGGGGGGAGAAAGAGGGGAAAAAGGGGGGGGGGAGAACAAGGGGGAAAGAGATCTCCCCCGAGGGCGAAATGCCCCACACAAATTATCGCTTTAAGGAAGGGAAAAAAAGGGGAAAAAGAAAAAGGAAAGGAAGAAGGAGGGGGGGGGAACGAGAGGAACCAACCCGGTGTTCTTGGCCTGGGATCGTGACTCTGTTTCTTTCTGGGAAAGATGAAAGAAAAAGAAAAAAAGGGGGAAAAAAAAGAACGCCAAAAAATGGGGGAAGGATTTGTTATGAAGGACAGTTTCTGCAAATTCCTCTTTACATCGGAAACAAAAAAAAAAAAAAAAAAAAAAGGGAGAAAGAGACAGAGGGGAGGGGGAAAAAGGAAAGGGAAAATGAAAGGGGTACTCAACAAGGCACGCGTTGTGGTCTCTTTATACGTCCCCACCCTTTACGGGAAAAGGAAAGGGGGAAAAAAAAAAGAAAAAGGGGGAAAGGGGGGGGGGAAAAAAAAGAAAGACACCCCGCGCTTGCTTTGGGTGCTGGATTCGCATTGCTCAAAAAAAGGGGGGGGGAAAAAGGGGGGATAAAAGGGGAGAGAAGGGGGGGGGAAGAAAGGGGGATAATAACGGGACAATTCACAATCATATTCTGCCGGCGTCCCAAAGAAAAGGGGGGAAAGAGAAAAAGAAAAGGAGATACAGGAGGTAGTCAGCTGCAAGACACCCTTTGTTTCAGGTAAAAAAAACATGGAAGGAGGGAAGAGCGAACACGCAAAGTTGGACGATATCCTTGGTTTCAAAAAAAACAAAGGGGGGAAGGGAAAAAAAAAGGAAGGAGGAAGGGGAAAAAAAGCCGGATGAAAGTGGGATGGCAGGGTAAACGCCGCCTTGTGTTCTAACTCCATAGGGAGGAAAAAAAAAAAAAGGGAAAAAGGAGGGGGGAAGGGAAAAGAAAGGGCAAATCCCGCTCATTCCGCGCGCTGCGTTTCCCGGCGAAGGAAAGAAACAGTCACATGCTCGACGAAAACCGCGTTATGTTCTTAAAAAAAAAAAAAGGGAAAAAGGGGGAGGAAAGGGGAAAAGCAGGGCGGCGTTGGACAAGACTGCCGGTGTAAACCCAATTAAGGAAAAGGGCAAAAAGAGGAAGGAAAAAGAAAGGAAGGGGAAAAGGGAAAACAGATAGAATAGCCCCTTAGCATTCGGCCGCCACATGCAGCCTTTGTCCTTTCCTGACCGGAAAAAAAAAAAAAGGGGGAAAAGGAAAAGGGAAGGAAAGGGGGGAAAAAGAAAACCAATTCAACAGACGCCCAGACGGCACAGTCGTGTAACGAACAATGGCTCTATTTGAAGGGGAAGGGAGGGAGAAAAAAAGAGAAAGGACGTAAAAGCGAAAGACCCATTAACGGAGCAAAGACCATTACAACCTCCAACAGAATAGAACCCTATTTCTGAAAAAAGAAAAAGAAAAGGGAAAGGAGGGGGAAGGGGGGGAAAAAAAAGGACTGCGGGTTTTTTTTTTGTGTATAACGGTTTTGGCTCCCAAAAAAAAAAAAAAGGAAAACTGGGGAGGGAACAAGGGGGAGAAAAGGAAAAGGGAAATACGTTACGGTAAGCAGCCCGGTGCGAATCAAGTTTCAATCTACCCGTGCTCCGCAATCGGAAAGGAAATGGGGGGGGGGAAAAAGGGAGAAAGGAGGGGAGAACAATACAATGACAGCTCCGTGAATTGGCGCCTTTGGAACCACGTGGGGGAAAAAAAAAAAAGAGGGAGAAGGAGAGAAGAAAGAAAGGGGAAGAATCCGGGATATTGCACACGAAAAAAGAAAAGCCGGGTGCTTCCAGCCATTGCCTCCCTGTCCAACCGGGAGGGAAAAAAAAGGAAAAGGGAAAAAAAAAGATGAAGAGGAGGAGGGGGAAGGTGCAGAAACAGAACAAAGCACCCGCCTCTCAAACGGGTACATCCACTTGGAACGAGCATCTTCCAAATTTAAAG
>Ga0179593_1673634_pt1 | contig 11559 bp, 11 predicted proteins | sample CZODoug2_1_08_16_FD_185931 | JGI IMG/M metagenome (GOLD analysis project Ga0179593, IMG submission 185931) | Vadose zone soil fungal communities from Angelo Coast Range Reserve, California, USA - CZODoug2_1_08_16fungal (PacBio error correction) | ecosystem: Environmental > Terrestrial > Soil >...
AAAAGAAAGAGCACGAAGGTCGAAGCTCAAGGACCGGAAGGTTTCGTGCACCTTGAAAACGCGCTTGTCCGGGGAGAAGGTGCTCGCGAATGGGCGAAGGGGGTCCTACCGCTTGGACTATAAAGTAAGCAAAGGAGAGCGACTGCGTTCGATTCCTGGAGGGGGGGGAAAGGGGTTCATGGCACAGGGGCGGGGTCAATGGACAGAAAAGGAGATCACGTGGCCTTGGGGGGGCAGAAGGGAGGGACCCTTTCAATACAAAGAGCCATGAAAGAAGCATCCTGACCTTCTCGAAAAGCCAACAAAAGAACAGTCGTACCCACGCAACCGAGGGCAATCAATTTCTTCACAATGGAAAAAGTAGGTTTTCGCCGGAGTCGGTCAATGAAAAAGGTCGACAATCTGGGGAAAAAAGACGGGGAAGGTGAGACGGAAAAGGGGAGAGGGGAAACGGAACAGGGGCTCTTATAAAAAGGGCAAAGAGGGGGGAGGCTCATTCCAAAAAGGAGAAAGAGTCACGGCGAATTTGGGGGGGAAAAGGGGGGAAAAGCGATAAGTATGAGAAGCAACGCCTTGGGAAGAGAACCCGACCCCACCAAGGGGGAGGGGTACCCTCCGCAGAAGAAAGAAAGCCCCTTCCAGGAGAAGGGACTCCATCTTCCTCTCTGCCAAAAAAAGATGTCCGATCATTTCCGACCGATGGGCACCCTAGAAAACGATGATCTCGAAGAGGAGGGCCGTCAGGAAGCGGCGTGCTCCGTTCGGGTTAAAAAGGGGCGAGGAAAGGGAAGAAAGGGAGTTTCGAATAGGAAAAAGTTCTGCTCGAGTGGAGGAGACTAAGGCGTTCGACCCCAAGGGAAGTCGTTGAGGGAAGGGGGATGTTTTCATCGGGGGAACCTCCTTCAGGAGGAAAAAAAAAGGGAGTGGAATACTTCGTGCAAGAAAAAAGGTGAAAACCGCACCTGGAGGTAAGTACACCGAAGAGCTTTGTGGGAAAAAAAGGGGACCTCAAAAAAAAAAACAACCGTTGAGCCGGAATGGTGTGAGGTGAAAAAAAGATCTCGATAAAAAAAACGATTCCAGCACAAAGGAGGAAAAAGAGGGGGGGGATCGCGCAGGTGTTGGTCAGAAAGGAGAAGGAAGAAGTCTCGTACAAGGAAAAAGGGGAAGGAACGGAAACGTGGGTGACCCGTCCACCTTTAGCAGGGGGAGAGACCTTATTCCAGGATGCACCTGCGCCTCAAAGAAAAAAAATAGCCTCTCCGGCCCTATCGAAGGAGGGGTGAGAAAAGAAGCACCCTCGTGTCCAGTTAAAGAAGTAGGGATCGTTCGTGATACTCCGCCGCTTTTGACGAAAGGATAAAAAAAAAAAGGCTTACCCCGCAGAAAAAAAGCTCTTGGCGGGACAGGGAAAGTGGAGGAGATCCGCATTTTAGGTCGGGAGGAAGGAAAAGATGCTTCCGGCGCAGGGAAAAAAGGGACCCCGAGAAGACTTGCGACTGCGTCGACATCGAACCGCGACCTCCCAAGTCGGAAGTTGTCGAACTCCTTCGGGGAATGCTCCCATGGCGGGAGGATTTTGCGCGCCTCCGAAAGGGAAATGCCCCCTTCGCAAGACGGACTCGTATCCTTGGACCACTCTCCGAGGGGGGAAAGGAAAACCTCATTTTCCCTCGAAAAGGGGAACAGTTGGCAGCCGGGACAAAAGCTCTCTTGGCGACGGAAAAGCGATGGACTATGCTCCCGGGAGGAGGGGACGAGCTAAAGACTAGTCACGGAAGGAGAGTCTACTACGTTAGATAAGCTGACGTGAGAAAAGGAGCTTCTAAAAAAAAAGGGCTACGCCAACGAACGCAGGGGAAGCCATCGACGCGTGTGGAGTGGGGGGGGAAAAAGGGCGGACTACTAAGGAAGAGAGGGGAAGAGAGCCTGCTACCCTGACGTGCGAAGGGAGCGGCAGTTCGCTCAAGGAACCGCCTTAGGCCGAGTTCTGGGAAAAAAAGAAGAGCATCGTCCTGCCCTAACAGAAGAAAAAAAACCACACAACGGAAGGAGTAGGAAAGGTACGGTGTCTGCAGTCGATGCGCCGGGCTGGATGCTGCAGCAAAAAAAAAGGCGATGGATCCTTGAGCTCAAAAAAAGGAAACCCCTGGGAGAAAAGAAAGGTCCTGCGAATGAATTCGTCTTAAGCCCTCGGAAAAAAAAGTTGCCAACGCGTCGAGGAGCAGTGACTTGTCGTTGGGGGGGCGTCAGAAAAGGAAAATGCGGATCCGCTCAGGGTCCAATACGAAGTCACCGAAAACGCGCACGGTCGTATACTCGCACAGAAGACGAGTCGCGTAGAGGGGGAGGGGAAGAAGAGCAATTCGTTCGACGGGGAAAAAAAGGCCATCGAAAAAAGAGCGAGTTTTCCTCCGGCGTAAAACGGAAAGGAGAATTCTCTTCAAAGGGAGGCGCGACTTTCAAAGCGAGGGGGGGAGAGGAGCACTTACCGATTCCTAGGGGGACCCGCCCATTGGAAAATTTACTATAGGGGAGAGAGAAACTCCCAGGCAAAACTGTATTCAAGTGCGGCAAAGGGATAAAAAAAAAAGCGCTCCTTTTTCCGGAGAAAGGCGATCCCATCCGCCAGGAATAGGGGTACGTCATGCTCGTAGAGGGGGGGAGGAAGTTATGAAAGAAGGCGACTAAATTCGGATCGGAAGTGTCCTCTTCCCTCACAACTCGGGATGTAAAGAAAACATTTCTGTCGGAAGAGGAGAACGCGGTGCGAGACGGAGAAAAGTCCCTCACGGAAAAGAAACATTATTCTGAAAACGAGTGGACGAACCCCGAGAGAAGAGAAGGGAGGCTATTACGTATTGCCCCTGCGAAAATGACGAACAGACAGAAATTCCTCCAAAAAAGGAGGAGGTCGTTCCACCCCGGGGGGGGAAACTGGTATTCCCCTTTCTTTGTTCAGGGAGAGCCTGAAAAGGGGAAAATTTGAATAACAAAAAAAGAGGAGAACCATCGTTGGCATAGATGGGGGAGGGGAGTGGGTATCGAGATCTCGAGTTTTAACATTAAAAGGATCCTGCCTTCAACAAGGGGGGGGGGGGAAGGGGGTGATGATCAAAAAAAGCGCTTATGTGTAACTTACCTCCGGGAAGAAAAACGCGGACTCCCAAAAGAAAAAAAAACGAAGCTCCAGTGCGAGGGGGGAAAGTTGGCACGATGCACCATATCCCAGAGAAAAAGAAGGTGTTCGAACTAGGGAGACAATCTATCTCCAACAAGGTTGGTGAGTCGAAATACCTACACGCGCATGGTTAGGGAAAAAACCTAACGAGATCAAACGAAAAAAGGGAGCAATGACTTGCCATCGAACGGGAGAAAGACGATGTGTCTTGGGTGGGAAAAGATAAGAAAAAAAAATAAAAAGGTGATCCATCGGGCGGAAAAAGGAGCGCATCGTTGTTTTGTGGAGGAGAGGAATATGGAAAAAAGGTGCGCGCGCCTCGGAAAGGGAAAATTACCCCTTGGGGAGGAGGGACTCGCTTTTACAAAGCGGGGCTGAAAAAAAAGCTGTCCGCACTACAAGGAAAAGTTCTCCGTGACAAAGGGGGGGCATACAGCTTCTGGAACTTGGAAAAAGCGCAAAAAGAAGTTTGCCCTCGGAGAAAGAGCCCCTGTGCCCGGGGAAAGGGATCCCGGCGCCCACATACAAACGTATCAAAGCAGCTTGTTCTACCACGGAGGGTCCTTGGGGAGAAAAGGGAAAAATCCGACGTAACCCCTCCCCGTCGATCATGTCTTGGGGGGAAGGAAAAAAAGGAAGAGGAAGCTGCGTGGGGAAGAAGAAGTGGGAGTTTTCCGACGAAGGGGTCAAGTCCGAGAAAGATGCTTGACAGTGTAGGAAAAAAAAGCACGAGGCCAAAAGGGGCATCGTCACGGGCAAGGGGGAACAGGTGAAAAAGGAGCCATGAAACCCCAAGGAGGAAAAGCGCAAGCCCTTCGGGAAAAACGTTTTTTAAGAATAAAAAACGCGGTCGGAAAAGGCGCCAATCCGGGGGAAAAGAGGGGTAGGAAGTCCCGCGCGTAACGAGTCAAAAGGGCTGTCCGTTAAGGAAGAGTCTTCGACCTCGTGAGCGAGAGAACAACGGAGGAGGATGACAAAATACAAGCACAGAAAGAGCAATTACCTTCCAAAGGGGAGTCACTGGGAGGGGGGGGAGGAGCTTGCAAATCAAAGGGGGGGGAACGGGTCTCCCCGTGGGGGAAAAGGGGAAGATCTCTAAAAGCAAAAGGTAGAAAAACAGGAGTGCTATTCTTCCTAGTATGAAGTGGGAGGGCGTCAGGGAAAGGAAAGGGAACCCGGCCGTGAAGGAGAAAGAAGGGCCTCGGCGTTCTGGAGAAACCCTAACAAGCGGCCGCGGCAAATCCTGACCGAAATGCGAAGACACGAAGGGGGGAAGAGAGAATCTTCCTCAAGGGGAGGGGCCCCCATTGCTCGACGGCAGGGGGGAAAGGTGAGGGCAAGTTATCAAAGGAATGAGCGTGGCCTACACTGTAAGGAAAGAAGTTCGCTCGGACGTCGCTTGCCGGAAAAAAAAAGTGCATCAGATTGCAACGCGTATGGGGAAAGTAAAGAAAGATGTACTCCATCTTCCGGCGAGGTGAAGGAAGGTAATTATTTAAGAAAAAAGGAAAAAAGGATGTCCCCCAGAAAGGACAAAGGGTTTATGGGGCCGAAAAAAAAAAGAGGGCGCCCCCTTTCCGCCGAAGAGCATCTTCCTCTCTGCCAAAAAAAAGGAGGCGAAGCATTTCCTCCGCTTGAGACACCGGGATGGAAAAAAGGAGATCGACGTTCAGGAAAAAGGAGGCGAGCGGCGTGAATCTAGGAGGGGTGAGACTCATATGGCGACAGAAATTCTAGTTTCGAGTCCTGTGGGTTGTAAAAAAAAACGGGTTGCGCCGAGGCGGAAGCCAAGAGCTTTCGACAAAAGAGGGGGGTTTCGCGGGGGAGGTGGTGCATCGAGAAAAAACCGACGGAGGAGGAAGGGCGCGGTCTTTGGAAGAGGGCGGGATTCCGCGCAACGTGTGTGACACCCCGGGGGGGGAAAAAAAAAGCGGTGTGGGGATCATAAACAAAAGAAAAAGTGTGACCGTCAATGGGAGGGTATAGGAAAATCGATCTCGCTACCACGCCCCTTCACCCCAAGCGATGCCAAGAAGGGGAAAAAAAAGTTTGTTTCTTCCCGGGCGAAAGAGAAAAGGGAGAGGGACAAGGACAATCCGGGGAAAAGGGAAAAAAGGGGCAGACCACGGGGGGGGGGTGGGGGGGGGGGGGGGAAAAAAAAACCCTGCCCTCCTCTATTCCGGGAGAAGGCACGGAATTCCACTGGAGAAAGAGCCCTCGTCCTCGCCGACCGGAAAGAAACAGAGCGGGGTAGAGGAGCCGTGACTCCTCACTCCAGGGTAAATATTCTTGTCAGCCAGGATCAGCGGGAAGGAGGAAGAAAGGACGCCGAAGGCGCCAGGAAGGAGGACCCCCGCATAAAAGCTCTGCTCTGCAGGGAAGGCGACAAAGAACGTCATTTTCGTCGCGCGAGAAGAACTATCTCCGTCGCCTATCCGGCCCCGATCGGGGAAGAGGGAGTCCTTCGCGAGAAGAGTCCCCAATTAAGCTTGAGCCGGGAAAAAAGGGCCTACAATGAAAAGGGGATGGCCCTTGGATTTGCGGCGATAAGGATAGAAGGGGAAAATGCGCATCGTACTCGGGAAGGGAGACGCTCCGCGCTTTTACAGGAGAAAGCACGCAATGGCCTCGCCAGTTAAGTAACGCCGGTGAGGCCCACGCGGCTAGGGGAATGGCGCCTCGTGGGGAGGGAGGAAAGAGGCTCTTTAGCTTCTACCAGGGAGATACGCAAAAAATTCCATGGCAAGTAACGCCTTTCGATCGAGAGGGGGCTCGGTTACCTGCAGTCAACCTAGGAGAAAAAAAAAAAAAAAAAAAAAAAAAGAAAAAAAAAAAAAAAAAGACACGGTCACTTCCTCCGCCATCGAAATCGTTTAGGGGATCTCGCTTCCGAAGGAGAAAAAAGCGGCCCTCTCTCTTCCTTGAGAAGAGAGCCGCGCGCTTTCTCTCAATGGATCCTGCACGTCGCCGAGGTTCATGAAAGGCATCGCTGTCAGACTATTAGAAAAAAAACAACAACACGTGTAAGGAAAAGAGGAGGTAGTGCTGCATGCGATGCGCCTGTGCTACGGGACTGCAGGAAGGCATCAGGCCCCCTACGAGAGTATCAAGGGAAAGAAAGCGCCGCTTCTCGCCACCGGAAGTGCCGGAATCCTATAGTCATGAAATTCGGAGGGAAAAGACCCCCATCGGGGAAGGCGTTCAGATGGCGGGCAATTGACGTTTTCGGTGGCTTGCAAGCAAAAAGGAGCACGCGCTTTTCACCGAGTCACTTACCAGAAGCGCTCACTGCTTACGCAGCAAAAAAGATCGGAACTGGACTCGGAAAAAGGGACGGCAGAAGCTCCCGAGCCTCAGGTAGAGCCACTCGCGGCCAAGAAAAAAAAAAAATGGAACTTCCTCCAACTCGAAAAAAAATGGCGCTCAATGAGGGGACGGCGTCATTTTAAAAAGATTAAGCTACAATACGCCTTAAGGGGGGATGGCCTTTACGAGATTCGTCGGACACACATGCACAAAGAAGAGGCAAGTTCTTCCCGGAGTGCCAGAAAAGTGCGCCTTTAGGGCTAAGAGCGTCTAATAGGAGAAAAAAAGGACGTATCTTGGTAAGGGGAGGGAGGAAAGGAGCCGGCTATCAGTGAGGGGCTCTAAAAAGAAGAGCAACGGCGGGGAGGCCGCCAGCTATCTGGTCTATTCTTGGGGAGGGAGCAGCCTTCGGAGAAAAAGAAGCGACGTATCACCGCCAACAAGGGATCCAGAATACTTTCGCAACAGTCCACGCTGCTTGACTACCCAGGAGAAGAAGGGGCCGGCGCTTCTAGGAAGAGGGACTAAAAGCGAAAAGAGGAAGCTGAAAAAAATGCTTAGAGTCCGGGGAGGGGTCACCCCTTCTGACCAGGGGGGGTGAAAAAAAAGAGGAGGAGGTCCGTGTCTAGACATAAGGAGAGAGTCGCCCGTTGAAGACACAACACCTATCGATCCCAGATCATCGATCAGGGAGGGAAAGGGACGTGTGTAATTCTCAGTCTCGATGTCAAAAAAAATCCCTCCCAGTCCGCTCAAGGTGGGGTACGGGTGGACCCCAAAGGAAGCGTAGGTTTTTACCTGAGAGAGGTGACGTTCAACACGTGGGCGCGGAAGGACCGACAGTAGAAAAAAAAGACTCTCCATTAGGGAGGGTGGCACGATGTCACAACACGAAAAGAGAACACAAGAGGGGACGACCGCCTTATTAATAAAGAAAAAGAATCACGTTTGTGCCGTGAGAAAAAATCCAAGCTCAACCTGGCGGAAGAAGTAAGCTCCCCACCCGAAAACGAGATGCACGCGGACGCGAAGGAGGCCCTCGACCTGCTCGCTAAAATAAGGTTGAGTGGGGGAAAGGAAGTGATCCAGTCTTTCGACAGGGATGACAAGCGGGGTTGGGAGAAAAGAGGGGAGAAGGACTTCACGAGCTCCTGCTCCTCTTAGGGGGAAAAAAGAAAAATGGTGGGGGGGGTCGGTTTCCCTCTCTAAAAAGGGCGGGGGGAAGAAAAGAACACGAGGGAAGGAATCACAAAGGAGAAAAATGGAGTCCAGCTTCGGGAAATGGCGGAAGGGGAAAGGAAACCTCTTGCGGAAAAAAAAAGGACGGGCCCGACGCCGTCCGCAGGAAGCCTCCTAAGCGGTGTCGACCGACGCTCATTCCGGGGGGGGGGAAAAAGTGCCCGACTCCTGCTACACCTGGAAAAGTCGAGGCCTGGAGGCAACTAAATTGATGAAAAAGGATGTTCCTACTTTTCGGCACAGGACGGGGGGAAAGTTCAGGATAAGTTCGGATGCCGCGGGCAATTGCTAAACCTTGACGGAAAAAAGCACACGCCACGTGCTGGCACGGGGGGGAAGGGGAAACCATTGACCCCTAACGGGCGCAAAAAAGAAAAACCCTTCTACTCGGAAGAATGAGCACGGCCGTCGAACCCTGAAAAGGAAGTACACGCGAAAAAAAAAAAGGGGAACCATCTCTGATGCAACATTGGGGGGGACAAGCGCGCCTATGCCAAGTGAACACAAAGGAGGGGAATAGGGGTGACTTGATTTCTACCAGTGTAGAGAAGATCAACCACACAACTTAGGAGAAAGGAGGATCAACGAAGTTCGAAGAGAAAATGAAGCTTTTTCGTGCAAGTGTACGGTGGGGGGAAAAAATTCGCATCAATGTGAAGAGGGGGCGACTGGGCTCACCGGGGAGACGACCGCTTGTACTATCGCGTAGCAAAACTACTGCGGGGGGAGGGCTTCCAGTGAAGGGAAAGGTTCATGAGGCAAGGGTTAATTTAAAAGTAAGACTATCAAGGTTTTTCCTCGATTCTTTCAGCGAAACAGGAACCTATAAAAAGCGTCATCTGACCTAAAAGGGGCGCCCACGACACTACGAAAGAAAAAAGAGTCATCACTTTCGGGGAAAGTAACCCCTCATCTCCAGGCAGTTTCGGGCAGTCTTCCACGTGATAAACCGAGGGAGTCTGGCGCCAAGCTGTAGACAAGAGTCCTGGTCAGGGGAAAGCCTGAGCCGGAACAGGGGCGCTGGGAAGAAAAACGCGTATTTGGCGGCAAGCAGGGGGAAAAAAGAACTGGAGCTCCATCGTCAGTAGGGGGGAAAAGGGAAAAAAAAAGAAGGCTGATAATCAAAGGAAGCGAGTGCCCCGAGAAAGCCCCCAGGGTTTATGTGGGACCCGGAAAAAGCCCCTTCCCCCGAGGGAGACCGTCATCTTCCTGCCCAGCGCGCCACCAAACGAGGGAAACCGCTGGATCACCCGGAGAAATCGGATGATCGGCCAGGGGGGGGAGGCCGTCATTTTCGGACGAAAAGGGGAAGGTTGAAAATGTGATCTCATAGGAGAAGGGGTTTGCTCACGGGGGGAGTTCTAATCGCTTCAAAAAAAGGGAGCTCGATGGGGGAAGACGAAGGCTTTGAAAAAAGGGCATTCCCGTGAGGGGGGGAGGGGGGAGTCTTGCAAAAGGGCACCTTCGCCCTGTGCGGAGGGAAAGGTGGAATACTTCGATAAGCCAAAAGGAAAAGGGGTCGGTAATCCACCGAAAGGTGGGATCATCACCAACGGAAAAAACTTTGAGCCGGATGGAGGAATATGTCCACTAAGAAGACTCGAGAGGGAAAGCCAGATCTATTCCAACTGAGGGGAGGGAAAAGGTCTATTCATTGCGGAGGGAAACGGTGACCAGTACAAGGTAACAAGAATCTAAGTAACCAAAAAAAAGGGTGACCCTAAAACGCCTCTAGCAGTTCGGTAGGGAAGGATGCCGCCTACTTTTTCCCTCAACCCTAGTAAAGCCAGAAAAAATCGCTCGATCGGGGGAAAAAAGGTCACGCGCGTTGACTCCTACCGAAAAAAGTGGTAACGGAAGGATCGCGGTGATACGGAGGAAAGCGTTCGCCGACTGCGCCCGGGAAATGGACAAAAACGGCATTCGCCGAGCAAGTAAAACCGTGCCGCGAAGGACGCATTTCGTCTTCGAGGGAAAGACTCCACGATCCCGCTGAAAGAACGCTGTACCCCGATCGAAGGAAGGCGTCTGGAAAGAGACGCAGCGCCGCCAGAAAGGCAGCTTGCGCGGGAAATCCGCCTCCCTTGAACAGGGAAAGAGTGGCACCTTTGCCGGTAAAAAAAAAAAAAGAGTCACTGCCCGAGGGGGGGAAAAAAGACTGGTCCTTTGTCCTAAAAAGAGAAAAGGAGCGCCGCCCCTCAGGGAAAAAGGCTTATCCGGAGGGGGGAGACGCGGCCCATCGTGGTGGCATAGGGCGAGGGGGCGTCGAAAAAAAAAGGGAGCTCTTGCCCAAAATACTCTGGAACAGAAGGACCCGTTCCATTGCTGGGCGCGTACACTCCGGAAGAAGCGGGAGGGGAAAAGGGTGACACTTGCGCGGCAGAAGAGGGGAAAAGAAAGGACGCACACTGACAAACGGGAAAGGAAAGAAAGACGCGCGTTGGCAAATCTGGGTATGCCATTCGAAGACATAATAACTCTCTGATAAGAGGGAGGTGCGCGCCGCTTCGTCGTGCGGATAAGGAAGCCTCGTCAAGGGAGTCAAGTAGCAACTGCGCATAAGGAAAAGAGTCTCACAACAACAACGGGGAGGGAGATAATCGTGCTTCAATGCGATCGCCCAGAGACGGAGAGATTGTCATCAACGGACGCCAGGATCACTGGGAAAAAAAAAAGAAAAGGCGGCGCACCGCCTGAGCCAGTACTCCGAAGGCAGGATTGAAAGGACAAGACCATCGGGGAAAAAAGTCGATTGGCGGCAAATGAGTGTAGTTGGCTTCGACCCCGCGAGCCATTCGCCGCGCCGTTTCAACAAAAAGAGATCGCACGGCGTATCCCGAGAAAGAACGGGGACTCGTCGCGTATCTTAGGCAAAAAGCGCCCACGAAAAAAAACGCCACTCGCAAAAAAAAAGAGCGTGGGCCCGGCTTGCAACAGAAAAAAGACGCCCGAATGGCTCGTCCCATTGAGGAGAAAATCCAAGAAAAAAGGGAGAGCGTAAAGACCAGAAAAGGTCCTCGGAGGACTTACTCTCTCTTAAAGGAGGGGGATCACATTCCCCTCAAGGGGAGGCATGGGAGTCCCTTAGTGACAAACTAAAAGGAGGCCGGGAGATCTCGAAGAAAAAAAGAAAAAAGAGCTGATCTTTTTACTCGTTCGGAGAGGGGAAAATATTTCATGGGAAGAGAAGAAAAAAGCTAAATTTTGAGAAATCACCTTTCGAGACCAGCAAAAGCTGGGCGACATTCGGGGTCCAGCATGGGGCCGAAAAAGAAAAAACGCCTCGACGGAGAAAAAAAAAGGCCTGCCAATACTGTACCAGGAGAAAGAAAAGAGTAAGACGCCCAAAAAAAAAAAAAGGAAAAAAAAGAAAAAGCACTGACGGGAAGAACTGAGTACGAGTGCTGAAAAAAGGTCCGGTGCATCATGAAATACGAAAAGATAGTGCTTGTCATGTGGTAACACCGGAAGACATGGGTCCCCTGCCGGGGGGGGAAGGGTACGAGCTTCAGGGAGAGAGGGACCTTTAAGAAAAACACCCAGGGAGACCAAAAGCGGGAATAGGAAATCTTGCCGGAAGGTTCTGTAATCGATCTGATAAAAAAGAGTTAAAAAAAAAAGACCATTCAGAAAAAAAAGTGTTTGATCAGGGGGGGATACCAACACAGCGCGTAGTTTAAGGACAGGGACTGGAAAAAAACGTTGAAAATCCGAAAGTCTGCCACAAGAGAGAAAATGGGAAGGGAACTTCTTTGGGCCACGAATGCACAACTAAACCTCGGAAAAAAAAACGCATGAAGGGGGGGTTGAGGAACTCTCTTGAGCAAAAAGAA
>Ga0179593_1696852_pt1 | contig 11559 bp, 7 predicted proteins | sample CZODoug2_1_08_16_FD_185931 | JGI IMG/M metagenome (GOLD analysis project Ga0179593, IMG submission 185931) | Vadose zone soil fungal communities from Angelo Coast Range Reserve, California, USA - CZODoug2_1_08_16fungal (PacBio error correction) | ecosystem: Environmental > Terrestrial > Soil >...
AAAAACGAACCCCTCGAGACTACACAGCGAAGAAAGCGGCAAGAAAACAAAGGAACGAGATTCGACGAAAGCATTATCGTATACCAGATTCTTCCAGAAGGTTTGAGGTCTCCCGGCCATGAAAAAGGCATCAGAAGCCGGGGGGCTAGTTGGAAAAAACTCGGCGGGGACCAATACAAAAATTCCAACAAAAGATTGATAATGGGCGTCTGGTCAGAAAACGAACTAGCGGACCAAGAACTCGACTGACACAGAGTATCTCGTGCGAGATGAGAAGCGACGCAGCGCGGGGAAAAAAAATCTTCTGTGTGCAGGAAAGGGGTGTTGTTCCCCGGGCGCCGGCGCGGGGGAAATTCTGAATAAAACGACTCAAATGGCACACCTTCTCGGATACTTGAGGAAGCAATATATCTGAAGTACTCTCAACTGGGCCTCCGGGCAAGAAAAGGGTGAACTTAATGCGTGCTGGAAAAAGGGGAAAAGGATGAACGAAAAGGGAACTTAACTACTGCAAGGACTCGGTGGACACGTCACAAAGTCAAAGGAACAAGAAAATTAACGGAAGAAGGGGGGAAAGCCCATAGAAACGAGTTCACTCTTCATAGGACAATCAGGGCGTCCAGGAAAAAAACAGGGAATGGACTTGGAAGCCTGGGGGGTCCACGTTTGAGGAAAAATGGGGAAAAACAACCCAAACAGCTCGTATCTATCGCAATGCATCTCCTTCAACCAGACTTTTCGACGCGACAAGATCCTAGGATGCGAAACTCAGAAAATAATAAAGGAAGAGAAAATTCCTGTAAAGTCAAACACTCGCCCACAACAGTAGGAGTCTCTGTATTACCAGAAGTCTGATCAAGAACTTTTAATGAGGTAAGCCGAATTCCTTGCGTGACCTTCAGTGTTATAAAGCTCGAGGGACCAAGGGCCGCATTCAAAGGGGAAAGAACTATCTGCCGAGAGACGATGTCCCAATCAAATCAATTCTCTGACTGGCCTCCGACCCCCAAAAAGAGGAAAAGTTAATGTGAATGGCGAACCCTGTGACTATCCGGCGCGGAAGGAGTGAGCCTGGGGAAAGTGTTCAAGCCGGGCCTGTATCGCGAACTCACTCAAGGAGGAAAGGGAAAACAATCAAAAAGGGGGGGGGGGGGTTTACTCTTCTTCCAAGGCCTTCGATCCCCTCAGGAGCTTCCAGACGTAGGGGAATTTTCGGAGGAAAAACGCCTCCTCCAGAACCTTTCCCGCAAGCCTTTCCGAACCCCGAAAATCACTGACCGCAGTAATTAGAAAAGTAGGGCCGGAATGCCGCTTTGGTAAAAACGAAATAATGGACGGGAAGGTGGTACTCGGGAAAAAGCGCAAATTGGAACAGCATTCGGTTACTGCGGCGAAAAGACGAAGCCACAAGTGCCTGGGACTCTCTCACGAAGGGGCTGTACGAAGAAAAAGAAACGTCTATTTTCAAGGAATCAGAGCAGAAAAAAAAAACGTTCCCGCGAATCAAAGGAAGGGTGGCTGGGGGGGCGACCCCAGTCAACGTATTATTGAAGGATGAATACACCGGGGGGAGGGGGCGGAAGAAAAGTGAAAATTAAACCTGGTCCCGGGAATCCTTTCGATAACAGAAAATTTAAGAAAAAAAACAGCAAGCCGCGGTTACATCCGGTCGCGGCCCCCCTCCTTGCGTCAGATGAGGGGAGTCTAAATTAAGGAAGGAAGAAAGGCTCTCGGGGGGTTAAAACCCATACGACGTGTGGTGAAGAAAGGATTTTTCAGAGAGCATCTTCTCTTTTTGATACCAGCCTCAAGCACTATGAGGTACGGTGAACACACCCCCTAGAAAAGAGAAGAGCGAGAAAATGGAATCATTTAGGGGCGATCATAGGAAATACCTCTCAGAAGCGCAAGAGGGGAGCAGAATCCTAGGAAGTCTAAAACGAAGACCGCTGGTAAGGGAACCCGGAAAGATAGTATTGGCAAAGCAACCTATGGAAAAGAAAAAGAATAATAGCACTCGAAAGGTCGCCAAGCATTTAGAATGGAATGAAAGGGGGAACAATTCCAGCTAGGTTCGAAAGAAAAATGTGGGGGGTAAAAAAATAGCACTTCCTTCCGGAAAAAGGTTTGACGGACTATTAGACATCAAACCATGTGGCAAATTCTATATCCATTGCCCGGAGTTAGGCACTGGGTAACGGCGTAAAGGCAGTCGAAGTGTTCGCAACCTTGGCGTTAGGTAAGTGCTAATTGGGGGGGGGGGGAAACAAGGAATTTACTTGAAATCCGGGGGTTGGTCCCTACACCACTGCCATGACGAGAAAAAAAGGCATGGGGACGCTATTAAGAGGCAATAGATGGGGGAGGGAAGTACCTGGAGGCAATCCAGGTGCTTGAACGCAGGCTTTCAGAAAAGGAGCCTGTATGAAGTCTCGATCCGCGCCGCGGGGGGGGGGAGGGAAAGGGACGTGTAAAAACGAATTCCTAATGTTATAAACAAAGGGAGGTGGGAAAAACGGCTCTTTCGGGATTGCTTGCGGTTGCAAAGGAGAAATTTACTCGCACAAGGGAAAACACTTTTCCTGAAGCAGGGGGAAAAAGGGAACGGATGTTTTAACTGGACAGGGAAAAATTTTGGATTTCCGAAACTGACGTCCTATTGAGGGCAACCAGTGCTAAGAGCCTTTGGGGAAAAAAAAAAAAAAAAAAAAAAAGGGGAGGGGAGATCCTGGCCATTGGTCAGGCCCTCGGTCAGGTGGGAACAAAGAATGAAAAAAGCATGACAACCAAGCCGCCAAAGATTTTGGGATAGGAAGACAATATGGCTTGGGAAAAGAAACTTCACGGAAAAAAAGACCATCGAAAAAAAAAAAAAGCATGGGAAAATAAAGTGGGAGTGGTGTCCGAGATCGGAAACCACTCTCAGACGATCGTCTCCTACCAGCCGGGGAAACACTTCAGATGGCTTCTCGAGCAAGGCAGAGGCCAAGAAAACCACAAGGAAAAGCCAACATTGGACAACCTACGCGAGGGAAGCAACGCGGCATTTGACCCGGGAGAGAACGGGAGGAGGAACGGAATATGGCGAGTCATGACGTAATAAAAGCGTTCGCGCTTTGAAACGAAAAACAGTGGGCTGAGACTCTCTTAGGGCAAAGGGAGCGTCGGCCTAACAGTGGATGGGTCAAGATCGTAGACGGAAGTGAAAAACCAAATCCGGTCAAAGAGGAAGGAGCGAAGTGGGATGTTCGGGAGCAATGACCACACAGAATTGGTGGCAAAACGGAGAGTACAGCAAAGCCTGCAAACGAGGGCGCGACGGGCCGCCGAAAAGTATTAAAAGTCGCAAGACCAATAGGCGAAAAACAGGGGTTTGCCCACGGCGCGGTGGGTCTTAGTAGCAGGACAGAAAAAGGCACTGAAGATCGAGACGGAGGCCACTATTGGGCGAGCATATCCGGAAGGGCCTTACGAGAAGAGCCCGCCAGATAAGGAATCGGGTTGGCGTCCATCCGTTCCCAGAGGAATGCCTGAACATTGAAAAAGGGCAGACGAGGCATCCTCACTCCAAAGGCCGTCCTCTCCTAACACACAACGGCTGGACAAAGAAATCGGAGGGAGGGGTCGTTTGTCCCATTGGGCAGGGCCCTCTCTATCAAGTGCCTTATCTGATAAGCTACACAAAGGATCGCAGAGGGGGCGTCTACTCGATGAAACCCGAGTATCTGCATATACATAGTGCCTCGATAGGAAATCCTCTTGGGAAATCAACCCGTCTACCTGGGAATTGGTGCCATCGAAATGGGTGCGAAAAGTGTAGCGGCGCCTCGCATCGGTTTCAGGACCTGTACTGGGAAAAAACCACCTCGGAGCACCAAAAAGGGGTGATTGTGTGAAATTGGCACCAAGGTCCAAACCCCCCCAATCAAGGGGGCGAATCCACGCTCTTTGAATGGCTCCGGGCGAGACCAAGCACAAGATAAAGTCCTGAACAGGAAGGGTATATCCCGCCCCTCTCACAGCCTTGCAAAGGCGGGATTTGGGGGAGCGCAATCATCCAACGGATCTGAAAGCTCGAAAAGAGGGGAGTACGGAGGAATGAACTTCCATATTCCGGAGAAGAATCTAAAGGGGACGGGAAAAAGTTAAGAAGAAAGCTTCCCTCGAGAGTGGCTTAAATGTTTAAATGGGCGGGACGCTGCCTCCAGAGAAAAAAATCGGAAGGCCAGGCTCTCGCCGGAAAGCTCGCGCCAGGGCTCAAAAGGTTATCGTTCGGAAAGCTCTCGGCCACCAATAAAAATGTAGGGGGTAGAAAAGGAACTCTCGATCCTAAGGTTCGGGGACGTTTTCTTTAATTATTACTTCTTAAGAAATATTGTTCTTGAGAAAATAGGTGTCTGATTGGTCTCTGTTGCACTTTCATCCATCTGATGTGGACCCACTTATGAAAGTTCATTACCAGCATTATCTATGATAATAGGAAGAACAATGGAAGGTCGGGTATAAATTTTACAAAAAGGGGAAAAAGAAAGATGTGAAATAACTTTCCAGTCAACATCGACTGGAGAGTCTGCAACCGAAAGGTACAATTGTGGGTACGTGGCGCGTAATTAAGAGGGTCACCGCAAATACCTTTAGCAAAAGATCCTGGGACACCACCGAAATTTGTGGAAAAAGGTGCATTTCGGTGGATCCCCCCAAAAATACTCTTCGCGGAGGAACAGTGATAAAACGGGAAGGAATCCTCCCGGGAGAACGCGGGCACAGATAACGTGCTGTCTTGTCTAAAAAGGCCCTTGGCTGCCCGTCGGGCCTCTTCTTAAGGAGCCTCCAACGCCAAATTGCTATTCTCTCTGCAGGGGAGATTTTTGAGGTTTTCTTCAATCCGGGAGGGGGAAGTAAAAAAGGGCTCCGGGTTGCACCAAAGGGGCACTTCAGCAAATGTCACGACAAGATTTGGAGAAAACCCTCAAGGAGTCCAGTTCCACCAGTGAGACTCCCACTGGAAGATCTTGCCAAGTTTGATGAAGGGAAGAAAATGGGCTGCAACACCGGGGGTAGGAGGGGCTCATTGCCCCGACAAAACACTTTCGAACGTTCCTGCGGTGTCATGAGTCATAGATAAAAAGCGCCAGCGAGGGCTTACTTTGAATTCTCGAATTGGCATCGGGCCTTCACCTCCTAGTCAGAAAGGGGAGTACCCGGGAGTTTTAATAAGGCCGCAGGGCGAAAGGTATCAAAGAAAAGCAAAAAAAGTAATGCTCGAGGACAGGGGGAAAATGATCGCGAGGGCCCTGCATTCCAAGGGGGGGGCGAGCTAAGAGTTCCGGGGTGTTTTCGGACTGTCACCGACCCAGCGCAGAGAGGGGGTCTGGTCGAAAAGAGATTCTCCAGATGAAAAGCAACCCAAAAATTTAGGGGGCAAGGGATAACATCGAGAGTCAGAGAGCTTCCATTGGATCCAACCTTATACTGCCGAGCAGGGAAGTGGAAAAGCGAACCGGGGGGGAACTACGCGTATTATACAAGAACAGGGGGGGGTTGTTCGACAAAAAAGGGGTGAAGTAATAATGGTAAGAGGGGCACTGCCGAACCGCCCAAAGGGGTATGCAATTTCTTACGCGTTTAGGGACGAAACACTAAATGCGGGAACGGGGGTTAGCGGGGAGAAGAAGTTTTCAAGGGAGAGACTTTTCCTGTCGGCCACTCTGAGGGAAGGCGGCATGGGGGGGGCTAAATTTTACGTCAAGAAAGGGTTTCAGGCCGCGCAGTCCACATTGCGACTCCATAGCGTCTTAAAAGGAAGAACGGCCCGAACTGATCCTCGAACCTCGCGGGGAAAGGGAGGGAATTAAGTTCGGGAAGCACATTACCGCCGCTGTCAGAAATGAGGAGGAAGAGGGGGGAAAGACGAAAGCCCACATAACGCGCTTTCTTCAAAAGGGAGCAGACTTTAGGGATCTACTACTAAAAAAGAACGCTCAACATCAATGGGGACTTTTTTTTGATCAGGAGGAAGTGTCGAGGGACTACGAAAAATCGCAGGGGGACCTTGAAAAAGGGAGAAGACGTCAGCGCCTGATGAACCCGGGTCGCCGAAGAAAGACCGGGAAGACGTTTGGGGGGAGTAGAGAAGAGTTTGGAATTGAGTTTGACGAAGGAAGAGGACGCGGATCTCGTGTCGAGGGGATGAACCCTTTCATGAGGGGGCCCTCATTAGCATGAAAAAAAAAAAGCCTTCGAAGAAGGGAGTCGAGGGGGTTAGCGAGATTTCACCAATTCTTGTACGCAAGCCGTCATCTTGGGTGTTGTGGGTGTATTAGGGAGGCAAGGGATTCTCTGCGAGGCGGAGATCTTTGGCGTATCCTGGAAAAGGGAGATTTTCCGGAGATGATGCTCTAGGACATCTCGGTTTGGGGATTTGATGGGGAAAGAAATCCAAACGGGGGAAAGAACGCGCAAAATTTAATGACCGGGTCATAAAGGGCCCCTTCTTCAACGTGCAATCTGGGGGGAGGGCTTTGTCGAGGAAATCGTTAACCTACGAATTGGTGTGGCATGGAACCCAGATCAGAGGGGGAAAAGTCAATAAAACAGCACTCCTCCCCCCCGCTGCAAAGAGGGAAAAACGCTCGTTGTGACCTGGGGCCCGGGGGTATCGCGTCATCGAAATCGTCTCAGGAGGAAATGCCGAGAGGCAGCCCGCGGGGGGTGTACGAATACGGTCGAAAACGCTTCAAGAGCCCAAGGAGACAACACCTTGAGAGCACATATAGTTTGGGTCTACTACCACCAAAAAGAAGAGAGTACTCTCTTAATAAAAAAGAGGGAGAGAGTTGGAAGTCAGAGTGAGGTTTCTGCCAAGGAAGTAAAAAAGGAAAGCTGTGATTTGGCATTGGGGGTACCCCATATTAACGCTGGAAACTAACCTAGACAAAAATTTATGAAGGGAGCAGTCCTTCTGAGGGCCTGGATACCTCAAAACTGATAACAAGTGCTGCTTAGGAATCGCGTTGGGAGGGGGGGGACCCTTTGGGAGAGAAAGTAGGTGTGTACCGGCTTTTTCGCGAAAGGGAGTGTTTTCTCTTAGAAAGAAGGAGCTGGAACACCAACAACGAAAAGAAAAAGAAGAGATGTATAGAAAGGAAAGACTAACAAAACTTTTACACAGAAGACCGCAGCCTGAGACAAGGGCGGTCCAACACACCGCAACGCGATGAAGCAACTCTTTTCAAAAGATTAGTACACGCACGACAGGACAAGGACAGTCCTGAGAAGAAAAAGGTGTTCTAGGTAAGTTGAAGGGGCGCATCTGTGCAGAAGACAATCCAGATTTATAAGGAAATTGAAGATGGGGGAAAAAAAAAAAATCAATCGAAATAAATCCACCATCTCGCGAAGGAAGTATAATATCGGCATCTCGGAGAGAGGGGTTCGTCGACCACTATCTGGGGGCGAACTTCTCCAAGTTGTGGGGAAAAAAATCTTCTCCCGATTTAGAAGGACTGGGAAAGCAACGGACAGCCGGCGGCTCTGGCGACTCATAGCAATAGACGCTGGTGGGAACTCTTCCGATAGGATTGGGCCTCACGGGCAAAAGGGGGGGAAAAAACGGAGGAAGAGGTTCTTGGGGGGGTACTATTCCGTACTATCCTAAGGAGGGGGAAAGACACACCGTGCAGAACAGAAGATCGTAACGCTTTACTAAAACCCGACTGCACGCTGGGAAAAAGGGAAGCAGGGGATGTGGATAAAAAGAAGGTAGAATTGGTTTCTTTTATTTCACCCCGGGGGAGGTTCTTAAAATCAATCCACCACGCTCGCGGAGCAAGCACGGATCTCGTCAACAGGAAGGGCCAGGCTACGCAAGTAGAATAAAAAAGGGAGATGACTGCGCGGCCAGAGCATCCTAAGGAAGGGACTCATGCCTAATAAGACCCCAAAAAAGTACAACGCGGAAAGAGGAAAGAGGGGGTTGACCTCTACGCGAAAGGGAAGGAAGGCCGAAGTGACGGAGGACTTTCGCCGACGGCAGCAAGTCAAGGGGAAGCTGCTTTAAGGAGCCCCATGCCGAGGCAGATCGACAACGAGAGAATCCTGACACCTTCTTCAGGGGGGGAAGCAATTCCAAAAACGGGAAAGGAGGAATCCAAAAAAGCCAAAGCAAGTATAACCCCTTTTAGTGAGAGGAGGAGACGTTGGTAAGGTCATTCTTGCTGTATCCGAGGGGTGACGAGCTCACTGAAAGATCACTGCATCGGAGAAGAAAAATGTTGGATCGTCTGATTCGTCGGAGAACACCCTAGGAAGGCTGTGCCAGGGTGACCGAACGCGCGGCTATATGGGAGAAAAAAGGGGTGCGTAAAAACAAGGGCCAAGTCAGGACGCAACTCTGCCGCCTGTGAATCCAAAAGAACTTCATACAATCAAGGACACTCGATTACTTCTAGGAAAAGGGAGGTCCGTCTGCCCGCTGGGGGGGGGGGAAACCGAGCAGGGGACGGGGTGTATGTACGAAAACGCGAGAAAGAGGCCTTGACGAAAACAAGGTTACCACTCGAGCCAACAGTGCCTTGAGGAAAGGAAAAAGAGGGGAGTAAGGGCTGAAAACACCACTCATATCAAAAAACAGTTTCCCGCTATCTTTCGGGGATGGGATCGAACAAAAAAAGGAATGAGGTAGGAACAGGTTTTAGAATCCTGACCAAGGTTACAGGCTAAAAGGGAGTCCCCTCCGATGTCAAAAACACCAAGCCCCTTGAGGGCTGGTCATCAGAAAAAAAAAGATATGAGGACGAGCGTGTCCCCAGCAGCTCGGAGAGGAGGGAAGGGGTGGATTCTCCAAGAAGGATAACGGCTCTCATATGTTAAAAAGGTGAAAAAAGGGGATATTTTGTAAAGAGACGCATCGTCGCGGGGCTAAACCATCCCTCAAGGCGCTGGCGTCAGAGTCCTGACGACCAAACAAACCCCCTAAAAAAAAGCCAGTTGTGCATGGAATCGGATCATTTGAACCAGGAAGCTAATGCACGCTAGAGCGGTTCTTTGAGTGCGAACTGCGGATAACGAGGAGGGAGGGTAAGTGCACCGTTCGGGACCGAGAGGAAAAAGGGGCAAGCCTATTCAAAGACATTCATCAAGGAAGCAAAAGGGAACGAAGGTTCGAGGGGGAAATGAGGGCGCAATTTGCGGTTTTGCGGGGGATCAACATTTGAGAACGTGTTCCGTCGTCACAAGGGGTTTTGACGGGAAAGGGCAGAAAAACTGAAGAAGATAGGTCATCACGTTACAGGGTCCTGACTTCATCGAGGGGATCCGGAATTGAAGGTAGAATTTCTAAAAGGGCGGGGGGCAACACAGGGGAACCTTCCTTGGGTGCCCGTCCGGTGGCAGCCAAAATGCCATGACGAAGGCTAGGAAAGTGGCCCGGCCGCTAAGGAGAAGCTGCAAGAGTGACGCCAGGACACAGGCAAGCCAAGGGATAATCATCGCCGCGGGAGGGGAAAGGGCGCTCAGTTATTTCACCGGAGCTGCGCCATCATCGGTCGTCCAGCCTGGGAGGGTACAGACACTAAAAGGGGGAAGATTACCACGGTTTGTTTCATCAACGGCGGGGCTGGTCAAGAGTGCGGTTTGCCAGATGATTACGCGAATGCAACGGGCAGCTTTCGAAGGGTGAACGAAGTGGAATGGCGATGTGTAGGGCCAGTATCCAAGGTTTGGATTTCGGGGAAACCAGAGAGTTACGAAGGAGAAAACGACTGTGGGCGGCCATTATGAGGGGCGAGAATCCTGGGTGGTCCGTCACAGGTCAGAATGGTGGGAGCTACGAAAAAGTATGTCTCTTGTCGAGAAAGTCCATAGGGAAAAGAAGACAATACAAAGGGGGGGGATGAAGAAATTTCTTTTGAATTGACGAAACTTCATACCAAAAACGCCCATCGGAAAAAACTTCATTGGAACAGAAAGTGGAAAGGGAGGGGAAGTCGGATCACTCGACATAAAGCGATGGGAAGGATATCTCCTGAGCCGTTTACTAAGTCATGGTGAGCTGGAGGCAGTCCAAAGAACACCCTGAGGATCAAATCCGCGGCAGCAAACAGGGGGAAAGTGACCGAATGGGCAAGACCGTGGAAAGATGAGGAGAACGGAGGGGGAAAGTCATGAAAAGGGGCTAGCTTTTTGAAGACTACAGTGAGGGGGCTCTCGCTTGCAATCGAAATGGCAAAAAGGCAGTTAGGGCGGGCGATACATCGGTAAGGGAGGGTTCACAAGGGATCGGCAATCTTGGCCCTCAGGTGTCATGGAAGAGGGGGCCGAAGTGCGGTGCATTAGGGGGGATGGGATGTAATTGGAGGGAAGGAAAAAACTCACGGAAGGGTGAACAAACCCTATGGGGGCGCGAGAAGTACATGAAGGAAACCTCTTGCGAAAGCCTAAAAGAAAGAAGTCGCAAAAAAAAGAGCATGTAACGCAGGAGCGCTGTTGGGGGTGGAAAGCGTAGTCTTGTCGGTCTCGAAAAAAAAAAAGGGGATGGAATAAAAAGCCGGCGGCAAACATCCTCGATTCCTAAATAGGGGGGGGGTGGATCTTCAATCCTGAAGGTACGTCCTCCTGCGGGAGCCTCTGGAAGAAAAAAGGGGGGACATCCGCTCAAGAAGAAAGATACACAAAAATTATGATGAGGGAAAAAGATAGAGGGAAGTTCTGAGTGTGAGAAAATGTTCTCTAAACGCGATCAATGCATTGGAGAAGAAGGAGTGCCCGAAAAGCGGCTCTAGGAGGAAGGAAAAAGATCATGCATCGGAGTATAGGAAGAAATATTGAAGGTCTCTATCGCGGGCAAAATCCTCCGCGGTAAAAAACAAAAAGGGGAGAAGGGGAAACAAGGGAAGATCTTCCCTTGTGAGAACTCGTTTTATTCGCTCCTCTCAGGGAGGATTCTGGAGAGCCGAGCCAAGGGCAAAAGTCAAGGGGATTTTGACATTTCTCCAAGGGAAAAAAAGCCAACTGCTCGAAAAATCAACTCTTGATCTGCATATTAAAGGAGGGGGGACGCTCAGTCCTTGAACCAGTCGAAGAGTAGCCGCCAGCTAACACAAGAGTGGGGAAACCAAAAAGTAAAGCGATCGCATCAAAAGGGGGAAGGCTGAAAAAGCTCGAAAGGAAATTCGTAGAGGGACTGCCATATGTCCGGACATCAAGCATCCCCGGTCGCGACAGGGAAGGCACCGCCTCAGCCGAACAGTCGCGGAGTGGAGGTTTGCTCGGGAGGGACGGGAGAATGTAATCAAAAGGACGTCTGGAAGTCAAAGGGGGGGGGGGCTCGCCGGGCTCGTCGCCCAGAGAAAAAAGTCTGATAGGAAAGATAGTCGAAAAAACCGCCTCCCCCTGGGGCCAAAGCCTCTCGCGCCCGGGGGGAGTTGACAAAAACGGGTCTGGAATTTGCTCCCAGCGTGGGCCAAATCGTTGGGCTGGGTATGGTTTAAGCTTGCCCACTTTTACATCAGGGTAGGACATGGGAAGTCCCATCCGACATGCCCAGATCGATCGAATAGA
>Ga0179593_1290232_pt1 | contig 11558 bp, 14 predicted proteins | sample CZODoug2_1_08_16_FD_185931 | JGI IMG/M metagenome (GOLD analysis project Ga0179593, IMG submission 185931) | Vadose zone soil fungal communities from Angelo Coast Range Reserve, California, USA - CZODoug2_1_08_16fungal (PacBio error correction) | ecosystem: Environmental > Terrestrial > Soil >...
TACATAAAGGAATACCGTGGACCACCCTCACGGGAACGACGTAGGAGGCAAGGGCAGGTAGGTCCAAAAAAGAATCCAGAAACAAGTAAGAAAGGGAGACCGGGGGGGAGAAACAAAACAAGATCTGTATCAAGCAAGACAATGGGGGGGTAAAGCAGAAAATTGATCGCACTATCAGTGAGGGACAGGAGAAGGAATTAAATCGAGGCTCCTTGTCATGTGGGCATCTCAGAAACAACAACAGAAGTAAGTGGAAATATCTATAAAAAGGGGGACACTCGCGAATTCAACGTGATCAGGAGCCGCTGGAAGTGAATTACTCCTGGAGCCACCTGGGAAGTGGGGGTATGGCTATGGGAAAAGCGTGGGGGAAGACAAGCGGAGTGTAATCGCCAGATGCTTGATAGAATACAAGGAATCTACGTGTAGCAACCCCATCAAAATCACAGAGATAAGGAAAAGTCGCGTCGACGGGCTGATCAGAAGCTTCCTGGAGGAAATGACACGAGAAGCACCAACGAAGCCCGGCGGTCGAAAACCCGATGGGGGCCACACACCCCCAAAAGAGAACAAAACAGGGTCCATATCATTGGAGAGAGGAACAAATCAGAATAAAATTAGAAAGCTGAACAAAGGGAGCAGCCCGCACTTCTCGGCGAAAGTTAAGAGTGAGCATGGCACCAAGAAGATAAGAGATCAAGAAAATAACTCACAACCGCGAAGGTATTGCCGGGAAAGCGAAAAACAAAAACCACCCTACAACCACAGACACTTCGCGCGCCCGCCAAAAAAGTTGTGAAGGGCGTAACAACTGCAGAGGCATAATGAATACTTATCGTCCACATCAAGAAGAGTAGGCTACTACGCCCAAGCAGAAGACACAAGCATCACACACCGCAAAGAAATTACAGTTGACAACAGGGAGATCCAAGAAAAAAAAGGACAAGTGAATCATAGAGCGAACGTTTGACGATGGTTCCACTAAAAACCAATAAGGAAGCTGAAGAGGAAAAGACAGCGCAGACAATAAATAGCCACAGTGAATTCGTTGCGCCTCCAAAAGTCTCAGGGGGGAGGAAGGATGATACGAAGATCCCACGGCTGAGCCCAGGGGGATCGGACAATCGTTGAAGGGACGGAAGGGGAAGGGACGAAGGGAGGAAAGAGTCAGGGTTCAGCTCCATTACAGGGAGTAACAAGGAGTACCCGAAAAGGACCAATAAAGCATGAACCCTAGTAGAATGCAAGAGATGAACAGAGCATTCCATCTAACGGAAAAGAGAATGAAATGTTTTATGCTGTTTCGCGCTGGAGAGGGAAGCGAATAGACGACAAAAGTTGAACGGAAAAAGGAAAAGGAATCGCAAAGAAAAAAAAGGGGGGGAAATCGATCAGCAGTTCAACTTGAAAGTCCACCGGGTAATCCACTAGAAGTACGTCGAGGGAATCTTCACTGGAGACGAATGGACCAAAAAAGGAGTGCGCGACGTTCCGGTCTGCGTTGTGCATATCGTAACGTTTTGGCGGAAAGCATCAATCTGGGTTTTTGTCCACGTTGGGTTGAGAATGCGGTCCGAGCCAGAGTCAAGAGGAGGGATTGGGGAAAAAGAGATGGGTCCCCAAGCTTGCCGGGTCGAAAATTCGCAAGAGAACCAGAGGAGGTAAAGGGATGACGCTTCGAAACCCTGATCGTGCATTGAGGAGGAAAATCAAACGACTCACGTGGGAACGTAGAAAGGGGGAGAAGAAAGTGATGTGGAAGAGGGAGATCATAAGGCTCATCTTTTACGAATCAAAAACAAAGGATTCGCTTCGGGGGGCATTCAAAACAACGCTTAAAAAAAGAGAATCATGGGAGCTCGTTTTTCTCAAAATGGACGGCGGCGCGAAAAAAAGAGTCAAAATACAGGTGCACGGTAATGGAATCAAAAGATTTCTTTAAGTCAGAACTGAAAGAAATATCCATCAGAAAGCGAAGTAAGTCCGCAGTTTGGCAGTGCAGTCAAGGCCGTCGGCCGTTATCGAGTACTAACTTGCCACAATGAAAGGCAGAAAAAAAAAAAAGCAGGCCCGTGAACGCGCCGAAAAAAAGGAAAGCCGTTAAAAGCCCAGGAATCTTCACAGAAAAAAAGGATAATCCAGAGGGAAAAAGCATGAAAAGGATCCGTGAATACAGTCAAAGGGACCCGCCATCCCAGCGTGTCGAGCATCTTTCGCAGTCCCAAAAAGTCCACGCAGGCTGCCCGAAGGGAAAATTGGGGGGGGGGGGCGGGGATAAAGATCCAGAAGCAGGACATCGCTACCGGGCCCGGCTTGACAAACGAATGAAGAGGTGAGATAGGAGTGACCGCAAAAAGAGGATTCTTTGAAAAATCAAAGATTTAAGACCTAAAGAATATCCAAAAAATGCCAGGCCTGGAAAGATCAACATGGGGGCGACGAGAAGAACTCGGTGAGTTAAAGTATGGCTAACCAGCAGAAACTTGACGGGTGGACAAAAGGACCCGCTTCCAAGTAGGGTTCGGATGAGCCTGGAGAGACATCAGTCGTAAACCAAGAACTCGAACCCCGAATTCAGGACAACAAACAACGGAGGAGTGGGGTGAGAGGATTAGTGGGTTTGTTCTAGGGAGTGATTGGGGTAAAGGAGATCCCGGAAGAATCCAGAACATTCGCAATTTTGAAGCGGTATCTAGAGTGGTGAAAAAAAGGTCAGTTATTTGATCGACTTACTTCAACAGAGGGGAAAAGAATGGAGATGCTTGCCCATTGGAGCGGACAACCTTTTGCGGTTGGATCGGTAAATGGCAGAAGGAGGTCCTGTCCCGTCGAAAAAGCTGGTCTTTACTCAGAAACAGAGTAAGGAGTTTCTAGCGGTGGAGGTGTTGAACGGAACGTGGAAAGGACGCAAATGGTAAGGAGATTCAGCGGAGTCGTTATCCCCGCCACCAATGAGGCGGAAAAAGCAGGGGAAGAGGACGATGCGGCATTCACAAAAAATGGAGAAATGGGTAACTTTTCGGTACCGGGGTTCGTGCAAGTCTGTTCAACTCGAAAAGAGCGGTGACGAAAAATCGCCGATTGGAATGCTGCGCTAGGTAAGGACGAGAGGCGGTTCCGGAAGCGCCTGGGGGGGTTGCGGCCGGGGGGAAATTTGCTGGAAAAGTAGTAACGTCTTGAGAAAAACGTCGGAGAAAAGAAGAAGTACAAAAGTTCGAAGAATTCGCCCACGGGCTCTGAAAGGGTTGTAGTAGGGCGAAAGAGGGAAAGAAGAAATTGGGATACAGAAGAAACGGTTCATTTCCGAAGTTGAGGGCCCCGAAGAAGCCTGCCTAAAAAGTAATTCTACCGAAAGAAATGCTAGGGTGAAGCCGGTGGGGCAGCGCACACCATTACGAACGTAAGGAAAGTGTGGGTGAGTCAGAGAAGAACAGGGCTTTCAAAAGGACCAAACATAAACTGCGGGAGCAATGCGAAGGGGACCCTACTTGCAAAATCGCTGTCGTCATGGAGTCCTGAAGAGAAAATCAGGAAAAGAGGAAGGGATTGCCCTAATGTGGGTAAGGTTCCCGAAAAAAAAGGAAAGGGAGGGACGCAAAAAGCTAGTAAGACGCCTAATACTGGATACGGAAGAGGTAAAAAAAGTTGGCAAGGTGCTGCATGACATCACATCCAAAGGAAGTATATGCAAAAGACCCTAGGTAAGCTTTTTCTGCGCAGATCCGGGAAAGCGAAGTAAAGAGGGAAGCTAAGGACTTAAAAATGGATAACTATAACCGTGGCTCCGAAGGACAGTGTGCACGCAGGATGCATCTAGGCGTTGGCGGGAGACGATACGTGGCGGGGAAAAAGGGGGGCAACAGTTTCAAGGCCAGCCACCTGTTGAGGGCGATGAGAAAAAGCCAAAAAGGCCACCAACCGTCTAAGAACCCCTCAATCAAGTGAGATGAGGAGTATGTTATACGTTCCACTTGTAATGAGACGGGCGATCTCAGGCCGAAATTCAGTTGCGAAATATATTTTGGCCTGGGACGGGTCCGTACTTGCCCCTTAAAAATGGAGCTTGGCAAAGCCTCTAAGTGAAGAACCCTTGGACCGAACGAACGCGGAACGAGGCAAGGAAGCCAGTCAGGGACAGCGTTTAGCGTTTCTTGTAAAGCAAAAAGTCGAAAGCGAATTTTGTTGTCCGAAGCCCGAAAGCGGCCAGGTGTATGAGAGGGCGAGGGCGACTTGAGATATGGAAAGAAAGGAGTCAGTATGGGGTTTAGGGTACGAACCCAGGAAGTAGAATTATCAAAAAGTACTGCTTCACCCGGGTGGGACGAGGTGGCAAGAACTGTGGAGAGAAGACTGTAGTCTGCTCCTAGATGGGGCCCTGGCAGGGGGGCGGCGCGTAAATCCGAGGATGTCTTGTGACTAAAAGATTGCGGCTGCTGACTCAGATCTTAGGGGGCGTGACGTCACGACGGGTGGTGCTTGCCGTTTTTCCGTTGGGGGGGCAAAGGGTTGTCGAACTCCTAGGGGTGATTTGGAGAACGCGAAGAATTGGGTAGGGGATCAGGAAAAGGGGGGGAAGGCCCCGGAATTTCTAACTTCGAACGGTCCCGCCGAGACGCGTCGTGCTGAACAAGGGACATTTCTTCTGAATGGGGGAGACGCGGGGGAAGGTACTCGAAAGAAGCTCACATAAGGGAAAACCGGTGGGGTGAACAGGGCTCGCGGAACTGTAGCACCGAGGGGTGCTGGTGATCGCGTCGTGACAGAAAAGCCGCTCTCAGAGAGAGAAAGGAAGGCGGCTCAACCGTCATCCGGAGAAGTGGGGGGGTTGCAGAACACAGATAGTAGCAGCCATCAAGCTCAGGGAGTCAGCAAAAGAAGGCTAGAACCAATAATCGCACTTTCAAAAGGGGCGAAAGCGTCCTAAACTAAGGAAACGCAGATAGAAATGATCGTGGCCGATTGTCTTTCAGGAACAAAAAAAAAAGAAGGAGGATGAAAAGGGAGTAAAAGAACACGCAGCACTCTAATTTCAAAGCTGTTCGGAAGGAAAAGTTGAAAGACAAAATGCGCCCCCCCTAGGGGGGGGGGAGGTCGCGTGATCGGAGGTCCTCACGCAGCCTGGGAGGCTCTAAACAAGGCCCTCCTTGACAACCCCACAAAAACATGGTCTAGCGTAGACGGCGGCCGGAGAAAAAGGGTCGGGGAATTGAGATTTGAACGCCAGCACCATCCTAGGAGAAAGGGCCCAGAAAGAGGTCCCCACAAAAAAGAAGGACAAATAGTTTAACTCTTGGGATAGGGAAGGACCACCGGAACACTGTCACGACCATAAGAAAAAAAAAAAAAAAAAAAAAAAAAAATGGAGAAGACGTAGGTCACGGCGAAATTTATAAAATGCTAAGACCACCAGAGCGAAATAGAGCACGAACAGAAGACGTTGAAAACCAAAGATGGCGGCCAATCGAAAAGAAGAGAAACACACGGAATCGCGAAACCAAATGTGGGGTCCGTGGAAGTCAACGAAAGAAGACAGGTGGACAGAGCGAGTTTCAACCCCAAAAAAATCCATGACGAAAGGGCCTAAAACAGCAAAAAACGCTAAGAGACTTCACTTAAAGTGTGGCGAGCCAAGAAAAAGAAACAAAAAAAAAAAAAAAAAAAAAAAAAAAAAAAACGAGAAACTGTTGAAAAATAATTACTTGTTCAACAATGCGTGGGTCCCCTAAACACAAGTCCTGACCGTGAAAGCCAGAACAATAAACTAGCAACTCAAGAATTGAGGAAGCCCAAAGTCGAGGGGCTGACGGAGGAGAAAGACCCTTCGGACGCCCAAGGCCTGACAGCTTTTCAGATAGAGCATCGTTCGGAGAACCGCAGTAGGCTGGTGCAAAACCAGACAGGCGGGAAAAAGGAAAGGACCCTCAGTCACATAGTGGCGCCCACACTTTCGAAGAAGCGAGGCCGAGGGAAAAGGAACATAGAAAAAAGGGACAGAAGATTCGGCTACACTTTGACGTAGCAGTGTTGACGAAGGGTGTCGATATCTTAATCGCCTGGGAAGGACAAGGAAAAGAACGAGAGCCGAAGAAAAGAAAAAAGCGCTGAAGCTAACCTCAAACTGTTCTATTCGAAATCTCTTCAGTGGAGCAGGAGGAAAGAAGGGACTTCGAATGGGGCCCAATTCAGTGCGAACGGAACGGGCAGGTCGGTGTGCAAATGTCCGTTCAAGCGCTGTCCAGGGGGGGTGAAGGAAATGGCAACCACGCAGTATTGACTGACGGGGACGTGCCAAGGGGGGGCCGGAAAACCGGACAAATCTATGGAAACAACATGGCAGAAGTTAGAGATCTACCAGCTGCATTGTGACAAAAGGGAAATGCCCACAGAGAGGAACAATAAGGCAAATTGGCGACCCGGGAGGGTGGCAGCGAAAAACGAAACCGTGCAGCGGTACAAGAAGGAATCAAAACTCCGCAGGACTCTTTCGCAAACCCCGCATGACCCAGAGCAGAATTTAAAAGTAAATGGGTAAGGGCGAACCAGGACTCGTCTTCGAAAAGGAGGGCAAGAAAGAACAATTATCCAAAGTGGGGAGGGTAGCGTCACACAAAAAAGAAAGGAGCAAACGAGAAAGCAAGAATTCGACTGTCTTCAGGCGTGAGAAACGTGAAGATACGAATGTTACCGCAAATTTTCACGGGCAAAACAAAACACTCTCAGAACGGGAAAAATAAGCCGGGGGGATATCAAATGAAACCGAAAAAAACAATATCCCCAGGGGAAAAACGCATTAAACAATTCCTTGGTCAGCAAGGAGGGAATCGAAGAGTTTCCAGTCCCGCGCAAGCTGCCGCGCCTAAAAAAAGAGAAAAAAAAAAAAAAAAAAAAAAAAAAAAAGAAAAAAAAAAAAAACAAAAAAAAAAATAAAAAAAAGACAAAGACACACAAAAAAAACAGAAAAACAAAAAAAAAAAATTGTGGTCGGAGCGACCTCCGCGATCATCTAAGAAAACGGTTCCTTCCACATCGTTCTAAACGGAGGATGAAATATTAAAAAGGGGCGAGGGAGTTACCGGAAAGATAGTGAAAAGCCTCAAAAACGCCTTGGCAGGAAAATGACCAAAAAAAACTCCAAACGGGCGTCAGAGAAACTGAAAAACGTCACTGTCTCGCGTGTAAGAGTAATCGACCAAGACCGCACCTGCGGCTCTCTACAGAAAAAGGGAGCTGATGGAGGAAAGCCGGGGGATCGAAAAGAGGGTGAAAAAAAAAGACCCAGATCTCTAGAAAAACCACAACAAAGGAGGAGGAAAGATCGTTACCGTTGTCTGTCAGTTTGGCTATGGCGAGCAAAGGCTAGGAAGAAGGAATTCTTACTTACAGTATCGACAAGTGGGGGGGGGAAAAGGAAAGATAGGGCGCGCTGAACCCGACTGCCAACGGAAAAAAGGAGAGCGTTAGGACCAGTTGAAAAAGCGGAAATAAGGTTTGCAGTTGGTGGGATTTCAAGGAAGGAGGGGTCAAATTCAGAGAGGAAAAAGCTTTCTTTACAGGCCCGATTGAATATTCAAGTGGGGATAAGGTTGTAACGCAGGGCTGACTGCCAGGGAGGCGATGTCTTCCGGACTTTCGTTATCAAAAACCTCCAAAAATTTTCAAGAAGCGTGAGCGGGAAGCACGATGCAGTTAGACACAACTTGGATAAAGTCTTTCCTGGGTGAGGGAAATTCCCCTGGGAAGCAGAGGGGCAAAGAGGGTATGAGTGGTGGGGACGGAATGAGCGATGCCCGGAACTATTACCCTCTAGAGAATTCCGGTCAAGCGTTGGGGGTAAAGAAAATTTGACTGAAAAGAGGGGACTACGCTAAAAAAAGAAGGAGAACACGGAGATTCTGATCTGCTAGCGCTATGCTTGAAGGGGGGGATTCACAGAAAAATTTAATAGAAAAGGTGATTATCCAACACAGGAGTATGATTTGGGAAAGGGCCGACGCGAAAGGCCAGCCGACAACGTACAAGGAGAAAGAAGAAAGATGACGGTGCAGAAAAAATGACGGAAGCGAAGAAGTTGGAGGGTTGTGATTCATCGGATGCAAGGAGCCAGTAGCTACACGCTGAAACATTCATTCGGTATCCCAATCGAAGGGGGCCAAGACTGCATCTCGGGAGGGCATTTCGACCAAAGAATCAATGGTTTAGAGGCGAAATTCGGGGGCCTGTCAAGGTCAAAACGGGAAATTCCGATTGGAGACGGTACAACAATTGCAAGGGGGGACGGGAACGACTGGGCAAGACGCGCGGAATCTATATTAACTCATTTAGGGTCACCAAACGTAAAAAAGCTACGTTAGAGGGAAAGAAAAAAAGAAAGAATATAGACCAGGGAGCGGGGGGGGAGCGAATCGCACCAGGTGGACCAAGGACGATATGAAGCGAGAACAAGTAAATCCGATATGGATCACGAATAACCGGGATAATATTCAAGCGAGGAGATCGGATCGCTTGGCGGCAAGCGCGTACGGAATTGTTCCCGTGCAGTACACGGGGAACGAGATTCAGAGCCAAAAAACTAAACACCGCTCAAGGAAGTAAGGAGAGGCTAGAGGGAGGAAATGAGGGAAGGGCGGACCGCCAGCGCTGGAGATTCCAGGGGGAGAAAGGGAATTGCCGTAATGGACCGCAGCAAAGGGGGGGGGAGAGGCCTCGGGGGAGAAAGGCGGCGCTCGAGAATGGCCCTCAAAAAAGATAAAGGAAGGGGGCGCCATACCGTGGCGTACTCAAACGGTCCAATCCACGCGATTGTTGGCCGGAATAGCCATTTGTATGGAGATGCATGTGGCTGGGCAAAAATCATATTTGTTGGGGGTTAGGGAAAAAGCGGCGAACAAGTTTTCCGATCTGATGGCAAAGAAGGAAGGTAGAGGGCTCGAAACTTTCAGAAGACTAGAGTGCGAAACGCGTGGGAGGCTGCTGGACAGGCTGGGACTGAAGAGCACGATCTTTGGGCAGGGGGGTAAAAGATAAACAGGGAGTTCGAGGACGACAAAAAAGGATCGGCGGGGAAGTTCCTAACAAATGGTGGGCGGAGCGTTGGATTTGGATGTAAGATACTGGGGGGCGAAGGGCAGATCTCAGTGGGGGTCCTCTATTGGTTGAGCTCTGTACGCGGGGGGGCCATGCGCCATATCATGGATAAAGGAAGATAAGAGAGGGCAGGAAAAGAGAGAGAGGCGAGGAGGAATTCTCCATTGGGATACGGGGAGGAAAGAGAGAAAATGGGGGACAATTAATCGAAAAAGGGAGTATCACCCTGAAACGGGTAGAGAAAACTCGCACTAAACACATTCAGGAGAGACCCCCGTGATTGCAGAGGAATCCACGAGGAGAAGTTAGGAAAAAAAACTTAGGGGGTTAGAGAAAAGCGTACAGAGGGGCAAAAATAAAAAGCGAAAAAGGGCCACGCTACTGGTAAAAAGAAGCTGTACAGGTGAATCAAAAGACGGGATATCCCTCGGGGTTGGGAAACGGGAAACGGGGAAAAGGGTTTTTTTTTGAGTACCACTAAATTTGGCGGCAGCTGAGGGGGGGTCAAAAAAGATTGGGCAGGTGGTATTGGGCAGGTGTGACAACAGGAACGGGGTTGACAAGGGGATCACAAAATAAATCGGCGCACTGGACTGACACGACAAAAAAATCAGCACTGGACCGGGGGGTGTTGACCAATAGAACCAAGAGAAAGTCTGGTGTGGAAAACAAGGTAGGTTGGGGGCATAGGGGGGAGTTGAGGACGTAACGAGGATCTGATCAGAAAAGAAAAAAATACAAGAGAGTAAAAGTTTATATCTGGCGTCACGGGGGGGGGGAGGACACCAAGGAGAAGGTGGTCCTTCAGAACTTCCCGAAACAAAAACAAAGGCCTGACGCGGTGAGAAGCGGAGGGATGCTTGGTTTAAAAAAGCGGAAGAAATAGAACAAACCAAAAGCCAACTGAGCAGGGAGAGAAAGGAAAAGAAAAGGAAGGGCAATCGGGACCACGGTGAACGGGATAGGATACAGCATGGGTCCCAAAACAAAGAGCAAGAGCTACACTCAAAAAAACGAAACACTTTATAGATTGAAAGACACACAAGTGGGGGGACTGATTGTCGGAAGAAAGTTAAAGGTGGCAAATAATTTACAGGAAGGAAGATGGGGCAAGATACCGAAACCGAGGGGAACCTCAAGGGGAACCTAGGTTCGCAGAAATTAAAAGAAAGAAAAAAGATAAAACGACTTTCAGATAATCAACCGCGAGTTTTTTGCGAACGAGAAAACCGAGAAAGACACCCGTTAGGAAAATGTACGGAAGAAACAGAAACACAAAATGTCTGAAAGAAAATGTTGACGTGAGAAGAAAGATATAACTTAATTCTCGCATGACGAAAAGAAACGATCCAAAAAAAAAACCTGACAAAAGGTTCCACAATAATCGAGGGGGGAGATGGTTCACACGGCAAGGGCTGGGATGTACAAGCTGGAAGGGGCAGGAGATCTTCGGGAAGAACAAACGTGGAAAACAAGGACCAAACTGAAGAAGAAACATCCGGAACCAATCAAAGGCCGAAACCCAGCAGAAGGTGGAAGCCATGAGGAAAGACACAACCTGGTCAGTAGGTAAAAAGCACGGACCAGGAAAAAGATGGAAGGTGAGGTACGCTGTGGGACGAAGTTAAAGAAAAAAAAAGAAAAATCGGAACTCCGTGTGGGGGTAAAAATTCTCTTGTCGAAATAAGAACGGAAGTCAAGCAAAAGAATGGGGGACGTGCGAAGGTTTAAGAGGTAACTTCAACAAGGTTTACTTGGGGGGGGCGAATTACCGGAAGGAAAAGGTTCTAACAAACCAAAAAATCCAAGTATCAATCGACAGAGAGGGCGTGTCGGTTTTGAGTCACGGGGGGGGGGCAGTGGTCCCAAAGGGGAAGAATTTGAAAATGATAGAAGGGCAAGGAAGGGGTAACTAAAAAGACACGGTAGAGACAAAAACAAAAAAGAAAAGCGGTTCCTTAAACCAAAGTTGGGCTTGGACCAGGCTGTCGGCACAAAGAACTCAGGGATCAATCTACGAAAAATCAGAGATCGGCGGGCTGGGGTAGAACGGAAAAATTTTCGCGTGTCGAACAACGTGGGGTACAGGTCCAAGGCAGGGGAATCCGGAACCTTGGAGCGTCCACGGGTATCTCGCCACTCCTTGTAAACGGTTTCTAAATGGTCAATGAGAATCATTCTTTCAGCCCCTTGTCAGGAGTGCTGCTTGGAACCACAAAGGGAGTTCCCAGGGGGGAACCGCGAAGTTGCCACACTAACAATGGGATATGAAAAATCGTTTGGCGGAATTTAATTTGAAGAAGCGGGGGCGAAGCGTGGTTGGTGGGGGGCACGGCCAAGGAGCCACGAACACACTGGAGAGTTAAGAAATGGGGAGTGGAGGGGGGGGAGTGTGGACGGCCAGTGGACTTTTGGTTAACCAAACAAAAGGGGGCCTTCGAAGGCGACGGGGGCTGTGTGTTCCGTCCAGAAAA
>Ga0179593_1353307_pt1 | contig 11558 bp, 9 predicted proteins | sample CZODoug2_1_08_16_FD_185931 | JGI IMG/M metagenome (GOLD analysis project Ga0179593, IMG submission 185931) | Vadose zone soil fungal communities from Angelo Coast Range Reserve, California, USA - CZODoug2_1_08_16fungal (PacBio error correction) | ecosystem: Environmental > Terrestrial > Soil >...
ATCATGAGTCGGTGAGGAAGAACAAGCGGTAAGAACAGGTCTTCAGTTGGGGCCGATAACTTGGGGGGAGTCTATAATGATACCACTGCGGAAGAAACCGGAGGAAAAATTCTGGTCTTACCGAGAGAGAGGTCAATTTAGGGAGGTAGTAGATCTTGGGAGGTGGTGGATAGGCTGGACTTTCAGGAAGAAGGCCGGACAACGTGGTGTAATCTTGATAGTAATGGGGTTCCAAGATAGCGGCCGAAAAGAGGTCGGAACATTCTTCTCTCCTTCTGGGGACACGAGTTATCGCAGAGTCGTAACCGGTTTTCGTGCTTTGGGGTTACGGGAAACCTTCGTCTTGGTACCGCCTAGTAGAGGCGATAGGATTCAAGGGAGTGGAAAGAACCGCATGCCATCCGACTACGGCACGATTTGTCTTACTCCCGGAGGGGGGGTGTCACCAGAATGAAGCGGAAGCAGGTCGAGAAAAAAATTTTCAGTCAAACTTACCTATTCTGAGAAGCTGTCACGGTGACTATGCATATCTGTGTGGAAATGCAAGAGCGGACCTACCGCAAAATTTTGGACAGTAATTAGAACATACAGAATTGGGACCCCTAGGGAACAGGGCAGTCGACGAAGACAAAGTGGCTCGGACGAATCTATCCTATGTAGAAAGCAAGGGAGGTGGTGTAAATGCGTCATGACCCTGAGGGTCTAGATGGGGGGCCCTGCCCGGTTGTTCCTGGAAGGAGGCAGGGGACAGAAGAGGGAAACCTTGCTAGAACAAACTACTGAGATTGAGAAAAGGATGGGGGAAGGCAATTGAAAAGCTCTTCATTCTGTCGGAGGAAGATGACGTGGGCCCTGGGATCGACACAGTAGAGAAGGGTATAAAAAAATACCAGTCCCTATGAAGAGGAAAATTTACACGGTTCCGGGGGTAAAACTCGGGAAACCGGGAGCCGATGATGCCGTCGCCCGGAAGGGTGAAAGGTTTCCGCATCAGCAATAACTGAGGAAGACGCAGTATTTCTGCAAATCAATACAGCGAATTCAAAAGGGACACTGGCACTCAACATAGAACTGCTCCTCCGGAGGTGGGGGGAGGGAATCATCATAAGAAAGGCCGAGCGTGTGGCCGTGAGTCAAATGCGACTTGAACGGAAAGTTTCGGAGTTTGGGCTCAGAACAGTTTCGAGACAAAAAAGAGGGGTGTGGATTGGGTACGTATGTTGGCGGGATTAGAGCAATAACCAGAAGTGGACAACCGGAGGTTCAAAACTGGGATACTCAAGGCCGACAAAGCGAAGACTAATTGCCATTCCCCTGACCCTAATAAGTCGCAACCGATGCAAATCGAACTCCAAGCAAATGCTTATCCACGTTAGGACTGGGGGGAAGGGAATATGGGTCCATTCCTCCAGACCAACGAAGAGCCAGGTCCATAACGTGCAAGGGAATTCACAGTACGACGAAAGAACATGGTCTAGGCACGGGCAAGTAACTTTTAAATGGAACCTCGTAGGCAGGTTGAAAAAACAGGAAACCGCAATCAGGTCGAGCAAACGCGAGTCTAGTGTTGCTGCTCGGAGAAGCACCTGGACGCTTTCGATACAACGCGGAAGCCCGCAGGCCCCGACCTCCCCAGTGCTTTGGGAGCGGGGGAGCGGTGACACCGCACGGCCGTAGATGGCTTGGCATGCGAAGGAAGAGTAGTTGTAACTTGAAAGAGACACCGGGCGGAGTCGGTTCAGGAAGCTACTCTAAAGTATTCCCGGTTTCGATAACCGAACACTGAAAAGGATTCAGTGGGTGCTCGCGATCGAATGAAAAAAAATGCGACAAAAATCAACCTCTGGAAAAAAAAACAAAACCGCCTGGGAGCGCGGGATGAGCTCCCCCAACGCGCCCTGACAACCCAGAAGGCACCAAAAAAGGGACTCTGACCAGATCCGGAGTCCTAATCCCGCAGCGCGCAATGGAATCCCTTCCTTTAACAACCCAACCAAGTGATCTCCGACAGGACCTTGGGGGTTTGCAGTATACAATTGGGGGCTTCGAGTAGGGGGCGGACTTGACTAAAAATCGAGTAGAATCCGCTCAACAACCGGGGAGAAAAGAAAAGATCGCGAGAACTGCATTCAGGAGCGAATGAAAGCATGATAGCATCTCAACAGAACAGGTCCGGGAGGGCCGGAAACTTTTGGAGTGGTGCAGGGGGGGAGTCGGAAAAAAGCAGTAGGATTCCTAACTGTCGGATAGCTGTCCAGCCGGAAACGCAGTCAGTCTGGAGGGGGGAAAGGGACTCGCTTGGGTAGGAGGAGAGCCAGCGTACTTCAGGCGTTTTTTTCTGTTGTCTGAGGAGGACGGGACAAAAAGAGTCTCGGGAATTGAGAGCAACAATAAGATGAGTTTTGGGCACAAAGGTACCTCTGCCACCGGGGTAAACCAAAAGTTAAATTAAAAAAAGATACATACGCGCCGGGGTGGGGAGTACTCAGACCAGCAACAAATCCACCCCAGGCCAATCTTACGTACCGGGAAAGTGCAAAAGGGTCAAGGAGTAATGCAAAACAAATCAGTATGACACTGATGATGGGGCTATTCGAAAGCGGACATTGACGAGCGCGCCAAGGAACTCACACGAACCGTGCCGCAAAGCAAAGATCTTCATGGAACGATGGGTTTGCCCTACTATTGAGTAAGAAAGTTCCGGTATCGAAGATCGTCAGACAAAATGTGGAGCGGGGAGGAATAGGATCAGAGGGGCACGGGGAGGACTGGTCGAGGGCTGGAATGGATCGGGGCAATCAAAGGCTCTTCAAGAGCGGAAACTATGTAGAAAGAGGGATGGTAGGGTGCATGGATCTGGGCGTAAGTATATCGGTGGAATGAATGAGGACTTCACGGGGCGGTTGTTGGGGGACACAAAAAGAACATCATCTTGTGCAATTCGGGTTCCGTTTGCTGGCTAAAGAAAGGGACCCAGAACCGAGTCCATCAGGTTTTCTGGGGGGGGAAGGTTGTAGGGGGAGAAAAATCACCGATCTAGGAGAGGTGTTTGACTCAGCCACAAGGTCTCTGGAATTTCTGGGCGGGGGGCTCCTCGAAGAGAATTATTAGATGCATTGCATAATTGCTACGCGTGATTCTTGACTAGGTACTGGATTAAGGAGAACTACGGTGGCGGCGATACCTTTTCGGCACAGTCCATTAGCGCTAAGGATCGTCGGGGCTTTTGTCAACGGGAACATCGGGACTAAATGGTCCAAAAAAAACGTCTGTTGTTGCGGGGAGCGGGAGGACTGTGTAGAGGCCCGGGAAAATCGTAGGATTCGTCGGACTTCGAATGCGTTGAAAGGTGCCGGGGAGCTTTGGTCGAAAAAAAGCCACGCAAGGTGGTAGAGCAAGGGTTTGAGCTTCGCTGGAGTGAAACTTGCCTACAAAGGCAAACTGCCAAAAGGCAGGGCAGAAACGTTCAATACTCATAAAAGGGGGGGGGGGGGGGGGTAGAACTGCCCATCGGGATGCAAGGCAACGAAAGTCTTCGATATATTTGTTCGGACGAGGAACAATGGACATGCGGTCAAAGTTCAATGGAAAGGACGAGCTTGAAATGACGCGCGCCACAACTTGCGGGAGGGAAGGACGGGGGCTTGTCCCACCAATATACTCGTCATTGAATCTGCATAACTAGGGAAGGGTACGCAAGGGGGCGACTAGAGTACGCAGGAAAATCCGTAGTGCGAAGACTGGCTTACGGTCAACAAGTTCTGGATCGAGTCGAGGGAATTGCGAGACGCCCGAAGAAACTCTTCGCATTTGACAGATACGGAGCTTTGCCACTCAAAAACGGTTACGGCAAGCTTCTGATAATCGAGAGGGCCAAGTAAAGAGAAAACGGCCAATTGATAATGACGAGCTAAAAAACTGAAAACCCTATTACAGATTTCAGAGGGTGGAGGAAGCGGCGTCGGGAATGACATTCATCCTAAGAAAAAAGATAAGCGCACTGTGGGGGTGGATCAAAAAAAGAAATACTCAGGTAGGTCGTTAGCACTTAAGGGTCGCCGAAGTTATCTCATCAAGGTGGCAACTTCATATTTAGCAGAGCTAATGGTCGAACAGGGGACGAATCAGGGGAGGGCAGGGGAGAGTTAAAAAACGACTACTTCAAACTAGGAGGGAAAGAGACATGGAAAAGATAGTGCGGTAACGAGGAAGTACTAAGATTCGTCAGGTGGGGGGGGAGACAAGGAAGAGGGGCAATGTTAGGGAGAGAAGGAGCAAAACGGCTGCGATAATCCTTCGAGACCTTAAATGATTATCCGATACGAATATCTGTTGGAGAAATATTCGGATGCAGGGGGAGCACAAAGCTGGAGGGAACTTGAGGGGTGTTGATAATGGACGCGAGGAGCGAGCCGCGGCCTCAACGGAAAATGGATAGGATGGTTGAAAGGAAAGACGCCGCAACATCACGTACCATTAAAAATGGAAATCTGACTATGCGTCCAGTGGAAGCGCGAATGACCTCTTTGAGGTGGAACCCGTTCTTAGAGGGGAGGGACGCTCCGGGGTTCTGTTCAACTCGTAATGAGGCGAAGAAAGGGGAGCGGGCGAGCAGACATGCAAGCGACAAAAAGAAGCTCGCGGGACGCTTCGTCACTCCTGGATTTCTCAAGCACTACCCCGGGGGAGGCTCCGTCAAAAAGAAAAGGCAAAACTTACCTAAAAAAACTCGGGGGAAAAGTGGCAAGGGAACTATTATTTTTCCCGATAACAGAAACGGGATGGAACGGGCAAGCAAAAAGGGGGGGGGCGGCATCTCAATCAGATAGATGGGTATGACCTCATCGGAAAGAGGCTAGCCTAGTCGCGAAGATCTAGGAAAATGGTTCTAAAAGGAATGGGGCGTCCAGGATATTTCGACTTTCACCTGGGGGAAAACCCGAACTGTTGGACTTGCCTTGTTACAAGGGGACAGAAGAGGAGGGAACACCTGGGCAGGACAAAAATGAAGAATGATTTATTTAACCGGGACACTTGAAAAGCGTCGAGCTTAGGGGAAAGGGTCTTACTCCTCTACGAGGGGGGGGTGGGCCGGGGCATGACAAAATAAGGTAAAGGTATACCATAGGGAATACACAGTCGACTGAAGGGATAATTAATGACAAGATGTAACGTTTCGAAGAGCCGGGAGACGTAGTAGAAATGCGAAATTGGCCTGGGCCGCATCCGCAGCAACCTGGGGACACGCCAGAGTTTCTCAAGATGACATCAGCGGGATTCTGAAACGTACCCATACTAATGACTACTCAGAAGGACTGAACGGGGGGAAGACCAGGAGCAGGTCCCTCAAATATAACGGTGTGGGAGGTAGACACTGGCGAAAGGCTTCTTTGGGAGCAACTTTCGAGAATAAAGGGGTGACATCGCATCCGCCCTTTTCTTTAGCAGCAGAAGAACAACAAATCAGGTAAAAACGCAGTTGAGGGAAAGAGGGCACAAGGCGGAACAAAATCGTAAGCGAAGTTCAGTAAAATACATAAAGGACGTCGACGAAGCCATTCAACTAGAAATAAGAAAAACTACGGAAAACCTAACCAGTTAAAAAAGGCACGCGATGCCGGCAGGCAGACGCACATTCCTCCATCCCTCCAGAAAAAAAAAGAAAGTGAAAGACATTACCTCTGGAATTCCGCTTACCGCGATCCATTTTTAGCCCCTGCAGAACTAACCTCTTGCCATGTAGTGTTAACCGCTTTCCTGACAATATGCTTCTGATGGGGGAAACGGAATTTTTCGTTGGGGGGGGGGGCGCGATCTACTATAACTCTTCACCGCCCGAGAAAAAGCAACGGGTTTTCAATCAGATGACATGTGGGTGTAGGTGGAAAGGGGCAGAGGGGAAAAGCTGCATATTTGTTTCATGGCTGGCGGAGTCGGTAGTTTTTCCTGTCGGTATGCGACCAAACACCGGGCGCGTCTGGTTGCCATATTCGCATGAACTAGTTGTAGGTGGGGGGGAGGTCTAATGTAAAAACAACTTGCACACGATTAGGGTTGTTCTCAACTGAATCGGATGCGACATCTAATGAGCATTCTAGAGAAAAAGAAAAACGACTGTTCGATGATCTCCCTCACCCCAAAGCATGAAACGACCCCCTGCCTTTCTAAAGGCTGGACCATAGAACTGCAAGTAGCCCGCTCCTCTAAGGATCAGAATCTAACACGCCTTAACCAACTCCACAAACAGTAACGCCGACAAGGACGGGTCGTTCATGGGGCTGGAAGTAAACAGTTGCTCTTCGTCGCAAGGGAATGACGCTTTCTGATAAAAAAAACACAAGGGAGGAAAAATCTTACTCTAATGCATTCAAGGAGCGCTGAAGTGCATGCAAGAGGTAACTCGACAGACGTGTCGGTTCCCGGCGTGTGGGGTTCATTAAGTGTAGAGGCCGCCTGGGACAGGAATCGGTGTACTTCTCCTCTCTGGTCCAGCCGGAGAGAAGGAATGAGGTAGTGTGCAGGACCAGAGGAGGGGGGGAAGGACGCCTCTCGTTTTTGACTGGTTTCGAGACGGAGACGAGGGATCGCGGGTTTCGCAGTAGAGTAGGGAGAGAAAGAAAAGATTGTTTTTCACACGAAGCAACCAAAAGTCCGAAGGTAATAGAAGGCTGCAAAGAATAGCCGGGTGAAATACTAAAGGACACGAACCAGCAAATACTCCGACAGTATATCAAATCATAAGCGACCTTAATGTCCTTGTCAAGATTCAAATTAGGAACAATAAGGGGGGGTACAGTCCGGCTTATTTAGCGCTGTCTGGATCTAAAGTGAAGGGTGAGGTAGGAAGATCGCAAAGGCACGGAAGGACGTGGGACTCGAGATCCGGTTACGATGTTTTTCCGGGGTTCTCAAAGTCCCGTGAGGACTCTCTGCATAACATTTGGCTTCGTCGAAAGTAGTTACCAGGGCACGGTAGGGACTTTCTCTGTAGGTTGAGCTTATGGACATTCAATTAAAAACATACCCAACCGCATACTTTACTAAACGTGGAGACGCCTGGCTCGAGGTCGGTTGATTGCTAATAGGTAGGAGTGGTAATTACATTGGGTCAGCTGTTTTTTTGTTCAGCTTGAGGTAGCAGTCTGGAAACGACAGTTGGGGTCTTAGGTTAGTGATTACTGCGAAAGGTCAATAGACCGAGGACACCATAGGGTAGAAGAGATTGGTTATTTCCAATAAAACGCGAGAATCGATGTGGTTGTGACCGCCAACGGCGCGTAGGTAAACCGGCGATGAAGGGCAGGACTCGCAGAATGAGGAAAAAGGAAGTAATTGGAACGAGAAGAGATTGATGCCTGACTTCCTCTGAAATAAGGGGGAGGGGAGAATACCAGTCCTTGCTAATGAGGGGAAAAGGACAAGTAAAAGGAGACTAAGTATCAGAGGCTAGTTCGGTAAAAGTGGTCATCGTGACATCAAATTTATCAAAGCAGGACGAGAAAGGAAGGGGTATGTCGGTCTGGGAGAATTCGGTCTTGGGGGGGGGGATGCAAACCTTTCGCAACCGTATAGTCCGACCGAAGGGCGCTTTCCATGCCGGCCCCAGGTGTTCAACGCAAATCAAGAACGTGGGGGTCGCAAGGTTGGGTAAAGGGGATGCTTTATTAAGAAACTCCCAGGAAGGCACGGCAGGGGAAAAAAGGGAATCTACATCCTAAGGGGTAAGGAAAAAAGGAGGGCCCAAGGGCTTTCGACATTCAAAAGTAAGCTGACCGGAAATTTGTGTGTCGGCGACCAGCAGAGCTAGTCAGTTCCAGGTCTTAAGAAATAGCGAAGACGCGCCGCAAAAATGGGTGGTCGAGAAGTACTGTGGTCTACGAAAATCCAGATTGACATTAGTACAAGGAAGAACGGCTCGACGTTGCCTGGGTAAAACCCTGCATCCGGAGCTGCTCATACAGGCCCTTTAGCTAGAGGAACGGAGGGAAATATGAGTTACAGTGCAAAGGATTCTGCGGGACGCTTGAGGGAGAGCGACGACCAACTTGCCTCGTACTAGGCTGCACAGAACCTTAGAGGGCCAAAAGAAAGGATAACCACATTTGTTTAACACGGGACCTTCGTAATCGAGCGTGGGACCACGACCATAGAAACGCCATTTCTATATGTAAGAAAGGGGGTTACTCATCTGTCACTCTATTACACAAAAGAAGTTACCATCGGCGGAATCTCACTAAGGAAAGTAATCTACAAAACGACAGTCCAGCACCTTTGGATCGACCGAAATTACGCCAAAGAGGGGTAGCTCCACGAAGTTATCCCCGCGGCAGTACGAACAAAAAACGCAGTTTTGGGGAAGAGTAAAGCACCTACAATGGATAACATTCGACCTTTGACGAAATATCTGATCACTTAGAGAGGAGGTGAAGAGAAGTACATCAGACCTCCAACAAAAACGGGGAGGAGGAAATGATCATTTTAAGTCGATGACTTTTCAGCTAGGAAAGCGGATTGGATCGGCTCTGCTAAAAATGACTAGAAGATGCCAAACTGCTGGCGAGAAGCCTACGGGGCCCTAGTGGCTTCCCGATACAATCGATGTGGGGAATTTCAAGGGGACGTATCACACGGACTTCGGGAAGGTTTGGCGTGAACTGGCAGAGCGAAAAAGCCGAGGGACGCACTGTCATGGAACGGGTGTAAAGAGTGGGGGTTGACAGAGGGACTTCGAAAAAGAGGGAAAACTTGGCGGTGATTGATAATGTAAAAAAGCGCGTGAGACTCATCTGCTTGTCGCTTGGCGGGTCAACATCGGAACTAGGAGGTCCGAATCGTATGAGGCAAGACGTTGATCAAAGGGAGAAAAGTCGCCAGAAGGCCAAAGCTGAAGCCTCAACATGTGCACGACTACGGAAGGGAAAGAATACTCGCGAGCAGACTGTCAGGGGAAGCCAAATTTCGTCTTCAAGGACCGGCTTTCACTTCTAGCATATCGGGATGGTTCAGAAAAAAAGACTTGTACCGACTCAACAAGGGTTGGAAAGATCGCATTCAGGCTAACAATGAACAAGAACTTTTAAATTGAACCGTCTGGCGGTTCCTACCAAAGGTACATCGCGAGATTCAGTCCGGCACTGATGGGCTAAATAGAAAAGGGCAACCGGATGAATTGAAAAAAACGTTAAAGGTTTGTCCCCTCCTTTTGGAGGCGGGGGGGGAGGCAAGGTGGAATCTGAAAAACCTTGCGATAAACGAGGAAAGTCGAAAAACGGGTTAAGCACTTGAAAATCATTTCTTTCTTCGGGAGCATCGAAGAGTGGTCCCGGGCTAGGTAAAAAAGGTAGGATCCAACATACCTCCACAAAGTCCGTATGGCCGAGGGGAGTTTGTGTAAAAGATGTTACAGACGAAAACGAGAAGAATAAGTCATCGCGGAATTCCTGTTCCGCATCAGCGCAAGGAACTTGGAAGGAATTCTACCTTTCTCGAGTACAAAAAAGAGGAGGGGCATTCACTCGTAGCAATACGCAAACGTCTCGGAAATCCTTAGGCCTGGGAATGTGGGACTAAGCAATCGCCTGTTCAGAAACGTGCAGTGAAAGTAACAAATCGCTTTAAGAATGGTCGGCAGGGGGGCTCACACGGGCATAGACCCCGGAGGGTCTTAAAAAATAAGCCCTTTTAGGCCAGAAAACGAAAAAATACAAAAACGGGGAAGAAAAAGTGATTTCATATACTGACCTAAGCAGCAACAAAAAGCGAATCGGTTCGTTAACTAACAAGCCAGACACCGCAAACCAGAAAGCCAGGAGAGAAAGAGCCAGCGATGGCCGGAACGGGGTTGCCTCAAAGGGAAATCCGAAACACATCCACGAGCCATGCAAGAAGTAGCATAATTAAGATTTAACAGCCAGGTGGTGAGAAGGCTGCGGCAGGACCTAAATTGCGGGGAACCCTTCAAAAGGTCGTGAAACAGGAAGTCGGATCTGGATGAGAGAACTCGTCTTAATTTTACGAGATGAGGTATACAAACTCATAAGCTTACTACCCATAAAAAGCAGACTGGTTGAAAAAAATCCCCATTTGATTTTCGGGGAAGGAATAGTGAAAAACATTTAACTTAAGCCTGGATATGGTTCGCGTCAGTGGAAGAAGTCACTTAGGTTGTCCGGTGGTTAGATCACCCCGGAGGAGTTCTCACAGATTATCTGAAGTAGTTGGGGAAAGTGCGATAGTTGAAAACACTTCCGTTCTTGGTGGCTCTCGAACGCGCGAATCGAATTAGAAAACAACTGAGCGGACAGACCAATATCATGAAAAAGCCTGGGAGAGCCTTTAGCGCACCTCCCCACGAGAAAGGTCAAGGAAGCCCGCCTGCCTGGCTCGACGGCGGAACAGAAGGGCATATAAAAAACCATGCTCCAGCGCATAATACGAAACACGCAACACTCCGGGAAGCACAAGAGTGGGGGAGGGGATCTTTCATACTCATTGAGCGGCTTGAAGCGCTACTGGGGAGTTTCGCTCTAAACAAAACAACAACTTAGGAGAAAATAAAGGAAAATAGTAGCCTCAAATTAAAGGAGGAACTAAGATCGCATGCGTAATGCTCTAACGAACATCTTGTAGGTGCGTCCGGGGAGGGGGGTTGACCTTGGGAAAGGGGGAAGTTTGCGCCGTGAGCGAGAGGGATGAATGTCGCCGAGTGGCAAACGTCGAGCAGGCAGTCTTGATTTGAGGATCAGCACTTGAGACGGAAATCACCAGGTCGGGTTTTTCTTTAGAGAATGAGGAAAAGGGGACTAAGGTTTTAAACTGAGGCGAGGAGAGAAACAATGAACGTGGAATTGTTCACCAGGTTACGCAACCGTCAACGGGAAGATAAATGGCGAACAAGACGAGGAAGGGGTGGTAGAGTCCGCATAACCGTAAGCAGAACCTGAAATTGCGTACGGACTCGGAAGGTGGTCAAGACAGGGGACAAAAAGGCCCAAACTTGGGGAGGAAAATCCGAAAGGGGTGAGCCGGGGCGGGAGCAGCTTAAATGTCTCTGAGAGAAAACTTCCCATCGCCGACTTAGACCATAAAAAGAGATTGCGAAGAGTTGGGTTACAGAGCCGAGGTGCAAAGTTCATTGAGTCCGAACGAGGGCACAAACCTGTCTAGGATTAAATGAAGGAGGGTGGGTCATGGTATGAACTGTTCGGAAGGGGGTCTGGGAGGTGGGGGACTGCACAATCAATAAGTACTCAACTGGGATAAGTGAGGGGCGGTTTTATTGCAGGGCATAGCATAGAGGGGTTAAGGAAAAAAAAGGAAAACTTCGCTTTTTGTTCGCCTTTATAACAGTCTGAAATCCTCAGGAGGTTAAAAAAATTCGGGTCGGGGCCGGAGACACGAATGGGCCGGAGGCCGACTAAAATATTAGTAAACCCGCGACCAGGCGAAGATGTTTTGGAAACTGCCGACAAAACGGTAGCAGGTCCAGGGGGGTGGCGGTGGGTGCACTGGGTGTCGGGACAGAGCCAAGGATGCAGGGAGATGCTCGCGAGTTGGAA
>Ga0179593_1430102_pt1 | contig 11558 bp, 14 predicted proteins | sample CZODoug2_1_08_16_FD_185931 | JGI IMG/M metagenome (GOLD analysis project Ga0179593, IMG submission 185931) | Vadose zone soil fungal communities from Angelo Coast Range Reserve, California, USA - CZODoug2_1_08_16fungal (PacBio error correction) | ecosystem: Environmental > Terrestrial > Soil >...
CAGGACAGCATTGGCGCGGAGTTTGAAAACACCCCAGTGTACCCAGGGTGAACAGAAGGGGTCAGAAAGTTCAAGAGCACAACTGAAAAGGAAGGTGGAAGGGGTCGCGGGCACGGAGGTGACGGGAGGGGCACAAAAGAATCGTTACCAAGAGAAAAAAGAAAAACGGGCAATCATCAAGGGAGGGTATCTCCGGACAATGTTGTGGAAAAGAAATGGTATACGGGGAAAATAATTCAAATTATACGGCTCAACGGGGAGAAGGGGGAGCGTGGTCAAAAATTTTACGAGAGAGGAAGTGTGGGCAAGGTCAAAAAAGGACTGTAGAGCCGGTCGGGACCAGCCGAAATAACATTCAAGAGGGTAATCCGTGCGAGGGAGGCCAACGGTTCAAAAGGGTCAAAATATCAACCCACGAGAAAACCAAGCATCTGAGACAACTCCTAGTAGCGACGGGGGGGGGGGGGGGGGGGGGGGGGGGGGGGTATGAACGACGCTAGGAAGAAAGTGCCAAGGGAGCCGTTGTTAGGGCGGCAAGAACCATAAAAGCCTAAGTGGGAACGAAGACTGGGTGGGAACCTTGTTGTGCCAACAAGCCGGCTATTCAAAGGAGTGAGGGGCACTTGAAGGAAAGACCTTCCGAAAGACAGCATCCAAGGTTAGTAGTAAATAAGGAAGCGGTTCAGGGGACACTTCTGAAAAAAGAGTTTTCTGATCAAGACTGCTTGAGAAACAGACAAAGGGTATCCGTGGGGGGTGTGGGGGGGGGGGGGGGGTGGGGGTGGGGGGGTTGGGGGGGGGGGGAAAAAAACACAAACGGGGTCTGGGGCAGACGAAGTCCTCTCCATAGGTGAACTTGAAAAGCCTAGAGAGGGGGAGAGAGAAAAGATGCCCCTCCCTGGGTTTGTGTGGATGCGTAAAGAAAGAGAAAAGAGCAGTAGAGCGTCCAACAAACAACCAGAATCCAAAAAGGGCATAAACCCCTGGGGGTGGGTTGAAGCTCCAGCGGTTCGGGGGGGATTGATGGTGGATCAGTAAACGTATAAGAAGTCACCAAAAAACAAAAGGGAGAGCGGCGGTAAGCAAGAAGCGGATTACAGAATCCAAAACAAGGTTTGGCAAACGAAGTATCGTGGTCACCAATAGGAATGAAAAAGAGGGAACGAAAACTATACATAAACAAACATTTGCTCAAAGAATATCATAGGGGGAGTAGGAATAAAAGATGCTGAAAATCGAGAAATATGACAACTTATTTTAAGGGGGGAGTGGGGGCTGCCATATAAAATGCATTACGAGGATTGATCTGAAAACTACAAATCTGCAGGAGGGAAGTGGCAGTCGAGATGTCACATTCCAATGACAAAAAATGAAAGCGAAACAGGGAAAGGAGATTTGCATCCACACCGTAAAAAAAAATGAGAAGAGAATCAGTTTGGGAGGGAGTGGTTCCGAAGAAGAAGACGCCCTTGACTCGAATATCGATATTCGCTGCGTCCGACTAAAATAGAGGAACCCCGAGAAGGCCGGTAAGAAGCCTAAAAAAAGGAAGCACGGTACACAAGATTAAGGGAAAACTTGGTGTCACGATGGTCCGAAAAAAAAAACCCCCTCAGTGGGAAGTCAATCCGGTTCCAAGGGGGAGAACAAGCGACACAATCGCTAACTGACGGGAGGAGGGATCGGGAAGACCAAAGGGAAAAAACATAAAGCGTAAAAAGGTTAGGGGTGCAGAACAAAGGTTCTTCAAACTGGTACGGAGGAGTGGGAAGAACAGGGTGGGACTTCTTTCCAAGGGGAAGAACGAGGCCGGAGAAAGCAACGCCAATAGCTCCAGCTTTCAGAGGGAAGAGGAAACTGTTCGTCAAAGAGGGAAACTGTAGCAGAGGAACCACAGTGGCTAAAAGGTTAATACAAAACCTGTCGAATGTTACACTGACTCTGCTGGGGGGGAGAGATTAAAACGGAGAACCAATTGTCAAAATCAATGGTCTGGGAGACATGGGGCTGGGATTTGTATGTAACATCAAATACAACTGCGAGGATGACTTGTTAAAGCAGAAGCTGTGGGAAAGGATTTGCGAGGGGGAAACTGTGCTCGCAATAAACCAAGCTAGGGGTCAAGAACGAGGGTAAGTGGGGAAAGCCCGGGACAGAAAAATGGTAGTACCACTAAAGGGACGAAGAGGGCAGATCGAAGATAGCAAAGAGCCTGAAAGGGCTGAGAAGGAAGGAAAACCGATCGTGAAGAGGAACGGTCACTCCTTGAACAGCCTCCACAAAATCTTGGGGGGGGAGGAAGGTGAAAAAAAATAAAAGATTAAAAGGGGGGGAGGAAACCAGAGCTTGAGCTGAGAGTTTGAACAGCCTGACATGGGTTGTTTGTGACAGAAATCCCAAGCTCGTGCCTCCAAACCGGCCACTTAAAAGTTTGGGTGAGAATCAACAGTTCAGGGGAAGCAGGGTAACACAAAAAAGACAAGAAGAAAAGGAAATACGAAAAGAAAGTCAAAAAGGGAGGAGTCACGTCGAAAGGGAACGGACGGGTCAAAAGATGCTCTCTCAAAGAACAGGGCCGAACCCAACAAAAACTAGTATGGAACGACAAAAAAAAAACTGAAAAAGATCAGGGGGAAGGAACTGAAACTGAACGCGAAAACCCGACAAAAGGGGAAAAGGGTATGTCCGGAAAACGCAAAAAAGGGGTCGACAACTTGGAGTGGTGACAAAAAATGTGAAAAAAATCAACTTTGGTTTAACACGCAAGGGGAAGGCTGGCAGGGGTGGCCGAGAAGGGAAACAAAGCTGGGGGCATGAGGATTAAGTCCGCAACGAAGGAGGGGGGAAAGGAAATGATTTGTGGGAAAAGGTTCCCGGAAAAATCTATTTATAAGTAAAGGGAGTGAAAGGTCGAAAATCAATCAAGCGGGGAGGGAGGGGGAGGGGCAGCTAAGTTAACGGTTCAAAACAGTGGGAGAAAGAAAGAAAAAAGAAAACTAGGTTGTGTCACAGGACACAGTTCAGAAGGCAAGCGTGCAAGAAAAAGGAAATCGGGGTTCTTGAGATAAGGAGAATAAAAAAAAAAAAAGAGACAACGGAGGTATTGGAAGAGAAAAGGCAAGCGCAAGCCTGATCCACGGGAGGAAAGGAAATGCAATTTGAGTGGGGGAAGGGAATTGCAACATTGTAACGCTGGGGACAGGGACATTACAGGGGCTTTTCCAGCCAAAAGGTAAAAAAGGTGTAACTTCATATGGGAAGGGGAAGGAGCGAAAAACGGGGGAAGGGGTGTTTTTACCTGGGTAAGGCAAGTGGATGGGCTAAGAGTACGTAGGCATGAAGCAGAAGTTACAGTAGGATTAAGCCTCAAAATGTCGGTATGACTTAGAAAAAATTCGGGTATTATCAAAAGAAGAAAAAGGGGGGTGCACAGTCAAATAAAACTAAACGTCGGAAGAAGAACCTTGGGCTACAAGGGGGTGACGAGGCTAGCGGTACAGGGGGGCAGAAGATCAATAATAAGATTCATCCAGGGGGAACAGGGTTATCTTTGGGAAAGGAATAGGTGCTTATTCTCAAACTGAGAGTGTGGGCGGAAAGACCGTGGACAGCAAAAAAAAAATAAATCAAGGGGTGAACGTTTTGTAAAAAATCCGGTTGAAAGGGAGGAGGTCCGGATTAAGTCGGGGGGAAACGTCAGCTACGTGCAGCGAACGAGGGGAGAGAAAAAGAATGGGTCAATAAAAAGAAGACAGACAATCATATTCGCTAAAGCGGCTCGGGGGGCGGTTTTCATCCGTGGATGAAAAAGCAAAAATGTCAACGGCGGGACAGACCAACGGGGAAGATGGACTGTCGCAAGGTACATACAAGGGGCATCAAAGCGTCCAGAATGTTAGGGGGAGGAAGATCACAACAGACAGATCAAAGTTCAGTAACCAAGAGAAACCTCAGGGTGAAGAAATCCGGACGCCTATAGAAAACACAAGAACGACCCACCGATTGAAGGGGCACACTGACGGAAAAGCATTAGGAACGGTAACGAAGAGGAGAACACCCCGGCAAGAGGGATGATTGACTGCCGCATTACTGGAAAGGGTGAAATGGTATGTGGGGGAAATAGACTGTGGGAAAAATGAACTGCGACTCCCCCATCTCAAGGGACTAACTAAACAACCCGGGAGGAGAAACAAAAAACCCGCGAATGAGAGGGGGTACTTCAGGTGGTGTTGGGGGACTATAGCGGGGGGAGCCGAGTGCGCATTCCGCAGAAGAAAAAAACGCAAAGAGGAGGTGCCAAAGCAATCTATATGTGAAGCAGTTGAATTAAGAGGGCAACGTCCGAGGGAGGCCCAAAAAATGTCACTGGTTGAGGGGGGGTCCCGAAAAGCCCAATGGTCGATACAGCAGGTATACGAAAGAATTTTTTGAAGAGGAGGAAGGGGGAAGGCAAAGAAGTGAGCTGGTACCCTAACAAACGGGGAATGCCTAGGGTCTTGGGCCGGACCGAGGGAAATTAAACGGGAAAGAGAGAAACTCTCACTTCTTGCTGCTTAAACAAAGTTCCAAATTTAAACAGGTGTCAACTTTAGGAGGGGGCTCGTGGAGTTTGCACGCCTCCCACTTGTCCATGGCACCCAGCCTGGCTCTAGGTAAGAACCATTCTATCAAAAGAGGTTGGAATCCCAACACAAAGTGTGAGTAGTCGGGGGGTAATTTGAAGAGGGGAAATTTGCAACAACGGGAGGAAAGGCATACAGATTCACTAATGAAGCGCGTGTGAAGCTGGCGTCTCTCACCTATGGATGACAAAAGTTCCGCCAAGGAAGCAAGCTTCAGCCAATTTGAAACAAAAAAAAATGCATGGTTGAAGCCGCAGCAGGTCATGAGTTAAGGAGGAACAGCGGGAAAATTGGGGAAGGAGGACACCATCCGGAGGTGCAGGGTGGTTTGTTGGAGGATGGGGGATCTGGTGGGGGGGTGTGCGTTTCTGGAGTACCTCACGCAGCGACACTGGGCACATTAACGGGAAACCGGAGAGGAAGCCTGGCTATGAAGGGTCGGGGGGAAGTAAATAACTGGGGGAAAGCCGACAGGGCACTCCAGGTCCGGTAGCCAGGACCTTAGGAACATGGGGCTTATCTGAGTAAAGGGAAGAGTCACTCACAGTGGACCAAAATCCATCCAGAATTCTAGAAGATGGTCTTTGGGCTGAGCTAAACTCCTGAAGAAGGACCACAAAGGAAGGGGGCTTTAGCTTAAGTTGGATTAAACAATGGAGTAAGGACGATTTTAGACGGAAGGGGACCCCGCTGAACTACCATTGGAATACAATGGAAGGAGAAAAAGGACACTGTGGAGGGGGATAAACGCCTCAGTGTCAGATGGTTGGGGGGAGGTCTGCCGAACACAGCGGCAGGGGTCCTTGAGCAAATAAAGAGTAGCGTATCAGAATGTTTTGATGGAGCGATACGTCGTCAATAAGAGAGTTACGGGATCTCGGGAAACCACAAAGAGAAAGAGGTAGAAAAGAAGGTATAGAAGTCACTCTACTTCAAGGAAAATCAGAATAGCCAGTAGAACAAGCGGTATGAACTCAAATCAATAAGGAATTACTCTGACGGGGGGACAAACAACACAGGACATCATGATGAGAATACCATCCGGGGGAGTGAGGGGATTACCGACAGAGATTGTCAAAATCTCAGGGGAAAAAATTTGGAGGTGAAAAAATATGCAGCTAAAAGAGAAAGTCAAAGAAAACTGCAGCAAAAAGCTCCGGAAAAGAAATTCGCTTTGGCAGTAAAGGTGAGAGCTGGGGGGCCAAAAGACAGATGGAGAAAAAAAAAGACAGGGAGTTTGAGCCGGAGAAAGAAAAGGAACTGGAAAAAGCCCCCGATCAGGAAAGTCAATGGAAATCGTGTGGAGCAAGGAAGGAGTCCGCAAGACGGAGAAAAGCGGTGAAAAAGGATTTACATTAAAAAGCAAGGCATCAGCTTACTAGGCGCGCCGGAAGTCAATGTGCTCGGGGGGGAGCCGGGGAAGGACCAGCAACCCCTCTCTGGAAAACACACAATACGGGACTCAAAAAAAAGGCAAGACGCCGGGGGGTACAAAAGTGCCATGGGAAAGATGGGAATACGGAACTAGTGGTAGAAGAAGGCAGGTCATCACTCAAAGAGGTCTATGGGTGCATTGGTCGCGATTAAAAGGGTGGACGTCTTAAGACAATGAAGGGAAGCGCGGTCGGTACGCGACGCTGCAGGACGGAGAGTGTCTGCCGTGCGCGGGAACGGTAAAAAAAAAATCAAAATTAAAAAAAACCCAGTACGACAGGACTGCCAAAAGCAGCTGCGAGGGAAGGGGGTGTCGAAGAGATCATATCCCGGAGGTGTGCCAATGTAGCATTTGTCATCCCAATAACCGCCAACCGCCTTGAAAATGGGAAAGCTTGTGGCAACCTTGGTGGTGCCTCAGCAGCCAGGGGGGGCGATGATGCTTCTTCTTAAAGTCTCAGGCGGAATAATAGAGAAATACCTAAAATTTTGTTATATTAAAGCTAAGGGACTGGCGTCGCATCGGAAAAAAAGATTGGTAGGGATCCAGGAGGCTGCAAGAAAAACCAGGGGAATCAAACAAACGTCAAACAAGAGGGAACATCACGCGGAGCATTACGAAATATGTACTGGAACCGGCTTGAAAGATTATTTTGCAGGGGAGACGATCGGCAAAATCCTCGTGTTGGTTGATGTATGCGCGGAAAAGAACGAAGCACCGGAGCTAAGGAGACCAAAAATCCACCAGTCCCCTCTTCGCGAAATCTGGGGTTTGTGTGAAAGGCTCCGCGGTGGCAGGTAAGGAAATTGACCTGGAGTTCGGAATAAAGAAGTCCTCATAGGAACCAACTCATTCGGAGGCAGAAGGGAGGAGGGACGCATCCCCTCGGTGGCAGACACAGGGTGGGAAAACGAGTCTGGCACGCGTGAGTGAAATGCTCGCAGCCCAGAAAAGGGTGGCTCAATTACAATCGGGGTCGGGCTGGGGGCAATAGGCGTCCGTCATGAAATTGCTTTTCTGATAGTTCAGGGGGTGAAAGGGAAACTGCGCTGCTGAGCGGAAAGAAAGAAATCGGAGGGCGGTCAGGGACCATTCGGAGTAGCCGGCGTAAGGGCAGAAAGGACGGTAGCGCGGAAAGGAAAGGGGGGCATTTGAAGGACAGAAAACGCCAATAACGGATAATAGCGAATCGGAGGTCATTTTTGGGCGGCGTGTTTCGCAAACCATGGGGCTGAGTATAATATAGTAATGAGAGGCGTCATATCTGCAACCAAAGGCAGGAAAAAAAGTACCTCCTAACGAGGCAAAAAGGGAACAACAAAGGATTCGTGGCGGTCCACGAAATGAAAGGGGGACAAATAAAAAAACTCCCCAAAACTCGTACCACATAAAACGCCACTTCAAAAGCTTGAAAATTAAGCCCCCTCTCAAGGCGGCAATCTCCTTCGCGTAGTTAAATGGGAAGCCACTCAGAGGGGTTTACTAGGCTAGCCTCGGGACATTGACTTAGCCAGTCGCCAAGTTTCTGCCGGGCAGAAGGGGTCTTTGAAACAGTGGTCTCATGCGACCTAGGCTTCCGCCTGGAACGGAGAAAATCACAACAATAAGACTACAGACAGGGAGAGCTGAAAGACGGGTAACTTCAGGGTTTGACAGCCAAAGGGCGCTGTCGAAACCCAATAAACAAGTGGTAAAAAACCTGTCGACGTTTTACGAAGGCACTGCGGAAGAAGGCGTAGAAATATACACACTTTGGGCGGGAGAAGCAAATTGCAACACAAGTGTTCTTAAGGTTAGAAAGGATGATTTCCGGGGAGAAGAAAAAAAACTCAAGTCACTTCTTTGCCGCTCATTTTTTGTTATAAAGTCAGTTTGAGGGGGGGGCAGGCTTGCCAAGGTCTCGTTCAGTCCCCAAAGAGCTCCTTATTCTAAAAGAAAGGGGGCCGGTGGCATGGAAACCGCGAAAACTGGACACGGGGACACCTCGGGGTTAGTCAGGAGCTATTCGAGAAAAAAACATAAACGAAAGAATTACGCGGAAGGGAACTAACGCCGCTTGCTTTAATAGAGCATTAGAGGGACTAAGTAAACAGGATGAAGACAAGATCTGGGGCATTCATTAGAAAACACAAGAAAAAAGAAACTGGGACCCCAGAGGCGTGCGGGACTTTCATATGCGGAAAGACCTGAAAAAGATGTTTTGGTGGTCCTACGGCCCACTCCGACCGACAACACCCCGCCCAGCGTAACCTGGAGGGTGGGGAAGAGAGAAAAAAAACAGGGACTGAAATTGCTTCTTGGGTGCACACAAACTCCAATTCGTCGGAAAACGACAAAAAAAGACAAAACGTACCCGGGTCAGGGTCGCGCGTAGACAGGGACCGGAACGTTTTCCTTAAGCACGGCATCTCTATCAAACAAAGCAAAAGAAAAAAAGCCGACATGAAAGAGATCACGTTAAAAAAAAAACGAAAAATCAGGCCGTTCGACGCGACCGACTACCGGGGCGGAAAACGGTATGGTCTAGCAAAGGGGGCTGAGAAGGGGGGAGGGTGGGGGTGCAGAGCAAAGTTGCAAAAAAAAATCGCACTTTGTGGAGAGGGAACCACTCAGGGAATTTTCTGGGCGGGGTGGGAAGGAACAGCGTGGTAAAGGTAGAACCAACAAAGATTTGGTAAAGGCGGTCACCAAAAGAAGCACACGAAGGGCTGGTCAACAGGGGTGTGACGAAGTTTTATGTGTTTTCCTGAATGAAAAAATCAGGTAAGCGTTGACCTACATGAGGACAGGGGAGAATGGTTAGGCAAAAACGGGCGCTGGGAGGCAGGGTCCTTGGGACGGGCTTTAATGGCGAGCGAAGAGAGCGAGCCCTGGAATAAAACCGAGGTTTTTCCCGGTACCAGGGAAAGGGACATGGGGCACAATAAAGGACTCGGTCTTGAGAATAGTCAGCAGCCAATGCTGGTTATTGCAATAATGAAAACGTGAAAAGCGCAAAGGGACGTATTCACAACCAGAGGATGAAAATACTTACTTGCGGGTGGGGTCTTGTGTTCAACAAAGGGGCAAAAACGAAAGGTCGACCGTATGCAATGATTCAAGTGGGGGGGAGGAAATTTAGCCCGCCAAGGGTACGGATGGGAAATTGGACCAGGCAGGGCAAAGGCGCAACGGGGCACAGGTGGGTGGGAACCGGGGACCGCATTTGGTAGTACGACTACATAGGCCATCCAAGAACCGCCAGGTTAAGGAGGGGGTTTAAATCGAACCAGCTTGCGTCTCGGGAGAGTGGGGGGAACTTCGCACGGCCAAGGTCGGAATGGTCTCAGGGTCTCCGAAGGCACAGGGTGGGGGAATCACACCACGGTTCGCGCCCAGCATGGAATTGGGAGATGGCGAACTGAACCGACCGGGAACGAGGCCTAATCGCAGCCAGTGGCTAACAGGAATCCCTCTGAGCTCCGTGCGATTGCAAGACGTGCTCGTGTGCTTATAGGTGTGAAGAGGAAAAGGCTGAGATGTCGCAAAAGTAGGGGGGGGGGGGCGGTCGAAAATCTGTGAAGCAACGAAAAGATTGCCGTTTTGCCGACAGTTGATAGGATTGAACAGAAGTCCGATTTGTGTAGAGAGTCCGCAGACGCAGCGGAATATCTATATGAGTGAAGAAGAAATGGTCGAAACAAAGCCGTCAAAAAGTGGGGGAAATAACTAGCAGGAGAGAAGACAGGGACGTTTGGTGGTAATTTTATGAACATGCTTAACCTGTCCTCGGCGAAGACCTAGGGCCACTTTGAAGGGGGCGCGCCAGACTATCAGAAGGGAAGAACCAATGGGAAGAGTGTAACAAAACCACGCAGAAAGCATCAAAGCCATCCATAGAATTAATAAGTGTGAATAAGAAGGACGCCTAGACTGACCACCAAGACCCCGACCACAGGGACTTGAGCCAAACTAGGGGAATAGAATTTAAAAGGGTCCCGTGAAACGAAGAAGCGTCAGGTAGGAAAACCCTCGAGATGCACGGGGGATAGGCCCGCCGCATTCTGAAGATTCATAGTGAGGGGTGTTAAAGGAGAACTTTAAAGCGACTGCACCCCCATCAATGTTCTAAACGGCACCCAAAAGGCGGAAGCTCAAAACAAAAAAACCTGGGTCGAAGGAAAAACGGAAAATCAGGGGTGTTTGGACAAAGAATGCCGATTTTCTTGCATTGGACTCAGAATTACAAAGCCCCCCAAGAAAGAAGGTGGCCGAAGGGAGCGGGAAAAAAGCGAGCGGGAAGAGGGGCAAGTTGAAAATATTGCTGACGGGGAGAAGAGAGGTGTCACAACGAACTGCTGGGGTACCGGTGTCGGCGAGCACATGCTTGATGGGAAGAACGGGAATCCGAAACCTCCTTTTGCGACGAAAGCGGACCGAAACCCACTTTAGAGCATATCTAAAAACGAGCGGGAAGACCTTCAGGGAGGGCTTCCGGCGAGGGCATGAGCAGAAAGATCAGCGCGAAAGGCGTGCGGAGCCACAAGTTCCAAATCGTTTACCAGTGTCACCGAGTCGGAATAGGTAGTGGCCGCCGGGGGGAACAGATCAAATTGGAAAAAAGAGATTAATCGAGGACCCACCAGAACTCGCGCGGCTTGGACTAGCCATGGGGAGCATGTGGAAAGGGGTATAAGGTTGGAAGTGACCCGCTCACGGCAAGACAAGCTAAGTAATGAATAAGTGAAAAACCGGCGAGCCAGACAGTTGGAGGAACCCGTGAAAACAAGGAAGCTCAAACGCAAACAATTGGGGAAAAGAGACAGCTTTACCCCGTGGGTTTTAGAATCCTCTAAGGGCGATTGTAGGAAGGATGACCAATATTGAAAAAGGTGGGCCGAGAAGACCAGCAGGCGCGGTGCGGTTGGGGTGGGGAAGAGTGGGGGGGAATCTCTGGGTTGGGGGGGAGGCAGAACCGCAATCCGCAGACACTTAACAAGTGACGTCACCGAGGGAGAAGCCTGACGCCTAAATGAGGGGGGCATGGGGAAGGAAAAAATAACTGTAAAGAAACTCCTCCGGGAGTAATCCCTTTGACGAGAACGTACCTTCCAGTAACATTGAGTACGGAGCTGGGTCGAAAGGACGTGATTAGCGCTTTCCAGCAAGTCCATGATTCTCCAATGTTACGTTTGATGAAGAACAAACTGAACAGCAAAACTTAATGCAGGAGAGTGGGCCGGACATTGATGTGAAAGCGATTTCACTGAGGAAAAAGAATCCCCCGCTGGGTCCAATCAAAAGACAAGTGAGATTGAAGAAAACAATGGTACTGAGGAGGGAAAAAAGCGTACCGCACGCCAAGGGGAGTGGCGGGATTACTCAAGACAAGAAGGTCGAGTGGGTTTGTTACGAGGAAGGAACCCGACTGATAAGAGGCCATTGCAGCTGGGCCCGGAGGAAGCGGGTATACCGAGGGTGGCCCTTGGCATACGCAGCGGTCGTCCAGGAACGCGTGCCGG
>Ga0179593_1316445_pt1 | contig 11557 bp, 20 predicted proteins | sample CZODoug2_1_08_16_FD_185931 | JGI IMG/M metagenome (GOLD analysis project Ga0179593, IMG submission 185931) | Vadose zone soil fungal communities from Angelo Coast Range Reserve, California, USA - CZODoug2_1_08_16fungal (PacBio error correction) | ecosystem: Environmental > Terrestrial > Soil >...
AAGGGAGGTGTGTAAAAACAACAGCGAGAGGCCAGAGTGATTCAGAACTCCGGTAAAAGACTTAAAGAAAAAGGAAAGAAAAGGGGGGGGAATAACGCAAAGGGTCATTTCAGGTCGGGGGAAACGTGTCGATGGGGACTCATCAGGGGGGGGGTGTTGAGCACGATCAGGAAAAAAAGGGAGTTGCGGCAGGGGGGGTACATATTGCCGCAGGGAGGAGGAATAAAAAAAAGACGGAAAAAAAGAAAGAAGGAAAGGGGTACAAAACGGATTGGCACTAAGAAAAGGTCACCAACCTCCTCGAGACGCGATAAAAGGAAGGACAGCACGAGGGGGGAAGAGTTGCCTCCTCAAGACAACGAAAAAACAGACACGCCTGGTCAAGTGCCGTTTGGGGCCAAAAACAAACCAACGGCGGTTTGTCAGGGGGGAGGCACGGTACACAGGTGAAAGAGGGCAGAAGAGAATTGGGTGCCAACCCGACGCAGACTAAAGGGGAAAAAAGGGCCAGAGTATAACGAACGGTCCCTGGTGGGGCTTTGAGCAGTGGTGGAAAATGAGATGCCGAGGTGTCGAGGGTGCACTGTGGGTGGTCAAAGCTGGCAGGGGCGTTCGATCCTTCTGGTGGTCGGTTTTCCCCAATAAAGGGGAACCGAATTAGAGGCGGCAGGGGATGGGGTCATGTGCCGTCCAATCCTGGTGATGACGGGGTGTGCTCACTGGGCTGGAACGCCGGACACCAATACGCAACGGGCGGGAAAAAAATTAAAAAACAGCCAGGTAGGCCAAACACCAGAGGTGGCCCGGAGAGAAGTGGACGATAAAAATCCAGAGTCTTCAAAAAGTCCACTGCCGCCACAAGCTAAGGGGGACCGGGGAGGAAGAGGCAAGTAGATCTTGTTGGGGAAAAAACTCGATGGTGGTTGGGTCCTCAAAAAAAAAGGGGCGCCCCTCCACAAGTGACAGGAGGGAAGGGGAACCACACCTTAAAGCAGATCGCTTGCAAGGGAGCAGCACTTTTGGGGTAAATGACAACTGAGAAAGGTCTGTTGCCAAAGTTTTTAAGGACGAGGCGGGGGTTGTCTCAGGGGGGGGCGGAAGGAGTCGTTTTGGGGGATGGCTGCAGGGGGGGACAAACATGCTGAGGGAGGCTAACAAAAAACAGGTGTGGGGGGTCCTCTAAGAAAAAGGGGGGGTTTGCAAAAGAGGACGACACAAGGAGAGAAAAACAAAAACGGGGAAAGGGCTGACATAAACTGTGGCACGGACTGACAAGCAAACTATTTGGGGGGATGAACGAGTGGCAAACTGGCGAGGGAGACAAAACTGGAAAACCCCTGACAGGGGGGGGCCAGCAGAGGGATCGCTTCGGGGGAAGCGGGTAAGGCAACCGCTGAGAAAACCCAGCTTGGGGAAGAAATGTGTTCCCGATGAGTATGTATCATCCGGAAGAGGAGGGGACGGGTGGGGGGTCACACCAGCGTAAGTGCGACGGGGACAATCGGTTGAAAGCACGGTTGTCGCACTTTGAAACAAGCTGCTTGTGGGTTAAAAAAAGGGAGGGGGAAAGGAGGAAAAGTACCATGACCTGTGGCTCCATCACCAAGTGGGAAATTGTCGCAGTGCGCAAACATCCGCCCTGACACGATCAGCACGTCAAAATAGTATGGCTGGTGAATGCAAGGTCGAAAAAAAATAGGGAACAGGAGTTGGAAGAGAGGGAGGCCAACAGAATGCTTGAAAACCACTTCGTATGGCGGGGGTGGCAACTCGAGGACGAGGAGAAGACAAACAGTATCAGGCTGAATTAAAAGGGAATAATTGGACAGGGGGGTTCCCAGGAGGGAAGGTGACGGATCGATTTCAAAAAAACGCCGGTGCGAACGAAAATCAGTGGGAGAGAAATTTTGCAGGGGGTGGAAATCCGGACCGGAAAGAAAATAGAGAGAAATACTCAAGAGGCCGAGGAGAAAACACCGGATGGGCACCTGGTGGGAGAATGCAGGGACATCGATCCGCTCCCAAACTAAAAAAAGCAGGTAAACACCAAAAATGGGTTGTGGGAAAAGGACCTGGAAAACAACGCCATGCCACGGACGTTTTTTAGTGACGTCAAAGAGGTCGGCCACGCCTGGGGAGAAGACAACGGACAGTCACAAACACAGTTTTCAACAAGAAAGAAAGGGACAAAGAAAAAAAACAAGGGAAAGGATGGGGACCGCGATCGTTGAGAAAGGCCGTCTTCGGACGATCGCGGCGGAGCAAAGGAGGGGTCTTGCGACATTTAAAAGCCCTTGCTATCAGTCATACTCTCTGAAACAACAAAGATAGAGGGAGGATGGGGGACATGGATCAAAATCAAAGTCGCCCAAAGTTTCGCCGACAAAACTACAAAACGCATCACAAGACTCAAGCCAGCCGAAATGGGATCTCTCGCGGCAATAAGGAACGAATAACCGTGTGTAGTTGAAGGCCATGTTGCCAAAACCCTTTTGGGAAGGCATACGGGAGACAAACAGGAAAAGATCATACCGCGGAACGCTCAACGCTACTCACCAGTGGGGGGGAAGGGAGGTCGCAAAACACAAACCGGGGGTACAGGGAATTGGGGCTGGGGGTGGACTTGGGGGAAAAGAAAATCAGTGGAAAGGCAAACGACCAGCACCGACATGTGAAAGGTAAAAAAACACCAAGGGGGCCCCCATCTGAAAGGTGGTGCGCGCACGGAGCTGGAAAGGTTAAGGGGGGGGGGAAGGGAATCCGGTGCATGGGACGACCTCAATCATCGAAAAATTACAGCACCGCAAAGGTAAGGGAAAAAAGCAATCGAAGTGAGGGCAGTGATAAAAAACGCGTTAGCGACCAGGGGAATCGCGGACCTACCAAGCCGGTCTTTCAAAAGTGCAAAGACGAGCAAGGAAGCAAAACACAATAATCGTTCAACAAGGAAAAAGGAAAAAAAGGAAAGGCCCAAATACCCTCGGGGGGACCTCGCAATTACCAAAGAAACAAAATAGAGGACCGTGACTTGAGCGGAAAGACAAAAAAAGTAGGCCGATAGCAGGAGGGGGAACAATAAAAGAGGAGGAAAAAAGAAGGACCGTACTCTCCCAGCGTCAGAACCAAATCGTGCATTAACACGGGAGGAAAAAACAAACCGGCGAAGGGAAACAAAAAGGAGTTGTAAAAATAAAAAAAAAAAAAAAAGCCCAAAAACAGAAAAAAAAAAAGGGGGGGGGGGGGGGGTTTAAAACTTGTTACACCCCCCAGATATTAGAAGCCAAAAAGAAAAACCGAGTCCTTCAATAGCAGTTTAAAACGGGCGAACGGGGGCCTATCACACGCCCGAAGCAAGGATCCAAGATGACTTGGGTGTGGGAAGGCCAGGGGGGGTTAAGGAACCAGCCTTTGGGAGAGAACGACGAAGCCCGTAAACAGAATAAAGAAGATGAAAACTTCCAAACATGTAAGCCACGACCTGGAGGAAAAAGCCGTAGGAGACAGAAATGTCGGAAAAACTTTAAAGAAAAAAAAACGGGAAGCGGAAAAAGGCATGCGACAAGACGGAAATGAAAAAAAAAAAAAGAGTCCGCGACAAGGACCCATCTCCGCGAACGAAAAGCCATACACATAAAAGAATAGGTGTCATTAACAAAAGTAAACTGCCTAGGGCAGCTAATGAAGGAGGTTACCCAAAATCTCACTCGTCGGGCGGGGGCCGAAAAGAAAGACATTATAAAAAACAATCATAAAAAACACCGATCTCGGGAAAAGCGCCTTTCACAACGGGACGCGGTTGGGGAAGTTTGAACGGAAGAAATCAGAAACCTCATGCAGAGGTAGTAGTAAAAAGAAAAAAAAAAGGGAATCAGACCCAATGGAATCGGGGTTCCTGTTTTCAACGCAGGAACGGTATTGTTTGTCTCGGTTCCGAAGCACACAAAGGGTCGAAAAGACACTTGTAAACCGAAACCTGGGGAAAAAGAACGAATGGCAAGTGATCCGTGGTGCAAGACAATCTTACTGGAAAAATAAAATAAGCGAAGGGCACAAACCCCGCAAAGGAATAAGGCGAAAAAGCCCATTCCCAAACGCACCGAGCAAGGCGAAAGACACAAGCAAGAAAAAAGGGGGCAGCGAAGCCTCTGGGGCAAAAGAAGAAAAGGGGGGGGGGGAAGGGTAGTCGGCGGGGAAAAATTTTCTGAAGGGCGACCGGAAGGAAACTCGAAATAAACCCTGGGGCCCAAAAAAAGGATGCTAAATGGGGGCGGGGAAGGGGGCCGGAGCAAAAGACCCCGCAGACTTTTAGATTTGATCCGTTCGAGAAGTAGGTTGGGGCACCTGCTATCAACCTGGTTTAATGCGCAGAAAGGAAATCCCCTCAAGCAGGAAAAAGCGCAACGAACAATAAAAACGGAAATCCACCAAGTGGAAAAAATCGGAAACAACCTTCAAGAAAAGGAAAAGAGAAAACGTTTTGTTAAGGAACAAAGATGACCGCAAAGGCATCTCGCGGGCTTTCGAAGAATGTCCTGTGCAAGACGAAAAGCCGCTGTTGTTTGGGGGGGGGGAGGGGACCCTAAAAAAAAGGGGGCAGGAAAGCAGGAGGATAACCTTGATAAAAACAAAAACGGATTAGAAAGAGAAGAGATCCGCGGGGGGAGTAGCAAAAAACGCACATCAAAAACGGGGGAAAAAGATCGTGAAACATGGAGGAAAGGGAAGAAGATTGGAATCCGGCAAGTCCACATCTCGAAAATGGAATACTGGGGAGTGCTGATGGGGAACACGAAGATTTGTACAGACGATCGGGAACAGGGGGGGAGGGCCGAGGGGGGGCGTGCGATCAGGCTCGATACAGCGGCGTGCCCCGAAATCAGGGGGAAATATGGGAGACGAAAAATTATTGGCGGTTGTCAGATCGAAACAAAGATCAAAGGTTCTCAAAGCGGAAGTGGGGGGGGCAAAAATACAAAAGCCGGAGAAGGGGGGAAGACATTGCCTGCAACGGACCACGGCCTGGGAATGGGCACTTCCAGCTCGTTTTCAAAGAAAAAGGGGGGCGCAGACTGAAAGGAAGGAGGAAAAAAAAGGTACGAAGTCCGTGGGAGGGGCATTGTGAGCAGAAAAATTTCGAAAGCCCCCGGCGGGAGGGGGCAAGTCGGCGATGTGGCCGACAGGTCAAAACCAATATTTCCAAAAAAAAAGGGGGAGGGGAGGTGGGCCACGATGGGGCAGCAAACGGAGTCCGAAGACAGAAAGGGCGCCACCGGAAAAAGAAAACGGTAAGGGCCAATACAGGGTGGAAAAGCGAATTGAAGGGGGGGAAAGAAGACAAACAATACCGAAGGAGAAAAAAAAAATCGCGAAGGGAAAGAGAAAAAGACTATCCCGAAAAAGACGAAAAAAAGAAGAGGCTGCAACAGGGATTGCAGGGTTTAAGGACACCACGCGATCACTCAAAGAAGGGGGAAACGTTCTGTAAGCAAAAAGATGGGGGGGTCCGAAATGGGGGACGAACTACGCAAGTGGTGAGAATGGGAGGTAAAAAACCTAAAAAATTCTCGCTGGGAGAAAGAAAAGGCAGCGTAGATTATTCCGCCATTAGGGGATCGGCATTCGTAGCTGTAGGGGTGGGGGTGGACGAAAGTGGAAAATACGGAGAGCTTTTTTGTGAGTAATTCAAAAAGTGGGAAGCAAGGATGGGGTGTAACGGGGGGGGGGGTTGTGGCAGAAAATTGGGGGCGGTCGCGGACGAAAAACCGCAAAAGAAGGCTTTTACATCAAATGTGCAAGGAACGGAAAACTATAAGAGGAGCATATCGATTCGAAAATCAAAGATGGAAAAGAAAAATGGCGTAACAGGCAAAAACGAGCAGGGAATCTGAGGAGGGCAAGGCAATGGTCGGCGTCGGCGGGGGAGGTTCACCTCTTACGACAGCAGTGTGTCGATTGGGGATGGCAAGGATAATCAAGACAAAAATTACAAAGCGGTTGGGGGTCCACCAACGTTGCTCACAGGGGGGGGGGGCCAGGTTGCAGAACAGGTTCGTGAAGCAAAAAGTGTCAACTACTTGTTGGTTCGCAGAGGGGGCGTCAGGGGGCCCAAAATCGGCAGGGGAATGGCAGGTGCAGCAAAAAAAAAAAACCAAAAAACAAACAAAAAAAAAAAAAAAAAAAAAAAACAGTCCCTCATGGAAGAAATCCTTCAGAAAATGATTTTTTGGCTGGGAAGGAAGACGTATACGCAAAAAGGGGGAAAGTGTTTTGTCAGACGTCGCGCAACACACTCGGGCTTGAAGCACCGAAAATTTCCCCCTTAATGGGGAGGGTTTACGAGCGGGGTGTGGAGAGAAAGAGCAAGGGAAAAATGCGGCAAGGGGGGACCGGGGGATTAAAAACAGGTAAAGCAAGATTTGCGCCGGGAAAGGGGGGGGTGGTGGTATCGAAGGGGGGGGTCCAGTAAGAGTTTAATGGGGTGCGTAATGAGGGGGGCTCAAAACTCAAAGAAAAGACATACGGTTCTCTGAAAAAACCAAAGGGAAGAAAATGGGGAAAAGGGGGGTAATGCTCAACAAAAGAGAGGTCTGCTCGCGTCAACGGAGGGTAGAAAAAGCCAAAGGTCCAACAATAAGTGGGCACGACCTGACGAAAAACGGGAAAAAAACGACGGGGGAAAACTCAGAGGAGAGAAAGGACGCTTCAAAGTGAGGGGGTGGGAAGCGCTTCCTCAAAAAGTTTGAAGGCAAACCTTCATGACAAGGAAACTTTCAAATACACACAAAAGTCGCAAACCTGAGAGGCAGCAGACGAGATCGGCGGCAGAAGTGAGGCAATCGAGGGGGAAGGGGCGCCGGGCTTTTAAGGTTGATGTTTCTCTCAACACAACGAGGATTGGTGCATAGCAAAAAAAAAAGCAGAAAATTTCGACGGACAAAGACGACCTGCAGAGCAAAAGAAAGGAGAGAAGGAAACTGGGTCAAAGTCGAGGAAAGACCAGGTGGCTCCATGGGCGTGGGGGGAGGGGGAAGGGAATTGGGGGGGAAAAAAGTTTGAAAGAGAAACGGAAGGACACCCATCGCATAACAAGAAGGGAAAAGCTCGCCGAAGAACGTAAGGGAACCTGGTGTAGAGCAGGTAGGGGAACCAACCTGATACGTGTGGCTAACTGGGGTGACCACCCTCAGGGGGGGGGAGGAGAGGCAACCGCGTTGAAAAGGTCATCACATGGACCCCAAGAGCAAGGGGTGTTGGCGACACTCTTGATTAGAGGGAAGCGGAGGGGAACTTCCCTTCATTCAAAAACACGGGGGCATACAAGAGGGAAAAAAGAGAAGCCTAAACACAGACGGCGCCATGCCAAAAGCAAAATACGGGAACGAAAAACAGTATAAAGAAAAAACCCGAGGACCCATCTCAAGGTTGTAAATCGAAAAAGGAATCCGGAATTTGGGACTCGAGCAAAGCGATCCAAAAAAAAGAGCAACAGAAAGGAAGGGGGTCGCTGTCAAACAAGAGCTCCACGATAAAAACTGGACTTAGTAGAAAGTCAAGGGGAACCCGGGGCATACCATCCAAAAATAGATCTGAACGTGTCACTGGAGAAGAGTCAACGAGACCATGGAAAAAATTCAAAAAGAAAAGAAATGGAAAAAGAAAAAGTCGTATGACGGCGCTGCACCCGGGAGGGAAACAGCATGGCGAAACGAAATATACAAGAAAATGCGACATATACCAAAGGGGATGGTTGGCCCAAAGCTTGTAAAAAGACGTTGGGTCCGAATGACTCAGAATCAAAATCGAAACCAGAAGGGGGAAGGGGTACGAAGGGGAAAAAAAAAACAGGACGGGGGGAACTTGTCCTCACCAATCTGGGCGATGACACGGCCAACGAGTCCCAAAAAGGGCCAAGGTGTTTAAGCTAAAAAGCTGAAATAACGGAAACAGACGCAGATGCAGAGATAAATAGAAACGGGGGAAAAACGGTCCGTGCCAAAAATGTTAAAGGAAACAACGTGAAGGGGTCGGTTTTCAAAGGGACGGGGCGCAAACAAGGATGGGGAGGGAAAAAAAAACAAACAAGGGAAGAAGAGGAACAAAAGCACATGCATGAATAGACTGAATAAAAAAGGCTCCACATGTCAAGAAAAAAACAAAAGAAAAAACGTTTGGGCCAACTTCTGAAAAAACGAATACGGTAATCCATTCGGAAGAAACCCAAACCTACGGAAGAGGAGTAGGACTTAAATTTTTGAATTGGACCATCTGAGCCTAGGAGGGGCTCAAAAAGGGGGAAGGGGGAGAAAAAAAAGAAAGGGGCAAAAAAAAACTGGACTGATTACCAACTGGAAAAGGTGTGGGGAGGGGGAAAAATTTTGGGGGGAAGAAGCTGGAAGGAAAAGATTGGGGTCCGGATCGTCTCCTGAATGGTCAGTTCGTCCCCATATAGGGACTTTAAAAATGGTGTGTACTGAAAGTAGGGGAGTGTGTCCGCGGCGTTCAAGGGAAAACATAGGGAGAACGAAGTTATGAGAGACAGTAAACGGCCGGAAGAAAAAGAGAATAGGAAGTGAAGTTTTGAAAAAAACATCCAGTCGGGGGGGGATCAGAAAAGCAAAAAAAAAGCCCCTCACAGGAGCAATCAAATCCTAAAGACACTGACAGAAACGAGCCGGTTGTACATTCTCTTTCAAAAAGATAAATCCACTTCAAAACTCCGCCGACTTTGGGTGGTCACGGAACTCCTAAGGGGAGAGGAGTTGATTTCATAAAAAGGGCGCAAGAGGGGAAGTGCCTAAGTTCCCCCACAGAAGGGGGGTCGCTCACGCGGAACAAAAGTGCGGGGAAATCTCAAGAATCTTTTAAGGAGGACAGAACAAACCCGTCCAAGCACGTGGGTGAGAATTGGGTTGGAAGAGGGCCTGTAGGATGTTTGGCAGGAAGTATGCGTCCTTGTAAAGGCAAAAGAAAGAACGGGCACGATCGGTAATCGAAGCATACCTAGAGAAAAAAAAAAAAGAGGAAAATCCACTTTTGACGTCGCGGGAGGGATCGAAGAAAAACTACGAACAAGGAAAATTTTTTTTGGGAAAAACAGGAAAGGGGAGGGACAGGGGTGGGACCGGCTAAAAGATTCAGTGGTCTGAATGTGGGGGAAACCGAGAGAACAAGGGGCACGCTCCGGAGGGGGGGGGTGCGTGAGGGGGCGATCGGGAATCATACGAAGTCGAGAGACAAAACAAAAACGGGGATAGAGATCGCAGTCACTGCTTCAAAGAGAGAGGAAAAAGCAACAAGAGGCAAATGGGTCAGCTCGGGTAAAAAACCGTCTCGAAATGGGGGGGGGAAGATTGAAGCTGAAAAAAGGTGCAGGTCTTAGAAAAAAGACCGTGTACCAGAATGTTCGCCAGAGGGGGGGGTGAACAAACAGGATCGGGAAGGGCCAGTCAGTGGGGTTTGCACCAGATGGGGACGTGGTGAGCGTTAATTCCCGATACACGCCTTCGGGAAATCTTAAAAGACAGACCCTATGAAAAAAAAAAAAAGGTGTAAAAAAAAAAAACTTCTCTCGGGGAGATAAATGAGAAAGAGGGGGGGGGGGGGGTTGGGGCTCCAAAAAAAAAACTAAACAGAGCTTAGCTGTCGCAAAAATTGCTCGAAGTTGGGGAAGGGGTAGCGGGGGAAGGGTCAAGAGAAGGGGAACGAAGTGGGAGCAAGACGAGGGCAGACGGACTCCGGCGGACAAGGAAAAGGAACGGAGAGGAATGTCTTAGAATGGTAACAATAAAAGGAAAAAGCCCCCTCCTCGTGGGGGAACAGGCCACCGTAAGGAAGGGCTAAGGGGGCGGGAGGACATAGTACAATGGAGTTCCGACTGGGGCAAAAAAAAAAAAAAGGGCACATTAGATGACATCAATGAGAGGGGAAGGCCCGTCCGAAAAAATAGGATCAGTGGGGAGACCAAACTGAAAAACAGAAGACCCACAATAAACACGAAGGCGGATAAACCGGGGCAAGAGAAACGACGCGAAAGAGGAGAAAAGAAATAGAAGGGGGCAGAAACAGAATTAGAAGGATGTCTTGACGAAATTCCTCCCAACCGGAGGAAAAAGGGTACGGACTCCATGCGACAGACTAGTTAGGGGGGGTGAACGGGAGTGTTGGCCGGAAAGGGGGCAGGCAAAAAAAAAAAAAAAAAAGTGAGCGTGAAAAACGGTCACAAAGGTCTTCATCTCGGGCCAGGGGGGGGGGAAGAAACAGGAAAAGAACGGCCATCGGGGTTGATAGGGAAGGGGAGGACCAATTTGCGAGCGTTTGGGGGGGTCGAATCAAAGAGGAGGGGGGGGGGAAATAAGACGGGGGTTGAGGGCAGTACAGGCAAGGGGAAGCCGTGGTTGGAGCTTCCAAGGGGTTTTTGTCACCGAGATCAAAAGGGGTTTGCTACGAGCGGGACGACGCAAAAGGGCTTGAGTGGGGGCTTGAAACAGGGGAAAGAGGGAAGTAGATTATGCCCTTAACCACACTTAGGGCACGATCAAAGGGATGAAAAAACCCCTGGGGAAGGAACAGGGGGGGAAAAAAATTCGTGTATCGGAGGGAGTGGGGGGGCGCAAGGCGCTCCTGGATGAGGGAAAAAGAGAGGGAAGACGCGGTGTGTCGATTTGCGGGACCATGAGTCTGGGCGTGCAACAAGCTGTGTGGACAAAAAAAAGGGTTGTGACTCCCGCCTTGGGTGTGGAAAAAAAGAAAAAGGGGTCCACACGCCCTTTAAAACACTGGAGGTGTGGGTGAGGACGAAAGCAAGCAAAGACCTCGGGGGCGAATCTGTCTTGAGTCTGAAGAAGCAGAAAGAAAAACAATCCAAAAAAGACAAGGGCAAGGAAAGAGGAATTGGGGAGGGGGAATGAACGGTCAAAATAGACTAAGGGCCGCACGGGGTGTCAGCAGCGCCCAATCGGGGGGGGAGGGGAACGAAAAAGGATTGTAAGGGGTCTTTGGCAAACGAATGGGCTCGGGCAAGAAGAAAAGGGAAGACAGATCCAAGGGCAAACTAAAGAGTAAGCTGGGTGTTGGGGGAGGTCTGTTCGCAACTAAGGGAAGAGAGACAGGTTGGTAGGATCGGTGGGGGTCCGTTTGATGGGTGCGAAATGGAGTGGGATAGACCTCGGAGCATACGCAAAAAAAAGGAATACTCAACCCATAGAGGGAACGTACAAACCACGTGCAGAGGGAAACCTGGTAAAAACAAAACGCAAAGCATGCTACCAACGTCAAAGAGGAGAAAAAACTGGAAAAGAAAAAAATGGGGGGAAAAAAAGGGTTGGGGGTGAACGAACAGCGGGAAACCCAGGAACGACGTTCGGTGAAAAAAACGTCAAACGTCAGGGTAAAGGGAAGAACCTGAGTACCCTAAAACAGGGTTTCAAGTCAAAAATCAGAAAAAGGGAACAAAAAAAGAAGAGGCATGAAGGCCGCGATCAGTGGGGATGGAAGGGAGTCAGAGCGGGCGATCAGTGGGGGGGAGAGGAAGGAACAGAGGAGGGGGGAATATGAAATA
>Ga0179593_1464757_pt1 | contig 11557 bp, 9 predicted proteins | sample CZODoug2_1_08_16_FD_185931 | JGI IMG/M metagenome (GOLD analysis project Ga0179593, IMG submission 185931) | Vadose zone soil fungal communities from Angelo Coast Range Reserve, California, USA - CZODoug2_1_08_16fungal (PacBio error correction) | ecosystem: Environmental > Terrestrial > Soil >...
CTGTGGGGAACAAAAGAGAGATTGAGGGCTCGAGCTCGCAGGAGCCGTAGAAACCCGACTACGGGAAGGCTTACGAAGGAAGGAACTTGAAGCAAAAGACCTTGTACGTAGCAGGGAACCCCACACCGGGAGAGGGAAGGGAACGACGACCAGAGCATCTGCCGCCATCCACGGAAAGGAAAATGCACCTAGAGCGGGGCCCGCGAAGTTGCTGAATCACCGCAGAGGCAACGCGACAACAACAAAACAAAAGGAAGGAAAGAAGAATCGCCGAACCATACTAGCGAAAAAAAAAAAGGGGCGGAACTGAAGGAATGCGGCCTGCGGTCTCGCCTCCTCAATATCGGCGGGAAGAGGAGGAGCAAGGCACGGGAAACCGTAATCTTATCTCAAGCACAAAAAATTGGGGGGGGATTTGCGGTCGGGAAGCAGAAAAAACGGGAATCGAAAGAAGGGGACGTCAGGGGCGGGCCGGAAGGTTCCCTAGGACTTCTCGGGAGGACAAACGAAGAAGAAGTAAGATGTTATGCGTGCGTCGCGGTCACTCTGGGAAAGAGACTTAACTCTCCAAACAGAGAGGCTGCCGGGAAAAAGAGGTCTAGCAAGGAAAAAAGTCTGAGGAATTCTAAGGAGCGTAAGGAGAGATTGTAAAAGGGTGTACGTCAACTCTTTGAGGAAGGAGGGGAGAAAGTCTCAAAGCGCGAATGAGAGAAGTGAAAAAAAAAAAAGAAAGGAAGAACGATAGGGGAGAGGGTGCAGCAGTTCTAAAAGCGGGGAAAACTCAGCGAAAGAACAAAGGAGGCCAGAACGGTATAGATCATCTGAAACATCAAGATGTCAGCACGTCACTGGCCAGGAGAAAGACGGCTTCTTCTGTAAGTGGACAGGGGACCAGGATAGAGGGGCGACTTACAAGGCTTCGCGTTCTCCGAAACGGGGGGAGTATATCTCTGTGGGGGACATATGTCCCAAAACACTCGGAAGAGACGCGACGGGCCCACAAAAAAAAAAGAGCAGTGGAAAGAAGGGAGATGATGGTCCACCTGCATCGGGGGGCTACGAATCTGATCATAGGGGAGGAGGAAAGGAGAGGAAAACGAACAGAAAGTTGCTCGACGGAAAATCCTGGAGAAAAACAGTTTATTCGATAGAAAAGAATGGGGAGGCCTTCGGGGGAAAAAAAGGGGGCGGGTGTGTGCTACAGGGATTCCGAAAGAAAGACACGTAGTAGAAGCACTGCAATTCTCCAGGTTCTAGCGTCAACATCCTCTTGAAAACGCGGTGGTCGTCTGAAACGGGACCTGAAAAGAAAAAAAAAAACGGGGCTGGCCTTTTGATTCGAGATCATCATAAAAATGTGATTAAAGACGTGCACTACCCGGCACCGCCACAAACCATCAAACTTGCGGGGAGAAAAGGGGACTACATTCTACTAATTCCGGGATGACGGAGGGAGGGGAACTACCGGGCGGGGGATGTCTGTGGACACGGCGAGGTCCGAGCAAGTGGGTCGTGGGCGACGGGAGAGAAAAGGTAATCTGTGGGGAAAAGAGGGCCTGTATTGCAAATTGGTCTTCTTAAAAGGCGAAAGAATGGGAGAGGGAAAAGGTCGGCGGTCCGGGGGGGGATGCGTGTCACTGGATCAATTTCACACCAGCGTCCAAGGGAGGGGGAAAGAACGTGCACCTTGTACCATTCCAACTAGATTTCGCGCTAGAAAAGGAGAGATTGCTGCAAAAACGGCGGCGCAGTCAGGGGGACCCCAGGAGGGAGTTTTCATCTTGACCGGACCACCTCCATCTCGGAATGAGAAAAAGCAGAAAGGGAGGGCGAGAGCTGGCCACATCTTGTCGCAAAATACTGAAAAAGAAGCTGTAAGACACCTCGAATCGGGTCAGCAAACGAAAACAAGAAGTGGCAAGACCCAGGGAGACTCACACATATTATCGTCTGAGGAAGAGCAAAGCGGTTCAAAAAAGAGCGAGGTGTGCCCTTAGAGAGGGGGGGTGGAAACTAATTTCGCTCCGGAAGAATCAAAAACGATAGAAAAAAAACCAACGGGGGAAAGAATCTGAGAGGCGTGAACAGGGGGGGGGAAAACCCTCGTCGAAGGGGCACACAGAAAAAAAACTGAGGGAGAGAAAGTACTTGCACCTGTTGACTACTTCAAAGAAAATCAATCGCCGGGAGTTGTAGGCGTCAGGAGGAAAAAAGCTGGTCCCAAAGCCACTGTTATGCTGGAATACCAAAAGGTTCGGGGAGGTATAAAAAGGGACTGCCTTTGTGGAACGACACCACGAGGGGGCCCGAGCGAAAGACCTCGCAAAGGGAGAAAAGAAATCCCAGGGAAGGGGTTTGTTAAGAAAGAACCGGGGAAAATATACCTCCTTGTCTGGATTTCAAAGAGGCCGCAAGTGGGTCGAACTGAAGAAAGTGGAACGGAGAAGTTCGAGGCGAAGAGAAGCCAGGTCCGCCTCGAGAAGAGGAGGGTAAAAAGGTGTCTGTGACAAATATTTGCGGCGGGTTTCGCGGACAAGCAAGGCACGAAACTGACCAATCGGGGAAAAACATGGGCGCTGTAAACTGTATTGACGCAAAGAAAAGGTAAAAGAAAGCGTGGGAAAAGGTCACCACAACCCCCATGCCCAAGAAAAGGAAAGGGGGGGGGACTCTACCAACGAAACCAAGTGCAGCGAGAGCATTTGCACGAGAGACCCCCCAAGGGGAAGGAAACCGCCCTGTATCTGGGAACCCAAGCGTATAGATAATTGAACGTTTAAGAAAGGGAGCAACACAACGAAAGGGTTGTGGCTAGCGATTTGAAGGGAGTCCGGGGGGGACGACGTCTGGCAGACGCTCCCACAAAGCCTGCGGAAAGGGTCGGGAAAGTTTCAAAACCGCGTCACAAAAAGGGATGTTTTAAAAGGGGCGAAGAACAAAAGGTCAAGACGAGGCGGCTACAATGGCGGCCCTATCCAAGGACACCCCACCGAAGTTAGCAGTTCAAAAAAGCCGGAGTCCCTCGTCTAAGAAAAAAAGGATTTTTCGAAAGAACAACTCCGTAAAAGACGAATAAGAACAGTTCTCTGCGCGCCTTAGGAATGAAAACACCTTGGAGTCGAAAGCAGAAAAAGGGCCGAGGACGGACACATTCTCGAAAAACACGGAAGAAGTGAACTGATCTTGGGAAGCCATGCTGGTTTAACTTCGAGGGGAGTATTGAACTTCTTGGTGGGGGGGGGGAATCAGGTCACCAGAGGGGGATCTGGTCAGCAAACGGGAGAGAGGAGTAGCAAGGCTTAAGTCCAGAAATCTTGAGCGAGGCCAAAAAAGGGAAACAGTACCCACGAGAAGCGGAGGGAAATCTGGATGCCCGTGGAAAGCTTGCCTCTCCCCTGCTTGCCGTGAGGAGGCCGAAGACGCGCGGGGCTGGCCATTCATTTCGAAAATCCAGAGGAAAGGGAAAAAGAGGGAGCTCTTTCCACTCACAGGCGACGATCGTGAAGAAAAGTGAACCTTTCAAAAGGGAGGCAACTAGAATTGCCGTCAAGACAAAGAGCCCGAAGAAAAAGGACATGCCATCCTAACGAACTACCCATGCAAGAAGGACTCGAACGCAGTGGGGGCGACGAGAAAGAAAACCGATACATCGTGAACTTAATCCGTAAAAGTCAAGCAAAAGAAAAAGGGCACAGTCATAGAAAAGAGCGGACCCTTCCATGGAACCCCGAGCGCACCGACGTCGAAAGGAGGTGGGGGAAGGAAAAGTCCCAGACAAGGTCCTAGGACAAAGGCCGCAAACCCCTCCGTAAACTTCACTCTATCGGGGGGGACAGGGGAAGCTTTCCCCCAGACCCCTCCAAGCTCCCTTCCTTGAATAGCAACCAAGACACCTAGAAAACGATTCAATGGGAGACGTCGGGGGGGCCGGAGGCCATCTTCGGGGGAAAGCAGCAAAGAACTCATGCAGACAAAATACTTCAGAGGGAGGAAGTAAGGGGGGAGGGGGAGAAAAAAGAAATTCCGAAAAAAGCCAGTGTCGTGGGCGGTAGAATTTGAAGCCTTACTGGCTGATTCATAAAACTCGGATAAGAGGCAAAATCGGGGGAAGGGGAGGGTAGCATGATAGTCTTTGGCGGGCAGGAAAGGGAGGTTCGCATTACCCCTCGCAACAGCGGAAGGGAGGAGTCGTCGAACTTACACGGGATTGTTTATGGGGGGCAAGTGGAGATAAGTCCGTGCAGATGCGGCGTCCATGCAGTTGGTAGAGTTTGCCGTGGTAGAGAGACGAAAGATAAGGAGGTGCCACTAGTCCAGATCGCTCAAACAACGAAAAGGGGGGAGAGGGTTAGGAGGAAGGGGTGATCTTTGGAAGCACGTACGAGGGAGGAGATCTATACGAAGAAAAAACTTAAATGTCAAAAGAATACGAGGGCAGCGACGACCTATACGGAGAAAGACCACATGCCTACCTTTTACTTAAACTAACTGGGGGAATGTAAATACCATCGTTCTATGGGAAGGCCCGCTCCGACAGTATCTTGGAAGGAAATCCAGGCGAAGAGAATATCACCTCACGAGAGTGGAAGAGAAATAAACAAGGGGCCTGATCCTAGAGAAAAAGGACGCGAAGCACCAGAAACAAAGACACTGGAAGAAAATTCCGAAAAAAGAGCTCGACAAAATGGCGACGTGGTCTGCAGAACTTCAGGGGTGCCAACCTCCGCAGAGTTTAGAGAAGCGCGGAGCCAAACGGGAGAGGAGAGTTATCTTTAGAAAAAAAAAGTTGAATGGAGGAGTTGCGTCGGGAAGACTAGGAAAAGAGCAGAGCTCAATAAGCTTCAGGGGGGGGATTGGAGGGCGCAGGCCTCTTTATTCTGGGAGGCCCCACGCCTGCAGAGAAAAAAAATCTTGTGTGCTGCGGCATTGGCACTCGGGAGAGTGGTTCACCAGAAACAAAGGGGTGCTAGAAGCCTCTCTTAGGAGCGGCGGGGGGGGAACAGCGGCGGAGGAACCCGATTAGCGAGGCGTCGGGAAGAGGTGAGGGAGAGAGCTCCCAGGGGTCGTCACTTACGTTAACGCTGGCTGTCCCATGGAAGGGAGAGGAGAGGCGAGAGGGCATTCAGGCACCGGGGCTTACTATGGAAAATCTTCAGGGAAGGACAGTGGGAAAAGACTCAACAGGGTCACGGAGGCACGGCAAGCGGCATGGCAACAGATTTCAGCGCCGGGAAAAAGAAAATAATTCCAGCGCACGGCCATCAGATTCAACATAGGCGTAGGGGACGTTCAATGTGTTGGCCCTTCGAATTTGGGTAGGACTGACTAAACAAAATCAGCGACGTTCGCAAGGACCTGCGATCTTGTACCACGATTGCCACCACACGATTTAAATAGAAAAATCGACGTTGCCCCTAACAAGGGAAGGGCAACATGGAACGGCGTCAACGTGGGATGGGAGGGGGAGGAAGCAGGCGCTGGACCCTGGAGAAATTGCATAAAGCGGACATCAAGCTGGACGGGGGTCTTTCGGGGTCCGCGCTGGGATCGCAACAGGGGGGAGAGGGGGAGGGAACAAAGACGGTCTGAATTCTTTACTTAGAACTTGGCGTTGTGTAGGGAAAAAGGAGGAACAGCCCAGTAAGAGAACGTCGGGAGAAGGGGGGAGGTGAGCGGCAACAATCTCACGTTCGAAGGGGTCGGTCGTACAGGGGAAAAAAAAAAAAAAGAACCAAAAAACCCGCTCACTTGTCTTTCGAAAATCTGACGGCAAGAAGGGAGGGAAAAAAGAACCTTCAACTCGATCCAGCAAAACACTTTTTCAGGTTCTCCTGCTGAACCGACATTCGAAATGCAAGGAGACAGTACGGGCGGGGGGCAACAAAATCTCTTTTCTGTGGACAACTGCGTACAGAGCAAAGGTGGGGAGGGGCGGTACTGAGAGCAGAAGATCTGGCATCGTCTGTTGGGTCAAATCAAGGATTCTCGGGTTGGGAGAAAAAAAGAGGGGAATCGAACCAAGTATGAGTTCGTTCACGGAGGCCGGAGGTCACAAGAACAACGGGATGGTATTTGGCCCGACCACGGGTGAAAAACAGATCCGGCGGCGAAGGAAAGGGGATTCGGCGCTAGAAGAAAGGAAGGGAAAATTGGAGGCAGCTCTACAAAAGCTTCTTTTACGCAAAAACAATGCGGGTCAACTGTTGTGAGAGGGGACGGGACCAACGCAGCTCAGGGATGGTAGGACCCAAGGAAAACGGCGTCAACTGAAAAACTGTGTTGAAAGGGAACACACTTAGGAGTTAACACCTTGGATGAAAAAAGAGGGAGAGGTTAGGGGGAACGAGAACAATCAAAAGGTTCGTAGGTTACAAGAACGACGGAGATATCGTCGACTACGCTCAACCGGGAAAAGATCGGACGAAAGGGTTGGGGTGGGGACTTGAGCGGGGGGGGGAAAAATACACCCAGGACAAATCGACGAATCTCTCTAAAAAAGAGGGGGAAAAAAGAGATATAAGAAGATAGGAAATTATTTGCCAACCCGTGCACACAAACCACTCCGAGGAGAGAGTTTTCCCCCGGGGGAGTTAGCGCGAGAACGAGCCAGCTCCGGCTGAAGAACGGGCAGCCTCCACCCCTCCGACTTTTTCAGGGTGGGAATACCCGATGCGAGTGTAGAACAGAAGGATATAAACGGGGCATAGACGTTGAACCAGACACGCACGATGTCTGCCGCTGATCAGAAAGAGAGTAAAAATCTGGTCCATAGCCGAGCTAGGGTGGGACAAGTAAAAATAAAAGGACTTGATAAAGCTCCACGAGGCCGCAAGTGGTAATGAGGAGAGAAGCGAAGGAAGGAGAAGAAGGCCGTTACTTCGTGAAAGAGAAAAAGGGCGGCCTGTGTGAAACCAGGAAAAAAGACAAGACCGATTCGAGCAACTAACGCGAGCAGGAAATTCTTTGAGCCTTACCCCAATACACTCATGGGAAAAGAAAAAAAAAAAAAAGCCCAGGGTAAAACTCCATACCTGCTTCCGTCTAAAAGACCAAAGAGGGGATAGGGCTCAGGGGTAACCACAAAGCCACGAGCCAGCCAGTTGCCCCCGTCCCTATTAACCCCGAACGAATGGGAGAATTCTTTTGCAGGAGCAACGTCAAAGGGGAGGGGGGGGGAGGGCGACGGGGAAGGTCTTAACCGAAAGGATCTAATAGACATCACCGGCCCCAAAAGGGGTCAGGGGGGAGTCAAAACGTGAAAAAACGACAAGCTTCAAAACGTGAGAATTGGGAAGGGGAGAAGAGAAAAACATGGGAGGAAGAATCTGAGCTACGTGCGTGCCCTCGAGAAAGGAGAAACCCAAAAGCAAAAAAGAAAAAAAGGGAAGCCCCGGCTTCAAGAGTCAGAAGAGACTAAAGGGTTGTTACGAAATCCCCGAGAAGGGGGGAACTACTAAACATCCCGCTGTTCGATGGACGAGGAAGTCGAATGAACCGTCGATCAAAAACTCCCTGTCACGAAGGAAAGATGAAGGAAAAATTCTCCAGATACAAAAAGGACCGTCACAAAAATTACTTCTTGGAAAATGGCGGGAAAGGGCGGGGAGGGAAAGGATCGGTTGGGGCCATCGACAGCGGACTCTTAAAGGTCATTGGACGTCTCACGGCGGAGTAAGGACAGACCTCTGAAGCACGGGAGGTCAACCCAACCGGTGAAAGTAAAAGACTAAGACCGGAAAAGGGGAGGAGTCCCTTCTCATATCCCAAGCTTGGAAGTTCCGCTGAGGAAATCGATGAGGGGAAAGGAAGAGGATGGGGACGGGGGCAGACCTTTGAAATGTATTCCACTCTCTAACCCGAGGGGAAGGTAGTTAACCATCGAGGGAATGAAAGAGTACAAATTTCACAGCTGTAGAGGAGGGCAGGATCAAGGAAAGTCCAGCAGAAACGTCGGAAAGAAACCATGGGCCAAAAATCTCCGAGTCTAATACACGGGGGCTCTGAAATCGGGGGGCATGCATCAGCCGAAGGTCACCATCCTAAGATAGTTTCAATATAAGCCCATCGCGGCTAACAAATCAAATGGAAAAAACCCTCTACTCCACAGCCTTACGTCTTCTGATGTGGGGAATCGCCGATAGACATCCCGGACGCCGAAGAAGGAAGTCTCCAAGGGAGCGGATCGATTCGCCTTTGTCCAACTGATGTGAAAAAGAAACCTCACTACCAAAGAGAAGCCATTTATCTCCCCGCTCCTCTTAGTTCACTGGGGAGCGGTGCCGACTTAAGACGCCAGATGAGTAGGGGGGAACGGATCTGACATCTCGCCTCGGTCTCAGATACTGGAAGGAGAAGTCTTCACTCTCAGGAGGTGTCGTTGCGGTCGCGTCCTTGTGAGGATGGAGGGAGGGGAAAAAAACGCAGGGAGCGACTAGGGGGTGATTGGAGTGAGGGACTTTCTTTTGCCAAGATCGTAGGGGAGGGGAGGAAAGGAAAAACAACGGTGCTTAGCAATCGGTTTGCTGGAAAGTTCACGGGTCGAACTTCACTTAGGGACCTTCATTTAACAAAAAGGGAAGTTTGCCAGGTAGAGAGAGCAAAACAATCTAAGCTTGCGAAACCAAGAAAAGATAGATCAACACAACAAGTGGGGTAAAAAAAAGGGAAGTGGGGGCACGATAGGAGATTGCAGTCTACGAAGGCAACTCGACAAGGAAGGGGGGGGAAAGAGAATAAGCTATTAAACTACGTAGCAACTTCCCAGAAAAAAAGGAACGTGTACGTTCTACGAACTACCCAAAGGAAGGGGGCCGGGAAATAGACACCGACGTCATCTTAACCTTCCAAGAACTTCGCCGGACGAAAGGAACATCACGATAAGGCATCAGTATTCTTTAATCTAAAAGCTATAAAAGAAACGAACCCAAAAACAGAAACGGGACGGAGAGAGAGAAAGCACAAGATCACGAAGACTAGGAGAGAGGTGTCATGCAGCGACGGTCGGGCTGCTTTTAAATGACAAGGAAAGGGATGGCGGGACCCGGGAGGATACTCAATCGAGGTACTTTGTTGTAAGAAGGCACGGGGGAAGCGGGGATGGGCGTGCACCGGGGACCAGCAGAGGGCCCCGTTAATCGGAAAACTGACGCTCTTCTTTTGCTTGCCCGAAAAGTCTTCAGACCGGGAGTTCTCCTCGGGGGGGACAAAAAAGAAGAGAAGAACCGGGGGAGGGAGGATCGCACAAAAACGTCATAAAACCCTCATAGGCTCGAAAAGGAGAGGGATGAAAAGAGGGGCGTGAGCAAAGACTAGGTTCGAGCGCGTCGGACGAGTCGCTGAAAAACAACGTTTCGGGAAGGAAGCCTTTCGCTGTCATTTTCGCGGCCTCAGGCGGGCGGAGCAAAGACCAAGGCTGACCGGGACTTGAGCCACTTTAAAAGCTTCGGTAAGAGAAAGCGGGTCAGCTACCGGGGGGGACCAACGGGAAAGGCCCAGCAAGCATGAGGATATGACATAGCTAACACTGTCATATCGGTATATACACAGCGGAACGACGCAAGAACGAACTTCTTCTCGTTGTTCACTGTTTTGGTCAGGCGGTAGGAAGAGGGGAAGGCAGTTACGCAGCATGACCGACGTGAGCAAAAACGGGGTCAAGCGCTGTGACAAAAGAAAGGCAAAAAAAAAGTGAAATACTAACAGGGCCCATGCACTCAAGAATCATGACGGAGAAAGGGGTGTATATGGAGAATGTACAGGAAAGGGATGCCCTGAGAGATACAGGTTGCCGGCTAAGGAAGGCCATTAGCAACGGCTTGTACTTCGAGGGGAAGGAGGAGGGGGAAGAGAAAAAATCTCTCGACAGACTACTCTCAGTCTGACTGCTCACTGGCTGGGGGGGGGGCGAAGGGAATAGAGGCAAAAAAAGTCACTAAACACAGACGTCCGGAGGTAAAAACGGCAAAAGCCTCTTTTTAAAAACTCGGGAGGGAACTCACTTGTGACCGAAATCACGAAAGTGGGGATGGAGGGGGAGGAGAGAGAGTCATAACTGGGGTCCGTAAACAACTAAACTCCCAAACCAAAAGGGAGTTTCTCCTAGGAAAGACGAGCTACGAAGGCCAGGTATTTAGGGAACCAGGTTCTGCGTGGTCTTTTGTACACGGAAAGAAAAGTTATAACTATGGGCGTGGGCCGACTTAAGAAAATGGAAGGGAAGTATGGCTCAGTGGTAGTTGATGGAAAGGGTTTATTAGGGGGTAGGGGCGACACGAAAAAAGTGCGTCAGACATGTCGATTCAGGAGAGGTCGGGTGTGTAGTGAAATAAAACACCAGCGCCGCCATTTCGGGGTCCCTACCCAAAAATGGAGCAGGGAAAGAGGAAGGCGCACAGGAATTTATTCGAGCGACCTTACTTGGCCACTTTCTTCAATAGGAAACCGGGGCGCTTCTTGTGAATCCAGCTTGTAGGGTTTAAGAGGGGAAGAAAAGATCGATGGGTATGACAATGTCGAACTTCTGGCGCGAGTCTGCCGAAATCAGGGGGTGACGGGAGAAAAAACGGTACGGAACAGGGGGATACTCCTCGGAGAGGGGTGGACTTCACCAAAGAAAGTAGGCGGGGAGAGGTCTGCAGAAGGACACTAACAAAAGGAGGGGACTCTAACGTGTCAAGTCCAGTGCAAAACCGATCGCGAAAGTGGTTTGGGGGGAGGGAACGGGGTGGGACAATAAAAGTCCCAGATATATGTCTCACCACAAACTGAGGATATTGAAAGAATAGAAGTAGAGAGAAAGGAGGTACAGGTTAAGGAAACCAATCTCGCCGGCACAAAAACGGATCTTTTGCAGGTTAAAATTCTTATCATCTCCTCTTTACAGAGGGGACCGGCGGGGGGGAAACCGAAGGCAACCCAACAGCCGACTTTGATTCTCTTAATACCGATGCCGGGTAGAAAGCAAACGGGATCGTTTTGGGGGAAAAAAAAAAACTTGCTTCGCGCGACGCCCGCCTTTAGGGAAAAGGGGGGTTCATACATCAAACATATCTTAAAAGCATTAACAACCCTCGGGGCAGAGGAACAAAAAGAAAAAGAAGGGAGCCTTCAACTCAGTGTTAAAGTAGAAGAAGACCCGAAAAGCTTGAAGAAGGGGATATTCCGCTTGCCACTGGGGAGTGACAAAGACAGGCGGAGCTTTTTTTTTAACATTCCAACAAAAGACACGAACGAATGGTAAGGATCACGAAAGTGGCGCGATTCAGGTCCGTGTTCCATAACCCCAACATCGTTTGACCATAGGAAAAAGAAAAAGAGTCCCACCCTGGAAGGGCAACTCCGTCAACACAGCCCAGTCTTGCAACTTTACGCCAGTTTCAAAAGAAAGAATAAATAAAAGGTCCCCTTTCGATGGGCCCGAACGTCATTAGAGAAGGGAAGGTAAGAAAAAAAAAGGTTGCTGGTTTTTTTGCTTGCTAGGGAAAGGGGAGTGCCGTGTAACCAAGCGCCTATAGACTCACCGGCCCGAAACGTCTGGGGTAGTCACCGGGGAGAAAAA
>Ga0179593_1472044_pt1 | contig 11557 bp, 18 predicted proteins | sample CZODoug2_1_08_16_FD_185931 | JGI IMG/M metagenome (GOLD analysis project Ga0179593, IMG submission 185931) | Vadose zone soil fungal communities from Angelo Coast Range Reserve, California, USA - CZODoug2_1_08_16fungal (PacBio error correction) | ecosystem: Environmental > Terrestrial > Soil >...
GGGCACCGTGCGGTGTGCCGACTGTGTCCTTTTAGAGGGTGCAGCAACAGGTGACGGAAACTCCCGACTAGGGGGACACTGGGTGTTAGCAAAGTAGTAAGCGAAAAAGGGGGGGAGGGGGGGGAAGAAAGGTCTGAAAACTCCGTCGCTAAATGAATCCAAAACGCGGCTAGGGGCCTTGACTGCCAGGATGGAATTAAAAAAAAAGCGTGGCACAAAGCCATCAAGAAAAAACAAGGAAAAGGCAGCATTTCGAGACATTCTCAAGCAACAACAAACGGGTTAAAAGAGGGGGTATAGAAAAAAACAGATCTCGAATTCTGTCAGGAAGGAAAAGGGGGAGGGAGGCTGCAAAACGCATCTGGAAATTCGTTATAAGCATACACGTGTGGGAGTCTTTGGAGGGAGGCAGCGTTCGCAAGGAAAATCTAGGGGGAAAGACAAAAGGAAGGAGCTCTACATAGAAGGCTAAACATCCTTTTGAGGTGGTGTCCGAATTAGGCACTATCAAAGAAAAAGGGGGGCGTAACCTCATGTGAAAAGTTCATACTCCGGTAACGGCGCAGTTTAGGGGAGGTCATCTAGAAATCAGGGAAAGGGGGGACAAATGTGGCAAAAAAAAATTTTTAAGCGGAAAACGCCCGCACCGGAGAAAGTGGGAAAAAGAATCGTCCTACCAACTTCCCTTCTTTCCAATAAGCAAATGAGGGCGTTCGCGAGTCGCCGAAAAGCAAAAGGAACAAGTTAAAATGGGATCAGAGAGGGGGGAAGAAGGAAGAGGAGGGAGAATTCAAAAAACGCCTAGCCCTTGACGTTAGTGCATTGACTAAGCGGCGGGTTCAATGGAAAAAAAACAAAGAACACACCCAAGAAGAAGGATGAACCTGTTCAACAAATTAATGGGGGCGCCCATTGAAGAAAGGGAAAAAAGAGATCTGCGGCGGGCAAGAGCGGAGGTCTATAGGTTTCGGAAAGCAGATTAAGCTACCACTGCCGCGACATCCCAGACTTTGGCCCGGGGAAGGCAGTCAAACAAACACTGGAAGCTAGGCTAAAAGGGAGACGCTGGTGAAAGGTCGCCCCATTCTTATTGGGACATGGGAGGTTACTGAAAGAAAAGAGCAATCAGGGAAGGATTCGAACTTGTGACGTATAAATTGAAAACTGGAGTGTATGGGAAAAAAACAAAAAGAAAAGACTCTGTAGTGGGAGAAACGGTGATAAGTTTCCACCTGATTTCGAAAAAAAAAGCTTGGTCCGGTGGACCAGGGAATGGCGGAAAGGGGAACATGGAAGAAAAAAACGTCCGAGGGAAAGGCAGGGTCTGTAAGAAAAGGGGGGGAAGGCGGACAACGGCTCTTTGGAAATCAATTTATGAGATCAAAAAAACCCACAGATTGGGGCTGGAGATACAAATAGCATTCATATGGAAAAAAGAAGACAGTTTCAAGGGATAAGACATCCGCAAGTAAGTATACTCGCCTAATACGCTGCAAAATTACCCTCTGGATTTGGGGGGGATGATGGGAAAAAAAGAGCGAGTCTGACTGGGAAAAAACCATTCAACCGCACGAATACCCTGCGAGCAACCCCACGGGAAGGGTTCACGCATGAACGACCATCTCCAAAATAAAACTTGCGGAAAGCGGGAGAGGGAAAAAAAGGATGGCCGGTGCCCGGGACCCTACCAAAGCCATCCTTATCTCCGGGCGTGTGGGGAAAGTGAAAAGCGGTGGTCAATATGGGCACCCCCGTAGTAAAAAGGGGGGGAGGAAACGGAGGTGGGGTGGGGATGACGCGGAGAAAACTGGAAAGAAGACAACAGAATCAAAGACAGGAGATACATAAATCGCGTAGAGGGTTAGGCTGCCAAGGGAAGTCAGGTGGAGAACCGTCCCACTGACGGCGGGACCTGTCGAAGAATATCACCACAAAATGCCGGGGGGGAAGGGATGAGGGAGTGAGGCATCTAATGGTGGCCCCATTCTTTCAGGGCCAAATCACTTCAGGCTAAAAACCGAAAAAAGTCCAGAATGCGTTCCATCAGGGGAGAGGCGCCATCAATTCGAGACTTAAAAAAAAGACAGTTTTGGGGGAAAAACATGGGAGGGGGGGGGGGGGATCAGACGCCGTCGCCACTTAGGTCGCTGATTGCGCGGAAATAAAAACTGCCCGGCAAAAAGGGATGTAGGAGCTTGAGAGGGAAATCGTGTGAAGGTATTGAGGTAGTAATAGGATCACTCGGACGTTGGGGAAAAAAGGCGGGGGCGTGGAAAAAAAAACCGGCGAACCGGTAGAGGGAAAAAATTGGGACGGACCGTGTTGTAGGACGGGCACCTACCCAACGGACGGACCAAGTGGAGGGATAAGTACTAAGGGGAACTCAAAAAGGGGGACCTCCGAGCAAATACTAATAAGGGTGCAGTTCCCGGCCTCGGTAATAGTGGACTCAAAAGCCTTCCGAGGAGGGATGAGCAAGACTAACAACCACTGAGGAGGAAGTAAAAATATAGGATAGAAAAAGGTTAGCATCCAATACTGCGGGATCAAAAAAAAGAAACGAGTGGCCTAACGCACAGCTTAGGTATGAAAATTCAAAAACCATTGGGGGAGAAAAAATAGCGCGCATCAATCAAAAGGGGTCCGGAAAGCCGGGGGGATTATTCGTTCATTTTGGAAAAGGGGACACGATTCGAGAATTCAAAATGGGGAAACTTTACGGCCTTCAGGGGGGGTCACTTAGGAAGAAAAGCCGGCCAAAACTACCTAGGGGGAAGGGGGGGAAAAAAAAAAGACCATCAAATATGACGGTAAAACGGTGGAATCCCAGCTAAAACAAAGGGAATGGTGAAGGGGGGTTCAGGTCTAAACCGATTGAACAGCGCATAGGAAGAGGGGAGGGAGGAGTCGAGGACAATCTGTTTCTTCTGCAAAACTTTGGGGATCGTGGGGGGAGGAGAATCGAAAGGTGGAAACCTTATTGTAGTTAGTAAGGACTTCGGAATAGCGAATCGGGGGTGGGGGAACAATAGCATAACGAGGAAACTTCGAAGATAGGGGGTGGGGAGAGGGGTCACGACGGGTGGACGGGGGCTCCACAATTACCCAGCAGGGGGAAACAAAAAAAAAACTCGTAAAAAACCGATTTATGGGAGAAGGACTGGGATGAATGGATGAAGGATGTGAACGGGAGGGGGAAGAAAAAAAAAAACTAGCAATTCCTAAAAAGTGTCAATTAAAAGCTTGACCCCCTAGGCGGTGGGGGGTGTCCAAACACACCGGATATAGATGGGCAGGGGGTTAGGAGAAAAAGGGGGGAGGGACCAGAAAGTTTGAGTGAGGGGTCCAAGAGGGGTCTCAGCAATCCTAGGGAGAGGGGGAGGAGAGTCGAGCAGTCTGACAACTGCGCTCAAGGGGGATGCATGGGGAAAAGGGGGACTTGGTTTTATGAAGAAAAATAGCGAAAATCTCAACAAAGCTCAGAAGGGTGGGGGAACGGCGGAAGGGGGAATAAGACGGCGTGTCCGTAACTCGTTTAAATCTTCGACCTATGAATTCTGCTAAGGGGGACCTTAAAAATAAAAAAGGCAGGTGGGTATTTTGGGGGGGGGGAACTATAAGGATGGACAAAGAGCCGGGGAAAAAGGAAAGAGGAAAACCATGAGACGAAAAATGCGTACATACCTAGGCATACGTTGTTTCCGGCGCAGGGGGGACAAAAAAACCGCCCAAGCCCGGGGGGACAAGTAAAATCTCTAAAGGGAGGGGGCGTGAAATTCAACTTGATAAAAGGAATGGGGGCGGGGGGGGGGGGGGGGGGGGGCCCGCGGCTTTCATATTTTTCAAAAACCACAAGAAGATACGTGGAAAAAGGGAGAGACGGAACTGGTTCAATCGTTGAGTAGCACAAGGGTCGAGAAGAAGAAGAATGGGCTAGGGGCAGCGGGGGGAGAACGGGGAGGCATCAAAAGAGGCCAGGTTCTTTGCCTGCCTCTAAAAGTGGGCACGGAAAAAGGGGATTGTATACAGATGTCCCGGGAGGGTCGGGAAAAAAGGTATGACACTAAGCGCGTCTTTATTCCGACCAGAGAGGCCAACGGAATCAAGGGGCGAAACATTAATGGGGGGTCCCAGGAAGGGGGAATCAGCATCGTTCTTGGGTTGCAGTCGGGGTGGAAACTTAAGGGGAATCTGACCCGAGGAGGGGAAAAAAAGAGGACACTAACGAAGGATTGGGTGTTCGTTTGAGGTATCGAAGAAACAGAAGCAAACAAGACAAAAAAGAGGAAACTCTGCGATCAATTGGGAATGACTTCAGCCCTGCAAGATGCGACGTCGAAGTCGAAGGAATTCAGAACGACGGCAGGTAAGAAAAGAAAGGGAGGGAATCTGTCTAAGGGGGGAGGGCGTTTTAATGCTTTCACAAGGGTGTTAAAGAAAAGTTGACCGGTCAGGGTCGGAAAGGGACTCGGAAAGGACTAAAAAACACTCTAAACGGCAGGGGGAAGTTCCCTATGAAAAGTCGGGGCAGTGAGGGCTACTGTTTCTTGAAGGGGAAAAGCAATGAGAACTACTCAAAGGAAAATGAAACGTTGACATGCGTAGTAAGCTCCTGGGGGAAGGGGGGGGTGTTGGGAACTTTGATCCAAGTTCGACACTCGGCTTCGCGAATGCCAATGAAGACAAAAAACACCGCGTCTGGGCCTGTAACCAGCTAAAGTCTCTGAGTGGAAAAAGACAAGCACTCACAAGGGAGCAATGCGAAAGGGCCGAGACTGGAAAACAAATTATAGAAGAGAGAGAGGGATCGAGGAAATTTGCCTATACCTCAGGAAGGGGCTCTGAAAAAAGATTGAACTGAGTGGGGTATACGCATGGCAGGAGGCCACTTTGGGAGGGATTAAAAGAGAAAGGCGGGAGGGGGGGGACCAGACCTCGTGAGCCAAAAATGCAGGATCTTACTAAGCGTAACTATCCTTTCATGGATTTCAGGACCGGTCACTGAAAAAAAAAGGGAAAGGGGAGCGGCCGGACAGAAGTTCATAATCACAGTAAGGAAGGGAGGGTGGGGGAAAAGGAGGCTGAGAAAGTCCATTATACACTGGGCAAGTGTGGGCAAAAAGATGGGGAGAAAAGGACTAAAAAAAAAAAACCTGAGAAAGACTAATCGTCAAGGGAAAAAAAAGTGCCCGGTTTCTATTCTCAATGCGAGGGAAGCAGGGGTGAGACAGGGGGAGGGAAGGAAAGCCAAATGGGGGTTCAGCTTGATGGTACTACAGGGATCTAATCACGAAACCCTAAACCTTGTTAAAAGGGGAGAAAAGCGACGGTTACCGATGATAACGAAGAGAAATCAAACACAAAAAAAGAAAAGATGCAGATACCTTATATTCCGACCAATTAAGGTGGAGAAAAGGGGAAGAAAAAGAGAAGCTGCAAGGTACCGAGGCAGCGTGGGTCACAAAGGGCCATTACGGGAAGCAGCCCTGCAACGCGACAAAATAAAATTTACACAAACGGGGAGTCAGTCACCCAGCGGGAATGCTAACAAAAGAGAACGCCTTTTATCGCACCCTGAAAGTGGATGAGACGAACGGAGTGTGAGGCTCTAAAGGCGAAGGGTCTAGGCTAAAGACTGTGACGTAGATTTCTTGGGGGTGCTGGGGGGGAAAGACGGGAAAAGAACGTCCGGGCAAACCAGACTCCAGATTGTAGGGGATCTTTTTTTTTTGGTAACTTCCAACCTGATTCTGCACGAAGGAGGAGAAGAGGGTAAGGGGGAAAACCAGGGAAGGGCAGAGCACAAGGACCTCGGACACATCTGCATCCGGAATGGAAAAGCAGTCTTAGGAAGGGGTATTCAAGACAAACGGAGAGGTCCAGCCAAGGTAGGATCCTCAAAAACTGTTGGTTAAAGGGGTGAAAACGGGGGAGGAGGGGGAGGAGAATTAGGGAGAGCAGGTCCCATCCTAGGATACATCCTCGTTTAGAAGAATACCGGCCTAACAGGTAAACCCTAGGAGCGAAGGGTTAAGGAAACGCGAGGCAGAGAAATAAACATGACAACCTGGGAAAAAAAGGGTAACATGAATCATGTTTCAGGGCATAGAAAAGACGAGACAACTGGAGGAATAGGCAAGGGTGAAGGCCAAAGGATGAGATCAACTTCTTGGCCAACAGGGACAAAGTTATCCCTAAAAAAAGCGCAGAAGGATATCCGGCTTTGGGTTGGAAAAAGAAGAGGGGCAGAGGGGGAAGACCACGAAGAAGGCTTGCAAAACCCGGCTGGGGGGGTTGGAATGCTCTTTCAAAACGGGAACAAAGGCGCACCGAAATCCAGTCGGATGAATAAAGACCTGTAAGAAAGGAGGTGCAGGACTTGGGTCGGGGTTTGGAGGAAAAAAAGTCAACGGGAAAGAGAGAAGGGACAGCAGAGACACCCACGTCGTGTTTCAAACGAAAGCGAAAATGCGTTCTGCTACGAGTGGGGGAAACCAGATAGGCCTTCTCCAATCGGGGAACGGGGGGGGATAAAATAACCTTGTCGACCACTGCCAAAAAGAAGGGAAGGAGGATAAGGAGAGGCAGGCACCCCAAGTGGGAACGTTTTTCGCAGACGCAATGGCTTTGGAATCAGAAAGACGAAAGCCACGAGTTCGAGGAGGGTACCCTCAATGTAATGAAAAAGGGAAAGGGCCAAAAAAGTCGACAGGGGGGGGGTAGAGTGGTGCAGATATGGGGGGGGGGGGGATAAGGAAAGAAGAGGTCGTGGTGGTGTACCCACGGGAAAGTTCCTGGCGAGTAAGAAAGGAAACGTGCCCAGATTGAAGCCCTCCGGGAAGGGTGGAAAGGGGGGGGGGGGGGGGGGGGGGGGGGGGGGGGGGGGGGGGGGGGGGACTACGGCCGCCAAAGGAGTTTCCGAACTAAGTACGGATCCGAGCCGGCTAGGGGGGAAAAGAAAAAGGAAATCTAAGGCCATAATAATCGGTCGCGTCCTCGTGGGTCCCGTATTGGGGAGAGCAGCTACAACAGTATCTGGATGAAATCCATCTCTCTCAACAAAAAAAACGGGGGAGGAAGAATCTTCATTATAGCAGACAGATACTGAAAAGGTAGATGATAAAGAAAACACGGAGACGCCAATATAAGGTGCTTCGGAGGCAACCAGTTTGAAGGGGAAGAAAGAGTCAACGTCACACACTGGTAAGGACTCAAAATTGTGGGGAGGAGGTCAGTGGTTCAAACTTCACCGACGGGCAGAGAAGGACCTTAAAAGGGGGAAGAGAAGGGGGGAAAAGGCCCTAAGGCAAGCGGGTCCCACACAACGAAAAAGAGAAAGGTACTACTCCCAAATTCGGCACAAAAGGAGGGGAAACAGTCCATCACCAGAAGATGGGGGAACCGGAGTTTTTCAAGGGAACCAAAAACAGGGAAGAAGGCGAAGCGGTGCGATAAAGCGTTGGGCTGATACAAAGCAAAGTGGGTAAGCAAACTTTGTCACGCAATGTTGGTTGCAGGAGAGGATTGCGCTCAAATCCGATTGGAGCGAGGTAATCGCGGGGAAGGGAATTTATGGGGGGGGGGGGGAGAGGAAGAGTAAAAGGAGAACAGAAACGACATTTGGAATGGGAGGAAAACGACCTCTTTGGGGTCTTCTTGCTGCGGATGGAAAAAGAGGTATTGTTTCTCCAAAGAACGGTTACCAGCGGGCAGACGAACCTAGAGAATTCTTTCTTCAGAAGGGGGGAAGGGAAAAAGGTTGAAAGGGTGAAAAAAGGGGTAGAAACGTACCAAACACAAAAAGCCATGCTATACGTGGGCAGGAAAATTGAACCAAAAGGCACTTTTTTTCAAACAAAGCAAAAAAAGGTAAGAAGGGGAATGCGGAGGGGTGTGATTGATCCCGGAATGGCACCTGGAAGGAATATGGGAGTCGGAATACCGAGGCTAACCATTCAATAAAGCAAGTTGAGATAGTCAAAGGCGGAACAACAAGCTACGAAGTTATGATTCAAGGGTGAAGGGGGGTCGTCAAGGAAGAAGCGCGATGGAGGTAAATAAAGATCTCCAAAGCATAGGGTTAATGTTAAAGTATTCGAAAGGGGGGAAAAGAAAGGCGGTCGGGACCTGGTGGAAACTGCTAAACGACGAATTCCAAGGAGGAAATAAACCCAAAACCCGGCCATTTTGGGGGGGTGGGAAAAAAAGAGAGGTTGGAAAAGAGAAGTGGGGGGTCTCCGGGAAAACCATGATAACGACCAAGGCCGACCTTCCGATGAATTGGGGGAAGGAGAAGGTTAGCCGCGCCCGGCCCTGGTCAACACTAAAAGGGGCGGGAAAAATTTTCCGTGTATTAAAGAGAAAGAAGAGGGAGGGAGGGTTTTGGACGATTTTCTAAAAAAGTATTTCAAACCCACCAAGAAGATACGGCCGTCAGACCGATACCACGGAGTCTTTTGAAGGGAATCCAGCGTGAGCATACGGCTGGAGGAAGAAGGGGGAGGGACCGAAATTCTTATCCTGGGTAGCTCATAGAGGAAGGCGGTACTGCCTAAATCCACCGGGGGGGAAACTTGTTATTGTGGCGGCACAGATGTCCAGAAACTTTCACGTGACGAGAATCACCCACAACCGCTCGGATTACCCGCAGAAAGATGAAAGGGAAGGGGAAAGGTCTACACCTAATGGTCGATGAAGTATATGTTCTCAAGTCTTGCATCAGGGTGGTGCAGGAAGGGTGGCCGTATACTCGGAAACCCGCGAACTTTTCGAAAAAAGCTTGCACTAAAGGGGGGGGGGGGGAGTTGTTACGATAAGTGTAGCCCGAAACTAATGCTTTTGGGGGGGGGGGGAGGGGGGCGTATGACCTATAACGGGGAAACGGAGCGAACATCATGGGGGATGCAGAAGAAAGGGGGCAAGGGGGTCGAAAGGGGTGAATCATTTCTATTTGACGCGGGTGGGGAAAAAGGGCCAATTTAATTCCATCAACCAATTGGCAGCACATTTAATAGGGGTTTCTACTGAAGGGGGTGCTCGAAAATTCAAAGAAAAAGGAGGGGGATGGAAACCGAAGTATGAAATTAAACGGGGACACCCTTGGACTGCCGCCAGGGTATTTGATAAAAGGGGTTGGACGGGGGAAGGTTCAAAGAAAACGAAGGAAAGGGGGGGGTGGAAGGAGGAGGGGGAAAGGCAGAATGATGTTAATTTGAGTCCGACTGAGTAACGCTTAAATTACGGGACTAAAGGGGGGGACTCCAAAACCACTAGACTTAGAAACACGCCTTATAACAGGGAACAGAGTGAGCGGGAGAACAAAGGACGAAGGGAAAGGCAGCATTCGGATCCGGATCAAAGTCTCACAACAACACGAGGAGGAGGGATCCTGATCCCCGTCATGCTGCCTCTCTGAGTGGGGGGCGTAGGGCTCAATCTTGAATAGGTTAATAAGGGAAGGGACTGGGAAGAGAAGAGGTTTTCATGTAGCAGAAGGCGTGTCTCAATCAAGAAGAAAAAAAAAGAAAATGGTAGGGGATACTAAGGATGCTAAACAGGAATTTTTCTTCAAGACAGTGGAGGCACCTATGCAAAGAAAAGATCCCACCAGAGGACCCAAGAATTTCATACAAAGGAGGTGACGGAAGGAAGGGAGGAGTTGTCAGGGAGAGGCAGCAAGCTTAAATAAAATTGAAAAAAAGGGAGAATCTGGGTCCTTTTGTAAAACTCAAAAGAAGAAAGGAATAAAGAAAATCTTAACGAAAAAGGGGAAAGGAGGCAAGGAAGAAAATGCGACGGTTAAGAAAGGAAGTGCATCGGGGATGAAGCCATCAATTGAAGAGGAAAGTTGAGGGGCAAATTAGGCGCTATTCAAAAAAACAGAAGAAAAAACTTAGGGGGGGGGAAGGAGGGGTGCACAGCGTTCCAATTAGAACGAAAGGGACAACTAAAAAAAAAGAAAGATGAATGATGAACATGAGCGCGACTAGTGCCCCAGGTGATGGAAGGAAGCGAGGCCGTAATGCCAAAGATTGGAGCGGAATAGGGTCATATTCCCGGGAAAGAGGGGGGAACTCCGACGGAAAAGAAAAAGGAAATGTGGGGGACACAAAGGGGAGAGGCAAAAAGAAAAACGCACTGGCAGCTATATGCTCACCTGAAAGGGAAGGGAGGATCGCCCCCTGATGGGAAAGCTTGTGCAGGGGGGTAGGATGGCTTACTCGCAAGGAGCAAGCAGGGGGAGAGGGCTCGAAGGGAAAGGAAAAAAAGGAGGGGGGGGGGGTTTGAAAAGAGAAAGCGCCGGGCCAAACAAAAGCCAAGAGGGGGTGCGGGTATACCCAGTGGCCAAGGTTATTAGGGGGGAGAAAAAGAAAGAGAATTCTTAAACACCAGAAATTCGAGGGTAAAAATTGTGACGCGGAGAGGGGAGGACACTGAAAAGGGGAGAGGAACCTTCCTGAAATCGGAATGTCGGTAAAAACCACAAAAAAAGGGATCTGGACGTACCTTTTTTCGAGTCCGGAGGACAAAAGCGAGGTGGGCCCAAAACGGTGGATAAGAAAAAACACATGAAGGGAGGGGGGTAAACGGGGGGGGGGGAGAGACCGCTCTCAATCCATAGGTCGAAGCAGTTTAACCACGCGGTATAAGGAAAGAAAAGGAATACCGGCGAGAGTGGTTGAGGGAAATTAAAACAAAGGGGGAAGTTTTAAGAGGGGATTTAGAATCAGGGTCGAGTCTAGGCATAAACCATCAACCTCCACTAACTAACAGGCCGAGCGCATGTGCGCATGACTAAGAACTCTCGACACCTTCGACATCATTTCTTAGCAGCGGGGATGAAGAAAAAGGTCAGGGACAGGGAAATCAATCACTCCAAGCTCAGGACTTAGTATCCGACTTTGTGTTGAAAAAACGTGAAGAGGGGGGGGGGGAAGCCAGAACCACGTAGTAGCATGGAGTGGGTGTTTTGGTAGAGGCAAGAGGGTCACATTCCTGGGGGAATCATCCAGTCGGAAGGGAAAAGACCGAGAGAAAGGGGGGGAGTGCCCGGCTGGAGGATTTGGAACAAAACCCACTTCCTGAGGACAAAAACACATCGAAGAACAAAAAGAACACACACCATGATGTTCCGTCGCAACGTTCGCTCGTATTGGGCCACAAAGTCTTGCCTTCGACAAAAGACAATTTCGAGAAAGAGGGACCTGGATAAAGAGAGGTCGCAGACCGAGGCCCAATAATGAGAAAGCCAGCAACCCACCGTGACAGGGTTTAGGAAGACCAGAAAGGGCCTTTGTTCAAGAACTCCGATCGCCAAGGAGGGCTCGATTCAAGCGGGGGAATGAACTGCCCAGGGAACCCTTCCGAGGGTTACGGGGAGAGGAAAAAAGAGTTTGCAGTAGGGAAAAAAAAGGGGGGGGAGGAAGGACTCACACGTCGGTGTGGGACGGAAAGTAAGTGCCTTGCCGGCAACCGGGAGCGTGGAAAAGGAAAGATTGAAGCTTCCATGGGAAGTTGGAAAACTGAACGAAAATGCCTACCAAAGGGAAAGGAAAAG
>Ga0179593_1506262_pt1 | contig 11557 bp, 17 predicted proteins | sample CZODoug2_1_08_16_FD_185931 | JGI IMG/M metagenome (GOLD analysis project Ga0179593, IMG submission 185931) | Vadose zone soil fungal communities from Angelo Coast Range Reserve, California, USA - CZODoug2_1_08_16fungal (PacBio error correction) | ecosystem: Environmental > Terrestrial > Soil >...
ATTAGAATGGGACAGAACGAGGGATGTGAAAAAAAGTAGGCAATCGCTGGCGGGACGCAACAAGAGGAAAATTTCACCTGAAACAGAGAAAAAAAGAAAAAAGGAACGGGGCCATACGGAACAAACATTACGAACGCGTTCAGTTGAAAAAAACCCGACGATTTCAAAGGGGATTGGAAGTATGGCAGACGTAAACGGCAAATGGGGCGGAAGCTCGGGCCGAGGAGTCACGCTGGAAAGGCGAGGAACAACGGCAGAACAAGCTTATGGGAAACCCGTGCGGAAAGAGAGGGGGGTTGCGTAGGCCGAGATAAAAGGGCAAGAGGCTGCAGCCGAGTCCAGAGAAAAGAACCAAGTCCAGATGGGGAAGGAAGCGGCACCAAAAAATAGAACCAAGTCCTTCGAAAAAGAAAACAGGAAAAAAATAATGCCATGTGATTGGGGTTGCTTGAATAATAAAAGGAGATAGGGAAGAGGAGCAAACAAAAAAGGAGAGGCGCACTATGGGTAAACTGACCGAGGGAGGGAAGAAGGAGTCTTGCTAAAATATCTAAAGAGTACGGGAAAGCGTTCCCAGAGGGTGACGCACGAGTTGGAAAAGGGTGTGACAGTAGGATAAGCAAAAACACGCGGGGTGAAATCTAAAGACTTGAAGAATGGAAAAAAAACACAGCAGAGTTAAGATGGAACTTATAGGGGTGGGGGCTTTGTGGCTACATTGGCCGTGGAGCTGCTCGGGTGTGAGGACAATCCCAGAGAGCGAAAAGCTGTGGGGAAGCCGAGCTGCCTGTGGAAAAATAGGGAACGGAGGCGAAAAGGGAATTCATTGGGCGTTGGAGCCTGTGCGTTGACATGGGGTGAAATCTCGTTCAAGGGGAGAGGGCGAAGACGAGAGTTGGGGTGACAACGTAAATTCACAACAATATACTGAGCAGGAAGTATTTCCGTGACGGAGCAAGAAGTTACGCAAGTACTAATGGGAATCGAGTGGTTTATCTCTGTGCAGTTGGAGGGGGGAAGGAGGGGGGGCTTTGTTAAAAAGGAAAAGTGTTAGATTAATGGGCACAAATTATAGGCGTGGAAGATGAGTTCACAGAACAAAAGAGGGGGGTCCTTGGGCTAATGGAAACTTGGGACAACATGCTTTAAGGGACGTTCAAGAAAAAGAAGAAATTACTGGAAAGAAATAAGTCGACGTTAACTTATACGAAGTGGTTGGAATCCAAGATAGGAAACAACTAGAGAAGACAAAAGAAAAAGAAATACCGATATTACAAACAAAAGGGGGGAGTTTCGCAACTGAGAAGGGAAGAAGATGGGGGGAGGAATTTCAACAGAACCTACCTTGAGAATTGCTTTAAGGCTAAAAGGAAATAAGGGGTGAAATCAACGAAGAATGGAAGACAATAAGTTAGCTCAAGGGATGGACCCATCTGCTATGTGTTCACGGAAAAGGTGGGTTTCACAAGAAATGGGCTGCCCGCAAAATCGGAGGAGATGAAGGGAATCACATACAGTCAAAAAACGTCTGGGGCTCCCAGATTGACAAGCCCCTAAATTCCATTTTCTGTGTCGAATAGACATTTTTTCTCGAAAACGAAGGAAGGATGGGGAATTGAAAAAAGTGGGGGACTCGAAATGTACCTAGACTAAAAATGCCATTCCGGAAGAAAGAAGGGTTTTCCTTGATCAGCGTGGAAGGGCATGGAGGAAGGAGGAAAGGGCAAAACACAACCAGAAGCAGGTGGGACACGTTTTAAAAAAAAAAAGAGGGACGATCTTTTGGAAGCGGCAAGAAGGGAGTGACGAATGAGATTCTGGTGGGAGAGAGATCAACGCCAGACAAAGATCACTGGGGGGTTAAAAAAAGGAGTCCGTGAACTGCGTAGGGAGGAAAGGCGGCTGTTCTTGGGAATGACGTGCTGCGTGGAATGGAGCTTAAGGATACCGGACAGATAGAAGGTGTTTGCCCGCCTCTTCAAATCGGTAATTGGGTACGGACTAGGAAAAAAAAATGAATGGCAGAGAATTTTGGGTCATTCAGAAAAGGCTGGAGACCACCTTGAGGAAAGAGTTTTTCGAAGAAGAGGCTAGATTCCGGAGGACAAACCTTCAGAAAGGGGGAAGCAAGTATGAGGTGCATTAGAACGGGCTAAGACCGTCCCGATTCCGAAGCGAGGGGAAAGTGGGCGACCCTGTGGACAGTGCATGGGGTGTGCTGGGAAAGTAGTGGCACCAGTCAGGTGTATGGTAACATGCAACGAAACAATTGAAAGGAAAGCCTGAGGTTTCTCTCAAGCGCTTGGAGAAAAAACTGCTGGGGGGGGCGGGGGGGCTTCCAGAATTGCAGGGACACACCGAGGATACAATGGGAGGGCAGCACTCTAAATAGCTAGTCTCCCGTTTCCAAAAGCGCGATCCACAGGAAAAACGCGGGTATAATAGGAACGTAGGCGGAGTAAACTGAATGGTGTGAAATTAGCGCTTAAGAGGCTTCAGGAGACCTACGTTGGGAAAAAACCTGCTCGGGCCTCTCGAAAAAGTTGCCTTCCTCAAGGATTCCGACTAAAAGAGGGAATGAAAAAGAAAAAAAAGAAACGGCGGGCAAGAATGTAAAGGGAGGGAATTAATGTTTGGGTCCTTATACCACAAAGATTGGGGGGAACGTAGGTTTTAATGCGGCTGGGATTGGGTATGTGGCTGAACGAAGAAAAAAGGAAGAAAAAAATTTGCCTGGGTTTGCCGTATTGGGGGCGTCGGGGTATAAAAATATTTGATAGGGGGGAGCCATGGAGGGGGTAGAGGTAGAGAATTTCAGGGAAAGTGGGGAAGAGGGAGCAAGGGATGCCGTCAATAACCAAGAGGGAAAAGAAGTCGGGGCGAGGACGGGGAGAATCACTCAAAAGGAAAGCCTGAATAAGGAGGGAAGAGAGAGATATAAAAAAAAAGAGGAGGAGAAAAAGAGATTAAATCTTATAAACGCGAAGAATGTAGTGGGGACACAAACAAAGAGAACCGACGGGAAATCCCGAGGCATCAAAGGATAGAGTTAGGTACAAACGTTGAAAAAATGAATTCTGCCCAGAAAGTTACCCAGACCAGGAGCTTAAGGAGGAAAAGAGACCCTCCCAGAAAAAGCACTACGCACACAGGAAGGAATAACAGCATCGGAGAAAGGGTCGAACTTCCCTTAAAGTCAGCCACATCATTCAGAAAAAGGAAAAGAAAACCGTTCCACATCTCACTCAGTAGACCCATCAGGATGGAGGACTGCGGAAGGAATTGACCCAAGGGTAGGAATCAGGTACGAAGTCGACCGGAAAGCACTAGAAAGTAGGAGAGATGGTCGTAATTACTCCATTACTCATCTAATCCGAAAAAAGACGGCAGGGAGAGAATAACAGGAAGAAGGGTAAAGGAAGGGGCCCAATCCAAAAAGATGAAGGATGTGGCGGGAGGTTGGGAAAAAGAATAGCTTTGGACAATCCAGGGAGATAACATTGATGGGTGAGAATCAATTCGCGGGTAAGCAAAAAGATCAGATTCAAAAGCCGCACCCAGCTCATTTGGTCGAAAGGGAGCGCGAAAAGAAAATTTTCTTCAACCTTTCCGTTGAAAGGAAAAAAGATGGAAGGCCCCGCGCAAAAAGCAACCGTGAGCAAAGGCCAGAAACAACCTAATTGCGCATGGGCGGTCAAGGAGATGAAGGTGAAAAGCCATACAAATGATCATCTGTTGGGAAGAGTCAATAAAGGAAGTGAAAAATCAGGGGGGAGGGGAAAAGAGTTGCCAAATCATTCTGTCAGCAGGGACAAGGAAGAAAACAATTCAGGGGGAGTTGAGAGAATTCACGCAATGAGAACGAGCTTAGGGAGAAAAATAAAAGGCTGGAGAGGGGCAAGCGCCATCCCGAAGTCACAAACTCATCCGGAAACGCCAGCCAAAGGAAAAAACCCCAGGACCAAAACCCTTTTTTTCCAGAAAAAGCTGATCAAGGGAGGGGGAACAGGGCGTTAAAGACCCGACAATCACCAGAAAAACTTGAAAGGAAGAAACCCCTTTAAAACGATGGCAACAGGAAAAGTGACCCTCGCGTGTAAGGCCCTAGGGAGGGGCGATCCTCCAAGCGATCGACGAGAAAGAACCAATGTCCAGAAAGGGTAATCACCCGTTCTTCTAGAAGGACAAGGAAAGAGGTGGGAAGGTGTCAAAGAGGGGGTTCAGGAGGCAGATCAAGATGAGCAGATAAAGCCCAGAAAAAGCGAGAAAGGTCTTTCGAATCGCAAAGCGTAGGGGGCGGGATGAAAAATAAAGTTTGGGGAGGCCAGAAGGATGCGGGGCTGACCCAGTGATAATGGATTAAAGAAGAAAAGCCAGGGGGGGGAGGGGGGGGGTGAGAAAGGAAAAATACAGGGCCCGTCCTAACACAGGGCGATAAAAAACTCTATATTGTTTCCTAAAGGGGGGAAGTTCCTGGCGTTGAGGAGAGAAAAACGGCCGAAGTAGGCAAGGACGCCGTCGGACGAGGTGGAAAGTCTCAGAAAGCAGCCTGCTGCCGACGTGCCACCTCGGACAAGAGAACCTATCGGAGATTTCGTGAAGGGTGGATTCTCTGGGAGGGAAAAAACGTTGCATGTAAAGAGGCGGGGCTGAAAAGAGGGCTCCTCAGCCTTTTTCCGTAAAGCGAATTGGAAAGATAAAAGGGGGAAGCCGGCTTTCTGAGAGAAAACATGTGGCAAGGAGGGTCCCGAAGAAATAACACTATCCAGAAACAAAAGGGCGCGTCGGAAAAAGACTTCAAGAAAAAACAGGGGGAGCTCCAAAGACTTTGCAAAAGAAAACGCCGCCCCCCCCAGAACAAAGAGATCATCCACAAGTTCAAGAGATGAGGGGTCCTTCGGACTTTGGAAAAATTCACCGGAAACTACGGGAATGGAAAATTAGATGAATGGTGGCCAGGGTGCCGCCGTCCACATTTAAAAGGACCTTAAATGGTACGTGGAATTCCAAGGTGACAGGGGGGAATCCGGGCACATTCAACAAGCCACGCTTGGAAGGAACAAAGGAACGTCTTCGAAACACGCCATGTCAAACACACCCCCAATCAGATACTTCCCGGGTAGCTGCAATGGTTGAGACAGGAAGGAAAGGAGGAAAGGAGTTGCGAATGCAGGACAGGGAAAAGCGCCGGCCGTTGCGCAGAACACATTTATCAGGAGTCGTAGTCCCAGAAGCGGGGGAAAGGGAGGGAGGGATATTCAAAAAAATGCAAGGCCAGCTGGGGTGTTTGGGGGAGGAAAACAGGACTTGGTACCGATGTGCCTCTGGATTCAGGAAAAAGAAGATGTTCGCGGTAAGAAGGAAAAAAGAGGGCATCCTGAAGTTCATAGCAGCGACGAGTAAGAAGAACGCTATGAGCTGCCAGGAAGGGCGGGCCGATCGTGAGGGGGATGTTGGATAAAACTAAATTCCTCAAGTTTAAGAAGGAAGAAGCAAACGAAACGGAAGTGCCAGAAAGCTGCCTCTTGAATCAACTACTTATCTCGGCTCGAAGCTTCAAAAAAAGAACGAAAGGGAGGGGGGGACTGTTGAAAAAGGGACCTCAACGGTCCGCTCAGCAGGTGAGGAATGGTATTAAATTCAGAACATCAGGGCGTTAAAACGACGAAAGGAAGAAAAACCGACAAACCAAAAAATGGCCTTCAATCCAACGCTGTGTTGAACACCCAGAGGGGGGAAAGGTCATAAAAACGGGAACAAAGAGAGGAAGAGGGAATGAAAGGACGCTGGGACATCCAGCGAGAGTATTGAGGACCATCTTGAGGAACGCAAGGCAGGGGAGAGATTATGGGATGATGGAAAAAAACGTCCTGGAGCAGTGCGAGCGGGACGGGCAAGGAACGAAAAAGAATAACGCTGTGGGATTCGAGAAGGCACGAGCCGACGATGAAAGGGGGGGAGGGAATATTGAATCAAGAAGGGATGTACCTTTCGCATTCGGAAAAGGGCCAAGTAGAAAAACGGAGGGGAGGTATCCAATATAAAACTCCAGGCTGATAAGCGTAAGGAAACAGGGGAAAGTGGCTTACTGCGGTCGCTAAACCTCGTCAATCATAGGGAAGGAAGTCATGCCCGAACGGATCATCAAGTCGCGGGGAGACCACGGCAACCGGAAAGAAAAAAAGGAAGAAGGTCAAACAGAAAAAAAAAAAAGGAGGACGGAAAAATTGGTAGGTAATCTCACAACTCCGCCGGGGGGGGGGGTGGGGGGGGGGGGGGGGGGGGGGTGGTGGGGGGGTTGATTTGATGACGAAGGAAGGAAGAGGCTGAAACGTACTTTATCTAAGAATTCCGGAGTTCGACGTGACTTAGGAACGGAACGGGGGAAGTGGCGTTGAATGTCGCCAAAAGCAGAGAGGGGAAATAGAAGTTGTGGGTTGGGACCATGGATGTAGGGAAAAAAGAAAAAAGACAAGGGGAAGGGAAACGGATTCAAGAGAGAGGAGGGTACAAACTGAGGAAGGAAAGATAAGTGCACGTTAAAGGTTTCATTTTACTTCACAGGTAAATGAAAAAAAGAGACTTATAGACCGTATGGAATATTTGAATTCCACAGTAGAAAAGTGGCACATGACTAAGGGATCGCTTTTTTCTCTCCGTCGTGGTACTAATGAGAGTTGTCAAAAAGCCGAGTTAGTGCGACCCGTGGTCGGAAATAAGTTTCAGAGAGCAAAGGCCGTTAATGGAAGCGGGGTTCGGAAGTTGGGACTGGGCTGCCACATGGGATGTTCGTCTTCGAACGCCGCCCAGGATTCAAAAGGAAGGGAAGTAGGAAGGCGAATTCTGGTAAGCCCACGATCGGTCAAAGGAAAAATCGGAAAGACCGAGGAAGAAAAAAAAAGAAATCAGAAGGAGGAACCGCGAGGAAGAAGAATTTGCCGGCACGGATAGGAATAGGGACGGCTTTCGAGGAATTTGCGAAAAGAGAAAAGCCGATGAAAGTGACAGGGGAGCTGAACTTAGTCCCTCTGGACCAGGAGAAAAAAACGGAAAGAACAGGTAGACAAATATAAGGGAGATACGCAGGGGCGCGACGGTCCCCGGGTTGATGTCAAAAAGATGCAGGGTGCCAAGAAGGAGATGGGGCGTATGGAAAATCTAGACAGGGTTGCTCACGAAGACGTTTGTCTCACACGAGGACGAAACTTCACGGCCGGAAGGAGGTCTAGGTCGAAAATTGGGGGGGCAAGCTTCCGTGGGCTTTAACTTGCTCAATTGATTAAATACAAAAGCATCGAAGAAAGGAAAGGGGCGGAAAGAATAAGTGGGGTGAACAGTGATGCCTTTAACTTTTCAGCGCTGGGAATGGGATGAAAATTGAAACAGCATGGGCAGTGGTAGGCACATGTGGAAGAGGCCTACGGGACTTCAAGGGGGAAGAAAGGAAAGGCTGTTTATTTTGAGATTCGGGCCAAGAAAAAACGACTTGTGGGGTAAAAGACAGAAAGAGGAACAAAGCTGGTTTACCAAATAAAAGGGTGCAGCATTCCCGGCTGCATAGGAAGAATTGAATTTCGGGAACATTATGCAGGGGGCGTTGACAATGATGTGATGTCTCGGCAGACAGTCCTGACTGGAAAAAAAAACACGTTTGAAAAACAACCCCAAGAAGTTCCAAACACAGCAGCAAATTCAAAAATGGGGGTACTCAAAATAAATGTAGGCCTTGTGAAAAAAATTCCCTGTCGGGGGGAAAGAACTCCACTCGTGTCGGGGACTTTTCCGAAGGGAGGGCCGATGAGTGTTCCCTCGAGAAGGCTTCGCAACTGTCGTTAAGCAAGATTTGTTGGGAAGTCTTTACGCGGCCAACAATTCCGAGGGCGAAGGAGGGGCGCTGACACATAAGTAGGGAAGAAAAGGGTTACACAAAAACCGAACTTCGGTAAGTGTGACATGGGGATTACATTCAGATTGATTGTTCCGGGTAAAAGGGATCGTTAGCAACGAAAACGGAAAAAAGGAAGTGGATCTCCCGCGCGTGAAAAGGAGCTTGTGGTGGCTTTCAGGAAATGGAGTGATGTAGTAAAAACTCGAATGGGAAGAAAGGTCTTGACGAGCAACTCACTGGGGGATTTAAATGAGAGCACAGGGCGGGGGGACAAAACGCTATCACAAGAGCGGCTTCGATGGAAAGGGGGGAGAATACCTTAGGCATGGAAGTAGGACGGACGAGGTGTCCGGGAGCTCTGAATGGCGTCCATTACAATACGTTGATCCTAAGAGGACGGGCTGGAACGGAGGAAAGGAAGTAAAATTATTAAGAAGAAGGGCTGAGGAGACAAAGAAGGAAGGAACGTTCGTGAAAGTTAAAGGGCCGCGGGGGGTAAACTTATACGGCGGTGGGCAAGTTTAGTGTGGCGGAAGTGCTGAGGTGGCTGCGTGAATCCTGGAAGAGTCTAAATGCGGGGAAGATAGTTTGTTCAGTAGGATGGCGGCGGGAGGAATACCGGGAAGAAGTTTAAAGAGGGTAAATCAATTAGGGGGGGGGGGCACCGAGTAGGAAGGAGTTCAGGTGTCATTTGGGAAATTCAGAAGAGCGTCTAAGGATGCCGTCCAAAAACTGCTGGACTAGTTTCGCGGGTGACGCTTCTGGTCAGAAAAAAGCTGTCTCCACGGCCTAGAAGGAGAAGAAAAACAAAAAAAAACAAAACGAGGAGATGAAAGAAAGGAGGAAGGAAGAATTTATAAGTGATAAAGAAGGTTGTGAGGAGCACAGAAGCCGGGAACCTGAAAGATTGAAGAAATGGGTCGGCATAACTTCGCAAAATGAAAAAAGCAAAAGTGGAACACCCTTAGAATTAGGAACAACTCTGAAAAAGACGATTAGCTGACGAAAAGTGTAATAAGGGGGTATACCCTAAAAGACATCATAAGAAACACAAAATGACAGAAAGTTGTAAGAAGTCAAAGAGTCCCAATCAAGCAAAGACTAAGCCTGAAGCCAGGTCAAAATGAGTGACGAAAGAGACTGCTGAACTCCGGATCACCACATCCACGCCGAAAGAACTGGACCGGAATGAATGGGGGGAAGATTATATTAATCAGATCAGAAGAAGGCAGCAAGGGAAAATCCCGACATGCGTCGGCGTCAACGGTGGTAGTAGGAAAGCCCTTACGGCACGACCTCCGCACAAAATCGTAAAGCGTCAGAAAAGCCTCCGGGAAGGAGAAAACTGCGTGGAACATAGAAGGCCGCTTGGGGGGGATAGCGGGGGACAAAGGGCGCCTAGCTGTTACAGCGTGGATTATAAGACATTTAGCCCCTTAGAAGTTGCGTGTAATAGAAATATAAGAATTTAAAAGAAAAAAATAGGGGGCTAACGCGCGTGCAGGTAAAAGGGGGAGTACAGAGGGCAGGGAAAGAAGCGCCTGAACCGATAAAGACCTGTAAACAAGCTGCCCGCCCACTTTCCTATTTGCGGCAAGGAGAGAAGGGATGTGGAAGAATCGGAGCGTCGTAATTTTTTTGTCCGTAAAAAAAGTCACCTAGAAAGAGTGATCCCTCACTCGTTGAACCTTCTCAAGGAAAAAGATCGGCAATGACGGCTTGAAGTAAGGAAAGACCAATTCACGACGGAATTTCTGGAAAAAAAGCACAGGTCCGGCTGATTTACTCGACAGCAAAAATACACACCTGGAGATCAAAATCAGCAATGGAAAAATGCCTCCTATGAAGAGAAAGGAAGCACCGTGAACATTCTAGGCAAAACAAAAATGTTCACACGGCATCTGCTTTAAGGGGAAAAAAAGCGGGCTGAGGCACGACTCCCGAAGCAACCAGATAGAATGAGGACAGAACAACCTTGAAGGGAAGCAGGAAAAAAAAACGTAGTCAGCGAGACCCTAGGACACGTGTCACCATTAAAAATTGGGCGAGTTAATATAACAGCTTAAAAAACGGAGAAAAACCACCTATCTTGACAAGACAATTCAAAGGCATTCCTCCCGCCGGCACACGGAGGAAGGTGTCTGATGATTGGAAGAGAGTGTTCAAGGAGCAATATAAGACACCGGGAAAAAATGGGACGGATTCGAATGAAAGAGCGCAGGAGTTGCACTGCTCACAGATTCGGGCGAACCCCGGTCGTAATGTATTACGAAATGAGGCCCGCGGTATGTCAGAATGGCATAAAAGGGACGAGGAAAGGGAAAAAATCGTAGCAACAATAGATATTGGTATAACAGGGCCTGGGGTTGATCGGAAACCTGCGGGGAAAGACGGAGAATAAAGCATTCCGGTAAGAAGGAGGACAGGAAGGTGAAGTAGAAAGGGCATAAACCAGATAGTGAAGGCAACTGCTGAGCAGCACAGGGAAGTCGAGATTTCATAATTGAAGGGGGGATAAGAAAGTGGGATTTCATAGATGCTGCTATTAAAAGGTTAAAAGAAAGACAAGCAAAAAAAGACAAAAAAGGACCTACCAGTCTCAGAATATTTACAAGACTTCAAGGGTGGAGAGAGGCGGGGGTGCACACAAAAAAACAAAAACACCCACACAGCACAAAAAAAGCATGATTAGTACACCAAAGGGAGGGACCCTTCAAAGAAGTCCGCGATCAGTAAAGGAATGGAGCTTGGAAAGGAAAAAAGAGGAGCCGTCCGGGCGGGTAGTTATATGAAGACCTTAATAGACGAGGCAGGGGGGAAAAATTCACAGAACTGGAAACAGTCAAAGAAGAAAAAAGGAGAAGTGCCATGGAGAATCGTAATTGAACTTGATAATTAAAATAGATAACACTGAGCACTAGAGGGGTTGCCTTCACTGGGGAAACGTCCACGAGGGAAGGAAAAAGTACAGTACAGCTGCCTTCAAATTACGCCTCAGTAAGACGGGCCCTCGAGGTACCCGCAAAGATTTGCGAATGGCCCTGAACACGCCACTGTACAACCCAAAAAGGAATCCACTGTAGAGGAATGTGGTAAAAAGGAACTTCACAAGGAGGTGGGGAGTGGGAACGGGAAATAAGGGAAATTAGAGAGAAGCGCTAAGTCGTTTCGCTATTTCACAGCGGGAGGAAAGTCCCATCCAGGCGGCTTAGGAGGAGAAATTCCCAGGCCCTCATTTGGGTTGGGGGTGGCGACAGGAATGGTTTTAGCCTCCGAGGGAAGTCTGCCAAAGCAAAATGGTAATGTACAGGGGTTAAATGGGAGGAACTGTTCCTCGCTATCGCCGCGAAAACCAAACTCCTCTAGGGTCTGCACGCAAGGTCGACCTCCAAGTGGTGCATTGATAATAAAATACTTACTCAAGCTGTGAATCCGGAAAGGAAAGAAAGAGCACGCCATGAGCAGGCCTAACATCTGGAAAATTCACTATGAATGAGAGGAGGAAGGAAGGAAGAAAAAAGCTTTCATAATGGGGGGCGGGGGTAGGAGGGCCAACAGAGGGCCCATGATTCCATTAGTAGTGGGAAATGAGTCCAATAAGGGAGGTCGGAACCACGCTGCCGGAGGACGTGAGAAACCATAGAGCTGGTTTTGTCCACCAATCAAATA
>Ga0179593_1522289_pt1 | contig 11557 bp, 7 predicted proteins | sample CZODoug2_1_08_16_FD_185931 | JGI IMG/M metagenome (GOLD analysis project Ga0179593, IMG submission 185931) | Vadose zone soil fungal communities from Angelo Coast Range Reserve, California, USA - CZODoug2_1_08_16fungal (PacBio error correction) | ecosystem: Environmental > Terrestrial > Soil >...
GGGACACTTTCAGCAAAGCTGGACGAAACTCTTCTAGAACGGGAAGAGATGGGAAAGGAGCGCCAGATAGTGGCCGAGCGTCAACAAGGCCAACGGGTCCGTTGCAAATCACAGCTTGAGTTGGTCTCTAGCCGCGAGGAGGAAAAAAAGAGCCCTATCATGTTCTCCTTTAGAATTAGGGACCTGCATCCGATAAGCGAAGGTGGGGGGGTCCTACATAACTAGGGGGAAGAAGGGGCAGGGGAGTACCTGCTTCTCTATAAAGGGGAGAACGTTTGGATGCTCTCTCCTTTCCTATGCGAAAACCAGGGAAGCCCACTGAAAAACATCTAAGAAAAACCCAGGTTGCAGCTCTAGTAGGAAAACATCCTGAGAGAACACACTGAACGAGGATCATACTTCCTTAAAAAGGGAAAATGCCAGGCTGTGTTTCAAAAATTCTTATTCATCTACAGTGTATGTTGAAGGCTTCTGCGGGAGATGGAGGAATCGAGACGCAGAAGATTAGATCTTTCTTAGTAAGGAGAAAGTACAGGGACAGCGCACGGGAAAGCAGGTCGATCTAGACTGGGGTTTAACTGCCGCGGACTTCGCGAGAAGATTCGGTAGCCGAACCGGAAAAGGAAGACGGTTTAGATTCACCCTCTAGTCAACTCCTATACCTGGGGGGAGAGAAGGCTCCCCCCGGGAGCCACAGAAAAGACTTTCCGACTGCAGGAGGAGAGAGGGAAAAGCCTTCAAGAGGGGGAATAGAAAAAGAAGTGCAAATTCCCGTTGCAGGACAAGGGAAACGGCTAAAAAATATGCCTAGATGGCAAACGGGAAAAAACGAAATAGGATCTAACGAAACAGGGCGTGTACCGGACCATAATACCAAGAACCCTCATCCCTTTACAGGGGGGGAGACGAAGACCTCGCGGGGTAAATTCCAGTCTCCTTGGAACTGGGCTCTGTCCTTCTTACCCTTGGGAGTGTATGTGAGTTTACCGAAGACATTCTCGAGGCATCCCTGGGCTTAGTACCCTGATAGGACAGGGGTCTTCAAGAGACAGGTGATTTACGGGAGTATGACCCGACTACTCGTGGAAAGTTCAAATACTCCCTAGGGAATCGACTCGAGTTAACCAGAAGAGGAAATTTCGATCCCGAGAAGGGGAGGTCGGGTTGCGGAGATATGTCCTGCCAGAAAAAGTCGAGCACCAAAGAATAGCATTAACTTACCTTCTGAGTGAGGGGAGAAGTCGCGTCTACGCTACGGCAAAGTTTTACTGAGTAGAGGACGATGTTACCAACGGATCGGAAACGCAGCCTCACTCTACGGGCCGTTCAAAGAGGTTTTCGGGTCCTCGTCCGAGGACTGAAAAAAAAGTTGGGGCTTCGCTCTACCATGAAAAGTTACGCCGGAAGGGATAGGAATCGAAGAGGCCGATGAAGGAGAGGGAAGGATCAGGGGTCGCTATCTACGTCTTAACCAGTCTCGAAAAAAGGGAAAAAAAAAAATCCGGCGACCGGGATCGCTGGCCTACGAAATTTTCTCCTTGGAAAAGATGTGCGAAGGTCTCGTCGTTCTGGGGATGGGGGCAACTTAACTGGCCTCAAAATCCACTTTCTGGAAAGAAGATTATTCTAACTTACGGAGAAGGGTCTTCTTTATTCACCAACCTGGAGAAAACGTAACGGAAGCCTGAAAGGGGAGGGGGAGTAAAATTCGGTTGGAGAAAGCCCATCTACTTCGTGGCTTGCAAGCAGCAGTGTTTGCTCGCGTTCCGCTCGTAACAATTAAATATCTCAGAAGGTGAGGGCCTATCTCTAATCTAGCCGGAAGCCTGGCGAAAGATACCTGGACATGGGTAGTCTTCATTGGGGAAAACTTCCCTAAAAAAGGGGAGGGCGATCGGAGGGGATTAAAAGAGATCCATGCAGGAGCCGATGAGACATGCCGATCAAAGGGAAAGACTTAGTTGGTCCATCGGGGAGCCCTCTAGAAAAAAGACCAGAGGCCTTCGCTGAAAGGAGAAGCGCCCTACTGGGGGTGGTATCAAGGGGGAGACTACCGGCTGCGCAGCAAGCAACTCCTTCCTAGCTAGCGAAAAACCCCATTCCAGAGGATGAGCCTTCTTCCGGCCAGTGAAGAACACTGTGTAAGTAAAGAAAGACTCCCGACGAAGTGAGCAAACTAGACGGTCCTCCACATTTGTGGAGGAAAGAGAGAGAAAACAAAGCTCAGCGAGACTCACACTCAGGAAAAAGGGGTCTCATGAGTCCACCATTTATCCCAGGGTAAAAACTGGAGGTAGCCTTCTTTGCGAAGTAGAAAGAAATTTTTCCTTAAAAGTATCTTGGGGGGCTCCAGCAGTAGAAAAAAAAGCGAAGCCGTATACGGGACTAAATCCGTTAGATAAGGTGTATTCAGCCTAAGAGAGAAAACGAACTCACTTTTTCTCTCTCTTGAATGATTAAGGAACAGACCGACCTTTGAAAGAAGGGAGATTCTCATCATTGCTCGGTAGGCAGGGTCGGGGAAAATGGCCGGAAATCTAAAACATTTCCTTATGGGGAACGAAAGTTGCATTATAATCTCCAAGCGAGAATTAAAGGTTCGCGCGAAGGGGGTTTTTGATTTTGACGAGAATCAGAAACCGCCTCAACTCAAAAAAAAAGAAGGAAAGGGGCGGGACATTCTCCTTTCGGGAACCAAGCGGAGTCCTGCGAAGGCCGCCTTAGGGAAGGGGGGACTAGGAGCGGCAGCGGGATCCATGAATACTGATAGAGGAATATTCTTCGTCTCTGCCTTAAGGGGGGGGGAAGGCAGCGCTCGGTCAGGGACTTTAACTCCCCCCGAGAACGAAAGGAAGGGGACCTTCAAAAGTTGACGGCGAGAAGCACACAAGGCGCCTGATCGTCGGCTGAGTCCCAGGACACTGGGGTTAATAGGGAAAAAAAAGGAAACGCGGTTCGATGCCAGAACGGCTTCAGTCGAGGGGAGATTCTAGGGACTTCTTCAGGAGAACAGTCGGGGCGCATGTCGTGAGTATGATCATGAGAGCAGGCCGGGCGCTCGCCCAGTCTTCAAGGGCAGAAAACGGGGGGGGCTACGTGTTGAGGCACACAAACCTGTGGGAGAGGACCTTTCCTACGAGGGGGGCAACAGAAGGAACTCGTACTAATCGGCTAAGAGAAAATACGGATCCTCGGCCGCGAAAGAAAAAACAGAGAGAGGAATAACTTCTACTCATGACTTGAAGCTTTACTAATCAGCGAAGCATACCGGAGGATTGAGATAGGATCTCCAGAGAACCGGACACGAACCGTCCACGCAGCAAGGGCTAAATGAAATTTGGACCCGTCGGAGTAAAAAGGAAAGCATTTCCGAGCAAAGAGCAGGATTTTGGTCGGTCGCAATCAAGGAGGGGGAGAGAGTTGAGTATGAGAAGACGGCAGACTCCACTAGAACGGAGGAGCCGCAAGTACAGGGGGAGGAGGAACACGTACCCGTGTCACCGACCCCAAGCGCAAGAGGCGGCCTGGGCGCGATCTTCATTGTAACGGAAGAAAAAAATTCCAAGAGAGAGTATCTCCATCCATACCACGAGGAGGTGGGGTCTTCAATCACGAGGCCCCAAGAAAAGCCTTTGGGAAACTGTAGAAGCTCTCACCATGGAAAAAAGGTGGGTCTTCCTCCTCACGTTCTGCAAGCGACGTGAAGATCAGGACATCTCGCAAAAATTATAAAATAGAGAGTTTTTACAGACCAGTTACATCGATTCTCGGTTCGAAAGATGAACGGGGCAAGCGTTACTCGGGCCAGATGCTTGTGAGCGAAAAAACGTGCCTGCCCAGACTCCCATGGGTTGCAAATTTGCATTCCACTCACAATCGTATTGGGGAAGAAGACATCTTCTACAAAAGGGAAAGTATGAAGGGGATGGAGGTAAAATTTGAAGATTAGTCTCAGAGTGCAGGAGAAGAGAAAGTTTGTTTCTTCCTTCTTAAAGGGGGGGAAGAGCAGACTACAAAACTCGAGAGAAGAACTAGGGGAGGGTGGGTCTCTGACACGACGGAGAAAAATGGGGCCCTACTCGAAACCCGCAGGTGAGAGAAGATGACCCGATTGAGAAAAACATCAGCTCTCTGAATCACGAAAAGCAAAAAAAGGACATAAAACCTTCTGGTTCAAGAAGGGAGGGCGGTTCACCACGGAATGATCAGTACGAAAGTTCTTGTTCGGTGGAAGGTACGATTGAGGAGCTGGATCGGGCGCTGATCTAGCCTCTTCTTGAAAACTCTCCCTGATAAGGAGTGGACTCGCGATTCCGAAGAGGATGCTTTTCCGACGACTCAAGGGAGAGAGAACTTCGGGGAGAAGAGACCTATTACCGGTCCTGACTGGATTCTATGCAGAAAATTTGTCTGCGGGACTGCGCAACCTCCCCGGTTATCTGAAATAAAGAAAGTGGCGCGCCTCGCTTGAGAATGTGGCATCAAAAGAATCCGGGGGGGGGGGGGAGAAAAGGGGTGGGGGAAACTACCTCATAAAGGAAATCCGGATATTTAACTCCGGAAAAAGACGTCGCGCTAAAAAAGAAAGACAACTGTTCTCCTACATAAGAGAAAAAGCAGGAAGGAGAACCTTGAAAGAGGGGGGGGGAAGCGCATCCTCGGCTACCTACCCCCTGCCTAGGTGGAGGAGAAATAAATTAAGGAATTACCCTTAAGGGAGGGGTTGGGGCGGTGCTTGTGCCCTAGAACCCTTGCGCCGAACCCCTGCCTATGAGGATATAGATTATCAGGACGTCGGGGGACCCGGAGGGGGGGCGTCGGCTGCTCAGAGAAAGTCGTTCTGGAAGAGGAACTCTTCCTCCTTACTCGCTGTCCACTCTCCCTGAGGACCAGAGAAGAAGAAAACGTGTTATCGTGGCGTCGGAAGATGAGAAGAATCCAGACAAAAGAGGAGGAGGGGGAACATTTAACGACAGAATTCGGAGGATCACTTTGGAAAAAAGGGGAGCGATTAACGCCCTGTGGCAGTTGGACCTGTTACCAGAAGATAGAGAAGAACTGAGAGAAGCCGACCTTCAGAGACCTTAATCGCGTTTCTGTGAAAAAAGAAAAACTATCAAAACGTGAGTCGTTGTCGGTATCTTGGACCGAGGAAGGAAGGCAAAACCTTTGCTCGCGGACTAACAGAGGGGATAGACTTAGGAAGTCGCGGGCCGGAGCTCGGTCGAAACAGACCCTACTTATGGGCACGAAACCGAGGGTAACTTCGCCGTGGGCACCAGGGGCCGAAACAGGGGGAAAAGAGGCACTGGGACTTTGATACTTTGTTTCGCAACGGAGCTCGAGGTAAAGGTCAGAGGAGGTGCTGCTTGATTTGTCCGTACAACTACCACTTTGGGGGGGCATCCCTTCTACCACATTTCGGAATGGGAGAGATGCTAGAGGCTCGATGGGAGAAGGCGAAACGGAACGACCTGGAAAATTATACTCTATAAAATGTTGGCCGAGAAAGTGCAGACCAAGTGAGGGAGTGACAGTGGTTCCAGAATAGTTCAACGCAAGGAAAACCTAGAGAAGTAACGCCGGTGAGTGCCAAGATCTAGGGGATCGGAAGGTTTTCCTGGTCGGTCATGAAGGGGGCGGGACCCTCACTAACTATTGACGGAAGTCTCAACATATGGATCAGGACCGCCTGGATAATCTCCTATGGGAGAGGTACCGGGGGCCGGGCGCGCGAAAGGGGGGACTCAGAACCTCAGAGGGGAACCTCTTACTCAGGAAGGAAAGAGTAGAAGTAGAGACCCTTCCCTCAAGGCAGGGATCTCTCGACTGTTAGAAATTAATCTCACGCTGTCAAAATCACTGAGAAAGTAAGGTAGATGGTAAAAAAGAGGGGAAGAGTAGTACTACATAGGCCGGAAGGAAAGCGAACGAGGGTTTCCGAAAAGAGCCGAATCGCAGGAAAGAAAGACCTGCGTCCGGGACTCAAACTTTAGTTAGGCCAAGAGAAGATCCCGGCGAGGAAGTACACATAAGGTCCGTGCGCATAAAAAGAAGCCACCCGAGCCCTTTCGCCCAGGAAAAAAAAGGTGCGCGGGTGGAAAACTTGTCTCAAGAGTTGGACTGAAGAAGAACCTGGACTTTGTTCAGGGTGATCATTTCGGAGGAAAGAAACGACTTAAGCGGTACTATCCCTATCTTAGCCAGACGAGGTGTCAAGGTCGACTCCGTTACGCTCGCCCAGCCTCACATTGTTGGAAAGGAAACCAAAAGAAAAGGCTGCTTCATGCAAGAGAAAGGTTTGGGTGTAAACCTTCTTCAAAAAAAAGAAAAAAAGAACAGGTCTGAGGAGGGAACGCTTGGGTCGGATACTCACACCATGAGCCTCACGGTGCACCCGCTCTGGGAAAGGGAGAAAAGTTTAATCTACATATGGTCAGGGCCATGGGTTAGAGGGAAAGTGTTGGAAAGTTGTACGGAAAGGTTCATATAAAAAAAAAACCGCTAAAAAACGCGACGTAGGAGGACGCATGATCTGGAGAGGAGGAAGAGAGCCTTCGAGAGTAATTCCGAATTCGGAAAAATTTAAAGGACGAGGGAAAGGCCTCCCATGCTAGAGGGGGGAGGAAAGCCGGTCGGGGATCTAGAAGGGGGAGAAGATCGAAGAAAACAGTTTGCGGGAAACCAACGAGCACGTCAAACGAGAAGGGTCACTCCCTTTGACGGCTAAAAGAAGAGAAAGGGGGACCTTTCGTCCTCTCTTAAATGACGGCTAAAACGAAATGGAAAGGGGGGAGAGTCTTGTTCAGAGTATTCGGGAATTAACCCTCGGATTTCGTAGCAAGAAGAGGTTTCAAAGTTCAGTCGAGTCCTGCGTAAAGGAGGAGGGAGTCGGCCACCACGGGGAGACTTCTGATGAACATCGAATTCTCACGCGAAAGCAAGGGGGGGGGGGAGGGCGAGAAAAATCTTTGGCGAGTGGGGGCATCAAAACGTTTCAGGGGGGGGGGGGGACACGTTTCGAAGGGGAGGGGACTCTATTTTGAACCTCCTTACAGGTGTAAGACTTCCCGATTCGACGGAGCATAGTCCTCCTAGGAAGGCGAACTCAATCAAAACGCCTGAAGCCCGTCGAATGGAGAGGGACATCTGGACGAAGGGCTTCGACTGAGTCAAGACTACTTCTTCTTCTCTCTACCAGAAAAGCCAGGAAAAGGGAAGGAAAAAAATCGAGTGGATAAACAGGCCGTTGGTTGGGGGAACACGCCGGGCTTCCCTTCAGAGAGAGGACGAAAGCAGAATGGGGGGAGAAAGTAAGCTCACAAAACAGGGGAGTGAGTTTCAGTTCGACCCGTGAGGGAAGGGAGTCATACGTGATAGTCAAGGGAGAGTCCCTTTCAAACGCCCTGGAACTAACCCAAGTCAGCCTTCATTAAGAAAAACATCGCTTAGAATAGAAGACCGAAGGCGCCATTACTCGGCACAAAGGAGGCGGGGTTCTTCAGCTCCTAGACGAGAAAGACCCTCTCTTTTGGCAGGGGGCAATGAAAAAGAAAAAGGAACAAAACTCGCGGGGGGGGGGAGTAAGGATGCAACTGGTCAGCTCGAACGGTTGAAAAAAAAGAAACAAGAAAAACTTGCGGAAAGCGCCTGGCCGAGACGCTGCAATCCTAAAAAAAAAAGGAGGGAAAAGAGAGAGGTGCGAGGCAGACTACTGGCCGGGGGAGGAAACCTGTCGAGCGGAGGAGGCCAGATCGTTCCGCTCAGGCCAGAAGGAAATCCCCCGCTATCGTTTGGAGAGGCCACGCAACACCATCGCGGGGTCGGCTCAGAAGAAAAAAGAAGAGGTACACCGCCCGTGGATGTCTTGTAAACGAATGGACAGGGGACCATCGTGCGGATTCTAAGTGTGGTGGCGGACGAAAACAACGAACTGCAAGGGGGAACCAGGAAACTAGACTTAATACCTTTTTTGTATCTGCTAGCCTGGCCGGAGGGGGGGGGAAAAAACGGGGACCCCCTGCCTCGAGAACCCCGGGGGAGCAGGAGGAAAACACTAAAAAGACTTAGCTCCAAGGACAATCAAACTGCCGGAATCCACTTCCGCGGACGGATTTTTGAAAAAAAAAAAGCAAGTAGAACAACGTGCGGGTGGGACTTCTTGGAAGGGAGAGGTGGAGGGGAAAAGAGGAAAGCTCAATCAGAAGGAAGCAGGAAGAGGAGGATTCTCAAAAATTCAAATGCATTCCATAAAAAAAAAAATGCGATTAAGCGCTGCTGCTTTAGTGAGGGGGGGGACGAGGATCCTAGATCTTCTTGTTAGAAGAGCAGATAACCTTTCCTTAAAAGGGTCCAAGGGGGAAACTGATAAGGACAAAATGGGGGGGACGAAAACTCGAAGGTCAAAAAAAAAATTGCGAGGGACCTGCTTATCTGGGGGGGAACGGGAATAGGCCCATCTGTGTCTAGTAAAAGATGACCCGGATAAAAGGAGACCCGCGACAGGGGTACTTACCCCTACTCGCCGAGGAACCCAGGGGATTAGGGGAAGGGACGAGACTCTAACAGTCTCACCAGGAAAGATTTTGAAAAACGACGGAGACCCGGAAAGGACCCTTGAAGGGGGGACGGCGGGAGGAGCGTAACTTCCCTGGTTCGGCGGGAAGAGGGGTTCGTTTACATCCCGAAAAAAAAGGCTAGCTTCCTCCTGGAGAGAGATAGACCTTCGGACAGTCAGGGGGTCCCGAAGCGGAGGGGGGAAGGCTCGGACTCCGCGCCAAGACGAAGTGCTGCCAGGGGGGGGGGGAGCCTTAACTGAGCCTTACTGAACGAAAGAGAGAAGATATTAGCGCCGCGAGAGGGTCAGCAAAAATCGAGCTTCTTCAGAAAAAGAAGAACTAACAACCAAAAGGTCGAGACCGGAACGCGGTGATAGGAGAAGAATATCAACGTCAGGGAAGCAATTCTTCGGAAAAAAAGGGGACGTCCCGTGGCCTTTCTACTTAAAGCTGTTCCCCTAATAGAAAAAAGAACTGAAGAATCCGCCGGACGGAATGGAGCTGAGGGGAAGTAATCATAAATAAATCCTCAACAACGGAGGATCTCGGGGCGGTCAGTCGGCCAGAGCTTTCGTGCCCTAGTCAGGAGAGCGGTCGGAGGAATAAGAGGTTTCTGTTTCAGAGGACGGATCTCCCGAAACCCCGCTCAAGGGGTTTGCCTCCTTCGAGGAAGTCCTTGGGTTAAAGAAAATGAGAAAGGCTACGCGGGGTGAAGAAAGGTTCTCGTGGACCATGAATGCACTCTAGGAGGGTGGAGGAGAGAACTTGGGACGTCAGGGCTAACGACACCTCAAAAGAGGCTTCAAATGCGTACCATGAGGTCACTTAGAGGGGGGAGTTCTGGAGAATCTTGGAAGGGGAAGGTCCTACATTTATTATTACAGACTAGGACAGGAAGGGGGGTCCTCGACTCCAAAAGGAGTCCTACGTCTTTCTAGCGAGCGCCTTGGGTGAGTGGCGTAACGTTCCTGGGCATCAGGAAAAGGCCCGCTCTACTGCTATCAAGGGGGAAGGCAAGGGGTTGCGGCATATGTCTACCACAGACTAGGGGAGGGAAGGACTAGGTCTAGTCTTCGACGACAACTTCGGTCACACAACACAGGAATATCAAAAAATTCCTGAGGCCGCGTCTCACTACTAAAACTCTTATTGTGTCGAAATTGCACGAAAAAGGACGGGCGGTAAGTATCAGCTCTCCTCACCAAAAGGAAAAGAGCAGTTGGCTAGCTTAACGCGCCTACCACTGCGAAGGAAAAGGGCAAGCACTCAAGTACGTGTAGAGCTTCTTCTCATTGAATCGGGGAGCCTCAAAGGGAGGAAGGCCAGGGTGTCAAACTGGTCTGCAACAAGAACTCGCGCGTCGAGGAACATTGTTCTCCGGGGCAGAACTTGAAATGGTTGAAAACAAAAAACACGAAACAGGACTCCCGGGGGCGGGAAAACCAGCTCTGCGAAGCATTCTGAACAGGGAGGGGGGACCAGCTGAGCTGCAGCAGAATTTTGGCTTCGCAGGGAAGGGTAGCAGCCCAAGTCTAGGGGGGGGAGGGGAAAAGCCAAGAAGGAATCTAAACTATTATTCAACGCGCCGTAAAGGAGGAAGAGCAGGAGATCAGAAGGAAAAAGAAAACACTCCTCACTGTGAGCGTCCTGCCTTCCAGCACCTAAGGCGCCCAAGAAAGAGAGAGGAGTCTTCGAGGTCGAGGCCTGTTACTGGGGTTAATCAGAGTGCAGTAAAGACGGCAAAAGACGGGGGCCGTACGAGGAACTACATTTGGAGATCTCCTCAGGCCCGAACTTATCATGTCCAAGGGGAGGGAGAGACGGGTTGATGGGAAAGGAGTGAGAATATCTCCTCCTAAAACTCAGACCTCCTCCCTCGGGGCCATGTAAGGGAATTCTTCTAGGATTCCAAAGAATGATTAAAAGGCTCCTTCGGACTGAAAAGAGAGGGGCGGCATCTAGGTCACTCCCTTTGGTGAAAGGAACCAGTCAATTCTTGAGATGAGGGGAGGGAAGGGTTACGCTGAGACATTTTCTCAAACAAAATACCGGAAGGACTCCCGGGTAAACAAGGGGGGAAGGGGAAAGCAACAACGGCGCCGTGGAAGGGTCTGGGGGACGGCTGAACAAGAAGGGACCCTTTTCGCCCTGCTGGTTGACGAGGCAGGAATAAGCCAAAAGTCAGAGTGTTCGAAGAGTCTGTCAAAAAGAAAACGATGAAGATTCAAAGCGGAATTCCGGTCGGGTAAAAGGAGGGTCTGTCCTTATGCCCATCTAAGGATAACCGATAAGAAGAGGCAGCTAGCGCCACTCTGTAGTCTCCCGTGCACCGTTGAGGGGCCATGTTCTCGCCGTATGGAGGAAGGAAAAAAGGAAGGGACCTTCGAGGAGCCAGCGCGAAGCTGGGAGGACTCTTCCATAGGGCCTCATCAGCAGGGAGTGAAAAAAAGGTCTTTTCTAATGAAAAGGAAAAAAATCTTGGTATTTCTTCTATACTATTCAAGCCCCTTCTGAAGGGAGACTCGGGATTCCTGCGGAAAAGAAGCCGTCAAAACGAAAAGAAAGGTCTACTGTTTTGGTGAACAAAGAAGGAAGGGGGGAGGATCATAATCAAAGGGGGGGGGAGGAAGTCTGCTTTGCATATGTGTGACTCTAAAGTATCACCGGCCATTCTGGGGAAGGGTATGCTTCTCCCGGAGGGAGAACACTCCACTCTTCACGTGCGGAGGGCAAAAATTCTCCCAGCTTCAGGAAAAAACGTAGGGAAAGAAGGAAGAAACAAACAGCACTCTTCTCAACGCTGAATAAGCAGGGAGGGGAACATGGCCGGAAAAGAAGGGGGGGGGGGGTGGGACTCTTTCGACGAGCAATACATCCTTTCCAATGCCCACTAGAAAAAAGAAACGGGAGATGAATCTTGGGGAAAAGTCACTAGCGGGTCGCACTCCTTCCAAACGAAAGAGGGGCCTCCAGCAGTTCTGAAAGGGGGAAAAACTTGG
>Ga0179593_1567020_pt1 | contig 11556 bp, 7 predicted proteins | sample CZODoug2_1_08_16_FD_185931 | JGI IMG/M metagenome (GOLD analysis project Ga0179593, IMG submission 185931) | Vadose zone soil fungal communities from Angelo Coast Range Reserve, California, USA - CZODoug2_1_08_16fungal (PacBio error correction) | ecosystem: Environmental > Terrestrial > Soil >...
TCTTTCGTGGGAAGGGCCCAAGGATTAAGAAGCCATTTAGTCGGAGCCGCTCCACGGGGGGATAAAGACCGAGGGGGGGGGAGCCCCCGCCCCAAGGGGGGGCGGGGGGGGGGCATCCCTCCACTGTGAAATGAGAAGAGGGAATGGAAGTTCAGCCGAGGCCCGGTTTTTTCAAATCCCAATTAAAAGGGGGGTAGGAGGAAACGGCGGGTTAAAACGACTGCCACACAGAATCCAAAAATCAAATGGGGGGGGGGGGTGGTCAAAAAAAAAAGATTTTCTGGGAGACTCCGCTTTTCGGCCCTTCGACAACGGGGCTGTTGACAGAGTTCCAGAATTTGTCACCTTTTGGGGGGGTCCGTGTGGGCGAAAGTTGGGGGGGGGGAAATGAATCTCGGAAATATTAGGAAAAAAAAGCCTTGTATGGCAAACCAAGGGGGGGGAACCAAGGGTGCTGCCGTTTTTTCGGGCACGGGGAGTAAGCGATAAAAAATCCACAGCATACAACTAGGACCTTGGCACACGTTGAAGGAATGCCGGGGGCACAAGGAAAAGGGTCCCCTGGGCTTATCGGCGAAAAAAAACGACGGTCCCAATCCTGGTCCTTGGGGGGGTTCCGCGCAGACTTTGGGAATGGGATACTTTGGAACCTGCTTAGCAAAAAAGAAGGGGGGGAAGAATCCAGGTAAGCCATCCACGAAGGGACTGGGTTTCTTCAGACACTTGGGAACCCGTATCCTTGACGTGAATGCTGGGGGGGTCGGGGAGGTAATGCCTCTTCTTCCCCTTACTAAGCCGGTGCACCCTCCCAGGACCCAGGTTAAAAAAAGGAACGGCCCACAGGTTGTCGTAGGGGTCCTATGGGGCAAGAACATCCACCCCCGCCCGAGACTAACCGGACATCGGGGCGAAAAAACCAAAAAAAGGAAATGGGATTCAGGGGGCCCGGTTGGTCGTAAACAACCCACCTACAATGGGAAAGTGCCACCTGTTTGTTTTTGGGGGATTGACATGGGAACAATTAAGGGGGGGTCTTGGACAGGCGAAATAAATAGAAACAAGAAGCTTGACAGAGATCACACAAGCTAAGGATTACAATACCGGACAAGAGTAAGTCTAGTGTGATTCCACATAGTGCGACACTGAGGGGGGGGGGGGAGGCAACATGAAGAGCAGAGAAAGATGAAACGACGAAAGGAACGATCGGACGCCGAAAAACAATAAACAAAAACCCCAGTCCCCTCCCCAGCATCCCCCTGTGCGAGAAATCGGATTGCAGGATCAACAATGACTTGGACATAAAATCGAGCGAGATGAGCCGGGAAGAAGGAAAGGTGGGAGCAAAAAAAGGTAGAAGAAACAAGGAAGGAGCTGGTAGGCTATACGTTCCCAATCACTGGCATTTACGGAAAACGAAAAAGCAGAGGCAGAAGGTACACTTTGAGAGACAACACGGCGAAGGACGCTTGAGATCTTTGATGTAGAAGGGGGGAGATAAGCAGCTAAGGGGAGAAAGGGATTTCCTTTGCCCCTTTCCGCCGTCATGTGTCTGACCATCAAAAAAAAAAGCGTCGGGAACCTGCAATACGGTGTCTTTTAGGATACAGTAGGAGCTGACATAGGTTCGTAGTCCCACACTGTAGACCATAAATGGGTTTCCCCCTCATAGCGACCTAGGTTGGCGCGGGGGGTTTGCTGTTAGCGTAGCGAAACTAGGTCACGAGATAGAAGATGATTAGAACCCCTACAAGAAAAGAGAGGAGAATGAGGAGATCATTTTAAAGATTGGAGAGTACGTTAAACGACAACCAGCGCATTGGGCCTTTTAAGGATGCCTCAGAGGAATTTGGATTTCCGTCTTTTAACGTGTGGAATTAATCGTCGTTAAGCCAAATAACCACAGACACGAGCCAGCATAGCAGGTCCCCATCAAAGTCTGCACACACATGAATAGGAAGTCTTCACAAGAAACGTGTAAAGAGGGCGATAGAAATTGGAGGAAGTGATAAGGCTAAATGTGCTACAAAAGATAACTGGGAGACGGAGAAGAAGAAAAAGTCTGATAAGGCGAGCATGGTAAGTCCTCGATGACTCAAACACCAAATTAAAAAAAATAGCGAGAAATGGGTGAGATTGTGGCGTAATGGCGATTGAGGAGACTAGAAGAAACAGTGATGGTCGAACCGAGAAGTTAGAAAAAAAGTTGAAAAAAGAACTCGAGATAGTCGCTCGACTCGTTGCCTAACAGAATCACAGCATGCACGTGGTTATAGAATCAGGGTATGCCTCACAGAACGCAAGAGAGTAGGGGGGGGGGGGGGTGATCAAAGTGGGAAGAGGCTTAGCAGAAGAACTGGACGCAACCCAATTGTGGCCCGGGCCGCTTCTGGAGACTCTCGGTGGGGCGGGAGGGCCCAGGGGAAAGATAAAAGCGTCATGTATGAAGTAAGCGGGGTCTCCTCACGTTCTTCCGGGACCCTTGTGCGCTCTCGAGACGGCGGCGGGTGTATAGACGGTCAGGATCTAGGCTCCGTTTAATATTCTCCTCGTGATGAGGGCCGGTCTCGTAACCAAGGCTGGAAACCTTTCGTCACCAGGGGGGGTGTCAACCCAGCCAGTTCGCTACGGTCATGCAGATAAAGAGCAAAAAATAACCAAAAGTTAATATGGTCAACCCTGGGGGGGTTTTGGGGGTAATTTGAGAACAGAAATCGAGAGCGCCCTAGGGCGCTGTAATTGTTTTTTTTCTCTCCACCCAGGGAACGAGCAAAAGATGCGTTTTCTACGTACTACTCGGGGTTTGGTTAAACCAAGCTTCCTAACGTGCTCGTTAATTCCCCACCCGCCAAAAACGGAAGGGGGGGCAAGAAATGTCGTGTAAAAAACAACGAGCAAGGCCCAAAAGTAACTGTGGGGGAAAAAGAAAAAGGAAACGGCGGCCCTCACCCGTTCCGGGGCCGGAACCACAGGGGGGGCCCTCCCCTCTCAATGGGACCAGCAAACCGGGAATCTGGACCCTCTTGGAGACTCCTGAAAAAAAACACTATATCTAGAGGGACTAAAAGGCCATGTCTGGGTGTCCAAAAAATGTGGGGGACGATGTGGAAAAGGAAATCCGGGACAAGGATTTCAACGCTTTGACACGGGCAGAACACCATGCAGACAGAAAAACGTTTTAACTAGAACATAAATCTAAAAGTACGTCGGTGGGGAAAAGAACAGCCTGATTAGCCCGTGCTTGTTTGTTTTAAGTGGGCAATCCTCTTTCGGAAATCCAAGAGGGGGGAGAGGTTGAATCCGCATATACCTCTGTTGGGGGGAGGGGGCATATGGCCAGGCCCTCAAAACTTCTGGGGTACTGGTTCCAGAGGGTGTCAACGGAGGAAGGTAAGAGGTGGGGCCACCTTCGAAACAGTATCAAGGTAAGGGATTTTTTTTTGGGGACCGGTGCTGTCTTTCTGTAGGAAGGTGCGAATAGAGAGCATGAGGGACTCCCTTTCTTTTCATGGTTCTACGGACCGACAACTTCAAAGGGCCCAGACTGGTCCTGGTTGGTCAGAACCTAGGAGCCCCCGGGGAGTAACTCGTTATGTCACATCCCCCCTGGCAGAATAGGGCATCTGGGCTTTGTTTCCTTCCCAGCCTCAGTCTGACAAAATCTCCTGCTCAACTCAATAAAGGGGGGAGGCGGGCCTGCCCACCCGGAAGACAAAATGAAGGAATGTTTGTGTGAGAGGGGGACTTTGACAGTTTTTGTGAGGGGTCCCCCATTGACAAGTGTGCCAAACTCATCTTTTCCCGTCTCGAGGTGGCGGGGAAGCTGACACGGGAAGGAGAGAATCTCGGGTGGGCCAGCTGGACCACCGGGGACCCAAGGGAGGGTCCCCCCACCAAAGGAGGGGTTTCCGGTGTGGCCGGGAAGTCAAAAAAAAGTTCCCCACTTCTCGCCGGAATGTACGAGAAAAGACCCCCGACAGTTGTGCAAAATCAATGGAACCAGAAAACCACGAACTTTGGAGCGCCTAGTTCCCGGGTCCCCCAAAAAACTGGTCATGTTTGTCAAACCACATGTGCCCCGTTCAGACGGGGGCCTAATTAAAATCAGAGCCGGAGCCGGAGAGGTCGTCTGGAGGGGGGGGGTGATTTGATCGCATCAGGGGACCTTTTTGGCAGGTCGTGGGAAAGGAAAAGCTTGGGAGGGTCTGGCCATGTTTCCGCAACTTTGCGAGACCTGTCTGATCCTCCCTAGGTTTCGGGCACTCGACTAGAACACCCCAAAAGGGAGGAAAAACGCGTTGGGGTTTTGGTGGGTCCTGGACACCGACGATCAGCGGGTAAAAGAACATGTAAAGCCTTTCCCCCCCTCTTGGTCCCCCCACTGGGGGTCCACCCGTGACCGGCCGTGGTTCTAAGGGTGCGCCCCGCCGAGTTCCGGTGTGAACCCAAGTAAAGAAGGAAGGGGTCACTCCCTCGGGTTCTCCGGGGGGAGGCGGAGAAAACTCGTTTGACTCAAAAGGTTCATTAGGGGGAGGACATGCCTGCTGGAAATTTGCTAACCAAGCCAACCACGGTCCTGTTCTGTAGTTCAGGGGTAAATCCGAACTGAAATGACGTCCCCACCCGAATAAAGGAAACGTCAAACAACTTTTTGGGGTTGCTTAACAAGAAAGTTCCTTCCTCTTATGTACCCTCGACGCAACCATGGGGGGCCAAAAACTCAAATCTGAATCCCCAGTCGCTTCTAGATCGCCGGCCGTTCAACAAAGTTGCGTCAAAGGGTGGGCCAAAGAAGACCTGTCGGGTTGGGCGCTGACATAACCACCGAATGGGAATAGAAAAGAGTATGTGTTGCGTTCTGAGGGTGGGTGAAAAAAAAACTGGCGAAAGGGGAAAACAGTTCGACGGCCAAGGTCTTTGGGTGTGCTCGCAAAAATGCTTAGAGACCTTCCTGTGTTTTCCCCTGAAATAACTCGGAAGTGTGTAAGAGTACTGTTCCTCACTTTTCCGACTCCCTGAAAATTTCTCAGCCGGGGGGTTACCAAAAGCAGGGAAAGTGCCAGGGACAACCTCAAACACCGAGGGTGGAAAGGGTAAATAAAAGCCCAAGGACTCTTTTGTTTTTTTTGAAACAAAAAACCCCCATCCCGGCAACAAATCCGATATCTGTTCCTGGGCCGGGGGGATTTAGCCCACGGTTGTGCAAACTCCGTTTGTGTGAAAGGGGAAAGGGGGGGACGTCAATGGGTGAGTGGGAAGCTCCTCAACACACCAACAACAGAAAGGAAAATCGGAAAAATACTATAGTCCAACCATGTCGGTGCCAGTAGAGCAGAGGGAGTTGAAACACATTGGGGGGAAAAAAAACTTGAATAACTAGACTACTAACGGTCCAGAACAGCCGAGGTAATGTTAAAGGGATTTGGGTTGGACACCCACCTGGATTATGTTTTCAGGGGCCCAGTCACGTGGGGGTGGAGGAAAATGGTGCAGTTGCCCTTGTGGACACAACCTCCGGGGGAAGTGGGGGAATAAGATCACGTTTTGCCTTTTAACAAAATGTCGCGATGAATCCCCTAAAGGGTTTAAACGGTTTCTGATCCTAAAAAAAAACCCTACACCTCTTAGGATGTTGTTTGTTTTTTAGTTTAGTTCAAAAAGTTGCAACAAGGAGTGAAGAAAAAAGAGTAGACGATGGGCCACACGGGGACGGGTGTAAGACGCCACTCCTTGAAAAGAGCAAGGGGAAAAAGGGGAGTGACCTTTATGAAACTACCTATATCGTGGGAAAAGCCATTGAAGATCCCCATAAAGCTTTCTCAACAGTGTGCGAAAGGGTAACCAGTAAAACGATACTGGCTTTCTGGTTGCAGGTACAAAAACCGTACACAAACAATCTCTCATCAGTCTTGGTTGGTTGGAATTAGTCCCGTCCTATATCAAGCACCAAAGGAAAGAAAATGGCCAGTTCTATCAAAACAAAACTTGTAGGGGGGGGGACGTGCAATGACTTACGGACGGGGAACCCGAGCACCGGCGAAAAGGGGTCATAGATGGGTGGGAACGTCGCGGAGTAATAAACCCGGGATGGGCCATAAAAAAGAGTATTTTCCCCCGCCCAACAGGAGGCAAGAACAACAGGCAGGCCGGCCAAAAACAAAAGGTCCTACAGTAATCCCAGTCCACGTTGTATACCTATCTGGATAGGGGGGGGAAAGGCCTACTAATTCTCACAAAGGGAATTTGGCTTCCTACCCAGACGGTCTATTCAGAACCCGCCATTCGGGAAAAAAACCTGGGAAAGGGAAAGATGCGCGGGATTTTATGGGAAAACGGGAACCACCCCCAACTGCTGGGTCATGAGTCAAGAAAAGACGATGCCAAATCCTCCGGAGCCGGGTCTGTGAGAAATAGGGGGGGGGGGGAAAGAAAGGGCGTTCCTCATACCGACTGACCTAAAGCCCCACTTTGTAGAGGGTCATTCCCTAAAAAAACGCAGGGTTAGGCCCGGGGCCCCCATTACTACAAAGGTCCGGCACTGATCACACCCCTGGCAAGCCTTTAGTGAAGTGAAGTTGTTCTTTATTTACAAAGAAAGGTCCCAAGGGGGGCCGGGGAGTCAATAACAGATGGCTAAAGAAACCTTCTCCCTGCCCCCTTTGGCCGAAAACTTGCGGAAAGACCATCGCCATTACCCTAGTGTCCTTCACTGGCTGCCAAGTGTGTTTCGACCAGGAACAGCACCCCCCCTTACGAAAGGAGCTGGGGAAAAAAATGCACTATGTAAACAAAACCGACGGGAAAAAATAAGGGGGGCGACCAGACGAATTAGGGGATTTGTGTGTCGATCTGGGGCTTAAAAAAAAAGGAAGGGGACCCATGCAAGCGTGTAGACCATCATCCAAAGTCAGCAATAAAAAAAGGGGGGGCCCAGGGAGAACCAGCCAGAACCCCGCAGGAACCATTAAGTGATCAAGTGGGGCCTCGGGGGAGACGGTTTCCCCCTCCCTCCGCCGAGTCCCCAAGGGCTTTTAAGTGGGGGGGAAATGTGGGTGCCCTCTTTCTACCTTTGTTAACGATGGGGATCCTCCTTCCTGTTTCTTAGAGCGCGGAAAAACGCCGATCGGGGTCGGTATTTAGAGGGTCTGTCCCAGGTAAGACAATCCGGGTGGGGACTCATCCGAGAGGGGGTCGTGACTGGGGGACAAGTACCCGAAAGGGGGGGGGGTTTGGTTCCTCCGGTGGAGGTTTGGGTGGGGAGAGAAACGTTTCGGTGATGGTAGGGGTCCGGTGAAATAGTCCCAAGGCAACAACAATGTTGCCGTCTGCGTGGGGGGGGTGGGTAGGTGTGGCCAGTGATGCATGGGAGGTGGAAAGAATTCACCTTTCTGGGAGGCCTGCCAGGGAGTAAGCGAGGGAGACCCCCACCACAGAAGTCTCTTCATGGGCCCCAGACAGAGACAGAAAGAAAAAAGTGTCTTCCGGGGAGAAAAAACGACCATGACTCGTGCAGCGTGGTGGCCAACGAAAGAGGGGGGGGGAGTAAGTGTTGTCTGGTGGGCAAGCAAAACCCTGGGTCGGGGGGGGGGGAGGTACAATGGGTGACTTGGGAAAGGACTTCCCCTTGTCGGCCCGGTGGCATTACCCCGCCAGAGAAGTAGGCTTCCCGCCGAGGCCCGGGCGGGAGAGCCTGTGCTTTCTTGGGTTCGTGGGGCCTAGTGACGGTGTGCAGACCCCTGTGCGGGGACCTCCTTAGTCCATAAGAAAAAAAAAAACCAGGGGGTATCAGATGGGGAAACTTTGTCAAGAACCACCAATTGGCTGTGGGTTAGAGCGGACATGCTTCTTTTTCGGTCGTTCAGAGGGGGTCCAAGCAGCATTTATGTGTTCAAAAACCCAGATCAAAGATCAACCAATTGGGCCGGACGTTTGAAGTGTTTGAGTTCACATAAAAAAAAATTGTTTATGGGTGGCCCCAAAAAAGAGGCCTGTTTTGTGACCTTGGCGGACCTTGTGCAAATTCTCGACGTATCCCTTCTTCCCAAGGAGCGGGGGGCAGCCGCGGTTCCCCCCAAAGCCCTATTCTCGGGTAACCTCCCCTGGAGGCAAATCCTACCCTACCCTTCCACGATCCCAACAAAGGCGCAAGAGTATAGTCCCAAGTCTTCTAAACCGTGGGAAGGCGGGAGAATCTGGCGCAAACAAGCCGGGTTCGCCTGTGGTATCTCCTTCTGCCAGACTGTTTAGTCAACCCGAGATATGTAGCCGGGAGGGCCGGTGGGCCCCTCCCCTCACACTATGGATACCGACCCTGGGACCAAAGAGACGGGGCATCTTTGAGACCGAGCATCTAGAAACAAGCAAAATCACTCTTAGAAAGAGGCTCCTGGAGGGGGGTACCAGCAGGGGTCTCCCAAAACCGAACCGCTGTTCCCTAGAGTTGATTGGGGGTTTTCCGAGAAACTGGAACGCTGAAGTATAATAGAAAAGAAGGTTCACTAACTCCGATGGGGCTAGTAACGAGGTGGTTAGGTGGGGATGCCGGAGCCAGGAGTCAGGGATCGCGGTGTCCGATTAGTACAGTGACGCGAGCCAGGCAACGGCAGGCTGTACACAAAGACCCTGCCCCGATACAATTTATAAATCAGCAGTTTGGTCAGAAACATCTTTGGCATTTGAGTTTATAAAGATTTTTTCATTTTTTTGTAAAACTTGGAGCGCCTTACAATCGGGGGGCAAAAAGCTAAATCATCCAGACGTAGTGGTGGTTGGGTGAGAAAAAAGAGAGGGGGGGGGTGAAAAAAGGTCTTACGTTCCAAGGAACGGCCGGCTGAACGACGTGTCCTTTTGGGGTTATCAGGGGATGAAAAGAAGGGGGGGAAATGTCCCTACCTCGGTTGAATGAACGACCGAAGGGTCCATTCAAAAGAAAAAAAATGGAACAGGGAAGTGCCAATGACGAGTTTGAATCCCTCTTCGACGAAAATGGTACAGGCATCATTTGGGGACGGGGGGGGGAAAAGGATGCCAATTGGGACACAGGTTCGGCCGAGTGTCCGTTCCGGGGGGGGGGGGAACACGCCGCAGGCGGATGGACGAGACGCGGCCCCGGGCGGAGGGGGGGCACGAGGGGAGGGACCGGGGTTTGGAGTGGGCCAGATGTCACGGTTGACCCGGCTTACATTCTCCCTGGTGGGGGGGCTGTTTTTATTGAAAAGGGGCACCAAAGGGTGAATTGTAACCGAAAAAAGGCCAACGAACACAACAGAATAAGAAGGGGGCTAAAGGGGGTTTATCAAGTATTCCAGGACTTATCCTACACTGTGAATCGTTGGACCAATGGGTAGAAAAAAACCAGCCCACACGAGGATATTACACGACGACGGTCATGCACCGTGCTCCAAAAGTGGGGGGATTTCCTGTAACTAGCCGCGGCAAGAATCGAGCGTTGGGGGAGGGGATAGTGGTAGGCCCCCCGCCATATTGACTCCTGAGACCCCCAAAGATAAAAAAGTGCCATAAACGATCAAATAAACAGGGCTGAAATATGAGGGGACGGAGCGAGCAGGAAAAGAGGGGGGAGTAACTACGACAGACAAAGAAGAAAAAACGCGCTCGCGTCCGTCCCAATGGGCCCGGATGGGTAGAAAAGTAGAAGAACCCCATGTTCCGGAATGGGGTCCGTCCACAATCCTGGTGAGTACATCAAATAGGCGATAGCCGAATCCTGAGTTAAAAAGAAAGTGAGAAGGGGGGACGGCTCACTAAAAATAATGATTCCATAAAAATAACACACTCCGCAAGGGGGAAAGGGAATTATTGGTGCTTTCCAGGCTCCTCCCCAGGCCTAGTTTCAGAAATGATCGGACGGGAAGCGAGAGGAAAAAACATGAACTGAACAGTTTGGGACGGGTTGGCGAAGAACAAGACATAGGATTCCAAATCGGGGAGTAAACACAGGGGGGGAGGGGGGGGGAGAGCAGCCCTTAACACAGCGGATGGGCAGGGAAAACGGTAGCGGCTGCGAACCCTGTCCAGAGATGGGTGCCGAGTAATTTCCGGGGAAAACTCAGAGAAAGAAAAAAACCAACAAAAGCAAAGGAGAACGCAGTGCGAGTTGTCCATTGTATGGATCCCCTCAGTCCTACCCTGAATTGCCCAGGGACTATTAAGGTCTACTCCAACGCAAGGCTTCGCCAACCCACCAGACCCCAAAGTTTCCTTGCAAAGGCCACATAACCTACTCAATCTAAGCGGAAAAACCCAGACTGAAGAGGGGGATTCGCCTCCAGACAACTCTCTGTCTTAACAGCCGTGATAGTCGGAGTTCCGCAACACAGACGTTTCAGGGTGCCGACAAGTCCTTGAATTAGTTGATATGCGCAGAATCTGAAAATGCCAAGGTAAAGAAATTGGGATTATATTCACGAAAACCCCCCAGCCGGGTGAGTCTCAAAGATGCAAGTCGTGGCAGGGAGGGGAAAGGATTTCGGACAATCACCGTGCTGGGCCGACCCTAACAGAGGGAACGCTGGTGATAAGAACGCCGGAGCGGGATGGAAAGTCACATAAAATACACTTGGATCGGAATAAAGGAGGGGGTGGTGGAAATGGGTGGCGGCCCTGCGAAAATCTAAATCAACCAACCGTATGGGTATTCTTAGAAATCGGGAGAAGATAGGACGCGACAGTTCCCCCACATTACTATCCAGGTATGGTGAACCCCCCTGGCAAGACGAGCCGGGGGGGAAGTCCCCCCATCAAGCAACTTAAGGGGGGGGGGCAGGACCCACCTAAATTTGGGGCCAAATCCCCCGCTCCCCTTTGTAATGAAGAGGTAGGGGAAAAGGGGAAGGGGGGCGGGGTGGGGGGGGGGAAGGTTTACAACAGTCAGTTTTCATGACGGGCGTTTCGCATCGCAGGGATAGAAGGGGGAAAAAGAAAAGGGTGTTTTCTGTGGACAAGACACGGACCTTCTTCTTATCTACGGAGGGGTGCGTCAGGCACTCACCAAGTCTGTACCGTGGGACGGCCGGGGGGGGTTGGCGGGATCAAACCAACACACCCCCCCCGATTGGCCCAATGCTGTTGCCCCCCCGTTTGGGGTTCCGGCCCCCGGAGAGCACTGCTCCCAAGTGAAAAAAAGTCCAACCAGCGGGGGCAGCATTTACCCTTTTCTCGAAAACTTGTTTTTCCCTGGGTTACGGTCTGGCCGATCCCGAAGACTCTGGCTGCCATTCCTTGCCAAGTCCTTAACTGTAGACCGTTCCAAAAAAAAGACAGGGGGAAGTAAAACTTTCACCACTGAAGTCTGGAAGTCTGTAAGAATTCAAAAGAGGGACAAGGGTAACCTCTCGTCCCTTGTCGAAATACTTTAAAGAGTTTAGCGAAGGGGCACAAAATAATACATCCCTATTCTCCTTAGTTTTTGTTTTTGGATTCCTGAAAGAAAATGTCTTTAATGTACCCGTCCTCCTTTTCGGGAATCCAAGTTGATAGCCGTGATCGGATGTAGAGTATCAACTTTGACCGGAAAATCCGTACATTTTCGTTGCGAGG
>Ga0179593_1303325_pt1 | contig 11554 bp, 11 predicted proteins | sample CZODoug2_1_08_16_FD_185931 | JGI IMG/M metagenome (GOLD analysis project Ga0179593, IMG submission 185931) | Vadose zone soil fungal communities from Angelo Coast Range Reserve, California, USA - CZODoug2_1_08_16fungal (PacBio error correction) | ecosystem: Environmental > Terrestrial > Soil >...
AAACTGCGATCGGAGGGGCAAATTTCTTGAAGAAGGTCAGACATTTCATTGATCAGGTTGCGAAACAAGACTCACGCGGTCAAAAAAAGGGCTAAAATCTCCGGTGCCATAAACAGTGGAACGAGGAGGGGGGGCAAACGCAGAAGAAGGCCTCGCCGGACAAAAAAGAAGAGGGACCCAGCGACTGGGAATGTGTTTATTCACGGCCTAAGAAACCACACTCTCAAGTCGGTCAGCAAGAACTCAAAATCGAAAGGAAAATACGTCCTTGGAACAGACGCGAACCACTTATTTCTACTATGTCCAAAGGAAAAGGGGAAAAACTATGGAGGGAAAAGGAGTACCGGCCAAACTTCGAAAAAACACGAAAGTTACAGGGGAGGGCTAAAAGGAGACCCGTGAGCAGGCTTAAATTTTCTAGTGTCCGGAAAAACGTAGTAAGCCAGATCCGGGTGGAGACGAATACGTGCGAGAAGAGAAAGTTTGTAGCCAGGGGGGGCAACATAAATGAAAGTACCAGAGTAAGGATAAATAGGGAAAGAAAAAGAAGTAAAACCGTCCATATAGCTGGGGGGGAGTGGAAAAAAGAAAAGTGATCAAAGGAACGTTGTAGCCGGAGAGTAAACGGCTGCCAAGGAGCGGCAAAAAACTGAGCCCAGACGACCAAAGGAGGGTAGCTCCCAGTTCGCGGCAAAAATGGACAAAACATCTATGACCCCAGACAGATGGCATCAAAAGTGGAGGCCCTAAGAAATTGTGAACAGAAGAGGAGGGTCCCTCGGATCGGAGGTAATCAGTGGGAAGGGGCCCCATCTCAGCGGAAGAGCGACAGGAAAAGAATAACGTGTTTCATGAGGTTGACTTGGAACCTCTCCCGGTAGTTACCAACCAAACAACCACAAGGCCTCGAACTTACCTCAAACCAAGAAGTACGGAACAGGACCCCTATGTGAAAACAGACGCAAACGATCAATGATACTAACATAGGAAACTACCACCGGGAGAGTCGTTAAAGGTCAGCGAAGATACGCGAGGGATGGTTCGGCGCGAAATCGGCTGCCAACCTCTGAAAGAAAACCGATGGGAGACTGATAGGGGATAATAGAAATTCAGTCATCTTAAAGAGGTTGTATGGTGTTTTGTACTAAAACACGACCGAGGAGTATTACCAAAAAGACCTTCACTTAGAAGGGAGGGGACAAGTGAGCGCTGCATAAGGGGGGTTTCGGGTCGTACCTCGAATCGTGGGCTTTGGAAACGGGCTCGCGAAAGGCTCGAAGGGGAATTCGGGAGTGAGCATCGGGGGAGGTCATGGGCGTCAGAAATAGATTGGGGATACTCCATCGAAGGTCCGGGAGCATATTGGCGGCGTCGGGCCTCGAGGAGGATTATTGGGGCTAAAAGCAGTCGCCTGAGAGCAGGCGTTCCCTTCCACAGAGGCTTCGGCAAGGATCCGACGAAGGGGTTCATAAAGACGGCAAACGTAGTGGAGGCCCAAACTTAGGAGAAACTGGGGGCCTTCGTTGTAAGCAGAATCATCTGCGTTGGGGGAAGTCTCATGAAAAAGGGCTGGGCACCAAAGAGGGAAGAATACCACGGATCCCGTAGAAAAAGGGAGAGAAACTCTGTGGCTGAATAAATCCAGTCAGTGGCCTACAGACCGCTGGCCTCAGACCGGGAATCGCCGGATAAACACCGGAAGAAGGGTGGGACAAAGGTTCTCGGGCAAACCCGCTCGGAAGAATGTGGCGTAAAAAGCATCTGGGGAAGGTGCCGAGAGGCAGTGAAAAACGGGAAAATTGTCGTTTCACGAGAGGAGTAAGGGGAAGGAATGGGACTGGGCAAAAAAAGTTATCAACGATGGGTGTAACGAGTGGGAGGGCCCCCCTTCACCTAGTCGGAGAGGAGCGTAAACTCGTGAGAGGGAGGAAGAGGGACTAAAAAAGTGTGCCCCCCGGAGACACATCCATAAGAGGTTCACCACCTCCAAAACATCGCACAATCTAGAAAAAAAAAAGTTGGGCAGGAACTCACAGGACCGAGCAAGTTTATATGGGACATATCAGGCATTTTTATGGATCAAGGACTTCGCCGCGACAAACGGGTCGAACGTGAAAGCCAGCAAAAAAAGTACCAACTGGTGAGCCAGTACAAAACTACGTAGAATAGAAAGAGGTTAGGGGCAGAGGGGGTGTGACGCTCGAGTCAAGGGTCAAATTCCCACAAGGAGTGGGGATCGGCCGTACAGATATCAAAAAGGAAAACCAAGGAAGGATGAGTAAAGTCTGATACTGAGGGGGGCAGTGAGGTAAAGACCAGAGATGTGTTTAACGGGGAAACGCGGAAGCTTCAAACTACGCATCAGGATAGATTAAGAACTAGGCTGCTCAACAGTGTGCGAGGGAGGGGACACTAAAAATATATAAAACACAAACTAATATAGGGGAAGAAACGGTCTACTCTCCTGTGGTGTGTGTGCGGCTCGTTCCATCGATGTTGGGGGCTGAGTCTGAGTGGGTAGAGTGTAGATCTGGACTCTGTGAGCCATGTCGAGTCTTAAGTGGTGTATGCGCGTTGAGGTGGGGTCTGGGAGGGGGTCTAAATCGCGGGTGGGGGGGGTGGGGTGGGGCGGTCTCTTTCTCCTTTCTGGCAAGAGATTCCTACAATATCAAGAAACGCTATTCAAAAAAGTAGGGCAGAGGGGCCGTAAGCTTACACCACCCGTAGGAGGATGTCAGTTTGCATCAGATAAAACAGATGGCCGACATGAACCTCATCAAGTTTGTAAGAACCGGGTAGAGGAACTCCCAGATGATTCTATCTATCAGAAACCACAAAATCGCCAGAAAGAGTTACTGAAGAGAACGGGATGTCACCTCGGCCGTGGTATAAGAAGAGACTATGCCACGAGAACAAGGGCTGTAGCCCATGAAAAGGATGGTAATTCCTCCACTCGCTGGGTCCCATCTGAGCAGGTTCTTCGGGAGAAGAGGCGCCAAAGTTTCATGAACATTCCAACAGCAAGGGAAAGCAGGCTCAAGAAGTCAAAAGGATTTGGACCCGCAAGGCCCAGTGCCGTCTATGAAAAACTTTCCGTAAGATCCATGGCCAGAAGAGCGGGGGGGGACAAGAAACTAAGAGATGACGAAAAGAGTAGGGAGAGCAGGGAGCGAAGCGCAATCTGAGAACTGATGCTCATGCCCAAACGCTCAAGCAAGATAAGAAGGACCATGGAGATCCCTCGAAGAGACAAGAAGAAAAGAAATGGGACTTGAAAAAATAAAAAATAAAAAAAGAGGGTAAGACAGAAACCAACCATTATGAAGCCGAACCTTTTCACTCGTGTACGGTAAGAGGGATCCGCCGCGTAGGAACCAAAAAACCGCCCAAAACAAACATTATGATCAAATCCTTTCAAAAGGGGTGGGATGAACCATCAGGAGTGCGTCAATAAAAAAAAATCTACCGAAGAAAGTAGCTTAGAAAAAATTCGACATTCACTACTCGACAATGGTGGTAGTACATTAGGGAAGCTTTCTCGACTGTTCTAACAGAGTGTGGGGGCCGGGGAAAACAAGGAGATGGATTGAGTTAACGTTAGATACGTGGGGGGTACTCTGCTGACGGAAAGTAACAGTAATGAAACGTGGTATCGCGTCCCACTTCGCTGCCCTGGGAGGGGGGGGGGCGGGTCCGGATTGACGAGAAAGTATGAAGCCATACGAGGCGATCGTTCGAGGGGGGAGGTGAAGCAAGGGGGATGAAATAGGCAGCGCTTGATAAAGACGAAGAACGCGCGCTTGAGGGGGGGGGGGCTCGTAGGGACGCTGGACAAGAAAGACAACTATCTCGTACGGTAATCTGGGAAGAAAAAGGTATAAAAAAAAAAAGATATATGGGGCCAGGGTAAGGTATCGAGGCTAGCAAAAATTACTAAGTGGGAAAGGTCACTATGGCCTGATACTAAAGGGAAAGGGCTAAAGGTATAGGAAGGAACCCGATCTGGTCAGAAAGAAATAAGAAAATAGAAAAAAATGGTAACCGGAGTACGGGAGACCCGTCTCTCAGTTAGGAGGTGAGACGTTGTGGCCGGTGGGCCGAAAAAAAAGGCTAGGGAGACGTGTCATGTCAGGGACGGAGCAATTGAAGGTCTGGTGTGTAAGCGCTGAGTAAGGGCGAGGACGGCCTTCTCTTCGAGGGTTAAACTTTAGTTACGTCCGGTCAGGAAACACATCTACGGCGAGGGTACAGTATGATGCGAAATAGGAAAATGAAGGAATTTGTTGAGAACGAGGGAAAGAGGGAGGGGCAGACAGCAGGAGATTTTCGAAGTTTAGGTCACGTAAATTGGTCTCAACATAAGCTGGCAAGAATCTGTGAGGGGCAAAGGGGAAGACCGGACTCTCTTTCGCTTCTGACCTTTAAAGGAGAAGCGTGAAACAGACGGTATGGGGGGTGGAAAGATGGTAGGAAACAAAGGCGATTCTCGTACGGAAAGGATCGACGCGGGAAAAACTAAGCCGGGCCGCCGAAGCGAGAGGGGAGGGGAGAGAAACAGCCAAACCAATAAGGCAAAAAATTCAAAAAAACAACCGAGAAGAAGAAAGAAAGAGAGGGGTCAACAAGAGTTCCTCCTAGTGGCATGAACTTCAAAGTATCTTGAGGGCTCGACAAAAACGCAGATTTCACCGAGTAGGTCCGTGAACGTAACAAAAAAGATAGCATCGAGGAAATCACATACGGGGAACCATACAGGGGAGGGAGCGAGGGGCCAGGCCCGGGTTTCATCTCATCACGGCGGAAGAGAGCCGATAGGTCGACCCGGTCGCAGAGCACAGGAGGGAAGATATTGGGGGCGTACAAAAGTCGAAACCCGTTCTAAAGAGAACGATTGATGACACACGCGAATGCAAATAAGTAGAAACCTCATCCTCAGACCTGACTCCACAGCTGTCAGCAAAGGGAAAATGAGTCACATAAAAGTGGGGGAAGCTCATAAAAGGGATCCCTCAAAGAGAAGAGAGGCAGCAAGACTACACCTCTACTACTATTTCGTGTGACATCCAGAAAACTGAAGTGATACGATAAAAGTGACCAGGATCCTATGCATGATAAGGCAGCACACCCTTGCAAACACTCAGTTACCTGAATACTGCTCAGACGGGGGGGCGCCAAGTAAGAAGCGTAAAGGGGGTTATTTGAACGCCGAGTGGAAGATCCGTTGGAGGAAAGCCGTAGCTGAACGAATAGACCAGGGAAAGTATCAACAGAATAGTAGCCGGGACATATGGTCTAGATGATAGAAAGAGAAGTAACCGGAAGAGAAGCGGGGTGGCTTTTCGGATAACAGATCATGGGGAACCTTATCCGGTAGACGGGCGTAGTTAAGCAAAAAACTGCGCCCATCCGAAAAGAGCAAGCGAGGAAGGGAGGCGCAACAAAACCCGCCTAACATCTATGCCCTAGTTAGAACCCCAGTTGGCTTCAATCGAGACAGAGACAAAAAAGAGAATGGGCCCGTAGATAAGAGACGGTGAGAAAGCCATCAAAAGAGACCAATCCCAGTGGAAGACGCAGGGACTAGATAAAAAAAGTGTTTCATTACCGGTTGAAGGGGGCCGAGCCGCGGTTCCACAAGCACACACCACCAAAAAAAAAACCAATAAGCTAACTACAGCAAAAGAGACGTGCTGACAAGGGACCCACAGAGGGGGGAAAAGAAGAGCGACTCCCTGCGATCATGGGGGAAATACCAATCTCTTACGTGCGAGGACGTACTGGTAGGAACGGAGAAGCTACTTGAGATTCGTAGGGGAGGAAGGGGCTTCGGACCGGATGGGGAAACATACTTGATTAAGTGTGAACGGAGCTGATAATAAAGCGAATAGTTGTGAAGTTGATTCGGGTTGGGGGGGGTGGGGGAACTTCGTCTATTACGACAAGCGGGGCCTCATTGGGTAAATAGTCGGCATACATAGTTTTGGGGGGGGATGGTGCCGAGTGAGACTTTGTGGAAGTGGGGAATAGCTGACGGCCTCGCATAAAGTAGCTCCGAGGACAGCGATGGGAATGGGCGTGAATCGGTACCGAGGAGGTTGTGCATAAAATACAACATCTAAGTAAGTGGTGGGAGAAGATTGCTGCAGGACAGAACTGGTCTCTCTGCTTGGCCTCGTCAAATGGGATTCTATTGAAGGTAAACCTAGGATTAAGTTGAAAGGGAATCCGACGAACTGGCCGGGAAAAGAAATTGAGGGGGGGCAGTACAATTCGATTGGCGACGGCCTACTGCGGGGAGGGAATAGTCATCTTCATCGAATGAAGCTCAATGAAAAAGCTTTTCGGGCACAGAAGAGGAGAAGCGGATAAAGAAGACAGAGGGCGAAAAATGTGAGATACATCCTTCACATGTCTACAGAAGGAGGAGATCTGAACTATGGAAGAGGGCGAACGAAAAAGACTTACGACGGGTGGCTAATGAAGGATCTCTTCAGACGCTCTGGGAAAGGGATGGTCGCTCATATATAGGGGAGGGACAGCTTCGGGAAAAAAAAAGGGACTTTCAGCTGAAGAGCTCATGTAGGAGGGTGGCACTTGTGTCGCCCCCCGAGGGAAAAAAAAGGTGTTTGGTTGAAGGATATGGTACTGACCCATCGGCACCGGAAGAGATTGCAGCGGGAGCCTGATGAGACGGGGACTGCTCAGAAACGTCGGGCCACGTCCAATCAAGAAGGTTTCGTCGGCGCAGGAAGCACTCATCACCATACGACAGCACTGCGTGGGGGCCGGCGACGCACAGAACAAAGCGAGCTATTGGGGAGGATCTGAATAAGGCTTGGGGGCCCAAGGTGAGTAATGAGAAACAAGAAGGGGACACTTGCAAAAAAACTCATCATAACAAGAGGGGGGATCCATGAAAAGGAGAACGCGGCAAGAAACTTCATTGGCTGAGGGAAGGCCATCTGATCGAATGACGACCCGAGGAAGAAAGAGGACATAGGCTCTCTCAACACCAAGAAAACAGGAACGAGGGAAAGATTTTCAGACGCGCGGAAAAGCGACGCGGAGAGGGCGAAAAACTAAACATGAAATGGGTCCCTAGCTGCGCATTTGGAGGGCTAAAACGAGGAAAGGGGGAGGGAGGAAGGTCGACCAGAGTGTCTCTTCTAATGAAAGGGTGTATACGACATGGGGAAGGGTTCATTAGTAGCTGATCGCGGTTCCTGGGGGGAGGCGCCGCCCACAGCGAGGGGGCCGTAGGGTTGATGTATGTAACGGAGAAAAACAAAATCGGAAAGGGGGACAGCGCCCTTGGACTGTGGAAAAAGAGAACCAGCCTAGAGGATACATCAGAGAGTCAGCGACAGTGTCAGGGGTCAGATCGCAACAAAGGGAGGTAGGAATCCTATTGGGTAAAGAAACTCCAAAGACCACGACCAGAAGCGGAAAAAAAGCCAATGGGGAAGTGCTCACCATATAGCGGCACGAAAGATGTGAGAGGACAGCCACATAGTCCAAGGGAAACTTCCGCTACTAGGGGGGAAAGAAACGGCGTCCGGTGTTGTGAGGGAAGCGGCCAGATTCCTAGTCGAGACCAGCGCAAAGAGCCCGAGGAAGGGGGAAAAAATCCAATATAAAAGAGTGTCGGAACGAAGGAGAAGGGAGTCTGATCAGAAGGCTGGAAGAAAACGGGTCCAACCCGAAAAAAGGCTGTCCAAAAAGCATAGTCAACGAAAAGTGGGAAGCCAACCCAAAAAAAAGAAGATTCAAGTCGGGAAAAGGGATCCCTGGCCGAAGAACGGTGGAACAGGGTTAACAGGGGTAAAAAGCGAAAAGGAAATGAAATACAAGACCAGAGAGGGCTCTGGGACGCATCCATATAAAAAAAAGGCTTGAGTCAGGGAAAAATCCTCTCCGGCAAGATGACGAAAAGGGATAAAGCGCCATCTAGGTCGCATCGAGATATGGCCGGTGGAGTTCACAGCACCTAGAAAGAAGACAAAAAGACCAACCCGAGTGGGCCGGCAAAAAAGAAAAAAGGGGGGCAGCGCCTTTACTGGAATCTAATCCAGGAGAGAAAACCAACCTCCTCCAAATAACAAACGGAAAAATCAGACATAGCAGTAAATCGGTTTGTATTGGAAACATAGGTGGACAAAATAGGTGACCTGATCATCACATAATCAATGGTGGCTTGAAGGAGTTCTACATTAACTGTCGCATGGGGATAATAGGAGGGAGGGAAGATTGAGCGCCGGAGGTGGTGACTAACGAAGGGGGGGTTATACCTGGTTCAGTGACACTTCTCAGGGGAATTGAAAGGGACGTGGATGATGGGTGTAACATCAAATGATAAGTAAGGGAAAATTTATAGAGTCCTGGAAATAGAACCTGGGGGTGATTTTAAAATTGCGGCTTCACGGAGCTACCCTCGCAGAGGAGGGGGGGAGAGGGTTAGGAAATGGGTTCGTTTGAAACACAAAAAAAAGTATCAGAGTAGGTGATAGGTTGTGAGCAAACTCACTCTAAGGAGAGTCATAAAAGGGGGAAAGGTAGGTGTCCAGCCCAAACCCTTAGAAAGGGTCTACGGAAAAGCTGTTAGAAAGAAGTAACCTCAGCAGACAGTCCAGGGGGGTCAGCTTACGGATCTACTACTAAAGATCAAAAATACTATGTGAAAGGATACTATTGACAATCTAATTGTAAGGAGAAGGGAATATTATCTGACGGAATAAAAAAAAAAATACAAAAGCGGATATACGGTACGGTGGGAAAACTACGAATTTCCAAGAAGTACGTCTAAACGCTGCTCTAAGTAAGAGTAAGAGGGTTGCGGGGCCGGTGCGATGAAAAACCGAACTCTGAAGAGGAAAAGGGTCATTGCGGATAGTTCCACTACTGGTTGGGGGGGTTGTGGTGAAAAAAAATACACATAGTCTTCGAGGGGAACTTGCTTTCTCTGCGAAAGGTATTTGGAAGTAGGGATGCGGAAAAACATCGGAGGACTCTCGCTTGCGAAAGATGTAAGACCGGGCTGAGACGGTGTTGGATACGAACGCGGTACTTTAACGGCCTCACGTCGTAAGGGGGGGGAGGAATGGGGACATGAAAAAGTCTCATAAAAAAGATCCACGAACGCAAGCACCGGGGAAAGAACCTAGACTGGGAATCCCATGCTGGGAGACGGCAAAAGGCGGAGAGGCTGACCGCTTTATGTGGTTCCATATGTCTGAAAACGAGGATGAGCGGGGACGTGAAGTCTCTACGGGTCACAAAAATAATCTGCCGTCCAAAGAAGAGGAAGGGGTCTTTCATGAATCATGGTGCCACTAGGGGAACGTCCTGGACAATCTCTAAAAAAAAAAAGAGGAGAGAGAAATAGAGATGGGGGGACCGGGAGCCATATTTCAGTCCCGGAACAAAAAAAAACCTTATTCTTGAGACGACAGCGCAGGCGGGTGCAAAGCTCTACCCAGTGCACAAAAAAGAAGCAATCGGAATCGTGTCAACAGGAGAAACTACAACTACGCAGATCAGCTCGAAACGTCAGGGAGGGCGAACTGTGAAGGCGAAGGCTGGTCCTTGGAAAACACCGGCTCCAGCCACTTCCGGGATCACGGGGGCTACCACGGCGGAAAAAGGGACCCGGCTCGACCAGCGGAGACTGGATTCCGAAAAACCATTGAACTCGGAAAAAAGGGCCATGCCGTCCCGACGGGGAACAGCAGAATCAAAAAAAAAAACGGAGGTGGGTCGCGATCAGGGAAGTAATCAAGCCCTCGCCTCTCAGTGCCAGAAAGACGACACACGGGAAAAAAAACTAAGGAGCTGCTTGGGGGAAAAAGAAAACCAAGTAAGGCACTAAACTGAAAAAGAATAAAATGAGGTCAGAGGACAAGGCAAAACCCTTACTCAAACTCTACCGAAGGGCAAAGAGGTCTCAAACTTCCAAAAGGCGACGTCTGAAAGGGTCTAGTTGAAAAAGGGAGTCAGTATGGCAACATAATCGGTTTCAAGGAAGATAACGTGAACTTAGGGGACATAGGAGGGCCAGATATCTCCAGGTCAAATGTCAAACCGGGGCTTGATACTAACCGGGCCCAGGTTAGCGGTGTTTGGCATATACGTTACCGACTCACCGGTTTAAGGTATGAAGGGAAGAGTCGGGCATCGCCCCAACTGCCACCAGAAGAAACAAGATCAGCGCGCATTCTGCTCAGAAAAACGCCAGATCCAGGATGCCCTATGGGCCAAACAAAGTTTGTCAAGAAAAAGCGGACGACACCGTCGGGGGGCGAGGCCCGTATCATACATCAGTTAAAACAACACAAAGAATGAAGACAAGAAGCAGTACTATCTACGTTTCAATTAAGTGGAAGGGGGACCGGCGCCGCTGTACAAGAAAAAACAACCCAAACTTCAGAGAAAAAGTAACCTCAAGCCAGAGTGACACCATTATTCCCATCCAGTATTTTAGAAACAACAAAAGGGCACAACGCAAAAGGCGTCGTTGGGGGGCATCTCTCAGGGAAGGACAGGGAAACCCTTCTCTAGACTGGGAAACTACTAGAAGTAATCGTTAATGAATTGTCTGAATCTGCACGGAGAGACAAATACTTAGGAATAACCCGAGTTAAAGTAAAAGAATTATTACCCTAAGTGGTCTCGGGTGTAGATGGTGAGCGTTTTTGGGGACTTACAGTAAACCGGAAGTGCCGCGGGCTATGAAGTCCACGGGTCCCAGCGATTGGTGATAAGGAGAAAGCTAGGGTTGTGGCTTGTCAATAGTTAAGGTGGGGGCTTGGGAAAAACATCGGGCACTCTCGGCTTAGAGAGAGGGAGAAGTGGAGGTAGTAATACAGCGAAGGAACTGAAATTGAATACTCCGTAACGGTCCGTTTGCGCGAAGAAATTGAGAGATAGAGAGAGGTCTTGCTCGTCGATAGGGTGAGTCTCGGCCGTGCCCCTGAAAAACCTGAAGGGGAACAAAATCCCCTGGGAAAGGAACGGGAATCGACGAACTTCTGGAACGTTTCCTCACGGAGGGTGGTGTTCTGCCGGCGTTGGCGGGGGAGAACATCTGGAATTTTAAACCGCGTGGCGGCCGCGCGGGGTCGGCAAAACCCAATATTCTGATCCTGCCGGAATCAGGCAGGTAAAGAAAAAGAGATGGGAGGAAGGGATGGGTGCGCTGTCTGGGGTCTTCTTGGTTTGTGTGCGTAGGGGAAATGAGGCATGGCGCGAAGAGTCGTGTGGGCGGATATCGGACTTCTCTGGAATTGGTTGGAAAGTCAGTGATCCCGGAGTGGTGCGGGGTGTGAGAATGGGGGGGGTGGGGGTTTGCGAGAGAGGAAAAGGAACATAAAGGGTTTGACGCGGAGAAAGTCGAAAAGGGGGGCGGGGACGCCACACCCGGCAACGTGGGGAAAGTGACGGAAAAGAGGCAACCTAAGAGGATATAGTGGTTCCCGCTGGTAAGGACAAAATAAAAAACCGCGCACAGCCAGTGCCGTCAGAAATCAATCGGCACCGAACCGCGGGGAGCCTCCCAACC
>Ga0179593_1347470_pt1 | contig 11554 bp, 26 predicted proteins | sample CZODoug2_1_08_16_FD_185931 | JGI IMG/M metagenome (GOLD analysis project Ga0179593, IMG submission 185931) | Vadose zone soil fungal communities from Angelo Coast Range Reserve, California, USA - CZODoug2_1_08_16fungal (PacBio error correction) | ecosystem: Environmental > Terrestrial > Soil >...
CCTAACCTCTGTCCAAAATAAAAAAAGAAAAGATTCCCGAAAGGGGAGGAAACGTACAGCAACCGGACATCTCTCCGCTATAGCGAACTTGGTGTTGGGTCGGCAAAAAAGGAGACTGTCCATCTGTAATGCAGACGGAGGGGAAGGGTTGGTAACGGGACGGAGAAAAAGTGGGAAGGAGGGGGGCGGTACCAGTTGAAAGACCTGTCATAGGACTGGGACAGGCTCGTTGGCGTTGCAGAAGTCTAATGAAAAAGAAGCTTTAGGAAGGCCGATGGGCGGGAAAAATTCGTACTAGGGGGGGGGATGTCCAAAAGGATGAAGTTCCAAGGGATGGGCGAGAGGAGAGGGGAGGGAGAGGGGGGAAAAGCTAAATGTGCATGAATTGGCAGGATGTGTGTTACAGGCTGAGACACGTTGGTATGTCAGGGGGGGGAATGGATAGTAAAACCTCGCCTGGAAAGGTCTCGTGGAAAAAGGAAATGGAAGTTTGGAGGGAGAAGAACAGCGGAAAATCGTACTCGTTCCGCTGCTGCAGGAAAGGAAAGGCCAGTACAACAGACCGCGGCTCAAGGTAAGAGTCATCAGGTGGAGCGGGAGGTGAAAAGGAGGGAAGGGAGGGGCGGGTACTAATGAGCAATATCCGAGGTAAAGGAAGGACAGAGGTACAAGCAAATTTTAGTCAACAGACGCACGCGCAGGAGAGCAGGATCCGTGGAAAGGAGAAATAGCTCAGGAATGTCAGGGGTGCAAAACAAGCTAAAGGCGTTCCGAAAGGGGGGGCGAACAAGACAAAGAGGGGAGGAGGGAGTGGGGGGGGGTTGGCTCCCCGGAGAGTTCGTTTACCGAACCCCGTGGCAGTTTAGGGGTGGACCACGAGTGAAAAAGGGGAGAAGGGCGCCCATGGGTTTAGTTAGAGTGAGGGGGGGGGGGGGGATGTGCAATGGGGGGCAGGTTGCTAGAGAGTGGGGGGACGAACTGGGGGGATGGGGGGGGATGGAGGTAGATAGGTAAAAAAAATCAAGAACGATTAAGAAACTACGAGTGGCGCTAAGAAGATCAGGGAAAGAAGAGAGGGAGGGAATCCTGAAGGGGACGTGGGGTGAAAAGGAGAGCCTCTTGGTTACAGGTCCGTGGTAACTCTGCCCAAAGAAGTGATACACACGAGAGACTGCACAATCTCCTCAAAACCAGACAACACGTGAGGGGGGAAGGAAGGGGGGGGGAAAAAAGGGAGATGGGGGGGATGTGTGGGGGGAAATGGTTCGGGGAAGCGAAGAAAAGAGAAAACCGGCTTTGTTGGGGACAAAGGCCACAAGAACAAAGAGGCAGTCAAAAGCAAAAAAAAAAAAAAACGCAAGGGTGCCCGGTTCTATATCGAGGGGGCAACGGGTGCAAGGAGAAGGGGATGGAAGAGGAAGGGTGCGGGAAAAGATCGAAAAGAAGGGTAAGTAGAGTGCAAAGGTGCAAAAGTGGGTAAGATAGCGAAAGGACACTCTTTGTGCCGAACCATAGCGATACCAGAAAAAGCACGATGACGGGGAAGCTGGGTCACAACGGGAGTAACGAAATGTATCAAAAGAAAAAAGAGGGTAGGGGGTAAGAATGAAGAGTTGGCAAGGAGGAAAAAATGGGGAAAGTTACCTTTGGGGGTTTTTGCTGGAATAGAAGCGTTTATCATTTTTGTTACATCAATTATGTACTGGAGGATCCAAGAATACTGGGGGAGAGATAGGTAAGGGCGGACGATAAGGGCCGAAGAAGAAAGGGGGGGGGGGGGAAGAGAAGACATTCTGGAGGGGCGAATTGATGAGACTAGACTCATGGACACGAGGCACGTACAGAGATCAAGGGAAAAGAGGGCAGGGAGATGGCAGGAGAGAGAAGGGAGAGTAAAGGGAAGGAGACGAAAAAGCCCATCCAGCGGTAATTAGATGCCACGCTTTGGATTGGGTCAAGCAGTCAACACTAACCTATAGTCTTGTGAGTGCGCTAAGGTTGTGCGCGCCATGGAACCAAGAGGGGGTTATGAACCTCAAATCCCATTGCGGTGAAAAAGGGAAAGTCAGTCTTTGTGTCCACAGAGATCGCAGTTTGAGAGAAGGCGCATGGAATTTCATGCGTGAGCAATTTGGGTTCGCAATCAAAGGGGCGGGGCACTGAAGGTTCTGGGAAACCGGAGCGCAGAAGACAACGCACAAAGATGAAAAACGAAAAGGGAGGAGAAAGGGGATTGGGGTGACAATTCAAGGACGGAAAAAAAAAAAAAGAAGTGGCCAAAAAAGAACTTACGGTAAAGGGCAGAAGGGAAGGAAGGATTCTCGGGTCATTGGGTTGTGCGAATACCTCACCACGTAGGCGGCGGGAAAAGGACAGTGAGGGGCCGTGGCAGTCTTAGTTCGCTCAGGGGAAAAGGAAAGGTTTTTAGAAGAGGAGCCAGGGAGACGAGTTTGAAGGAGAAGGTATTGGAGAAAGCAAAAAAAATAACACCTCGTACTTCAAAAGGTCCCCCGTGCGCAGGCACGAGGACGAGGACATGAGCGAGAGATTCCGGGGTGGAGAAGGTCAAAAAAAGGAGGGGGGGAAGGACACAGACGTCGTCTGAGGCTAAATCCCAAAAAACGATATGGCCGGAATTCGCTACCGAAACCTGTGAATCTGAATAACAATAGGCGAGGCGCGAGAGATGATAGAAACCCAAGAGGTAAAGCGCTGCGCACAGGAAGGTGGGAGGGAGGGGGGAGAAGGGAAGGGGCTTTTTTTTACCAGAGTTACGGGAGTGAAGGGACTGGGGGCCACAATCTGCGTGAGGGGGACAGGGGTGGAAGAACGAAGAAGTATAGAGCAACGTCCGACTGGGGAAAATTATAGAAAAGGGGAAAATCACCGTTTGCGGTAAAAACTGGGGGGGGATAAAAGGGAGTACAAGGCGGGTGGGGGGAAGAGGATTTGAGTAAGCCTGTAAGCCTCCTGCGCCAATCTGGCGCTAAAGGTTGGGAGCGGCGGCGGCGCGAGGGATGAGGGGGGGGGGGGGGGGGTGGCGAGGAAAGCTGGGCGAATCAAAGTCAGGGGGGGGGGGGTGGTCAGTGGATGGTGGGTGGTGGTCTGGGGGGGAGTGCCGCGCCTGGACAAGGACGAAGTGATTGTGGACCTACCTGCGTTCAAGGCCGCAGGGAGGGACGACCGCGTGACAGGAGGTATGGCGCAGGCAGAGTGGGGAAAAGGCATGGCGACCAAAAAGGGAAGGGGACGGCTGAGGGCTGTGCAGAGGGATCTTTACGCCGCACTGAGGTCCCTGCCTAAAGTAAGGATGCCCGCGACACTCTGAGCTAACGAGCGTGAGGCAAGGGAGTGGTTGGGGGGGGGGGGGGTTGGGTTGTGAGGGGGGGGTGTGGGGGTGGGGTGTGTTTGCTAAATGGAGGTTTAAAATTGTTTGAGTGTTTTGTTTACGTTTTATATGTTGACTGGCCCTCGGGGTCCCTTCTGGGGGAGCTCGTGAGCGGCAATACGGCGTTGGGTTATTTGCGGGGGTTCATCTGAATTTATGTGACATGGCGATGTAGTACTCGAGAAAATCGATAAACCTACCAGCATGCATCAGCAATAATAAAGGCAATATTTTGGGGGGGGTAGCATTGGCATTAAAACTGGCGAATAACAACTCTAGGGGGTCGGTTGGTACGGAGTGGGGGGAAATCATTTGTGATATTTCAGGTATGAGGGGGGGGGGGGGGGGGGGGTGACGGAAGAGGGTCCTAAGCATTAACTGAGCTTTGGGGACTCTCATTTTTTCATGCGGTGAGCACGTGGTAAAAAGAAAGGAGGTATAGAAGTTGGCAGGAAACCCTTCCACTTGCGGAATCTGGTTTGCGCGGTGTCCATTGCTCTGTCTGGGCGAGAAATATGATGGGGAACTCTGAAAGACAGAAAGGGAAAGCAACCATAAGGGGGAACCGACGAATAGAGTGCTGAGGGGGGGGGAAAGGTGATGCGAGGGAATGGGGGTACCTTCCCTCCAACGAAGAAGCAACTACGGGGGTTTATCGCAACCATCAAATGCGGGGGGTTCCTATTGCGGGATGCAACCGGAAGAAATAGCGGTCCGTAAGAACAGGAAAAGGGGGAAATGGAGAAATTACGAAGAGCTGTGGCAAGGGAGGAACTCCCTTCAAGATGGGGGAGGTGAGATAAGACTCCTAGTTTACTGGCATTTGAAGTTCAGAGGCGCTGGGGGGGGGGGAGTTGGCAGGTGTGAGTATGAATTACCACGGTCAATACTGTGTTTTTGATTGTCAAATTTATGTGAAACTTCCTTGATGGAACATCTGGATCGGATCTGGCGTGACGACCAAAAAGACAGGGAGGCGCAGTAACGATTTGGGGGGGCAAGGAAGGGTCTGAAAATAGGGGGCAGCGACAGTGAAAGCGAAAATGAGAGTCACGTCGTCGGACAAGCCGCCTCATCGGGGAGACGAAGGTGAAAAAATGCGGAGAAAAGGGAACCGTCGGTTCGAGCCACAAAGGAAAAAAAAGTCCGTGACATCTTGTCTGGAAGAAATGGGTCAGGACGCTTTCGAATGAAGGTGGAGATCTCGTGGGATCGTGTGCACTCGGAAAAAGGGAGGCGGTGGACCCAACCGAAGGGGGAAAAGGGGAAGGGGGGAAGGAGCTTGGGGGCGCGGCAAATCAAAATTTCATCAGGATGAGGATCTGCGGAAACAGGGGTAGTGGCAGTGGGCGTTAAAAAAAAATGGGAGGTAGGAGTAAAGAAAGTGTACCGGAGCGGCGCGGGAAAGGAGAGCCTAAAAGATGGGGAAGTGGTCTAAACTTCGGGAATGGTTCAAGACGGCGGTGCGGTACCGGGCGTCAAAGATCAAAGCGCTCAAAACGCATAGGGGATAAAAGTGCAGGTGGAAAGTTTCAAGGAAACCAGCGGTAAGAAGTGCTGGGAATGGTGGGCAGGATGGGACAAGGGGTGGGGAAAACGAAACCCTTTGGGGAAAAGGTGGACAGAAATGAATTGGAAAAGGGGTCGCGTGCACTGATCGCGGGAATGAATTTCAAGGAGGAAATAGTTGAGCGTGACAGGGGTCTAGAAGAGAGGGACAAGTGTGTAGGCCTCCAGGAAAGGGGGGGGAGAAAAGAAAGGAGATCAGAGCAGGTGTCCATACGGTGAACAAAGTATAATGTCACAGGGAGTGGAATGCATCCTGGAGCACTGGGTCTTAAACAAACGGCAGGAATTCAATTTGTCAAAAGAATAGGACTGTTAAAAGTCTTGAAAGGGGCTAAAGGTGGGTGGGGGGAGACCTCCATCGGATAAAAGGGGGGGGGGGGGGGGTGGGGTTGGTGGGGTGGGTGTATGGGGGGGGGGTTGGAGAAGATCTCGCTGTGGTGAACTGGTCTAGGGGGGTGGTAGGGACGACGGTTGTGAAGGTATGGGGGATCCGAAAATCGGCGTAGCGTGGCTGGGGAAATGGACCTAGAGGCCTTGAGGGTAGCGGGTATCAGATGAAGACCAGTTTCAAGCCCAGAAGAGCGCGAAGGGTGCGGTGGATTGCGTGGTTCCACGTGGAGGAGGGAAGAGACGCATCAAAAGGGGGAATATCGCCAAATAGCCCTGGGGTCATCGAGCAAACCAAAGACCGGGAGAGGGTCTGGGAAACGGTTAGGGGGGTCCTCAAGCGGAACAATAGGAAGGAGAGCATGAGCAATATGGTAGCGCTAAAAGATGGTCAGGAGAGAACCGAGGACAAAACCAACTCCTTTCTTCTCATTACAAACTTGGAAGGAGAGAAAAATCCCTACTGAACTCCTCCTTAGTTAGAGTAACGGTCTTTTTGAAGGTCAATCGTACCAACTCAGGGGGATGAGTGAAAGAGGGTGGCGTCTTGCTTAGGGTAAAGAAGGGGAGGAAAGTACGTCAGGTAAAAACAGGGGGGGAGATTCTGGGTTCCGAACGATATCTAATCTCGTGGTAATTATTTGGAAAAGGGAAACCCTAAAGGAAAGCACGACTGGCATTATCCGCAGAACGGCAGGATAAAAGAAAAGAGGGGGAAGCCGTAAGGCTGCCAGAAAAACGAAGGGGAGTGAAAGAAGGTGGGGGGAGATGCATGCCGGGGACCCAAGATCCTTTCCGAACAGGCGGTGGTCATCTCCACGACGGTAACCTTTACAAGAAAGCGTGCGATGTGTTCAGCGCTGTCAAGCCATGCGAGGAAACAATACAGGGGGAAAAATCCGGGGGGGCACAAGAAAAGAAGAAACAAACGAGTGATTAAAAGATCCAGACTGGACAACAGGACTGGCCCATGATCACTTCCTCAGAAGGGATTGGCTGAAAAGAGACGATACGAGGGGGGACGCGGGGGGGGCTCTGGCAAGGAAAGAAAGATAGGGGGCAGCGCCCGCGCAGAGGAGGGGGAGGAGGAAGCCTAGCGTGGGGACCCATGGTTGCGTGTTGGATATAAAGCCGTATGGAAGGCTTGGAGGATAAAAAAAAAAATATCCGCAGAGGACTAAGGTGGAAGACTCAAGACACACGCCCTGTTTGGCAAAACCGTAGAGTGCCTCAGAAGGGTTCGCGTGTGTCCAATCACATTGGGGAAAGCGTGAGAAAGGGTCATCATAACCGACGTGGTAGGGGGGGTGACATAGGGCCGTCCGATCGGGGGGCTCTCAATCGAGCAACAGTCGCCTGTCATTTTGTTTAGAAGTAAGGGGCAAGATTTCCGGATTCTCATAGAAGCCTTCTTGGGTCCACTGGCCTCGAAGTAAGAAAACGCGTGGTGCCGGGGAAGGGAGGTGGTGGCGGAGGTACACCATGGAAATACTCGAGAGTGAACGAGCGGCCTTGCGTTTTGGGGTCTTGAAGCTAAGGGGTAGGGGGTGGGGCGCAGAAGAAGACGAAACCTCATCGTAACTTAATCAGGGTCTTGCCCCTGGAAGTCTTCTTATAAAAAACGGTGTCACTCATGTCGGAGGGGGGGAGCGAGGAACTAAGAACACTCCAAGGAAGTAGCGCTGAAGAGTGGTGACGATTTTTCGAAACAATTCGAGAAAAGTGCAAAGGAACTTGCTGCATGACGTTAGGAGGGTTGGGTCTGTCGTAACCAAGGGATAACTTTCTGCCTCAGCAGTTTCCACGGAGACAAAAGGAGAAGGGGGCCGATTACCTCGTGTCCCCGTCCGACAGTAAAAGGATTGTTGGCGGGGGTGGGACCTACCGCGAAATAGGAAGAATAGGGCAACCGGGGGAAAAAAAAAAAAAAAAACATGGCCACAGATGGGACCAAACTAGTAGGAAAATAAGCTGCGGGAATCGTGGGCAATAGAAAACTACTAGAGGATAGGGGGAAGGGGGGGGCTGGGGTACAAGGGGTAGTGGGGGCAGGGGTCAAGGGGTATGCGCCCATTTCTCCATGGGGGGGCTTGTAAGACATTGAACTAAACAAACGCAAGCGTGAAACTCTGGGACGCTGGCGGGGAAAGGGGGGCAAGGGAAAGGGAAAAAGAGAAAAAGATACCGTCAGGGAAGCCCTGGCGTAAGTGGAATGTTCGCTTGCGTGTAGAATCAAAGGTCAGCACTCCGTGAGTCTAGAAACATTTCTGTTAGCAGGACACCCTGCAAGGGGTAGCGGGAAGGTAGTCAGGTGTTGAGAGAATCGTCGGGGAAGATGGAAGGGGTCACCATGGCAAACGCGCTTACAGCAACAATACCACTCGTGAGGAAAAAGTATTGTGTTCCTAACCAGCGTCAACCGAGGGTGGTGCAGGGGTGTGAAGTGTTAGGACTCAGGGGGGTCTAGGTGTAGGAGGAAAGGCGAAAAGGTTCGGGTTCAGGCAGGCAAATGAGTGAAAGGGGGGCTCGACGCGGGGAGGGACGAGGGTCCACTTTTGATGGTGTGTCGCAGGGTGTTGATAGAGAGTCGGCACAGCAAGCGATAAGAAACAAACGGGGAAGGGGCCACGATCCGCATAGAACGCGGGGGAGGAAGAAAGGGAGGTGGAGGTGGGCAAGGTTGAGACATGGGTCTTTTGGAAGTGGGTAAAAATTGGGAAAAATGCAATAAGGGTTGCAAAAAGAAGGCTTCCGGCTGTCAAAGAAAAAACAATACGTAGAAAAGAAAAAAGGGAGGTGGGGTAATACTCGGGGGAAAGGAAGCAAAGATAAGGGGAGCTGGGAAAAGAGAGGTCGCAGAAAAAAAGAAAAAAATTCCAGGCTTGAAGAGAAGGAAACCGCTAAGGGGAGCGACGTTCTAGGAGCTGGAACGCTTCGAGGAAGTTTTTCGGGAAAGACGAGGGGAGGCGATTCAAAAAGCATAATGTGTCTTACCAGAACAATTGGGGCGTATTAGCCGAGCAATGAAAGATTTAAGGGGAAAAATAGTCTGTAACAAAAGGGGAGTGGTTAGGAAGATGAAAAAGGGTGAAAAGAAACCGATTGAGCCACCGTCAGCCTCCGACTCCGTGGGTGTTTTCGTGTTGGGGGGGGGCAAAGGCGTGAAGAAGGGAGTGGGGTGTCGGTAAGCCGTGGGCGGTGGTGAACAAAAATGGAGGGAAGGGGACGAGTGTCGGCAACAATACTAGGTCGACGAGGGCGTCTGACTTGCCCTAGGAAGTTGATTGGACGACGACAATCTCGGGAGGGGGCTGAATGGGATGACTAACAACCGCGGACAGCTATTTTTGAGTCACGAGGACTTAACAATGGTTCGGCAAAGAGGTAAAGTAAAAAAGGGTTGGCTGGTATGATAGGGGGGGCCGGGCACTCCGCCACCTGCCCTAAGTTAGTGAAAACTTAACGCGTGGTAGTTTGAGGGGATGAAAAGAGTCAAAAAAAGGGAAGGGGTGACAGATAGAGTGTTGGGGGGAGCTTCAATACGTGAAAAGGGTTGTGCAGAGTAAGACATAGCCGAATAAGTGGGTGGCGGAGGAGGGGAGGATAGGGAAAGCCAAGAAAAAAATTGCTTAGGAGGGGAAGGGAATAGGGGGCCATTTCCGTCCTTATTTTGTTTTAAGTAGAGGGGAGACCGGAGTGCCTACTGGAGGAGGAGTGGGAGGGAGGGCATTTGAAAGAGCCCCTGCAAAAAGGAAAGCCCAGGTAATGGGTCACTTAAAAATGGGCGTTGAGCAGAACCTGGGTCCAAAAATACCAGGTACGGAAAGAAAAGGCCTTTAGGTCTCTCAGGAAGGGTGGTGGTGCGTAAACGGCGTCCACCTGCTGAGTGACGGAATGCATTACGAGCGGAGGGGTGGGCAGGCATGCGGAAGTTACCAAGGGAGCCTCGTGATGGTAAGTGGGATTTTCAAGGGCAAGCGGAAGTGCGAGGAAAGTGAAGGAGTGAGCGCTGGGGGGGAGGGAACAACAACCCGCATTGCGGAAAAAAGAAAAATGGGAGTGGCACCGAAGGTTGTCAACTGCTAAAGTGGGATTCCATTTTGGACGGCCTAAACCGGAAGTGTGGGACTCCTAGAGCGGTCGCGGAGGCACCAAGACTAGTATGCCTGTGCTGCTCCATAGGAACACCTTCTGCAGTCAAAATCTCTTTGTATGAACGACCCACGACAATATGCTAGCAAGATATCGGACGCCAGCGATTCGGAAAGGGGTCTTGGGGCGGCAACATCGTCGGGGTGGGGGAAAGGAGATGAAAGGGAGACGGGGTATCTGACAATAAAGGGCGGTACAATGACGGGTGGCCTAAAAAGTGCTGTTGAACGGTCAGGTGACGAAAGGTATCGAGTCAGGGATGCTACAACATACACTGCAAGGGACGCAAGAAGACGAACATGGGGGAAGGGGAAAATAAAGTCTGGGTAGGAAGGAGCTTTTGCTCGCTACGGACAGCGGCGGGGAATAAATAATGTGGGAAAAAGAAGAAGCCACAAGGGAGCAGAAAAGAATAGAAGTGTTGAGGAACGATCGCGGTTGTGGGAGAGGGGAGAAAAAAAGGGGCATACGTAAAGGGGGGGGGGGGTGATCTGGGGGGGAAAAGAAGGGTTGTGTGGAAAAAGGGGTGCAGGGGTTCCAAGGGGGATGGGGGGGGTTTGCCAAAGGGGGCTTGAACGCCTGGGACAAAGGGACAAAGACGAGGATTGAAAAAAGGGAAGCCGGCGTACAAGGGGATGCGCTGGATGAAACGAAGGGGTGGTTCTTTCGATGTGCGCTGGACCGTCTGGCTTGGGGATTGGAGAAGGCTCACGCCTTCTCGGAGCGGGGTGCGGAGGGGAGAAGGAAAAACGGGAGGAGATGCGTGATCCCTCGGCAGCGTTATTTTGGGGTTTGGGGTGAGGGGGTGGGTTTTGGAGTTGGGTTTGGGGGTCTTAACTTCTTACCACTCTACTGCGAAACTGAGAGGGGGGTTGACAGATGGTTCGGGTGAAGGCGTCGGATCTCTTTACTTCTAGGAATGTTGGTCCTAGGCAAGTTTCTAATAGCGAAAAGTTTTGCGAAGGACTGTAAAAAAAATAAAGGAGAGAACAGACAAGGAGAAGTTGGTCCTCGGGGAAGGCAAGAGACTCACAGGGTCCAGACTAGGGAGTTAAGGGGTGAACGTAAGCGTCAAGGAGCAGTGGGGGGGGGCGAAGGTGGGCAAAAAGTGGGTGGATGGGGAGGGGGGGGGAGCATCATGAATTGGACGTAAAAGGCGTGAAGGACATTCAGACAACGGTTTGGGTAAAAAGGGTGAAGGCCCAAAATAAAGTTCTCCAAATGACAGCGGTTGGCATCGGGGGTAAGAGGGGGCCAGGGCCGGACTTTAGACAATCTGAGAGTTGGAAACATGAGGGAGGCAGACGTAAAATAAGGCCACACACGAGCCGGAGACTCAGCAAAGGGGATGTTGATATCGAATGCTAGGAGGGTCGCCGCTGAACCGAAGTGAAAGCAAATGGGTGGGATCGGGACCATGAAAAGCCCGCCGCCGCTGGGCGGGGATTAAAAAGCGGAAGAAGGGGTTACGGCATGCCCTTCTCGCAATACTCCGAGCGGGAGGAAAGTGCATCAACCGGACGAGGGGCATAGGTGACAGATGACAGACTCTATGCAAGAAAAGAGGATGACATTCTGGGACAGAGTTCCCTCAAGGAGGTTGTTATTGAGAAGTTGTTTAACATTAGGTTGGGAAGAACACGGCAGGAGGTAAAGAGGGGGGAGTGTCAGGGGTCTCCAAACGGAACGAGGAAAAGAGCCCAAAATTACTCTATAGGAGCGGCGAAAAAACGGCCACTTTCACAGTGCGAGGACGATTGAGGGGTGCAAGCGAAACTAATCGGTCGGTCGAAAGGACAGGAAAGGAAGATAAGGCACTGTTGGGGCTGCCGAAGGCTACAAAAGAAATACAGGAAAGGCAAGCGCACAAAAGACACAGCTGCTGTTCAACCAGGAGTAAGTGACGGAGGAGGGAGTCTTAACGGTCCTTCCATACGGGAGCGGAAAGGGGAAGAGGGGGAGTTGGGGAAGGGTTGTAACAGGAGAGGGAAATTCTTTTGAAACGCGCGAAGCAAATTTAGGGGAGGGGACGGAGTCGGGAGCACGCGTCCGGGTAAA
>Ga0179593_1430257_pt1 | contig 11554 bp, 13 predicted proteins | sample CZODoug2_1_08_16_FD_185931 | JGI IMG/M metagenome (GOLD analysis project Ga0179593, IMG submission 185931) | Vadose zone soil fungal communities from Angelo Coast Range Reserve, California, USA - CZODoug2_1_08_16fungal (PacBio error correction) | ecosystem: Environmental > Terrestrial > Soil >...
GGGATTCAATCGTGCTTTGCAGTAGAAAAAACGGTCACAATAGCCTGGGAAGAAGGTGGCGGAAAAACGCAAGATATCCTTCGCGAATTCGGCTTTAGACAATGACTGTACTATCTGGTCACATAAATCATCAAAAGGGGGGGGACGAAGGGGATGCCATATAAAAAAGGCGCGAAAACATGAATCGATGCTAGTCAACTGTGAAGAAGCGACCTGCCGCGGAATTCCACACGATAAACACCCGTGTCCGCGATGGGGTGCAGGGTAATCCTGGAGAAAAACGCCCTCCGCCTTCGCATCAGTAGCCCTCTCGTTCAGTTCAGGGGCGTACTCTATCAAGGAGAAGGTTAGGGAAAAAAGTACCGGGAAGAACGGTTTAAACTAAAGATTCTCTGGGGTAGGAAAAGTAATGATACAAAAAAATCAAATGACCAAGCGACGGGGGGAAATTTTGCGGAAAGGTAAGAGGGGGCATGCTCAAATGTGCTGCTAATGGATGAGGAATCATAAAGAACCGGTATTGAAAGTTAATTCCTCCATCTTGGGTGGAAGAGAAACGGACGTGGAAATATCGGCTATCGCACCGTGCGCAAAAACGACCGACGAAAGGTCGAAGTCGATATCCTCATATAGCAAAAAAGGAATAGACGAAAGTCCAGTCCTGTGGGTGAGACCTCGCTTGAAACGAAAAGTAACCGCCGGCACCGACATCAGGGGGCGCAAAGTTATAAAACAATGGTAATTCATTTCAGCAGCCGGAGGAAGGGCAGGATCGTGGCGGAACGCTCAATGGGAAAACAGTTAAGTTACTAAAAAAAAAAACTTCCCGAGGTCAAACAACCAGTCTGGTGAAACAACTGGGGGCACGGGGAATAAGGACCTTAATCGATGGGAGGCAAAAAGAACAAAATGATCAAATTCAACCATCCTTCACGTGAACGGAGGAGGGAGAAAGAAGCGTTTTGCACTGAATGGCGCTCTATTGGAGCAACCGGAATTCTTACTCAGGGAAAGTTGGAGGGAGGACCATGGGTAAAACGAAAAATACGGCAACCAGATAAAAAAAGCTTTAACCACCTGATAAGAAAAGGGATTGAAAGGACGGAAGAAGACTAGAACGGAGAAATATGGCTTACTCAGACGAATCAAATCTTCGCTCGATAAAAGGGGGGGAGGGAAAACCGACGGCTAAAGTGCGCGCGAACACTCAAATAGCTAAACACAAAACGGGCTGAGAAGCTAAAGGAAAGGGTCGGAAAAAGCGTTAAAGGTCAATCCCACACCGGTAATCGAGCCGACATCGAGTGGTAGAGGAAGGGTTCAAAAGAGGACAGGGAGGAGACACACCGTTTCCGTGAAAAAACCAAAAAGGGGTTTTTTTGGAACATTCAAAGAAATGAAAAACTAAAAAGGCGACGGCAAACCGGTCCGTATGAGGGGGGTATTTTGGGAAGAAACGGGGGACGTTGGAAGAGGAGCCGAGGAATTCAGGTGCGAGTGTCCCAGGACAGCAGGCCCGGAAAAATTTTTGCACGGCAAAGAGGGAAAAAAGAAAAGGGCGCATCCGCCCGGAGGGATCAAATAAAAAAAACATGCCCATTGGTGGGTTTGAAAAGGTCAGGACTTTAGGAAGCCGCCACCTCGTTGGTACGAAAGAGGAGAGTGCATGAGTGGGGGCGCAGTTCAGGGAGAAAGAAAGAATAAACAAAAAAACGGGGAAGGGAGAAAAAGAGATCCGAAAGGAGAGCCCCACTAACAACAGGTTTGGATACGAGTCGGAAGAGCCTTAATAGAAAGACGGATTAACGAAAAATGTGGTAAACACAAATGCGGATTGTCCTCGAAGGAAGAGAGAAATGAAAAGTAGGAAAAAAGAAAAGGGGTGAAAAGCAGGGCCAGACGCTGCCCGAGTTCAGAACCGGAAAGCCGACCCGAAGATCACAAGGGGGAAAAAAGAGCCAAAACTCAGCTTGTCAAATCCATACAAGCCCGAATCAAAAGTGCAAGAAGGACTGAGGAAGAGACGAAAGGTAACTTTAAAAAGGGACAGAATGTGGAAAACCCGGGTCAAACGGAACAAACGTGTAAGAAGCGACGATCGTAAAAAAAAAAAGATCCCCTCCAATCGAGGGAAATTACTGCTTCGGGGAGGGTATGGAGCGACCGAGGTAGAGGAATTGATTTACCACTCGCCCAGTGGGGAAGGGGGTTTCCAGCGCTTGGGGGCCGAAAAACATACGAAGCCGAGTGAAATCAACGGTAATCGGAGCGAACTGCTTCTTACGAGGAAAAAGCAGCAAACCCCAAGATTATAGATCATACCGACGGCCGCTTAAGAAAGCATGGCTTATAGATAAGAGGGAAAGGATTCGGTGAATCTACGATTGCGGTAGGGCAGAAAGGGGGCGAAGACAGATCTGTATATTCCTTGTCTAAACAGAAGGGGGAATTGGGAATGACAAACGGGAGCGCGAGCGATCCTCGCCGGGTAAAAAAAGGGGGAAGGATGTGGAAAGAGCAGAGGGGAGGAGATCGGATACAGGAACGAGCTTCACAAAAGTTGGGTTTCAACAAAAGATCTGGGGGGTTGGGAAAAAAAATAGGAGTGCCCCCTAGTAAAAAGACACACACGACTAACAGGTTGAATCGTGGACAAAAAGCCCCTTCCATAAGACAAGAGGCAGAACTTTGCGCCGATGTGGAGGGGGGGTCCTGTCCGCGAGGAGGGGTCCACGAGAGGTCCAAACAACGGGATCGACTGCTTAGAGGAAGGTGTTGAAACAAAGATAAAGAGGGGACTGATCTCTAAGGAGGACGCAATCGATTCGCAGGCGATAGGCCGAGGTGATAGCACGGGGCTACTTCTAAGAAAAAGAAAGGGGAAGTATTCAAAAGGAAAGGTTTGAATATGAAGTTGGGAGTTCATAGGAAGAGCAAGATGGAGCCGGCAACGGAGATACCATAAAGGAAAGGGACAATCAACAGTCGCTGAAAATTTTGTGCCGATTGGCTATAAAGGACGGTAAAAATTCCAGAAGCCATTGCCAGGTACATTTTTAGAAGGGACGGGACCGAGGGTAAAAACTTTAATGCAAAAGGTAGAAGGCAAGGGAATGGTAGTGTTAAGGGATGGAAAAAAAAGGCGAAGGCTGATTGGGCGAAGAAAAAGGAGACTCCAGGGGAGGGAAGAACAAAAAAATCGAGGACCCGGTTGTGCAATGTGCTGGAATTCGCAAGGGAAAATTCTTAGGGGAAACAGGCACAGGTTTCAGGGGGTCAAATGGGAACGGCGAAACGCGAGAAAAATTTTGAGGAAAATAGTACTTTCCAACTGGGGAGGATAAAAAAAAGGACGAAAGATGGAAAGGGAGGGGGGAGGAGCGGTTTTTCCGCCAAACGTATCACCACGCTCGATGGGGGTGACCGGATAACGAGGAGGAAGAATATTAGATAAAACACCGAGAAGGAGAAAAGAGAGAGAGAATGGAATCTTCTTTTATTCATATCGACCGGACGACTCGGGAAAAAAAGCGCTGAAGCCGTGGGCGGAAAAACGCGGAAATAAAAAAAATAAGCGGAAAGAAGGTAGAGGAACAAGGCTTTGGAACTGAAGGAAAAAAAAGAGACGACAGGGTCAAAAAGATAAGCGCGAACGATCGCGCGGGAGCTAATCCAATTTAAAACTAAAAGGGGGAGAGGAATCCACAACAGTCAACAACACCAAGTCCAGAGGGGTCGAAAGCGAATGAGGCGTCGCCCCGAATCAGCGAAGGGAATTCCAGGTCGCCCTCCTTCATTAAATGCTGACGAACGGAGAATTAAAAGGTGGGGGAGGGGAAAGTGCAGGAAGGCAAAGAAACGTTGTTTAAACCCTCACTGGCTCGGGAAAAAGGGGACTGCAATTAAAAGGTCCCAAATTGAGTCCCAGTTCAGGCGAAGGGGGGTGGAGTTTGCATTGGGGAGGCGCAGGAACTGCTCAATGGGGCTGGCTAAGGGTCAGGGAAAAATCAAACCCGGCACCATACGGAGAAGTAAAGGACCAAGAGAAAAAAACATTGTTTCAAGGACGGACGAATATAACTGATGCTAGCGCAAAAAGGGGAGAACTCGAAGGGGAGACGTCCGTCAACCCCAGGAATCTCGAAGCAGTCGATCCAGGGTGGGGGATTTACGCGAGGGGGCACGACAACGGCCGACACCGGGAAATCGGAAACAAGTGGGGGTTAAAAAATGAATGAAGCTCAAGAGGGGAAATCGCCGGGTCAGGGTGAGGAGCGCTCAAAAGTCGGCCTGTGTCCTGTACGACACAGGCGGCCAGTCTTTTGTAAAAAAACAGAATCGTTCACAATTTGAAAGGCAGAAAGAAGGGAAAGAGGTAGGGAAAAGTCAAATAAAAAAAATCGAGGGTGTTCCCATCCTCCGGGGAACGGGCGGAGAGCCGAGCGCGAAATGGGGGGGGAAGGAAAATGCGCTCATTTTCAGCCGGAAGCGGCGAAACATGGGAAGAAATGTCTGGGGACTACAGAAAAGAAACCAGAAAAAAGGGGATAACACCGATCGCTACGCCAGGAGGGGATAAGAGCCGTCTGGAAAACTCTCCCCTGGTTCTGCAGAATAGAACAACGAGTTCTCATTCTTGTTGCCGATCGCTCGGTAGAGGGGGGAGACTCATGACTACGACGTCGGGAGAAAAAAGTCTCAGAGAGAGATGTCGCTCGAACATGAAACATAGTCTTTAACCTGAAAAAAAAAAAGGGGCGAGAGGCACGAAGGTCAGGACTACGAGGGATTCAAAAGAAATACGCAACTACTCGAAGGAGACCGCGATTGGCGAGATTGGGAAAAAAAACACGAAGTCGATGGGGACAACAAAAAAAAGTTCGGAATTCACTATTCTGACGAAGGGGAACTTAAGAGTAGAAGGAAGCTTACGGAAAAGGGGTGGAGGAGTCCGTATAAAAGTGGGGAATAAAACACTGCTTGGGGGGACTCTCCTAAAAACTCAATGCTGGAAGACATTACCGGGGCGATGGAAAAAAAAAAGGGACAGAACGGCGCGAACCACAAACCACGGACATAAAACCACGGAACCCCCAAAAAAAAAAACACAAAAACCAAACAAACCCACAAACACCCACCCACCCCCCCCCCAAACCCCACCCACGCCCCCCCCCCCCCCCCCCCGCACCACCCACAGCCACACCCCCACAAAACCAAGGGGAAAAGAAGGGGGGGGGTCGCTTGTGGCTGGAGCAAGGGCGAAAAAACCGGCAAAGCGAGTTAAAAGGCATGGGTTGGGGAGAAGAGGCGCGGTCCTTAGCCTGAGGCCGTGGCCTTCTGGTGAGTCGGTAGCTCAAACGGGTAAGCTACTGCATGTGACCACAGAAATAAACACCGGGGGGTAGCGTGATATTTGGTGACGCGTTGTGATCCCCGGGCGGGGCAAAACAGCAGCCCAGGGTCTCCTTCACGAGGGTGGGATGGGTCGAAGGGAAGGAGTGAGAGTGGGGCCAAATAAAAGTCAATAGGAGACAGTACGGGGCAAGGGGCAGGGGGGTCATTCAATCAGAGGAGGTTGAAGATGCCGAGGGAGAAGGAAAGAGGGGGGTGATGGGCTGTAAGAGAAGGCGTGATGCAAAGAAGCAGAAGGAAAGAAAAGAGGTAAGAGACGATAAGGAGGGAGTGGAGCAACTAAGGCGTGTGAGCAGAAGGAAGGTTTGCGGGGGGCAATGGCGGAGGTGGAAAGGAAAGGAGGTAAAGACGTGGATAGGGAAGGTGTGCCCTACAGCGGAAGCCAATCAGAAGGGGTGGGGGCGAAGTGGAAGAGGGGGGGAAGGGAGGTTGGGTATCAGAGAGGGAGTGGGAATACCTAAGGGTCGGATAGGAAGAAGGGAGGGGAAGCGGTAAGGTGGTATAGTGGGGGAAGCTCACCGTAAGGGGTTACGTAAACAGAGGACGGCGAGAACATGGGCAAAAAGCGTGAATAGAGGAGCCGTCGCAAGGGCCAGGCCGCAAAGACTGGCCGAAGCGGAGGTCGGAGGGCGAAAGTAGAGAGAGTAAGTCTGACCCGGAGCTATGCAGACCTCCATGCCCTCCACCCTTCCCACCCTTGTACTCGGCTGGTTCGTCATACCCGGGTAATACGCCCTCTGGAACCTTGGGTCAGGGCTATCCTCCCTGAGCCGTTTGTACCCCACGCACCGGCGGCAACTGGGTTTGATCCGGGCCGCTTTATGACGGCTTCTTATACAGGAGCATGCCCTGTGTGGCTTTATAACCTCAGCGTCAGCACCAGTCGGGCCGACATCTCTGGTCGGGTCCGCTCCTGAGTGTGCCAAACGGCACATAGCACTGTAAGGTTTCGTACATAATGATAGAAAAAATGCTACACAATTGAGGCGGCAAATCCAAAAATGAATCTAAAAATCCTCAAACTACCAAAGTGGGTGGACAGGTCTCCTTTTCAAAATAAAATAACGGTTTACGTTATTAAAGAATGTTTTCAAAACACGCTGTCCGGGCCCGCTGCTTTAAAAGTACACCGCTAATCCGAGCAACGAAAAACTCCAATAGGAGGTCGTCTTCGGAGGAGGGGTCTTGTCCGTTTCAGAAAGAAAACGAGGTAGAACTTGCATTTAGCCTGACCCCAGTGGGGGTGACGGTACCAGGCCTTTGAGGTCGAAAAGTCGCGTTTGAAAAAACTCAGACATAGCGAGTCAGGCACTGAGTAAGCAAAAGGGGCAAAAAGATCAACTCCAGGGATAGAATCTGAGGGGACGGGCCACGAAAGCTGATCCGATGGAAAGCACGGGAGAGAATTCACTGTTGCCGTAGGACGGGCAATACATGGAGAGCAAAGTCACGCGGGAAAAGTACCCTGGAAAAAATCGAGAAAATGAAAGGGAAAAAACTGGAGAAGGGGGTATGACCTCAATGCACGGAAGGGAGGAACCTCGATAAGATATCGGTGAAGACAGCGGGAGCGCTCATGGAAAGGCAAAAAGTGGTAACAGAGAGTTGTTGACACACAATAGGGGTGAAAGCGTGCAGTAACAGAAACTTCTCCAAGGGGATTGGCCTAAAAAGCCCAGCCCGAAGGCGCGGGAGCCATGAATTAAATGAGCTTTGCGTCAAAAGGGGAGGTGTGCGGGGCGCTGATGAAATTGGGAAACAAAAGGGTAAACCCCTCCACAAACTTAAGACTTAGAGAGGACTGGGGGTGCCGGAATCCTGATACGGACTTCGCCAGCCCGCGTTTGCGGGCAGGTGCGGGCAAAACCTAGGTGAGAGGGACACTTCGGAAGTCCGGAACAAGATAGGGACGTAATCGACGGGGAAACTCTGTTGGTAGGGACGGGGGATGTTCCTCAGGAAATAGCAAAAGCCAAATTGGTGCCGGCCACGATGGGCGCCAAGGAAAATGCAAAGGTTCAACACTCCACCCAGGGGGAGGGGAACTTGGGAAGTAAAGGATGAATAAACCTTCAAGACTAAAGAGAAAAAGGGTGGATTTTCTGGATTCATGTCCCGACGTAACAGTGCAGGGGGCAATAAACTTCGAAGGGTCTCCCGACATGTCGGGGAAGCAATGAAAGAAGATCGAAACTTGTTATTGAAGGAGACTTCGTGAGGGTAAAAGGAAAATGGCGCGAATGGGGGGGGGCAAAAAAAACGCGGAAGAAGGGGGGGGCGATGAACCCCAAAAGCAGCCCGTTGGAGGGGGGGGTTGTTTAATGTAAGGGATGCCGGGATGGAGCCGGAGAATGGGTTTCCAAAAGTCAGGAAGAAAGTCAAGGAGACACGTAGATTAAAATCCGGTCGGACAGGGAAGTGTCGCTAAAGAAGTGCCGAAGGAGAAAAAAGTAGTTGAACTAGACTGGCCAGAGGGGATTTTTAAGAAAAGATTACCCGCCTGGTGGGAAAGGAGAATGGCTATATCAGACAGAAAAAGAATCGAGAGAACAAAAACGGAAGGGAGGAAAAGGAGAAGAGGAGAGAAAGAGGGGAGGACATATCGCATTCTCGTGAAACAAAACATCACGCGGGGGGGGGAAAAGAAGGGCAAACGGACCAGACGTGCAGAAAGACCGGGCGAATGAGCGAAAGGAACGAGTTTCATACAATATTTCTAGGGAAGTAACACGAGACTTGCTAAAAGATAGCGGCGCGATCAAACCAGAGACATGGGGGGGGCTCGTAATTCCCATCAAGGAAAAAAAACAACACCACCCGGATGGGCTTCATACGGAAGACAAAACATAGAGCCCCGAAGAAGCAAGGGAAAAGGACGACAGACCCGGAGTGATCTCGAAGGCGAGACAGTGAGAAGTTTTCTGGGCAAACCAGCCGTTACGGGGGAAAGAAACGTTTTTCCTGGACAAAAAAGGTTTAATGGCATGTCGAGACACAGTTGCTTCCAATTACCAGAAGGTGGGGGGGAGGGGGAAAGGTGCAGGGCATGGGCACGTGGACAGGGCGAGGTAGAAGGGGGGAAAGAAAGAAATCAACAGTAACTTTCACCGGGGGATTTCAATTACGTCAATTGTGGGGAAGTCGAGGGAGGGGTCGGGGTCCATGAATCGCTATCGCCCTGCAGCAAAACTCGCGGGAAACTGGCCTCTAATCACAGAAAGCGGGCAAACCCCCATCATAGCGAGAGTAAAGGGTTGGGAGGGACCGCGCTTGCCCCCAAAAATCAACGCGGCTAACACCATACTCAGAAAAAAATGGATGCCAATGCAGACAGCGCCGGTAAAAGTTTAATCGTTCTAAGCTCAACCCGCGAAAGGGAAGTTTTACGAGGCAACTTGCCATGAGGTGGTCAACAACCAGAAGGGTTCAAACCACTTTGCCGGAGGCCAGGGAAAAAAGATGAAAGAAAAAAACATATATAGACAAGAAGGAAGAGGGGGGGTGTTGTCCCATAGGAAAAAGGGGAACGCGATCCGAAGAAAGCAATTTTTAGGAAAGGAGCACGATTGGGGCATTCGACGAGGGAAGGGGGTCAGTAAGAATGGACAAAGCAATAAGGAAAACAGGGGTCATATGAACAGAGCTTGACAACGCCTTCTAGATAAAAACTCAGCTGTATAACCGTGCGGAAGTCGGTAATCAGAAAGCGAGAAACTGTGAGGGTTAGACGATCGGGGAAAAAATTAATCAGACACGCAGTCGTCGCGACGAGTACCTGGGGGGGAAATCCTCGACTAGCTGCGAGAACAACAGCCCGCAGGGAAAAGCAAAAACGGGCGAGCAGGCGAAAGGAAAAGGAAGCGAAGAGTGTGAAAGTTAAACTAAATCCATCACAAGAAGAGAAGACCCGAAAAAGTTGGGGAGGAAGTCATGTGGAAAGGCTAAGATGGGATTGGCAAGCTCGGGAGATTGTTTAAACATTACTTCAAGAAGTGAACTTATAACCGGCTCCAGAGGGAGCGTGTCGGGGTGACCAGGGATGATTTGGGATGGGCCTGAGGCTTGAAAAAAAAGAAATTCAAGGTAAAGGGGGCAAAATAAGGAAAGAAGAGATGAAAAGGCTTTAAGAGGGGTCATGCCATAGTGGACACGACGAAAACGCCGATTAGAAGGCCTCTGCAGTCATCCAAAAAAACAGCCTCAGGGGTGTGCAAGTCTCCAAGTTTAAAGGGAGGACCCGCCGACTACGGGGGCTATGGAAAAGGGGGAAACTCTCGAAGTGAAAACATGTGTGTGGCTGGGGTGAGGCGCAAGGGGAAAGTATGAAATCAACAACCAAAACAGGGAGGGATGAAACAAGATATGGAAAAACCTGCGCCTCCCACAGAAAAAAAATGGTTTTAGAATCTATCGAGGTATACCGTAAAGAAGAACGAGGAAAAAGGACGGCTTCCGAAGTAGAAAAAGGTTGGAAAAAAAAAAGGCGGGGGTCCTGTTTTTCAAAAGGGGGAGAATTATTAAGGAGCAGAACGGGGGTTCGTCAAGTGACCAGGGAAAAAAAAAAGGAGTTAAAGAATTGTTCCGGAGAAGTCGTTCCCTTCCCGTAAGCGAAACGGAAGTCACTCCGAATTATACAAACGCCAGAGGGCTTCTGACAAACCCCAATCAGCGAAAGACCTCCAAAATTTCACGAGGAAGCATCCGTTCAAAAGGAACGGAAAGGGAAAAAACTAAGTAACGAGCGGGAAGACAGAGGAAGAGAGGGCCAACAGATCCCTATCAAGCGGGGACGGATGAGGCGATGTATTTCACATGGGAAAGAACCAGGTTCCTTGAATGAAGCAAACGGGAGAGACCGGTTTTTGCGTTTCCAGCGCTTTGAGGGTTCTCCCAAAAAACGGGTGGGGAAAAGACGGGAGACAACGGAGGGTCGGGTCCTTAGAGCACAAGCAGCACGGGGGCAACCCCCGTTTAAGTAACCGACGCCCGCTTCAAATATGGCATAACACGGCTGGGTGGCTCGGTTCAGAGACAGACTGGGGGAAGGATTGTCTGGAAAAATGGCGAACGAAAAAAAGTCGACGTCCGAAGGATAAAAGCAAGCCATTTCAGGAAAAAGTGAGAGAGAGAGGAGACAAATCTCCGTGCACAAAACCAAGCAAAAAGATGGCTAGGGAGGTCAAAATAGGGGGAAAAAGACGTAGGACGGCAAAGTGGTACAAAGGGGGGTGACAAAAAAAAAATATAATACTCCAAAAAACCCACTGGGGAGGGGAAAGGTGATCAGGTGTCAAGCCAAAAGAAAAGGAAAGACCGGGACAGTGCAGACAATGAAGTAAAAGTGGGCAGGAACTGGGAGGAAGGTTGAGGTAGCCGGCGTAGGAGGGGCTTTCAAACTCGGGGGAGTCCCCCCCCCAAGGTGAAAACAAGATTATTGTTAAAGAAAAAAGAGATAAAGGCAGCCGGGGGGGAGAGGGGAGAAAGGGAAAATAAAGATGGGTTAATAGGTCCCTTAGGCAAGACGGCACAAGAGAGTGGGAAAGGAAGTCTAAACAGAACTCGGGGAAAATGACGGTGAAGTGAGTCATGACATTACAACAAAAAACAAAAAAAACAAAAAAATCCTAACCGCACATTGAGCGCCACGATGAAAAAGGACAAGGCCAAAATAAAATCCAACCCGCGAAAGGGGGGCACATAGAAATGTATCAGGGAATTGCAAGGAAAAACAGTAAGGGAAAGGGCAACGGGTGACTGTCCGATACGGCTGGCAGAAAAAAAGGAGAAAAAGATCCAATAAGCAATAGAAAGGGAAGACGACTTGTCTTTCCGGGACCAGGCAGGGGCGAAGAGCGCATTCCCGGAGATAAGGAAAAAAGAGGAGGAAATGGGGGGGGGTGATGGTTCAAAGGAATTCCGAGAAATGGAGCCGCACGTACAGGTGGGGAGAGAGCCAGCGCGAAGAGTTCGGGAGCAAGGTCATCTGGTCCCAGAGAAACAGAATTGTTTGAAATGAAACCGGGGGAACCTTGTCGACAATCCGAAATTCTGCGAGGACAGCCAAGGGGAAGGGCCGGGACGGGGGGGTTGAAGAAAGAAGGAACCCGCGCGATGGTGGAAGGCGAGATGCATAAACGACGAT
>Ga0179593_1512578_pt1 | contig 11554 bp, 9 predicted proteins | sample CZODoug2_1_08_16_FD_185931 | JGI IMG/M metagenome (GOLD analysis project Ga0179593, IMG submission 185931) | Vadose zone soil fungal communities from Angelo Coast Range Reserve, California, USA - CZODoug2_1_08_16fungal (PacBio error correction) | ecosystem: Environmental > Terrestrial > Soil >...
CAGCAAACGGTTTGTTCTCCAAATTCCGTGGGCACTGGACGAAAGGAGCTGGTCGTACGATAAGAGGGGAGAGACGCACGAGTTCCGAAAAAGCGGGTGTACTCAAAAAGAAAAGGGAAACACAACGGGGTCTTTAGAGGGAAGAAAGTAAAAACGGGGGTAGGCATGGGGAAAGGTCTGAAAATGAAAACACCGCCTACAAGGCAAGCGAACGGAAAAAGAAAAGGGGAGGGGCAGGACAAGGAGAAAAAAGAAGTTTGGGCATAGTTGCTCGAAATGCAAGGGAGACGAAAAGACTGAGGGCGGGGACGGGTGGAGGAAAGAAGCACTAAAAAACAGGAGGGTTCGACTATGTGGAAAGACGGCTATCGACCTTAGGGGATTGTTTGTCTAACCAGATTCCGCCGTTCCTCCCTTTCGGTGTATGGTCATTCCCTAGGGAGGTTGGCTTCCTTACTAAAAGTCAGTGGTTTTTTCTTCAAAGATCGGGAATTGTCTCTTAAGGACTGACGGTCACAAGTAGCGAGTGTCCATCCGCTGGGAAAAAGAGGGAGATGACAACTCGAAAGAATGAAACGCCATGCTGTACGGGGGAGGCGTCGAAAAAGTTGCCCCAGTGGACTTTAACCCGGGAAAGAGGAGTCATGTCCGGATGTGCACACGAATCATACCGAGGGAGATCCGGGCGTGAAGGAACATGGGGGGGGGGGCCATCCGGTTGGGAACTGGGAAGTCATGATTCCGGTTTCCCCCAGCACCAGAGACGAGGATACGTCCCGAATAAAGAAACCTCATCTGGCCAAAAAAGGGGCGGAAGTTTTTATGCGCGGGGGAAAGTGATTTTGGGAACGGGGCCGAGGGGTGGTCAGGGAAGAATATCACATCCTGCATATTTGGCGGCTGGATCGTGTCAAGGAGAACCTGAAAAAAACTATGAGCCCGGAGGAATTCTTCCCAGATAAAACAATGAACTGGGTTTTGGGAAATTGCGTTAAACGCTCGGTAGGATCCAACGTAAGTCTGCCCCGGTCCTAACCCCCTATCAGTCAAGGCTTTTGGGTAAGGCGTCGTGTTGTGCAAAAAGGGGTGAAGCTAGGGTATCAATGAGCTGCATTTTCGTAGGCGCGGGCTTGGCGTGGACCAGAGCAGTAGTTTTTTCCAATGAGACGAGTGAGGGCTGGGGATTGTGAATATAAGTGGTGAAAGGCCTGGGGATGGCGAGCAACAATTGGCCGTGAAGTCCCTTCAAGACTAAACGCAGGTTGGTCTTAGTGGTTTCTTTTGTGTTCTGGGCGTGGGGGTTAAAAGTGGGAAATTTATGTCATGGACTGAAATTTGGGGGAAGAAAAAGAGGGCTGTCCGTAGGATTTCGACTAGCTGAACGCCTACGATGGCAAGAAAGAAGCTTCCGTAAGACAACCTGGGCGAAGACCGTGGAATCGGGGCCGCTGTGAACAGCTAGAAGGATCTCTTTTTGCCTGCGTCGCAGAACTCTTTTGTCTCAAGGTGATACCTTGGATAAATCGAGGAAATTCTGACAATGTCAGGGGCTTTGCTTAACTGGGGGAGCTCGGGGTTAACAATCCTTCTTCATTTTGACTTTTCTCTGGGGGATTACCCAGAGGATTTTCAAGAACAGCTTCGTTTTCAATCCAAGCACTCCAACTCTCTCAAGCTTCACTGAGCCGTATTTTTGTGCCTGTCCGAAGGGGGTTTCGGTGGGCAAGCTGTGATAGGTGGTCGGACAAGGGTTAAAATAACGAAAAGCGCTTTTCGGTCGTTGTGGGAATCTTAGATAAACTTGGTTAAAAAGTCAGATCAACAAAACGGAGGTGAAGACAAGGGAGTAAGGCAAAGTAGGTTCACTTCCCACAACTAAGACAAAGAGCTATCACCAAAACGTTACTTCCCGTAATCCGCTGCAAGTGTAACGAAACCAGAACCTTACCGAACGGCAAACGACTCAATCAGTCGACGTGGCCGTTAGTTGAAAAAAAATCACGCGGGGGGGTGGGCCTCGGCGGAATCGTCCGTCACGCAAATGTGGCCGATTATGTCCATCCGAGTAGGACAAACAGAGTTCAACAGCCCCGCAATTGCCGGGATAAAAGCAACTCTAACGAACTCGTTGAGGACACAAGGGGGAAAGGAAGAAAGACGCAAGAAGTGTTAATGTTCACAGATCGCGATCATATGCGCCAACTGTTCAGCGGGTACAAGGGGGAACCACTGGACAAGTTAGCTCGGAAGGCCGACGAGCAAGCAGCAAACAGGAAATACGGGGATCCCCTGTTGCAGCCACGTAACCACCCGTTAACTACTGACTTAAGGCCACGGCAAAAACAAGGCGAAAAAACATAAACCAGCAAAAAACTGCACGGTAGCGGCAGCAGGAGGGACCGAGACTGGGGAAGCAATGTACCCGAATCCAAAAACGGTACCATACACAGAGAAGAAAATAGTTTTAGCTTTCAAGAGAAACAAGCCGTTGCAATCAAACAGTCCTTTGGGAACCCACTGCAGCCCTCACACCTACGGAAATAACGTAGTCTCTCGAGTAAAAAAAATGCCAAAAAGCAACTAAAAAAAAAAAAACACTCCGCCGACCCGAACGGAGCGGGGAGGATCAAATTTCGCACAGCGGAAAAAACAGAGCGGAACGAAAGGGGGAGCGATGTTGAAAAAAAAGAACTAAAAAAAACCCATTGTCTCGTAGGGGGGTTTGATAATGAGACGGCCGCATGGTAAACAAGAAGGGAACGTCCAGGAGGGCCTAGCTCTTCTTCCATCAAGAAGAGAGATAGAGAACGTTTCGAACGGACAGGACAGAAAAAAAAAAAATCGGGACAAGAGTGGGGGCAGAAAAAACGACTTTAACCACCCAGTTTGGCCATATGGTGTCATTGTACGCACGCGAAGAGCAGGAAATTACGGGTAAATGCCTTGTTCCGTTCAAATCAGGAGCCGCCATGAGGGGGGGGAACAACGGGTCTCAGAAAGATCTCTCAGAGGCTGTGAAAGATGGGCCACCGCGCGCGGAAGGCGGAAAGATTAACGTTGTTCGAAGGAGTAACTGCAGAGTTTCAGAAACGAAGGATGTTTCAGAAAGTAGAGCGGTCTGTAGGTTTTGTTGAAGGGCGTCCCCTCTCAGTTGTCAGAGGTTCAACCCAACTAAAAGCGCGCTTAGGGGGAAAAACACAGAGGAACGTGGAATGACTGAAAAACTCAACTCTGGATAGGGACATCACTCACGCGCACATCCCGGAGAGGAGGGAAGGGCCTCCCTTTATAACCCCAACGATGTAGTAAGGTAAGGATTAACGTGTTCCCGCACTCGGTCGTCAAGTAGTAGATTGTGGCCGCCGAAATGAGAGCCTCCCAGTCGAGCGCGGCTAGGGTTGCTGACACCACATTTAATTCGTCCAGTTCCCGGGGAGTGGGTCGCGTCCAATGCCCGCTCTTCGTAGGTTAAACGTACTAAGAGGCAGGGCCACGGGGTGCTGAAGGTAAGGTGGCGTCCACGAGAAAAAAAAATAACCCGGCGCTCCCCTTCTTGACCAAGGCGAAAATCCGGCCCATTTGAGGGGGACCGCTTTCCTTCAGGCAGTCAAGGGGTCCGGAGACCACGCCCTGGCAGATCCATGTCCCGGAACGCCTCATTCAAAAACGTGGTGCTTTGACGACAAGTCACCTGCAGTCCTTTGAAAAACCGGCACGCCCAAGAAGGGGAGAACGTAACGGGGGAAAACAAGCGCATCAACGGTTCTGGCCCGTACATGAGCGAGCAAACGTGACCTAAGGTTATCAGACTCACAAAGAGGACAGTATGAAAAAGCTAGGCAAGGGTGGGTGGGGGGGGGGGGTGGGGGAGTTTTGCTCCCTCATCCGGGCAGGTGTGCCACAACACCCAACGTCTGAGGCTGGGGGGACCTGTCTGGAGAGGGCTTAGTCCTCTGGTCGGGGTCTGAAGCGGCCGTAAACTCAAGGACAGTCGACTGCACCCGAACGGAGTTTCTAGACATGAAAAAGCCTGTTAGGTGGATAAACCTTTCGGATTTGGAGGGCCCACAATACCCCCGAGACTCCAAGAGGGCAAACTCCGAATCAAAAGTCTCGGTGATGTAATGGGAGGCAAGTTGCTTGGTGGTTGATTTGGGAAGCTAATGTTCAATTAGGGTTTAGAACTGAGCAAGGGGCCCGGTTGGGGTATCGTGGGGTATCTGCGTTAATCAGAGGGCTTAAAAAAACTTAGGGAGATAATCGTTTCGTACCCGAGGGGAGTTTGGGGCATTCGCTGAGGTCACTTGGGGTTTTCCGGCAAGAACTATCCCTGCAATTTCTCATTGATGGCGGAGGGACGAAGGGAAAGGGATGGAATTTGGGGGGAGAAGTAGCTCAGGGGAAACTATTTTGTGTCAACGCCTATGTGTGCGAAAGGAATGACGGTGAAATCCCCCATGTGCAACGCCGTTCCCCCAAACATCTTGGGATAGTGACTGGAACCTATGATTAAAAAGAGAAAGGTCTTTTAACTGGTGAGGTTTCGATAAAAAAACAGGGCAAAACCAGTTAGCTTACAAAAGGGACTGAGCGTGTCTCTTTGTGCCTCTGCCTTTCTCAGGCACATCCTAACTATTCTCTCAGGTTGAGGAATTAGCCGAACGAGCAAAGTTTGTCCCATCATGCGCGCGAAAGACCTTCAAGTGAAAGGAGGGTTGGAGAAAAAGCATACAAGAAGCCTTTCTATCAGGTACCAAGCTGGGCAGAAAACTTAGTCAAGGAGGGGGTTGGGTTTCAGGGGAAGAAAGTGTTCGGCAGGCGAGTGTAAACGTCCGGTCCAACTGAGTGGGTGCACGCTGAAAGCGAAAGGTAACACAGCGGGATGACTCGTGAGGGGCCGAAAAAAGAGCACCGACAGGAAAAAACAAAAGAGAAAATGGGGGGTTGTGGAATGGAAGTGGTTTACAGCAGATCTGGAAGTGGGAGCTGCAGGAGAACAAACACTTCCCTGTCCTCATTGTGTGGGTGGGGGTTTCCCTTTCAGCAGTGGGTGTTGGTCTGTGGAATCTGGAAAGCATTCGCTCTCAATGACCTGGTACTAGTATTCGGGCGTTCCCTTTGTTCCACCGAAGCCTTCGTGGTCTTTCCCACTCATCACTTGGGGGTCGGGGCTTTACCGTATTGGGGCAGATCTCGCTCCTTATTTAAGGGTGCGCCAGACGGGGTGTCTGGCGAGCGGGGTGCCGCGAAAGTAAAACTTGTCCAATTTTGAGTGGGCCTTCTCTGCGATTTCTCGCGAGCAGGGAACCTGTTCCTGGTGTTTTTGCTGGGAGTTCGAGAGCTGGGGGGGTTTTGCATGATGATGTATCGTCCCTACACTGTCGCGTGAATTTGGGGATGGGAAAAAAAATCTTCTAAACTCTGGCGTCCACTGATTCCATTTCTGTAGAAAAAGAGTCTCAGAGGATAATGGGGTTCAAGAATTGTGTCCGTAAATAAAAAGGGGCTCAGGAGGCCATTAGGGGGGGAACTTTGGCGCATTAGTCTAGTTCTTTTTGCATGGAAAGGGCTGGAACTTTCGGGATCTTCGCAAGCGCTCTCCAGAGAAATGCTTCCATTTCCACTCGGAAGGTTGGACATCATTGACAGGATCTCGGTTGATTTACTCGCAAAAAACATTTGCGGGCTCGAAAGGGACGGAAGACGCTTACGGATTCCAAGCGCTGGGGGGGTCCCCTTCCCAAGGCCGCACGGCTAACTTCAAATGGGAAAGTAAGCTATCGTTGTGGACGTTGTATTCGCTCGGGATCTTTGCAGTGCACTTTGGTAAAGGCAAGAGGTCTTACTAGTAGAAGAGCTTGCTAGTGGTCCCTGTTGGGGGTACTGATTGAGCTGGACCAGATCCGAAAAGGCGAACCAAAACGTGCTTCGGAGGAAATAGGATAGTTGAAAAAGGGTATCTTTAAAAAAATCTAACAAGCCTAAAGGACAGTCGATCCCCAAGGCGATTTAAGAAAAAGGCCCCAGTCCCCAACAGACAACCTCTCAATAATAAAAGAACCTGAAGATGAATACGCTTCCTCGACAGGGTGATGCGGGGAAAACAAATCTCTTGGTTGATACCAATGCCTAGGAGGAGAAGAGATGAAATGTGCCTATTGGAAACCAGCGTCTGAACGTGAAGCAAAATAAAGCGAGGGTCAGGTAGGGGAAGATCAGATCTCCCGCTGCCATCGCAAAAAGATGTAAAAAGTAAAAGAAAAGAGAAAAAGACGTAAAGGGGTGAAACCCAGTCGCAGAGTTTCAAAAACAGGTGAAGGTGTGCAAACCCTAGGAACCAGCGCCTCTTGCTGGACGCCACTAATAAAAAGACCCTCACCGGGGGGATCAGGACAAAAGAGGTTCCGGCAAACTTCCCCTTCCGCTGAGCAGCAGGCCACAAAAGGAACCTCCCACCCCCGCCAAAAACTCATCCGGGAAATCTCTTTTCAAGAAGAAAAAGGAGTACCATAAAGGGAATAACTCGCGTGATCTCTGCCCATAACATACAACGGTGAAATAAAAGATTACAAATTTTACCAATCCACGGGAGAAGATCCACCTTGCTTTCTTGTTTCCACCCATCAAAAGAGAAAACCTACGGAAAGCTATGTATCTACGCTCAGTGTAGGAAAAGCTACTACGTAAACAAAAAAAAGCCTCCGATACCCCGCCTCCTGGATCGGACGGGCCTTGGTGGTCTCCGCGGTGCAGAGAGGAACTCGGGGGGGGTACCAGCACGTTCCATCGTGTGTGGAAAAACATACGAAAAAAACCTTCTCGGCTTAGGGGTGGGTATCGGAAAAACCAGGCGAGGTTGGCAGGCAGCAAACCGGAAAGAGACAAAAAGCTGAAAATCTTACATTTGGTGGATAAATCTGAAGGAGATCGACCCATTTCCCAGAAAAAGTGACATCCTAAAACAGCCGGAAGACAGTTTGGGTGTTTTGAACAGTGGGGGGGGGGTGAGGACAAACAATAAAGGAGGGGCTTTTTTGAAAAGGAAGAACAGCCGGCGGGGCACAGAAAGGGGGAGCCCAAAGGGGTCTTCGGCTACAGGAAACCTGATCGAATCGTAGGGGGCAAAAAAATCCCTGAAGGCCAAAAGCGAAATTGGGAACCCGTGGACCAAAGAAAAGGCACCGGGTCAGAGGACCGCCCGTTCCCAGCTTTGGATTTGAAACCCCGAACACTCTCGTCGTGCCCTCGGAAACTTTTGGGGGCAGCAAACGGGATCGAAAAAGGGAAGCGGATCGACCCTACGCCTGCAACACAAAAAAAAGAGGAATTTTACGGAAGCTGCTGCCAAAATCAGCCCCTCTAATTAGGTCATCGAAGCATCAGATGAGAAATGTCCTCTGATCCTGTTTACAACAAAAACCTTTGCTTCATCATACCTATCAAGTTCCCCAAGGGACGAAAAGAGCTCCTGGGAGTCACCCGTTGCTCAACCGGACCTTAGCCGAAGGGACTCTCTGCGAACTCAGGCAACAACGTCACAAATAAACCATGAAAAGGCTGTTTTCCTCACTTTCCTTAGGCAGAAAGACCCTCCTGACCCACGTTTGTTCTATGGTCTGGGAGGGGAAACTCTTCTTAAGGAGTATTCTTCAGTGCGAAAAAAAAAAAGAACACCTCTCGGAAAACACCAGGGGTCACAGGGGACCAAAATTCCTCTTAAACCCTGGGGACTTTTTTTCATCACATTGTGGCCCATTGATTGGAGCCGCGCCTGCCCATGAGAGTCTGCCCCCTTGCGCTTTAACGTACTGTTCCCGTCGAACGGGTTTTTTGGCCGGGTGTCCAAAGGGTGAGCAATTCCTTAAGGGTTAAGAACACCATGAGCCTCGCTTGGATCTCTACAACACCAAACAAATATTATTATTCAACCTTCTCTAGATACGAGGAAACTTTGTTTCGAAGCATACTGGAACGTGCCTTACAGTCTAGGGGGGTACTTAAACGATCCAGGGGGCCTGTACCCTTATGGAAAACGGCTGTCTAAGGTGGCAAGGTATTTAAACTGCAACAAACCCCGTTTATTGAGCAGGAAGTTCCCATTTTAAAAGGAGAATGAATTCTTGGGGTTTAGGAGCGATCCACGGCCATAAAAATCCCTCAACGCCGCTCAAACATGGGGGGGGAAGATTGATGAAGCAAAGATATCCGAACGGGAAAGGCTTTGTATTGGGGGCTCTCAGGGGGGGGTCCCGAGGTTTCGGCGAGCTTCCGGGATGAAGGACGTTCGCGAACTGGAGCAAAATTCGTTAAAGCTTCTCAATTGTTCCAGAGGGGGATCGGGGATATGAAAATTGGGAGGGGGAAACGGGTGGGGGGGTGTCGCGTCGATTTTCTTTGATAGACTTTTCGGCGGATCTTGCATTTTCTTAGTCTGGAACCATTTCATTTTGGGAACTCCCAAAAAAAAAAAAATTACGGTTAAAGGGGCTATTCGGGGCCTTAAGGGGGTGAAATATTAAAAATGCGCTTTTCCAGGGAAAAAAACACGGCGAGATGAAGCTAACTTAAGAGTGAAAAACTCTTCAAATAGTTTGAGAGAGCTGCGAACGTTTGGAGTCATGAGCTAGTTTCCCGTGGGCAATTCGTTGTTTCCTCAAGTTCCAGGTTCGGTCATGCCCAAAAAGAGGTCCCGTTGTGATCCCCTGGTTGTGAAGTGGACTCCTCCACATTGGTGAGGTCGCCCCAGAGGTGGGGTCTCCCGAGTATGTGAAGGGAACGTCGTGACGGATTTAATTCAGAGTTAAAAAGGCGTACTCTGTCGGGGGGGACGCGAAACAAACACTGGAAAAACCCTGGCAGGGAAGCGTCTCGGTTTGGGAAGGGCAAGTAGGGATTTGGAGTGGAAAAAGGTCCGAGAACGTCCTAGACTCGTCCTTCAGAATTAAGCGTGGAGAATAATTAGAATGCTGGACGTGAAATACCCATTTTAAAACGGGAGTAAATTCTTTCTGTAATCGAAGCGCAAACCAGAAGCCGGAGGAACATGTTTGGGGGGGGGGGATCGTTGTTTGTTCCCGTACCGTTAAAAGAACGAAACAGCCGCTCTGGCTCCCGTCTGTCCGCTGGGGGCTGCACCTAGACCCTCTCCAGTACTGATTCTGATTTAATGTAGGTACTGCTTCCGGTTTTTTTTTTCTTTGATGCGCACCGTCAGGGTCCCGCATGACTCATCTCACTCTGGAACGAGATCTTGTCGTATGCCTGCTCTGCAATTGTGACATGCGACCTTTCAGGTGAGTGGACTTTCGCCATGCCTCTCGTGTCCTGGCGGAGTGCTGACGCGGGGCTTCTGGGTGAGTAGTTGGGGCCTTGGTCCTCGGTTTGGGCTCCGAGGCATGTGGTAAGCTGGGGTTATAGGGAAGCTAGATGTATAGAGTTTATTTGGGTGGCGTCGCGCGGCCTCTTAGGTCTTCGCAAAGCTGGGTCAGCGAGGCTCAATTATCCTCAAGCTGCGATTACTTACTGGATTGTGTTTTTAGGTGTGTGTAACCTTGTCTTTTCTGGTTCTTGGGTCTGGTTGGGACGTTAGCCTTTGAAGTGGGGGTAGTCTTCGATTTGGGCCTTTCGTTGTCGTGTTGGGAGGCAGACAGAGGGGGGGTCTTCTAAGTATTTCCCGGGTGCAGGGAGACCGGAGGAATACTGCTATTTATACGGGGTTTCAGAAGGGTTTTCTGACGGAGGAAATTTGGCGAAAGGATAATAATGGAGCGGTGAAATCAACGTCTTGGGGGGAAACCCCTGGGGGGGGCATTGAAAAACTGAGTAAACACTTGTCAGAGATGAAGCAGGATCCTAGAATCCCGCGGACAGGAAGGAGGGAAGTGGCGCCTCGGAAAGAGGTGTCCTGCCACAGTCAGGGGGGTTTTCTTCCTCTTAGTGAAAAGAACTCGTGAAGTGGTCCAAAAGCGTCAGTTTAAAGTCAATCAGCTCACTCTAGACTGTGGCGGGGGGGAAGACGTTTTGAGGTTTCAAAAAGCAGCTTGGTTGGTCGGTTTTCCATGCATTCTGGCTGAGGAGAAAGAACGGGTGGATGTGAGCTCTTTCATGGTCCGTTCTTGTGGTGAAAGGATCACACCTCTACTGACTCGTCTAATCCGGCCCTCGGTTCTCTCACACCCACAGAAGAAGGGAATAAAGCGAAGAGATAAATGGGGGCAGGAATGGGTAAGATAAGGAAACAACTTCACGCACTATGAAACTAACTTACTCCTAGCATACTACAGAAACCAAAGCCTCGCGAATCCACGCAAAGCCTTCGAAACCCGAACTTCCGTGCAGGGCTTTACAAGCACGCTTTTTGGGTCAGTCAGGGTCTTCTGGCTACATAGGAGAGAACAAAAACTCCAGGGAAAAAGATTGCTTCAACAGCGATCAAAAAACTGTCCCCCCGCCAGATACCTTCCCTATTGTAGAGCTCTCTCATCGCTCAAAAAAGACACTATTTGTCAAAAGGAGCGTTGGAGGTTCAAGACGACGGAGCACCGTTTACAACCACCGTTGGAAAAACTTTTCACCAGCTTCGCCCCTCTAGTGCCCGGTGAAGTGCTTCACGGAAAAGGAAAAAAAGTACATCGTAGCTGAGGACTACGGACATCACAGATGACGTGGGGGGATACTCCCAAAAGGGGGGGAAAAAACGTCACAAAAATGAAAGTAAGGTGAAGCAGTCCACGCTAAAAGACAAAAACACGATCCAACAAGGCCTTGACATGACGAGCCCGATCAAACTGAACCTGCGGTGCCCGAAAGCACTCCCTCCCCGAAACCTGGGGAAGAACCTGCGCTAGATACAATATGCAGGACACCTCTGCCTTTCAAAAAGGAAGGCTGGCTTTGGGAAACCACACGTACCCCCCCCTCACCGGACGACGAAACGTTGGGAAAAATTTGTAATACGGCTCCCCAACTAACTGCAGACAGTCCCCAACTCTTGAGTCTTGCCCTTTGGTTCTCCTGAGCGGCTACACTCGTCTTTCCATCATCGTGGTATCGCTTGTGAAAAGCAAGCCAAAAACCCATGTCTCTTCTTAGGGGGGTGTTGCTTCCTATACGAAAGTGGTGGCTCCCAGATCGCACTGCGCGGGGGGTCCATAGCACGCAAAAAGAACTCATTCAGCTCTACTCGCTTTCAGAACCGGCCACACAGGGGCAAAAAATCTTCATTCATCGTTGGAAAGAAAACGAAACAGGCCCGCAGTTGTTTTGACAAATGGGGGGGAGTCATGAGGAAAACGTCTTAGGATGCTGGGCAATTCAGTCAACCTTCCGTGAAGGGGCCATGAGGGAAAAAAAAAATTTCGGGTAAGAAAACAGATAGCCGACGTTATGGTCCCAGGACGCCCCTCCGAGGGATCGTATGGACGGGAAAAAAAAAAGATGAAGGGCCACCTGGTCAATAACGGAATCCAGTTGAAGAATCGGCGATTTTCAGAAAAATAGCAAGAAAAATCGTCACTCCGGTTTGGGTTGCCAGCGAGTTTCAGAGTAATCGAAA
>Ga0179593_1809622_pt1 | contig 11554 bp, 8 predicted proteins | sample CZODoug2_1_08_16_FD_185931 | JGI IMG/M metagenome (GOLD analysis project Ga0179593, IMG submission 185931) | Vadose zone soil fungal communities from Angelo Coast Range Reserve, California, USA - CZODoug2_1_08_16fungal (PacBio error correction) | ecosystem: Environmental > Terrestrial > Soil >...
ATCTATACCGGACTCCTGACTATTGATCGATTCCTTTTTCGGGAGCTATCAAGGGGCAGGAGGTGAGCGAGTACCGGTCGGCCAAGTGCCGTTTTCTACGGGTGAACCTGGCATCGATGAATTAGCTCACCCCTTGGGGACGCACGGCATAACCGCGGGACACAAACCGCCAGGAAAGTCGAGGTGAGGAATCAAAGGCGGAAGGTGCTTTCCGCTCTCTTCATTTACAGTGCGTGGGCACAACCACATAGGAGCGTGCTCGGTTCGTGGTGCAGGGAGATGGGCAGACACTGGGGCAAAGACCTTACGAGTTAAATAAGAGAGTCGGGGGGGCTTAACAGCGAGGCCATGACGCACACGACACGGGCGGTGCGGCCCTGAAGAGGACTTCGGAGCAGCAAACGCGACGGCTTCATGAAACCAGGAGTTCGTTGAACCCTGAAACGGGCAGACTAACGAGGGAGGGACAAACCTTTGGGCAATAAGCAAAGCATGGGGACCACGAAAAAGCGGGAAGGTGCAGGCGCTGACGGAAACTCCTTCCTTTAAGGGACGTTGTAAGGGGATGTTGTAGAGCGAAAGTCTCAGACTGCTCCTCCTCTCAAGGGGGGAGAGAGCAAAAGGGACCTAAAATCTTATCAGTTGAATTGATTTTAGGGGAGCTATGAAAGAATCGGACACTCACGAAGTTCTTTGTTGGAAGACGTCAGTGAGGTTCTCTTCGCCCGCTGGGTGGTGGGGCGCCTATAGGGACAAAACGGCCCAGCTGTTGGTAGGCGAAAGAGCGAATTCCATTCCGTGCCGTCCGGTCGAAGAGACTACGGAAGGAGCCACCCGAAGACAGCAAACTCGACTAAGTCATGGTTTGGACCAGACCGGGGGGCAGGAAAAACCTGTTGTGCGGACTCCTTTTGGATGGCTATAGTCCGTACTAGTTTGGCTTAGGGAAGTTAAAACTGGATTGGAAAGGGAAAAGGGGGGGGGGTGGACTCCCGTTGGCGATGGGTCCGTGGCAAAAAGAAAAAAAAAGTACGAAAAAAAGCTACGCTACAAAAACCCCAAAAAAACTTCTTACCTGTTGTCAGTTAACAACCGACCTGCCCCCACACGGAGCCCCTCTCCCCCATTGAGATAGGATAGCGGGTGCCTCAGTTTTTCCCGAAACCTCGGACTCAAAGCACTGGGTCGCTTAAAACATGGCCGTGACAAAAGCATCACGGAGCAGAGGAAGAGCTGAATGACAGAGATGCCATCGAAACCGTCAAAGTAAAAAGCGAAAGTTTTTCACCAATAAATACCGGATCTCTGGGTGGCTGGTAAAGTCCTAAATTGGTCTTCATTACGATGGTGTAAACTTGTGCCTGGTTACGGTCTCAACGTTCTACCGGAGCGTCTCATCCCATTGACTCCTGAAAGAAAAAGCGCCATCACGCGAAGAACGAAGAAAAACAAGGGTGCAGTCCGACGATCGGGAATTTTTTGTCAAAATCCTTATAAGTGTCAAACACGAAAAAAAGTACCAACCTTCAAAAAAAATCATTGTGAACCTCCGGACCAGCAACTGAGTCGACTTCCTGAAACGAAAAAAAAGACCATTTAGGACCCGGGGAGGCTACGGTCGAACGAAACGGATCAGGGCTGGCCGTAGCCACAGCAGAAACAGGCGGAGGGAGGGTACCACAAAGTGCCTGGAATCCAAAAGCTGTTCCAACGGCATACGTCGCCTCGTAAAGCGGCGAACAGGGGAGGGGGGGAGGGGTCGCTAATCTTAACTCGATAACCGGGAAAAAAAACAATGTCCCGACGCTCACCAACAGCCGCTAAAAAGAAAAAAAAGTGCGTCGCCAGAAAGAACATAATCTTCAGGAACCTCACCGCAGCGACTGGGAAGCGAGGTTCACGCCAAAGCCCTCCGCCTTCATCAGAAAGAGGGAAGCCTTCCTGACTACTCCACCGCTAAACAATAAAAGGAAGTGGGCTTCCGCCGAAAGGTCTTCGGTCTCATACACTTTACACCTGTGGCAAAGGGGTCGACAAAAAAACCGTATAGTAACTAGCCTGGAACTATAGCCGGGACTTTCGGCACTCAACTCGAAAAGACCCAAAGAAAAGCTGCGTTCCTGACCAAAAAGTTCGCGATCGCGGTCAGCCTGGGAACCCGAAACGGGGACAAAAAAAGGGAAAACCGGTACCGCAGAGGCAAAAAACCATGAAGCCGGCACACCCGTAGTGCGGAACCCACCCAACCCACAGTCCCGGAGGTTCTAACTCATAGTCCTCAAAATCAAATTAGCGCGAAAGTCAAAACTCCCCAACCCCACGTAGGAACCACACTCCACGAATCAGGACAATAATCTACCGCGGGGGGGAGAGAGCACCAATCCTCCAGGCAACCACCTCTACCGACCAAGCACGCGACAAACACCGACTACATAACTCAAAAAAGGGCAAACCTTTTCGCAGGGCGAGGAAGCCGGGTCTCCAAAAGCCGAAAGAACTGTGGATCATAGATCACGATCAGCAGGTCAACCCTCCTGAGACCAGGACCCATCGTTGTCCCTTCAGAAGGGGGGCCAAAAAAAGAACGAAAGAAAAAGCTCCGATGAGCAATTCGAACTATATCTCACAAAATCTGACTCAGCTGGCAGTTAAGCTACTTCCACCCAGAAACGCTGGGTGAGCAGGAGGACAAAAAAGAAACAAGAAAAAGCCAATACGCCTTGCGCTCGTCAAGAAAAAAAAAATCAACGCCACACCCCATGAAAACGAGGACAGCCTTATTCAACGGGGTGAAAGACGAAGGGCCGAACTAACCGCTCTTCCATCATCCCAAACATACCAAGCGACAACTTAAAGCACCATCGTTTTGAGGGAAAGGGGAGTGACCTGGACAGGTAAGCGTGACTCCGGATAATCACTACGTTTTTCATGGAAGAACCGACCAAGAGGAATTACGGCTACAACGCTCCGGGCCCCATCGAAGGGAAAAAATCGCGAAAATCAACGTCTGCACAAACGGGGATAATGGCAAATCAGACGGGAAAAGCCTCCATCATTCCTCTCTAATCGTCCTCTTCTACGCGGAGGAGAAAAAAGCGAGGAAGGGAATAGGGAGGGGCGCAAACTATAACACAGAAGACAGACCACATAGAATAGCTGGCGTAAAGTCTCATGCACCGATAAAGCGAAGGAAAAAAGGACAGCGGCAGAATAAAAGCGAGCACTTGTAATAGATCGGTAAAGGACCCTAGAATTTTCCGCGTGCCACATAAAGAAGAGAGAACAAAACACTCTACCGCGAAACACTAAACAGAAAAATCATAGATCTCTACAACTTATTAAAATAGAGAGAGGGGCGGCTTAGCGGTGAGGGAGCAGAGCGGTTACGATCGCGTTGTACACTAGGGGCCAAAGCAGCTTAGGGGAAAATGGAAGCGCTGCCATCGGACTAACAAACGAACAAGGCTGCAATGGATCTCCGGAAGTTCTCTCTTTGTACGCCTAAAAAGTAAATCGACGCGGGTAAAATGTCAGGGAGTGTGCCTGTCTCCTGCAAACTGGCTCTACACGTAGATCTGACCGAAACGCCGGTGCTAGAGTCGACCGGCTGTTCTAGCGGCTGATGTAAAGAGAGCAAGAGACCAAGGTGTCAGGGAGGGCTGGCGAACCGCTCGAAAAGCTGTGGTTCGGGAGTGCTCTCCTCCAAGGCGGCGGGGATTAAAAAAATGAAAAACTTTCGTGATCAGACGGGCACCGGGGGCCGACACATGGAACGTAAAAATCAAATGAACGCCACCTGGGGAAAAAATGGGGGGAAGTAAAAAGACGGGGTGTCGGCAAGGGGCCGCTGTGCCAGTTTCTGGGACTGCTCATTGATCGCGTGGCAAGAGCGTGGCAGGGAAAAAACGAGGGTCTGGCCTGAGCGGGGACGCAAGGCGCATGGGGGGCAGGACGTTCATCGGTGACCGCTCGTGTGCCTGCAAGTCAAACCGTACCCGGGGGCACCGCTGAGGAAATGGGGCCCGGCCAAACTGAAGGATCGCGTCTGGCGCTCTCAGGGCTAAACTTCCAGGCACCGTGAGAGCTGGACGGAAAGTTTAAAAAAGCTCGAAGGACCGTCCACCGCGGGGGGTCTGGGCTGCGGAGGGTGCTTCGGGATTGAGCATACACAAGGAGGGAATGGCTTGCTCCCCTGAAGCACTGAGGCCTCGACAAATTGTGTGGCCGTTGAATGAGTCGTTTATGTGCTGTGGGACGAAAGTAAGTAATTATTCGTGACATCAGTCTGTGCGGATCGAAACAAAGACTAGGAGATAGTCTCCATCTAAGGGGGCACACAAGGACGGGAAGTATAGGGTACCTGAGAGAACTGGATTGCACTGGAAAAAGTGCAACTACTCAATTATTTCCATTTTTGGGACTCACGAGGGGGAGGTTCTTCATGGCGGCTGAAAAAAGAACGGGGGACCGGTGTGTTAGCTTTGGGAACCCGGGGGCCTTTGCGAAAAGCTGATCCGCGGGGGTTACACTTCCTGTCATTACCAAGCCGCTGTACGGTAGGGAAGGGGGAGGGGCCGACGGGTCAAGAGGGGGTACAGGATTCCATGACCGGGGTTTTCAGATCGCGGAAAGCGGTGTGACCACGTGGAGACGCCGACCGGGACTGGGGCTGCAGCTCGCCGAGGAGCTCTGCGTCTCCTTACGGCTGTCCCGGAGGTGCGGGCAGGCAGGAGGACCTGGGGAAAATCGCAGACCTGCGTCGCCTGGGACCGTCCGCCGCCGGGGGCGGTGAGACGGCGAATGGAACTTTCTCTGAGCGCCGCGGATTGTTACTGTCCAGTAGGGGGGGTTCGTGCGCACCGCTGTTAGACGGGGCGCAAAGTGAAAAAACCTAATTTTAAGCCCCGCCGAAGGCCGGTGAAACTCTGTGCGTCCCACTTTACACGCACCGAGAACGTAAGCTGGCTGGGGCTCGGGGGACGCGAGACGAAATGGCAAGGACGTCTCCGCGGGCAGGACCGCTGCTTTCGGGCTTCGATGAAACTGCTACTGGAACAGGGAACGGTAAAATTAGAAAAAAGTCGCGGTCACGGGGTCGGCGAACAAAGGTATCGAGAGGCCTTCCCAACCGCGAGGACCGGACTTCAGGTGACACCGACGGCGGGATTTCGGTCCGCGGGCGCTGCCGAAGCGCACTGTTCTATCTCGAGGTGCCGTGACGGAGGGACCGAAGAAAGGGAAGGGACAAAGAAAGGAACACTAATCCCGCAGGTTACTAATAACGCTCTACAGGACTGACACGGCTCTCTAAAGTATTGTCTAAGGGCTACTTACCGTCAGAGCGCCCCCAACTCGCAAAGAAGGGGATGGATAAAGTACTTGGCGGACAACCACAAACTCTGGGCACGCAGGCTTGGTCCTAAAACACCATGACGGCAATCTTACTAGATACTCGCAACAGTTTCTGGGCTTCGGCAGAAATGGGGCGGCTGGGGCGCCTGAAAATCAAGGGCAGCATGGGGGTGTCTATCGGACCGCGACGTGACTTCCTAAACTGCCACTGGCCACGGAAGGGGACGACGAAAACAAGGGGGTCCTGTCCGCAACACATAGAACGATCCCCAACAAAGACTGCGCAACCCCTGCCTGGCAAGCAAAAAAAAGCAACCCAAGTTAGCTCGACCAACAAAGACGGCGGCAGGAGAGGGGTCGAGACGGGAAGGACCGGCCAAAAAAAGGAGCGCGCGCCAAAAAAAGGGCGGCCGGGGCTCACCTCAGAACAAACAAAAAACACTGGAGAAGAGAAAAAAACAACAGCAAATGGCAAACCAACGGCCGTGAGTGGCAGATGGATCTATAGCTACCAGCACTCACGAAAAAAGAGAGCATTCAAGGGAGGCAGCCTCGGACGTAAGAAGAAGGCGACGACGGGGCAAGTCGCGCTAGGTACACCATTCCTCAGGGGAGTCCCCGAACTAGGTGGATTCGGAGCATCAGGACAAGCCCTCTTCTGGACCAATGTGCAGCTTCATTTCACCAAGGTTGACATACCGAGAAAAAGCCCACCTTTTCTGAGACGAAAAGTAAAAAGGGTGACGAAGCAAGTCTTTTCTCTCGAGCCAACACTGGGGAAGGCCCGCCAAGAAAAACATCACAGGCGCCGGGCCAGATCTGGCTCGACAACAGTAGGGTGGAATAAGGGGAGTGCAGTTGAAAAAAAAACAAAGGAGGTCGATCGGCCCAACCTACCGACGCGCTCCGCCACAAAAGAAAGAAGGGAACACGAGGGCAGCCACCACACGAGGAACACAGAAACAACGGCAGAACCGGTGGTCACCGTTTGACTCCAAATCCGGGGGAGAACCACGGGAATCCCGACCTCGGAGAAAAAAGGACAGAAAATTCTAAACCGCGAAAAAGTTGACGATGTGCGGTACAGGACGCCATGCCACCACTCTCATACTCACAAGGGTGACGCAGCAAAAAGAGAAAAGCCTGAATCGACAACAAAAAAAAACGAGACGGAAAAGAGAGTATCGAGACCTCCGACTAACGGAGTTCATCGTCAGGGGAGGCGCGTCCCGGTGAATGCCGGGGAAAATCAGGGAAAGGGAAAAAGGCCAGTTCGGGGTCACGGGAACGGCATCGTAGACTGATCACCCTCGTTAAGCCTGCTTGGAAGGAAAAAATCTGGCCAACCGGGCCTGCCTGGAGTAAAGAAATAGAGGCGAAAAGGACCCTCGCTCATAAGGATGAGGGGTGGGCAAGGAGTAATAGGTTCGGGGGGACGTCGCCCGCACACTGGGAAATAGCTCTGATACATCTCTCTTGTCCTATCCCGGAAAAAACGCTGAAACAGGTGAGTGACCGGCAGATTACCGCTAGACAGTAAAACCGCACGCGCTAAGTCACATTGCTTTTATCAGACGGGACAAGTTCGATCATAGGGCGGCCACCGCCGGCTGAAGGTCCGCTTGAAAAGGTTCCAAAAGCGTGGAAGGGTTGTAACGGAGGTGGAAAAAAAAACATGGAGGTCAAGGGGGACAATGTTAAGTTTGTACGGCAGCTAAAGGACGTCGAACGGCTTCCGAAGATGAACCAGGAGAGATGAAAAGAAACCTGAAACAAAAAACTGGAGGGGGGGGGGCTGGATGGCAAATGGACCTATCATACCAGGCCACTCACGACGTTGAGTTTCTCAGTCTTGCGGATCCAACTGGGGTGGGGTCGGGTGAGTTGCGAACCTGCCAAAAAGGGGGGGGGCAGGCGAACGACGGTCCATTACTGTGTAATTCGGTAAAGAAGAGCGCCTGGAAGACGAACGAGGGGCATCAGCGCAGAGGTTCAAGGGTTAAAATCCAAACCAAAAAAAAAAGCCGCTGACACCAGTTGTTGGAACCTCTTTTGGGACGCGGAAACGGGTGCAGGCGAGTTGTTGGGAAGAAAAACCGAGACCTGCCCATCGCCTGGGGCCAACTCCTGGTCCTTTCTCAGACTCTCTCCGAGCAGATAGGGACCCAAAAAGGCAAGGCCATAAGGTAAGGGACTCCGAAAATCCACCTCGGCACGACACCGCATTCGCCTTCTTGCAGAGCAGAATTGCCGAAGGGGGGGAGCAAGAACCGCTGCGCAACAGTGCATGTTGGAACGGCAAAGAAGTGATCACCGGCGTAAAAAGCGCGAGGCGCTAGCGACCGCCACCTCCATTTCGACCAGCCAAGGAAAAAAAAAAACCCTAGAGCGGGAGTGCGCAGGAAAGAAATGGGCATTGACACCGCTTTGTCCCGGTAAGGGTCGGGCTCAGGACCGCAGCCGCGAGCTGAAGCCCATTTCTAAACCAGAGCCGGAGATACTCCGTGTCGGGAAAAAAAGTGGGGATGTCACCTTGAGGGGTGTCCGCGCATCTCGATCCGGTGAGCCGAAAAAGGAAGCGGGGGATTTCTCCCGCCGGTGGGGTACAACTCCGTACCTCACTAGAAGGATCAACTACAGCGAACTGCTCTTCGGCAACAGAACGGATATCGGAAGGGAAAGAAAAAAAAAAAGAAGGTAGGGGGGGCAAGGGACTGCGTGGGAAACAAATGTCCTTTTCAAGGACCAGTACGGTGGCCACCGGGCATAACGCGCGCTAATCGTGCATGGCCCGGCTGGGGGAAGAAAACAGACTAAAGAAAAAAACAGGAACGCCGCGACCATCCAGGCGCCTGAGAAGAGGGACGCCTGCGAAAGCACCGCCAGTCTTCACGGCGCACAGCGCGACCCCAATGCAGCTCCACAGAACTCCGCCTGTCCCTCCTAAAAAAAAAAACGGGAGCCGCCCCACCACAGAAGAAGCGAAAAATGCTCAAACGTCGTCTGTGCTCCCACTGGGGAAAAAACGCTCCGTCGATCCGAACCACCAGGTCAAAGAAACTCAAGTGACCACTAAAAAAAAAAAACGTCGCGTTGCCAATCGGAAAAAAGAAAAAGGCCAAAAAGCAACAAAAAACATGTGGAAAACTAGGTGCACGATCGCCGAGCGCCGGAACCCAGTGTCACCGAAAAAAAACCCCCCACTAAGAGCCGTCGGCCAAGGCATGAAGCCACAGGGAAACCTCTTTGCGGCCACACCACTAAAATAAACAAAAGATGGTGGAGCGACAGGAAGCCTAAAAGTAGGCTACATCACAACAAAGGATCCCAAGCACGCCGAGAGGCCTAAGGGGTATCGGTCATCCAGTCGTTTGTGAAAAAAGCCTCAAAAGAAAAAAGGTGCCCGACTAAACCGAACAGGAAACCGGACCAACAACCGGAAAACCACCGGCAAAAAACACGGTCAACTCGGCTCATGTAAGCACCGGGGCCAAAAGAACCCAGCAGGGCCAGAGAACGATCAAAAAATCAAAGTCACACATCCGACCAGACAAAAACTTGCGAAAAAAGCTGGGCCAAAAACAAAAGAAAGCAAGCAAGGCCGGTAGACGAAAAATAGCGACCACTCTGTACGCAAGCTCGGGAACATCTAGCTCGTCCAGAAGGACCCAGAAAAACACAGAGTTGGACGGAAATGGAACATGCACCTGGTCCACCCCGATAAAACACTCCTAAACACAGACACGAAGGTCTTAAAGAAACCCCTCTGGGAACGCCAACAACAAACCCGTCCGAAAAAACCTCCTCCTATGGGATAAAAGCCAAAAATCTAGTCCAGCCGGAAGGAACCAAACAACAACCCCCAAGTCCAACGCCGGCGAAATCAAGAGGTGAAAGGCCAGTGCAGCAAAGGTGCCGGGGAAGGGGAGAGCACGAAAGTTGACCATTTATAATCCTCCGAGAGAGGCGCGCAAAGCCACCAACAAAATGGGAAGAACACAGGCATCAAAAAAAAGGGAAAATGCCATCTCTCCTCCTCAAGCAGACTCCACTAACCTTCGACGGACGACCACGGCAGGGCGATCCAGGGAGCGTAGAGCAAGAGGTCGGAGAAGGCAACCGACATCAAACCTAATAGGGGAATGATGTCAAGAAAGAGAAAACCGGGCGAAGTAAGTGACAAAAAGGGGTAGTCGTCGAGCTCTCGTTCGCGTATGAAAACCGGCCGAAAGGCGCGTGCAAGAACCACTCCACCGAGCGTCAAATCGCACACTCAAATCTACCCGGGATCTCAGGAAACAAAGAGGGAAGAAAAAAGGGAGAGAGATATCGCTGTAGGCGTGGGGAGGAAGCAGTGACTATCTAGTCGGGGGGGAAGGCACGAACCCCATAAAGCAATTTCGGTGACACTCTGGCCTCTATTCTCGCTTCAGGGACTTCGTGGGGACGAAAAAACGTTTCCTCGCAGTCCAGCGTGACGGCGCCAGCTTCGCTCAGGGGGCTTGCTTCTTCCGTTCCTGCAGTCACCTCTTAGAAAATAATGACGCTGGATCAACCCGGGGAGACGAGTCCCGTGTTTACCTATGGAGGAGGAATAAAGGGCCATCTCCCCTTTCTGGTTTCGCGATTCCACATCTGGGGGCGACAAAACGGGGAATGAAGTAGGGTCAAACGGGAAGGATTCGAAAAAATGGCAACACGGCGTGAATCAGCGAGAACCTGCACGCCACCTACCTCTTCACGGTACCTGAAAAAAAAACGCTGGCTAGTCAGTTGGTAGAATCGGAGGGGTCGGAAAAAAAGGGAAAAAATCGTTGAGTCCGGAAAGTAGCACCAAGAGAAAGCGTTGGGCCTCGTACTGTGGGGGGAAAAGGGGGTTCAGCTCAGCAAAGAAAGGGGGGGAGGTCATTAAGAAAAACGGTCGGAACCCAACGGGTTTCAACCGTCCATCAAAGTACGGAGGGGGGGAAAAAAGGGAACCCGGGCCTAGCTACCGACAATCGACATCAGGGATACTCGACGAAATTAAGTCAAGCTTAGGGGAAGTGCGGGCTTGCTTCCACACGCCTGGGAAGCCGCCACCGCGGGTCCTGTTCCTGCTGCTTCCTGAGGAGGGTGTGAAAAAAAGCGAGACCGTGATGGTCGGCGGGAACTGGGAGGACAACGGGTTTGATCCTCCGCGAAAAAAGGTGTTGGACGGTTAGGGCGGGAAACTGGGTTCTTTACCAGACACATGATTCGGGGCATTACCGTAGGAGAAACGGGAAAACGGCGAAGGGACGCACAGCCAGGCGGAGGCTAACGTCGTCGGCGGCCCTGGTCTTATGATGCGATGATCGGAACGCGAAGAAAGAAAAAAGGTGTGGTTTGGTGTGTTACAAGCGGTGAAGCCCGGCTAATGGCGGCGGCGCAGTCGGCTCACCGGGTTTCCACTTTTTTCAGGGGACCCGTGAAAGGGGGGCGCGCGAAACAGCGGGCGATATCAGTTTGCCACGGAAGGAGGACCACAAACGGACCTTGGGGCTTGCGTCCGGACTTGAATGGGGAGGTGCGACCGGGAACGAGGCGTCAGGTGTAGCTGAAAGGGGGGGGGGGTCGGACAAGGGAAAAAAAGTGCGCACTAACAGGGGGCCAGAATCTTCTGAGTCACTCTAAGTTTACGGGGTGGCGGAAGGAAAGGAAAAAGGCCGGGTGGTCGGCTGAAAAAAAGGAGGCGGCTGGGGAGCACAGGGCCAGGGGAGGAAAATGCTCCAGGAGCCTCGGGCGTGTGTCTCGGTCTAAAAGGAGCATTATCTAAAACGTGAGGGGCTGGCCGGAAGGGGTGGGGAACAGAAGCGACCGTCGGGAGACGCCGACGAACCGGGCAAAATGAAAAAAATTGGCAAGATCAGGCCTGCAGTTTGCCACCTACTGGCTGTACCAGCACATGGGGGGAAAAAACGCCAGCCGGCACTACTCGGCGGATTGCACGCATGGCGGGATACGCTGGGGGGGGGAACGCGCTCGAGACCTGCTGGCGGGAGGGGCAGGCTGGCGCATCAGTCGACGTTCTGTCCAGGAGGGGTAAACGAAAGACGACAAGGAACGAGGGGGGGGGTAAAGGGGGGGCGGCGAACCGGATAAACTACTGCAGGCCAAAAACAGGCAATGAAGACAATCACGCTGGCCGACAACGGTTCGGGGTCAGCGGGGGGGCCGGAGG
>Ga0179593_1216601_pt1 | contig 11553 bp, 13 predicted proteins | sample CZODoug2_1_08_16_FD_185931 | JGI IMG/M metagenome (GOLD analysis project Ga0179593, IMG submission 185931) | Vadose zone soil fungal communities from Angelo Coast Range Reserve, California, USA - CZODoug2_1_08_16fungal (PacBio error correction) | ecosystem: Environmental > Terrestrial > Soil >...
CGAAACGGATAAAAATGAAAAAAACAAAAGAAATACGCCTCGATAAGCTTAAATCGAAAAGACAGGGCTGTCGAAAAGAAAAGGAAATGTTGAGCTCTAGGAAATCCAGATTCGTCGACTTCCGCGCACGTAGAAAGGGCACAGGAGTTCTGCAGTGAACAGGGAGAACAGAACAGCGGGAAGGGAGGGCGATATGCTACCCACAGTGGGTTTGTCGAGGCACCACCATCAACCGGTTCGGAGAGGGGAATTTCAAAGAAAGGACGATAGAATGACGCCCGCACACCGAACAATTCAACTCAAGACGATAACCGAAACACGATGGCAACGTTAGCGAAAAAAGAAAAGGAACTCGGGTCGAAAAGGAGTGGAGAGGGGGGGCGTGTGGGTGCAATTTTGGCCTTGCGAAAAAAACCAGAGGCGGGGACCAGGCCAGAAGGAAACAAAAGTTCTAGGGGGGAGGGGGGAGACGGAGGGAATAAACTATACAAAAGCGGGGCCTCTACAACTGCGCCGAGGAAGGGCATGGGAAGGGACGATGCCGCGGCTGACCTCTGTATCATCTTGGGGAGGTGTGACAACGGATTCCAAGCCTCGAATAAAGGAGGAATTGGACGGGGTAGGGCAATGACGCATTGCGGGGAGATAAAGCCAGGGTCGTAGGGAGAGAGCCCCAAACTTCCAATGTGCAAAAAAGGGCTCCCACAGGATAGAATGAAAGAAACGATAGACGCGCCAAATAGAGGGAAAAGGCACTGTTGACAAGGAACTCCGCAGTGGGGGGGACACGGCTATGTCTCGGCGTTCCTGCAATATACTAAAAGGTCCGGAAAGGGGGAAGAAAAAAAAGGGGTGTCTTTTTCAAAGGAATCTTGCAGAGGGCCAGGGGAAAATCAGTGCTAGTATGAAAAGTGACTGGGGGAATCTTGGAAGCCAAAAACCCAGAGGAAGACTGCCTCTGGCATGCCATTTTGGTGTGGCCATCGCGAGTGGAACGAGAACAACAAGAGTATCTCGGACTGTGCCCACTGTGAACATGCCGGAGGGTCGTCGACATTATCCCGGACAGATCGTTCACCGAGACACCCCCAAACCGAAAAAAAACAAAAAACGGGCATAGCCGCCAGGAGGGCAGTCCCCTAAAGGTTGAACTTTGGAAACGGGTGAGCTGCTGATCGGGACAGGAAATACGCGGTAAAACGCGATCTTGGCGGCAAGAGGCGTCAGGGGTGAGGAACGGGATAGGCCGCGGAAACAAAGCGACGGTGATCACCTTTGGGAGCGAGGTTGCCTCGGAGAGGGCGGAAGAAGGGGGCCGGTAGGTAAATGTGAACAAGGGAACGTGGCTAAGGAGGGCCGCGCGGCGGCCATATCTCAGAAACCAAACCAGGGAAAAAGAAGATCTTAAAGACGGAGCAAGAACCCGCAAGGGGGCTGAAGATTCCAAAATAAAGCTCTTCGGCAAAAGCAACCTACTCTTTCCAACGGTCGAACTTCCGTTGGGGAACTCAGGGGAGGAATGAGACAAGCTGAACGTCGTGCAGCCAATAGGCTATGACCGAGGGGTAGGTCTTGTCCGATCGCAGAAACACCATTGGAACTCACCAGACTCAGGGGGGAGTCAAAGTTGTCAGGAGTTGACGTGCACGAAGGGAATGACCTGTCACATCGAAAAGCATGGCCCGACCGACAGCGTCAGAAGTGACAGGGTTCCCACGCAAAGACTAGATTCCCTGGAGATGTTCGTCTCAATAGGGGAGCTGGAAAAACCATTGGTTACCAAGGAAAGCGATACGCCGATCGGGCATCGGGACAAACAAACCCTTCAACTCAGGGGACGAAAATAGCAAGGATTCCATGGAATCAAACAAAGATTTAGGGGGCTCAAACGCCATCACTTTTTGGCGCCCCAATGAGCCTCTGTAAAGGTGAAAATGGGAAACTCGAAGCTTCTCGGGAACAAACTGGGGGGAACAAAAACACAACCACCACAAAAAAAGGAGTGAATTGACAGGGATGGGTAAGAGGGCGTTGGAAAGGCATCTTGGTAAAACATGATAGAGGGGGGGGACAGGGCAAAATTCGGAGGGGGTTATGGTGAGAAAGAAATACGAAGCTTGGAGCTACTCGCGGGGATCCCAGTAATGACCTGACGGAACAAGGGGTCAGCTGAGCTAAGTACTGTAATCCTGAACACATCCAACGAAAACGAGAGAGATGGGGGAACACCGAGCAAAGAAGACGAGAATGGTTCAGATGGCTCATTCTAGGCCAAGATGGGAAATTTCTCATTAGTAGGGACAATCGTTAGACGCAAACAAGAACTTTTGGGGAAAAGGGGGAGGTTGGCTGGAATGAATTACCGACTATCGGGGGCCTCTAGAAGGGAGGGGAACAAAAGTCAGGGCAGGGAGTTCTCTAGGGAATCAAAATGTATGGGTTTTTTTTAAAAGGGAATCTGGGGGGAGGGGGGGGGGTATCGTCGGGAGGAGGTTGGGCTGAGTGCGGTGGAGGAGGGGGATCTTCTTAGGTGTCAACTTCACAAGTTGAATGGGGGGGTTGTGATAGACAAATTTTGTTGGGCCCGCAGAACCAAGGACAATCAAGGAAGAAAGGGGGAGTGGGACATAAAGATGTAAAAACAATGCCGAAAAAAAAAAGATACTGGATCGGCTGCCTTAGAATGGCCGACCCGCGAGCATGTTGTATTGTCAATCTCAGAGCAAAAAGTGGTATAGGAGAAAGGCATGTAAGAAGGTGGGAACGCTAGACCTAGCTTTGAGGGAACATCTTCACCGAGGCGGAGGAAGATGCCGACCAGATAGTTAAAAAGGAGAAGGAGAAGAAAGAGGGGTAAAAAAAACATTTGTTGGTTTCTTAGGTCATCTTTTCTCTCCGGGCGGATCCTCGGCATAAAGTTGAAGAGGATTTGGCCGCGGTTTCGCGTTTTAGTTGGGGGAGACATAATCCATTAGGAATAATCAGGAGGTTTTCTGGACTACCTGCACCCTCTGGATTTTTTGCGCATCCTTAGATCCCGCAGCCAAAAAAAATATGAGTGCTAATTCTATCGGAGAATTTAGAGTGGGAGGGGAGGGGAGGTGATTGCGGGTGGAAGTTTTTTTTATTCAGCAGTCGGCAGGCGCATCAAGTTTCAGCTGAAAACTGGTCCTATCCTGGACAAAGAACACCTTGGGCGTGTTGGTGGGTCATCTGCACAAAGAGGGGAAGGCGGGGTGTGTGCCTCTAAAACGTAAAACCTCTTCCTCGCGGGCTTATCCGATTGTTTAATGGAAGGGTAGAGAATCGAAAAGAGCTGAACTCATCATTTCAAAAGATAAGGGTTTATGTGAAGGGAGGTCTTCGAAAAACAGAAGAGGGTGTTGGGGACAGCTAAGCCTGGCAACAATCTCTTTGGTCAAAATGGCCAATCCGGACTGTGACCGCGCCTACTGGACCGCCTATGTCCGAGGTGGAAAGTTGGTACTTTCCGGGTGGGAAAAGGATGGAGGAGTCTTCACGGTGGACACATAAGGGGTAGTGCAGACCATGGGTAAAATCCGTGGGAATAGGTTCACAATGGACGAGAGGGCCATAAGGGCCGAAAAAAATGAAGTCCACGGAAAAAATACCGATTCAAAAAAAAAGACTGAAGGGCAAAGCTTGGTTTTAAAAACTAGAGCAACTTCTGAAAAAGGGATCGGCTTACGTGCCTGTTCGCAAGAAAACAGGAAAAGGAAGCAGGTTGTCCGGCGAGAATTTCGTTGAACCGCGAGAAAAGCTGGAGGGAGATTGTGAGCGCTCGTAAAAGGCCAGCATGGGGGGGGGAAAAAATTCAGGGACGTTGTGTTGGCGGAGAAAGTAATAGCCTCAACCTTCGGGGGGGCGGAACGCAGACCAGCAAGGCTGTGAAAAAAAGGCATGTGTTTGTTGGAAATGGATAGGGCTAAACGGATTACAGAGAGACTCCAAACTAGCCGGCAGATAAAAGGAACCTGGGGGGGCTTGTGCCGAACTTAGGGGGAACTCCACTCGTATTGCGCGGATTCACAAGAAATGGGACCAGGCCGAGAGTTTGAAAAGCAAATTGATTAAGGGAAGTGGGATAGCAAAAGTCTGAAAAACAAAAGCAAATGGCAAACCGGACCGAAGAAGGAAGCCTTTCAAACGGGCAACTAAGGAGAAGACTCGTGGGGATGCTTGGGCAAAGGGCCCTGATCAGAAGGAGGACAAAAGTACTGCAGAAGGGATCCAAGCAACCAAGGGAAAAATGCAAAGAAAGGACACGTGCCATTTCCGGAAAGCGAGTTTCGGGGGGGATCGGCACGAACATTAACGCAAGCTCCAAAAAACAACCTTGAAGCACAAAAAATTCTAAGGAAAAAACACATCGGGCAAAAGGGGGGGGGGGGGGAAAGGAGAAAGTGGAGAAAAGGATCTAAGGAGGAACAGCTGGCGGGAGAGGGGGTATCACACTCCACTTTGGGCGGTAGGGGGTCTTGGTTGGAAAAAAAATCTCAGTGGGACCATGGTGACTGACCCTCGCAAGGAAGCCTCTTCCAGCAAGCAGGATAGGCGCTTGAGTGGGAGGACGGACCGGGGGAAAAGGCACGGATGGGAAAACCCAGTGCCTGGAGCACAACAGCTAGACCATTGTTGAAACGAGGTCGCAGGCTTCGTAATACCAGACAGGGCGAAAGACGGGAAAACGTCAAAACTTAAGAGGGAAAAGGGAAACGGCGGATGACCCGTGAACGGAGCCACCGGGAAACCTGAAAAAGAGGTGGCGAGGGCGAAAAAAAGATTGGAGTGGAGGGACGGTCATTTTTCTCTCCAAAAGTGAAATCGTGGGAAAGAAAACATCGATCTCTAGAAAAAAAACACGGATGGGGAGTAAAGAGAAGGGGAGGGGAGGGAAAGGCGAAGAACGAGGAGCGAACCATGCCGACGAATAAAAAGAAGGTTAAAAGCGAAAGGCGTTTTTCCAGGTTCACGAAGGTCTACTCTTTTGCTGACAAGTGGTCATCCGCCGCCAGTGGGAAAATCTCAAACCGAGAAGTAGGGCTTATTACCATAATAGGTCGCCGGGGAGGGTGAGAGAAGCAGGCGCCGAGTAAAAGGGGACGACCAGATCAGTCAAAAAAAAAGTACAAGAAGCCTTTCATTGGAGAACAAACTGCAAAATTAAGACAGACATCAGCGCAGGGAAAGATCTTCTACAGTCAAATTTGGCGAGAAGTACACCATTGCCAAATGCGCCTGTTGTACCAAAAAAGAACCAGGGAACACAAAGTGGGCCGGGGGGACTAAGAGGAGAACCCCGCCATCTTGGTAAGAATTCCAGGGCCAGCATACCGGCTGAAAAAATGCATGCCGTTCCAAGAGTGACCGGAGTGGCGGGATCGTTGCGAAGGGGAGTCGTCCACTGTGGTTTTAGGTATAGCTAAGGTAGGCGTCTCGATCAAACGGAAAGAGTGGCAGGCAGTGAATGTCGAAGTTAGGAGAGGAGTGCGCGGAGTCCTGGAGTGGCGACCGAGGACATTTAAAATGGCACGTCTCCAAAGAGATGAAGCCCGAAGAACTAATGGCAGAACCGGCTCGGTCCTGGTCAGGAAACTGAGGGGGGTTTCGAAACGCTGAGCAGTGTGCTTATCAAAGGGGAATTCCTAGCAGCAAAAAAAATTCTAGGCCTGGAGTGAGATTGGGGCAGAAGAAGCACTCGGGAGGGAGCAGAACAGGCTCTTCAGAATAAAAAACTTTTCACCAGCGAATCTGCGTCAGGCGGAAAAAAAAAAATAGGTCTGGTACGGCTCAGATATCTGGATCCTTTCGACGGGTACAAACAAAAGATCCATTGCACAAAAACCTCGACCCTGTCTCACGAAGGGCTTGGGGCGGGCCGACGAAAAGGGGGTCAGCCGATAGAGATCCAACAGGTACTTCAAGAATGGTATGTAAACATTAGCCGGGGGGTGGGGAGGGGGAAAGGACAATAGAGAAAAATGGTTCGGCGGGAAACGATCGCGAAAAGCCGGACAACCGTTCTTGTACACAGTATGAGAAAGAGGGGGGTGGGAGGGAGAAGAAAGAGGGAGTCCCCTGTCCGAAAGGCAGGATGAAGTGGGCCGGGGTACAAGGGGGAGACATTACCGAAAAAAAAAAAAGAAAACAACACACAAACAAGCTACATAGGGTGACACAAGGAGGAGAGGTCACATAATGAGTAGACTGATCCGCGAAAAAGGGAAGGAGACGAGGTCAGGGGAACCGCATTAAAATCATTACACAGGGCTGACCTGGGCTGAGAAAAACGTGAAATAGTGCAACAAAACGGACAAACCTGAAAAACAAGAAGACGTGCTGTTGCCGTCCCGGCGTAGGCAGGACGGGGGGGAGGAGGGACCCCAAGAGATTCAAAAAAAGGCTAGCGTCAAAAAGGTAAACGCCAAAGACAAACTTAACAGAAGATAGGAAAATAGAGTTTCCTGTCTGAGAGGAGTTCGAACGTAAGGCCACAAAGCGATCAAAAGCCGAGACCCGAGGAAAAGCCAAACGAAAAGTTCGATGAAAGCTGAAAAGAAAAAAAACAATCCAAGGGATTTCCCAAAATAAGAATAAAAAGTGCCACAAAAAGGACATGCGATGGGAAATATGCCGGCTTGGGCGCGATCCCAAACAACCGGACAACTCAGAAAAGGTACCATCAACGCCAAGAGGCTTCTATAGGAAGCCCCGAAGAATAGGGATGAGTCTGCTCCAGATAAAGTCTAGAAAAGATCTCCGATTGCTTCGTGCAGAAAAAAGTTTCAAATGCTGAGGCCGCCAACGACATAGAAACCACTGGAAAACGATTAACAATAATCCGATTATACGCAAAAGGCTTTCTCCACGCGCTAAAGGCTAAGAGTGGGAAGACGCAGGAAATCGAGGGAGAGCCGCGAATGGACGGGGAAGCTAGGAGAAAAACCCTCCCGGTCTCTTCGATTTTACATCTCTTAAAAGGGCGGTCAAAAAACAGGAAACTGGTATCTAGGGGAGGGGAAATAAGAGAAAAAGTCGCGGTCGTGCCGCGGAACGTAGAATAAGCGGGCTTGCTAAAGCCGAAGCGTGAGGAACACTGGGGGAGAAAATGGGATTTTCCGGGATTCGCCCAAAAGGGTTTGTCTAACAACCAACAACTAAGGGAGTTGCCAATCCGAAAGCGGGAAGAGACCTACTCCAACTCCGATCAACACTCAGAATACTAGAAAAGGACCCAAACGATGGCAAATTGAAAAAAAAAGGTCCAGATCGAACAAAGCGTCGACTAAAGAAACAAAGTGGGCAAGTTGGGGGGGGGGGCCAAATTCGCGAAGGGAACAATAAGGAGTTATTAGACCAATTCAAAAATAGTAGTACAAACAGTGTCAGGGTGGGAAACTACGAGGGAAAAAGACAGCAAGGGGAAGCGAAAATGAGATAGCCCATGTCGAAAGGAATCGGAAGGGGAAAACCTCTGGAGAGGGTCAGCGTGGGAGGGGGTGACTGCCAGATGCTATCCGCCGGAATAAAAAAAAGGCAGCAGGTGGAAAGTACTAATCAAAGAGGTTTAGCATCCAAAGGCGGAGACTTCTCCGAAAATTCCGACTGTTGCAGCAGAAGACAACGGCATGAGAACACGTACATAGCCAACACGATAACACGGAAAGGGGCCTCTAAAAATTTGGAAGACTCACGTCTCGTGGGCATTTGACATCTCTAAAGAGGACGCATGGGGTGAAAATCAAAAAAGTGATGGAGGGAACGGGGGAAAAAACTGGAAATGCAAATCCTGAGGATTAGGACCATCGTGCAGGGGTGATCTGTCACTCGCACTATCTCACGTCGAGGAAAACGATTATGGGGGCATAAAAAAGCCACCAAAGAAGCAAACAAAGAGAAAGCGATAGGATCTAGTACTGGGTAAACAGGTCCCGTGAGCACGTGAATGAGGCAGGACAGGTAGAAGGGAAAAACAACAACGGCATGAGAGAAACGCTGCTGCTCCCCCCCTGGGCTTGTAAGGTGGGGGGAATGCGTCGCCAGACCTACGCAGACAAACTTAATAGGGGCTTCCCGACGGAAGGGGGGGAATGCCGGCAGGAAGTTGGGACAATTTGGTCAAGAAGAAAACAGTTGCGGAGGAAGAATAAAGGGATTTGGAATATCAATTGAGGGTCGAAGGGTGGCCCGACGTGCGGGACCTGATGCTCACACAAAAAAGAAGGTAAAAGAGAGAGGAAGCACGGTCAAAGAAGTAACAAACGTGGGGGAGTCAGTAGGCCAACTACCGGGTCCTGTACTACTTCTAGCAAACGCGCTGGAAAAAGGGTAGAAATTCAAATCTTTTTTCCGCCGGCGGGACCTTAAAACGAACAATCGACTTCGTGCCAAGCCAAGATGGAATTTAAAAGGTAAGGCAGAGCTCATTAAAGGGCCAAACAAAGGCGTATGGTTCTCAAACGTGTCGTCGGGGGACCGGTAGCGGTGAACGTCACGATCTCATACAAAGAAAACGACCGGAGAAAAGGGGACAGTGGGACATCAGCGAGAGTCCTAGAAGGATGGGGGTTAAACTAGGGCAGATCGCAGTGCCGCGAAAAGCAATCTGGGTGTAACGCCAAAAGAGGAAAGGGCCGAAGAGCAGTGACGCGAAAAAAGAATCCCCTTCACTATGGACGAGAGGAGGAAAGGCCAGGCATCAGGAGGGCAAAGAAACACACCATCAGGTTTGTGCTCAAAGCTGAGTCGCGGCTGGAAGATTGCAAGGCAACGCGAGCGAAACGTCGAGTTGAAAACTGAGGATTGCCTGGCAGGATTGTCATCAGGGGGGGAGGAATAGGGGGGGATCATGATATCGGGGAGGAAGGCTCACAGGCGTAAGGTTCGGAAAGGGGTCAGAACTTTGAGCTAAAAGAATGCAAAGACATTCAAGAGAGCCAAATAATGTACGGCTGTAGAGGGAACTGGAATCCGGAAATCCCACGATGGGAAAAACTAACCTACGAAAGAGAACTCATAGAATTCAGTGGTCGATTCTCAGGTCGCGGCCACACTTCTTTCTCTTAGATGCAAAAAGGTGCCGAAAGAGAAAAGATGAACTCTAGGTGGGATGGACTTAGACCGGAATATCTGGTGGCTGCGCGGGGCACATGGTGGGGCCAACTTCAGAGCTTTAACGGGCGACAGATCGCATCTGGAACAGAAAGTGGGAGAAGTCTGGTTCTGATCAAGAGGAGCTTTTGGGCGGTAACCCCCCCACCCCCACCCTGGGTTACCCAACCAACCCACCCACGGCACGATCTGCGGAGGCCGGGGAGAACGCTTGGAGGGGGTATTTGGGGCACGGACCCGGGTCCACGTGGTTGGTGTGGCTCAGGACAAAAGTTGGGGGTGCTCCAGCCGGCCGAAGAAAGGACTATGTCGTTTCAGGACCAAGGGAGAGCGGGGAAAAGAGAGGGCTAAAACTGCGACTAAATCGGCCACGACCCAGCATGGGGTATGGAAAAATCTCGATCAAAGTGTGCGGATCGGACAAGCCATTTGGAACGAGGGAAGAAAAGGGGGGGGGGCGGGAAGGCGGAGGAGAAAGGCAGGTCAGAGGTCTAGGCCCACATCGATTTAAGGAATAGAGAATACATCTGCAGGTTCTATTGCGCGTGACGCGGGGGGGGAAGTCTTGCCTCTTCAAGTAGGGGGGGGAAGCGGTGGCAGCGGTTTGGATTGTAGGTGAACTGTAGGAAAGCATAGGGGACATAAACTTCGTGGGGGGAAAAGTGACCGGACGACTCCGCGAGATAGGGTTGAGGAAAATTAAACAGCCGAGAGGATATGAGTGGGGGGGAAATTCCTGATCGAAAAAGGCTGGTTAGTGAGGAGTGTGAGGGGAGGTGTTGGGAGCAAAACAGGAGGGCAAGTTCTCAATCCGGGGAAAGCTGGCTGGCCGAGACGCTCCATTTCAATCAACTTAGGGAGTCAGTGTCAATCGGAATGGGGGGTTTGGGTTCAAAATAAGGTAAAAAAGGCACTCGGCTTGAAAAATTGGGAGGGGTAAGTTTCGAATCATCAAAGAGATGAACTCTCATTTCCATCAAGTCTACGGGTGAGTTATTCAGACGGGAAAAAGGGAGGGGGACAGCCAGCAGGCCCCAAGATATGCAAAAATGAAGACTGAAGACTCCTACTGACAAAGCACTATGTCCGAGTTGGGGTCTGTTTGGACTGCTCAGGGTTGGCAGGAAGGTTCGTCATTTTTGGAAGAGGGGGGGAGGGCACCAGGTGTCCAACTGTTGCGAAATGAAACATGAAAGATTCATAATGCCCCTCCGCGGATCAGGTCAAAGAAAAACTCTCAAAGCATGCGAAATGCGAGCACGGGGGGGGTTGTCCTATCGCAAGGGAGAGAAAAGGGCAAGAACGTAGGAACCGCCCAACAAGGCAAACCGGTTGGCCAAGGAGAAAAAGGGCATTTACAGCTCAAGACGCGACGGGTTCCTTGGGAGACTCAAAAGTTCCATCATTCCAGACCAATTACGGAGATGGGGTGGGACGAGGAGATACTACAACATGAGGGGAGGAAAAGGAGACAGCAGGCGTTAGCCAGGGACGATGTTGGTGTACCCTGGAGGAGTAAAGTCCCAAGGAACGAGGGGGAAGGCCACGACAGAACTGCAGATAGAGGTAAATAATTGGGGTGGAATTATATTTAGAGCCGGTTCTGGAAGAAATCTATTGCTTCTGGAAAGAAAAGAAAAGCCCGGAAAAGTTGTTAAAAAAAGAGAAGGGGATTGGGATCAGCAACTCTGTAAACCAAAGCGTGGAACAGCAACAAAAGAAGCCGGAGCTTCATCGAGACAGGCTAGGTCGTGGGGTAAAAGGGTAAAACAGGCTCTGATAAAGACAGTTCGACTCCATTTCGGCTCCTTGATCCAGCGAAAATTTATAGAACCTATGAAAAATTAGACTGGGGGGGGGGGGGAAAACGGAAAATTTCAATAAAAAAAGAAAAAGCGGGTGTGAGGGTTTGAGAAAAGGCAAGACATTGAGTCATCCTCAAAAACGTTACGCCCCGAAAGGCGAAACGTCAAAAATAAAACAGGGGGGCATGGGGGGGAAAAAAATTGCCTGAGACAGGACGTTCGGTAGTAGAGTATGACGCGATTAGCACCAGGCACTTTGCAGTTTCGTTTTCTTGGTGGGGACAAAGCGGGAAATGTGGGAATGTAAGGTCCTAAAAAAGTTCTCAGAGTACAACCCGAAGAGTTCTGCTCAGCTGGAGAAAGGGACAAATAGGAAGGGGGGTCACAGGAAGAACAGGGGAGAAACGTACTGAGCTCGCGCGACAGGGTTAAAGACTATTCTCAGGATTCGATACCGAAAATCATTTCGACATCGGACTCCAAGAAGGAGAGGGAGAGAAAAAGTCGGCGGATGAAACTTGGCCGGCAATCGGCTAAAAAGAGTACCGGAGTGGGACTCAAAAAGGACGTTAGCGTCGCCATGGTCGATAACGAGGGGATCGGAGCTCAACCGCGA